>Ga0302135_10000665_pt1 | contig 20713 bp, 20 predicted proteins | sample CBN3_surface_MG_FD_203119 | JGI IMG/M metagenome (GOLD analysis project Ga0302135, IMG submission 203119) | Marine microbial communities from Western Arctic Ocean, Canada - CBN3_32.1 | ecosystem: Environmental > Aquatic > Marine > Oceanic | place: Canada: Western Arctic Ocean | collected...
AACTCGGCTTCCTGTGCGGCAATTTGCATTGGCGGGTGCGCTTCGACGGTCCGGTCATGGCGGTGGCGCTTGACGGACCGGAAGAGGATTATCTGGCCCGCCTCTCGCCGTTCCTCGAGGGCGGCCGCACAGAGCGGCTGGCGGACGATGTCTGAAAACGATCGCCTGTTTGCTCTGCTCCAGCACGCCGACAATTTCTTTCCCGGTGGCCAGGTATCGTTCTCCTGGGGCCTCGAAGAGCTCGCCGGATCGGGCCGCATCGCGGGAGCCGACCAGTTGTTCGCCTTCATCGACGGCCAGTTGCGCCAGCGCTGGGCGAGCGCGGATCGCGCGGTGCTCGCGGCAGCGTTTGACGCCAGCGGCAATCTCGATGTGGTGGCCGAGGCCGACCAAATTCAGGACGCCATGAGCCTGTCGGCGGGCCTGCGCGACGGCTCGGCTCGGATGGGCCGGGCGCTGCTTTCGGTCCATGAGGGGCTGGGAACGCCGGGCGCGGCGGACTACCGCGCGCTGGCCCAGGCGGGTGAGGCGCCGGGCCATCTGGCGGCGATGCAGGGGCTGCTTTGGCAGGGGACGGGGCTCGGACGGGGCGAGGCGGAGGCGGCGAGCGCCCACGGGCTATGCGTCGGCCTGCTGGGAGCGGCGTTGCGGCTCAGCCTGATCGGCCATCTCGACGGCCAGAGAACCCTCGCAAAATTGCGCCCCAGCCTGGCAACGCTGCTTGCCCAACCGGCGCCTTTACTAGCTGGGGCCAGCGCCTATGCACCGGCGGTGGAGATCGCTATCATGACCCACGAGACCAAGACGAGCCGCCTGTTTTCGACCTGAAGCGGCCCACCACGAGGGAGACTGCAGCCATGCTTCTCACCCCCCATGAAATGGAGCGGCTGGTGATCTACACCGCCGCGGAATTGGCCCGAAAACGCCGCGCGCGGGGGCTTGAACTCAACCATCCCGAGGCGATCGCGCTGATCAGCGATGAAATTCTTGAAGCCGCGCGCGACGGGCGGTCCGTTGCCGAACTGATCAGCTTCGGCGCGACGATCTTAAACGCCGACGATGTGTTGCCCGGCGTTGCGGCGATGATGCCGATGATCCAGGTCGAGGCCAATTTTCCCGACGGCACCAAGCTGGTGACGGTCCACGATCCGATTCGCCCGGGCAAGAAGAAGATTGCCAAGAAGGACGCGGTGATCCCCGGCGAAATCCTCACTGCCAAGGGCAACATCGAAATCAACGCGGGACGCAAGACGCTCAAGCTCAAGGTCAAGAATACCGGTGACCGGCCGGTCCAGGTCGGCAGTCATTATCATTTCTTCGAGACCAACCGTTGCCTCGATTTCAACCGCGAGAAGGCCTACGGCCTGCGCCTTGATATTCCCGCGGGCACGGCGGTGCGCTTCGAGCCCGGTGATTCCCGAGAGGTGACGCTGACCGAGTTCGGCGGCACGGGAGAACTGATCGGGCTCAACAGTCTGACCGAGGGTTCGGCGCACTCGGAGGAGAACAAGACGCAGGCGTTGGCGCGGGCCAAGGCCCGCGGATTCAAGGGGGCCTGATCATGGCGACGATGACGCGAAAGCATTATGCCGAGATGTATGGGCCCACGACCGGCGACGCGGTGCGCCTCGCCGACAGCTCGCTGCTGGCTGAGATCGAGCAAGATTACGGTGTGCCGGGCGAGGAATGTTTGCACGGGGGCGGTAAGACCCTGCGCGACGGGCTGGGCCTGGCGGCGGGCTACGACAGCGCCATGGGCAGCCTCGACATGCTGATCTGTAACGTCGTCGTGATCGATCCGGTGCTGGGTGTCGTGAAGGGCGACGTCGGGATCAAGGACGGGCGCATCGTGCGCGTCGGCAAGGCCGGCAATCCCGCGATCATGGATGGGGTCGATCGCGACATGGTGTGCGGCGCGGCGACGACGGTGCGCGACGGCGAGGGCTTGATCGCGACCCCCGGCGGGCTCGACTGCCACGTTCATTTCGACAGCCCCGGGCTGGTCGATCACGCGCTCTCGACCGGGATCACCACCATGATCGGCGGTTCGCTTGGGCCGATCACCGTGGGCATCGATTGCGGCGGCGCCTGGAACGTCGCCCGGATGCACCAGGCGGCCGAGCAATGGCCGGTCAATTTCGGCTTCCTCGGGCGGGGCAATTCGTCGCGGCCGAACTCGCTCGTCGACCAAATCGAAGGCGGCTGCTTCGGCCTCAAGATCCATGAGGACTGGGGCGCCATGCCCGCGGCCATCGACTGCTGCCTCTCGGTAGCCGACGAGATGGACTTCCAAGTCCAGCTCCATACCGACACGTTGAACGAAAGCGGCTTCGTCGAGGACACGCTCGAAGCGATCAACGGGCGGACGATCCACATGTATCACGCGGAGGGCGCAGGCGGTGGCCACGCGCCGGATATCATCCGCATCACGGGCGAGCCCAATTGCCTGCCGTCCTCGACCAATCCGACCAACCCGTTCACGCGCAACACCTTCGACGAGCATCTCGACATGATCATGGTGTGCCACCATCTCAACCCGGCGGTGCCCGAGGATGTGGCCTTCGCCGAGAGCCGGGTGCGCGCCGAGACGATCGCGGCCGAGGACGTGCTCCACGATATCGGGGCGATCTCGATGTTGGGTTCGGACAGCCAGGGCATGGGGCGGATCAACGAGGTGATTTCCCGGACCTGGCAGCTCGCCTCCAAGATGAAGGACCAGCGCGGACGATTGCCCGAGGAGACGGTGGCCGTGGGCGATAATGCGCGGATCAAGCGCTTCGTTGCGAAATACACCATCAACCCGGCGCGTGCCTTCGGCGTCGACCACGAGGTCGGCTCGCTCGAATCCGGCAAGCTGGCGGACATCGTGCTCTGGCGTCCCGCCTTCTTCGGGGTCAAGCCCGAGATCGTGGTTAAGGGCGGCTTCATCGTGCATGGCGCGATGGGTGATTCGGCGGCCTCGCTGATGAGCTGTGAGCCGATTGCCCTTCGCCCGCAATGGGGCGCCTATGGCACCGCCAAGCAGGCGCTGAGCGTCGCCTTCATGTGCCAGGCGGGGGTCGATGCGGGCACGCCCGAGCGGCTGGAGTTACGCAAGCGGGTTGTCGTGGTGCGCGGCACCCGGAAACTCACCAAGGGCCACATGCTGCACAACGACGCCTGCCCCAAGGTGACCGTGAACCCAGAGACCTTCGAGGTCTTCGTCGACGGCGAGCTTGCGACCTGTGCACCCGCCGATAGTGTACCGCTGAACCGGCGCTACATGCTGCGTTAGGAGAGTACTGCAATGACCGTGGCGGCACTGCTTCTGGTCGATATCCAGAACGATCATTTCCCCGACGGGGCGATGGAACTGGTCGGCATGATAGAGGCCACGGAAAAGGCGAGTGGGTTGCTCGAGGCGTTTCTAAAGACCGGGCAGCCGGTGGCCCGCGTTCGCCACCTCTCGATCGAGGATGACGCAACGTTCTTTCTACCCGGGACTGAGGGCTGCGAGCCCCACCCGTCGGTCGCGCCGGAGCCGGGCGAGCCGGTGATCGAGAAGAATTATCCCAACGGCTTTCGCGATACCCATCTCGAATTCGAGAACCTCGCCGTGCCTGCGGTCAGTGCCAACGCGGCGTTTATGGTGGGGCTGGCGGACGGCTGTGCAAGCGTGATCGCGGGCCGACGAGGTCGAAGCAACTCTCGCTGCGCTGGGTGCTAAATGAGTGATCGAATGGCGACGCCACAACAGGATTCTGTTGCGACGGTACCGGCGCCGGGACCGGCGCGGGTCGGCATCGGCGGGCCGGTCGGGTCGGGCAAGACCGCGCTGATCGAGGCGCTGTTGCCGAGGCTTGCGGAGCGCGGCACCGAGGTCGCGGTGGTGACTAACGATTTGGTGACAGCGGAGGATGCGGAACGCGTCAAGGCGGGCGGGTTGATCGATCCCGAGCGGGTGATCGGCGTGGAGACCGGTGCCTGCCCCCATACGGCGATCCGCGAAGATCCGACCATGAACATCGAGGCGGCGGACCGGCTGGAACGGACGTTTCCCGGCCTCGACCTGATTTTGATTGAGAGCGGCGGCGATAATCTCGCCTCGACTTTCTCGCTAGATCTGGTCGATTACTGGCTGTTCGTAATCGACGTGTCCGACGGCGACGACATTCCGCGCAAGCGGGGGCCTGGTCTCGTGCAATCGGACCTCCTGATCGTCAACAAGATAGACTTGGCACCCTACGTCGGCAGCAACCTCGATCTGATGGCGCGGGAATCTGCGGAAGCACGGGGCAGTAAGCCGGTGATCTTCACAAACTGCCGGATCGGCGAGGGGCTCGACGAGGTCATCGCCCGCCTCGCGCACGACGTATTGCTCGAACCGTGAGCGCCAAGGCGCAGGCCGAGGCGGCTCCACCGGGGACCGGACGAGAGGCGCGCCATGGCCGGGCCCGCTTTCGCATCGAGGCAGACGGCGCGGGCGTGAGCTATGCCGCCGACCAATTCGCCCAATATCCGTTTCACGTCACTCGCGTCTTTCACATGGACGAGGCTTGGCCGGAACTTGCTAGCCTCTACCTTCAATCGGTCTCGGGCGGGTTGTTCGCGGACGACCGGCTGGAGCTCGACGTTGCGGTCGTAGAGGGTGCTGCGCTGCACCTGACCAGCCAGTCGGCGACCAAGGTGCATTCGATGACCGGAGGCGAGGCGCAGCAGAACGCGACTTTAATAGTTGAGGCGGGCGGCTATCTCGAATATCTCACCGACCCCGTCATCCTGTTTCCCAATGCGCGGCTGGAAAGCCGGATCGACGTCTCTTGCGCGCCAGGCGGCACGGCGATCCTCGCGGATTCCTTCCTCAGCCACGACCCGGCGGGCGGCACCGAGCCCGCCTTCGGGCTGTTCGCGACCGAAGTGGTGGTGCGCCGGCCCGAGGGTGCGCCGCTGGTGATCGACCGCTTCCGGGTCGAGCCCGCCGAGACGGGGTTCGGTAATCCGGGCCTCGATGGCGGGTGCCAGGTTCAGGGCACGCTTTACGTCATCGACGACCGCCACCCCGGAGCCGATTTGGCGGGGGCCTTACGCGAGGCCATGGCGGGGCGCGAGGGGATCCGGGCCGGTGCCTCGGCACTGCCCGCCGACGCGGGCGCCTGGCTCCGGGTGCTCGCCACGGAGGGCGAAGACCTGCGCAGTGCGCTCCACGCGGCGGCCGTGGCGGCGCGGGCGCTGTGCGCGGGCAAGCCCATGGGGCGCGCCCGAAAGTAGGGAAAAACCCTGTAATTGCTGTGACTTATGCCGCGTTGACGGGTTTTGGCCCATCCGCCATACTTCGTCTCTTCGCACTTGCGAAATGACGGGACGGGCTGAGAATGGCGAAGATGGGCAAGAAGACCGTGGCCGACTGGCACGATCTGGCGAGCAAGGAGCTCAAGGGCCGCGACCCCGACGAGCTGACCTGGCAGACGCCGGAAGGCATCGCGGTCAAGCCGCTCTATACGGCCGCAGACCTCGAAGGCCTGGAGGGTGTCGACAGTCTGCCCGGATTTGCGCCCTATTCGCGTGGCGTGCACGCCACCATGTACGCCAACCGGCCCTGGACGGTGCGCCAGTATGCCGGGTTCTCCACTGCCGAAGAGAGCAACGCCTTTTACCGCAAGAACCTGGCCAGCGGTCAGAAGGGGCTCTCGGTCGCGTTCGACCTCGCGACGCATCGCGGTTACGACAGCGACCATCCACGCGTGGTGGGCGACGTCGGCAAGGCGGGCGTCGCGATCGATTCCGTCGAGGATATGAAAATCTTGTTCGACAGCATTCCGCTCGACAAGATGAGCGTGTCGATGACCATGAACGGCGCGGTACTGCCCAACATGGCAGCGTTTATTGTTGCCGCTGAGGAGCAGGGGGTTTCGCCGGAGAAGCTTTCGGGCACGATTCAGAACGACGTCCTTAAGGAGTTCATGGTCCGCAACACCTATATCTATCCGCCCGGGCCCAGCATGCGGATCGTCGCCGACATCATCGAATACACGGCGAAGACTATGCCCAAGTTCAACTCGATCTCGATTTCGGGCTACCACATGCAAGAGGCGGGAGCGACCCAGGTCCAGGAATTGGCTTTCACCTTGGCCGACGGACTGGAATATGCTCGCTCGGCGTTGGCTCGGGGGCTCGCCATCGACGCCTTCGCGCCGCGGCTGTCGTTCTTCTTCGCCATCGGCATGAATTTTTTCATGGAGATCGCCAAGCTGCGGGCGGCGAGGCTGTTGTGGAGCCGGGTCGTCGCCGAATTCGAGCCCGAAGATCCGCGCTCGCTCATGCTGCGCACCCATTGCCAGACGTCGGGCGTTTCCCTGACCGAGCAGGATCCATACAACAACGTCGTGCGCACCGCCTTCGAAGCGATGGCGGCGGTGCTCGGCGGTACCCAGTCGCTGCACACCAACGCGCTCGACGAGGCGGTCGCGCTGCCGACCGAGTTCTCTGCCCGGATCGCGCGCAATACCCAGCTCATCATCGCCGAGGAAACCGGCGTGACCCATGTGGTCGATCCGTTGGGCGGGAGCTATTACGTCGAGCACCTAACGCGCTCGATCGCGAACGAGGCCTGGACGCTGATCGAGGAAGTCGAGGCGCTGGGCGGCATGACCAAGGCGGTCGAGTCGGGCATGCCCAAGCTGCGTATCGAAGAAAGTGCGGCGCGCCGTCAGGCCCGCGTCGACCGGGGCGATGAGGTCGTCGTCGGGGTCAACAAGTATCAGCCTGAGACCGATACCCGGCCCGAGCAATATCTCGACATCGACAACGACGCGGTGCGCGAGCAGCAGATCGCCCGGCTCAAGGCGGTGCGCGCAGGCCGCGACGAGGCGGCCTGCCAGGCGGCGCTGGCGGCGTTGACCGAGGGGGCAGGCGGAAACGCCAACCTGCTCGAGCTGAGCGTGATTGCCGCGCGCGCGCGCGCCACGGTGGGAGAGATGTCGGACGCGATGGAGACGGTGTTTACCCGCCATCGCGCCGTGATCCACTCGATCTCTGGGGTTTACGGCGCAGCCTACGAGGGCGACGACGGCTTTGCCCGGATCCAGGGCGAGGTCGAGGCGTTCGCTAAAGAGGACGGCCGCCGGCCGCGCATGCTGGTGATCAAGCTGGGCCAGGACGGCCACGACCGGGGCGCCAAGATCATCGCTAGCGCGTTTGCCGATATTGGCTTTGACGTCGATATCGGGCCGCTGTTCCAGACCCCGGACGAGGCCGCGCGCGACGCCATTGAAAGCGACGTCCATGTGGTCGGGGTCTCAAGCCAGGCGGCGGGCCACCGCACCCTGGTACCCCAACTCGCGGAAGCGCTGAAGGCTCAGGGCGGCGGCGATATCGTGGTGATCTGCGGTGGCGTCATCCCGCCCCAGGATTACGATATGCTTAAGGCGGCGGGCGTCTCCGCGGTCTACGGCCCGGGCACCAACATTCCCGCCGCCGCGGACGAGATCATCGGCCTGATCCGCCAGCGGCGCCTGGCGGCGTGAGCGACGCTCTCGCCGCACGGTTGGCTGACGGCCAGCGCCGGGCGCTGGCCCAGGCCATCACTCTCATTGAATCAACGAAACTGATGGACAGGGCGAGTGCCGAGGCATTGCTCGGCGATCTGCTGCCGCGCACGGGCGGTGCGGTACGAATCGGTATTACGGGCGCGCCGGGGGCGGGCAAATCGACTTTCATCGAGGCCTTCGGGCTCTACCTGATTGGCGCGGGCCATAAGGTTGCGGTGCTCGCGGTCGATCCGTCGAGCGCGCGCAGCGGTGGCTCGATCCTGGGCGACAAGACTCGGATGGAACAGCTCGCCCACGCCGACAACAGCTTTATCCGGCCAACGCCGTCGGGCGGCGCGCTGGGCGGCGTGGCGCGGCGCACCCGCGAGGCGATGTTGGCTTGCGAGGCCGCCGGCTTCGACGTGGTCATCGTCGAGACCGTCGGGGTCGGCCAGTCGGAAACCGCGGTCGCCGACATGGTCGATATTTTCCTGTTGCTGATCCAGCCCGGCGCGGGCGACGATCTGCAGGGCATCAAGCGCGGCATCATGGAACTGGCCGACCTGGCGCTGGTCAACAAGGCGGACGGGTCGATGCGCGACGCCGCCGGGCGCAGCCAGGCGGAATACCGCGCAGCCCTGCACCTGATGCGCCCGCGCTCGCCGCGCTGGAGCCCACAGGTGCTGCTCTGCTCGGCGCTGGAGGGCAGCGGGATCGACGAGGTCTGGGCCGCGGTCGGCGCCTATCGCGAGGCGTTGGGCGAGGAGGAACTCGCGGCCCGGCGCGCCGAGCAGGCCCGCGCCTGGATGTGGTCGGAGGTGCGTGATTCGCTGGTCGCCCGGCTGGTCGCGGACGAAGCGGTCAAGGCGCTGGCGCTCCGCCTCGAAGCCGAGGTGACGGCGGGGGCGCTCACTCCGGGCAGCGCCGCCCGGCGCCTGCTCGAAGCTTTCCTGGGTGAAGGCGCTCCGCCGACTTGACGGATGCGGTCCCGTCCTCTAGAAATCGCCGCCTGCCACGGATTTTTCGAAGGATGATGCAATGTCTCGACGCTGCGAGCTTACCGGCAAGCGTTACCAGGCGGGTAACAACGTCAGTCATGCGCACAACAAGACCCGGCGCCGATTTGAGCCGAACCTACAGGCCAAGGCGCTGCTCAGCGATGCGCTTGGCCGGATGGTGCGGCTGCGGGTGACCGCGGATGCGATTCGCACCGTGGAGAAGCGGGGCGGGCTCGACGCCTACCTGCTGAGCGCGTCGGATGGAGACCTTTCGCTGGGCGCCCGGCGGATCAAGCGCCAGGTGCAGAAGCTCCAGGCCGCGCCTACCAAATAGGCGTCGCATTTTTTGAACGAGCTGGGTGCCGGCTTCCGCCGGTGCCGGGGTTCGCGTATGACTCCTCGAAGCGCAATCGCCGGACGGGGAGAACCATAATACTCAAACGCAGTACTGTGCTCCAAGGTCTGGCCGTGTTGTCGCTGACTGCGGTGCTTGCCGATCCGAAGCTCGTCCGCGCCGCAGCCGAGGGGCTTGAAAAAATTACCCTGTGGACCGTCAGCGGCCGGGAAGTGACCGGCTGGCTCGCGTTGCCCGCGAAGACGCCGGCACTCACGGTGTTGATGATCCATGAATGGTGGAGGCTCAACGACCAGATCAAGACCATGGCCGCCGCGCTCGCCGAGGCGGGCTACGTCGTGCTGGCGGCAGATCTCTATAACGGCTTGGTTTCGGAGAACCCCAACACGGCCAACAGTCTGATGCTCAACGTCGAGCCGGCGGCGGCGTCGGACACGCTGGTCTCCTGGGTCCAGTCGCTCAAGGGCCACCCCAAGGGCAATGGACGGATCGGCACGATCGGGCTGGTGCTTTGGTGGCGGTTGGTCGTTCAACGCCTCGCTCGGCGCGCCGGTCGACGCGACGATCGTCTATTACGGGCGCTGCGATAAGAGTACCGAGGAGCTGGCACCGCTGCACGGTCCGGTTCTGGGGCATTTCGCCGAGCAGGACGACTGGATTAACCAGGAGATGGTGGACTATTTCGAGATCGCCCTGCTTCAGGTCGGTAAGGGGTATGCCCTGCACTGGTACGACGCCAAGCATGCCTTCGACAACCCGACCCAGGCCCCCCGCGCGCTACGACGCAGAAGGCAGTGCCGCACTCGCCTGGGAGCGCAGCCTCGCTTTGCTGAAGAAAGATCTCGGCTAAGGCGCGTTACGCGGCGTGCCGACCACGACCACGACCACGACCACGACCACGACGTGCGGTGGCGGCGCGGTTCGTCTTATCTTCCTCGCCGAACAGCTCGGTGAGCTGCTCCAGCATGGTGCCGCCCAATTGCTCGGCGTCGGAGATCGTTACGGCGCGTTGGTAATAACGCCCGACGTCGTGGCCGATGCCGACGGCAATGACGTCGACGTCCGACTTCGTCTCCATCCAACCCACGACATCGATGAGGTGGCGCTCGAGATAGTTTCTCGGGTTAGCCGAAAGCGTGCTGTCATCGACCGGCGCGCCATCGGAGATCACCATCAGGATGCGGCGCTGTTCGGGCCGCGCGAGAAGGCGCTTGTGGGCCCAGAGCAGCGCTTCGCCGTCGATGTTCTCCTTGAGCAAGCCTTCGCGCAGCATGAGGCCCAGATTGTTGCGAGCGCGGCGGTAGGGCATGTCGGCGGTCTTGTAGACGATGTGGCGCAGGTCGTTGAGCCGGCCCGGCGTGCTCGGCCTATCCTGGGCGAGCCATGATTCGCGCGATTGGCCGCCCTTCCAGGCGCGGGTGGTAAAGCCCAGTACCTCGGTGGCGACGCCGCAGCGCTCCAGGGTGCGCGCGAGGATGTCGGCGCTCATGGCGGCGACCATGATGGGGCGTCCGCGCATCGAACCGGAATTGTCGATCAGCAGGGAGACCACCGTGTCGCGGAACTCGGTCTCTTTCTCCATCTTGTAGGAGAGCGGCATCATCGGGTTGGTCACGATGCGCGAGAGCTTGGCGCAATCGAGCAGGCCTTCCTCGAGGTCGAATTCCCAGGACCGCGATTGCTGAGCCAGCAGGCGGCGCTGCAGCTTGTTGGCGAGGCGACCGATCGCGCCGTGCATCGAGGCAAGCCGCTCGTCCAGCGTCGCGCGTAGGCGTGCAAGCTCGGTCGCCTCGCATAAAGCCTCGGCTAGGACGGTTTCGTCATGCTGGGTCGTGAACGCCCGGTAGGCGGGTTCATCGCCCGGGCCGCCATCGGTGCGCATCATGGAACGGCCGGGTTGCTCGGTTTCCTCGCCGCCCTCGCCGTTGACGCCTTCATCGTCCATGGCGCCGTCTTCTTCCATGTCCCCTTCGCCGGAGCCGTCCATCTGCTCGTCGGAACTCTCGCCCTGGGAATCCCCCTCGGCCTCGTCGCTGTCGGATTCGTCGTTTACCTCGGTGTCGTCGGGGTTCTGCTCTTCCTGGTCCATCTCCTGGTCGTCGTCTCCGTCCTGCTCCTCGTCGCCGAAGCCGAGCGCTGCGATCAACTCAAGAGCTTCGAGCTGGAAGGCGTCCTGGTCTTCGATGTTTTCAAGCAACGTTTCGACGTTTTTGCTGGCGCGGGCCTTGAACCAGGGCTTCCAGAGATCGACAATGTCGCGCGCCGACGCGGTGACCCGCTCGCCGATCAGCGCCTCACGCAGATAGAGCCCGATCGCCTGATCGATCGGCACGTCGGTGCGGTCCTTGACGGTCTCGTAGCCCCGGGCCTTGCATTCGAGTTCCAGCGCGTCGCCCAGGTTGACCGCGACACCGGGCAATTTGCGCGCGCCGAGGGATTCGACACGGGCCTGCTCGACTGCTTCGTAGAGCGCCCGGGCGGTGCGCCCGCGCGGACGGCGCGCGCTGTGCGTGTCGGGATCGTGATAGCGCAGCTTGAGAGCAATCGCGTCCGCCTCGCCGCGGATCTGTCCGATGTTGATCTTTTTGACGCCCTGGGGTAGGGCGGTCAGATGCGCGACCGTGCCGGTCATGCCGCCCATGAACTTCTCGTCGAACGCCGCGGTGACCTCGGCGTCGAGCCCCAGCGCCCGTAGAGTGGCCTCGACCGCCTGGTAAAAGGCGTCTTTTCGGTTGTCCGGGGCTGTCACGCTTGGGCGCTCCGTCGGTCTAGTATTGCGTTCAGGCAGAGGTCTGTTCTGATTCGAGAATGATCCGGGCCTGGGAATCTCGTAACTCGCGGCCCATGCAACGCTGATAGTACTCGGCGATAGTGGCGCGCTCGAACTCGTCGCACTTGTTCAGGAAGGTCGCCTGAAACGCGTAGTCGATGTCGTCGAAGATGAGCGCGTTTTCGGCCCAGGTAATGACCGTGCGCGGCGACATGACGGTCGAGATGTCACCCGCGATTAAGCCGGCGCGGGTCAGCGACGCGACCTCAACCATCGAGCTGACTAGCTCGCGGCCCTCCGGGTTACCGTAATGGGGCGCCTTGGAGAGCACGATCAAAACTTCTTCATCGTGCGCCAGGTAGTTCAGGACGGCGACGATGTTCCAGCGGTCCATCTGACCCTGGTTGATCTGCTGGGTACCGTGATAGAGGCCGCTGGAGTCGCCCAGCCCGATGGTGTTGGCGGTTGCGAACAGGCGGAACGCCGGATGCGGTTGGATCACCCGGCTCTGGTCGAGCAGGGTGAGCTTGCCGTCGACTTCGAGCAGGCGCTGGATCACGAACATGACGTCGGGACGCCCGGCATCGTATTCGTCGAACACCAGCGCGGTCGGGCCCTGGATCGACCAAGGCAGGATGCCCTCGCGGAACTCGGTGATCTGCTGGCCGTCGCGGACCACGATAGCGTCCTTGCCGATCAGATCGATGCGGCTGATGTGGCTATCGAGATTGACGCGCACGCAGGGCCAGTTGAGCCGGGCCGCGACCTGCTCGATATGGGTCGACTTGCCGGTGCCGTGATAACCCTGGATGAGGACCCTGCGGTTGTGTTGGAAGCCCGCCAGAATCGCGAGGGTGGTCGCCCGGTCGAGCCGGTAGGACTCGTCGATCTGGGGCACATGCTCCGTGATCTCGGAGTATCCCTTGACTGTCATGTCGCTCTTGAAGCCAAAGGCCTGCTCGACGTTGATGTCGATATCAGGAAGTCCCGCGGGTCGGACCGGCATGTCGCCAGCCGAGATGTCAGTTGCCATAAAACCTATCCGCTTGTTGCTTGAGAGTGATGGGTCAATCTGCGCATGCGCCGCACGCTCGGGCGATCATCTGCGCTATCTTAAGCTATATCTTTCACGAAGGAAAAGGCCCTAGAGGCTATCTGTCGCCATTAAGTGGCTGTAGGCCTGGTTGATTAATTTCAGGCGCTCTTCCGCTTTCTTGTCTCCACCGTTGGCATCGGGGTGGTGACGCTTGACCAACTCCTTATAGCGCAATTTCAGGTCGTCGCGGGCAATTGGAAGGGTAAGGTTCATGATATCGAGTGCGCGGTTGAGCTCGGGGTCGCGTGGGGCCGCCGCCGCCGCCGGGCGGCTGGTCTCATCTCCGCCGTTGCCCCGCAAGGCGTCGCGGAACATGCCGAACACGCCGCTTTCGGGGTCGGAGTCCGGGTGATCGTGGGTTCGCCCGTTGGTTCCCATTGGCCAGGTCGGGCGGTGGCCGGTCACGTCTTCGCGCTGATAGGCGAAGATTTCTTCTTCGCTCATACCCTCGAAATAATTCCACGCCTTGTTGTACTCGCGCACATGGTCGAGGCAGAACCAGTAGTTCCCGTCGCCTTCTCGGGTGCGTGGCGCACGGTAGGACGCCTCCGACGTGCAGTCTGGATGGTCACAAATCAGGGGCGGCGGGGCGTCCGGCTCGGCCCAGTCGGTGCGTGTCTTGCGCGTACGACGTGTCATCGCGCCAATATGGGCTGCGTCGCCGGGGCTGGCAAGACGGGGCGGAACACGCGCCCCTTGACAGGCGTGCCCATGCGTCCGACGGTCCATTCTGAGCGCGTCACTCGGCCAAGGAGGCCTCATGACCAGCGTTGCGCAACGCATCCGCGACAAACTCGATGCGGCATTCGAGCCCGAGCAACTCGACGTCGTCGATGATTCCGCCAGCCACGCCGGTCACGCCGCCGCCCGGCCGGGCGGCGAGAGCCATTTTCGGGTCGCGATCACCGCCGCGGCGTTTGCCGGGACGACGCGTGTCGAACGCCAACGGTTGGTCTATGGGATATTGGCAGACGAACTTGCGGGCCCGGTGCATGCGCTCGAGGTTCGCGCCCGGGCGCCCGGCGACGCTGGCTGAGCCGAGCGGACGTTCAGTCGCCGGCTTTAGGATCGCCGCTGGTGGCGGGCCCGGTGTACCAAATCGGATAATGCTCGCGCACGGCTTCTCTGTCCGAACGCAGCGCGTAGCAACTGTCGATATGGGGCGGCTTCTCGCTCTTATCGGGTTGTTTCGATTCGTCGCTCCATTTTTTTCGGTCGGCGAAGACGGTTTGAAACGCGACCGTCGCGAGGGGCTGGAGCATCTCAACAATATGTGTGCACCCGTTGGCGCCGCCAATTCTCTGACGCACTTTTCCCCGCCAGCCGGGCCCGATGGTCAGGCCGGCCAGCTGCTCGACCGCCGGGGCCGCTTGCGGGCAGATCCGGTAGGGGCTCGCGACGGTTTCCGCTTCCGCTGTATGAACTCTGAGCTCGGCGTTGACGGTCAAACGCACCCACATGTCGTGAACCGGCTGGCCGGCCTCGACCCGGCCGCGAAAGGCATTATCGAAGGCGTAACTCTTGACGTCGGTCAGGTGCCCCTCAATGTCCCATAGCCCGTCTTCGCGTCGGTAGCCGCGGCATTCGATCTGGCGGGTGTGGCGGTGTTCTCGGGGCGCGGGCGGAGAAAGGGGCATGCTGTCCTCGATAATATGGCGACGGCCGGTTCGGGCCACTATGCCCTCTGGGTTTCGCCGACGCCAGACGGGGCGGGATACGCCCAGTCTAGAGTAAGTACCACAGGATCAGGGGCAGGCTGATTACGGCCAGCAGGGTCGAGGTGAGGACGATGCTTGCGGCCTCGTCGCTGTAACGGTCGAAATGCTGGGCGAGCAGATAATTGAACACCGCAACTGGCATGGACGCCTGGAGGATGACGACTCCGCGCGCAACGCCCTCAAGGCCAAACAACTCGGCCAGACCGAAACCGACCCCGAAGCCCAGTCCGAGCCGAAGCGCGGCAAGCACCGTGTGGCGGGGCAAGTTGGTCAGCTTCAGGCGGGTCAGCGAGACGCCGAGGGTAAACAGCATCAGCGGGATCGTCATTTGACCGAGCAGCCCCGTGGTGTTGAGTAGCCACTCGGGCGGCCGGGCGTCGAGCAGCAGGAGGGGGACCGCGATCGCGACAGCGTAGGGCAGGGGGGTCTTGAGCGCGTCTACCGGAGAAGCGCGGCCCGAGTAAAACCAGGTTCCCAGGGTGTAATTCAGCGTTGCGGTCACGGTGAAATAGGCGATGGCAATGGCGAGGCCGGTCTCGCCGAACGCGAATAGGGAAATTGGCAGGCCGAGATTGCCCGCGTTGTGGAAGGTAAGAGGCGGCAGGTAGGCGGGAATCGACAACCGCGTCGCGCGCAGGATGGCGAGCGCTGTCAGGGCGAAGATCGCGAGCGCGATCAGGGCGATGAGGGCCACCTCGCCCAACGCCGCGAGGTCGACAGTGGTCCGCAACAGGGTTGTGAAGATCAGACAGGGCCCACCAACCAGGGTAATCAGGCGAGCGATCAGGCGGGTATCGTAAGACTGCTTCAGCCGGGCCCAACCGAACCCCAACGCAACGCAGATCAGCGTCGGGGCGAGAATGGTCAGAACGGTGCCGATCATGACTGTTCGCCGGTTCCGTCGCGAGACTGTGCCGGCGGCGTGACCCGGAGCAGGGTGATCTGGTTACGTTGCCGGCGCACCACTTCGAAGCGATAGCCGTGAAAGCGAAACTTCTGTCTCGCCCGAGGAATTTTCTGGGCTTCTTGAATGACGAGGCCTGTGAGGGTCGCCGCTTCGTCGTCGGGCAAAGTCCAGTCGAGCTCGCGGTTGAGGTCGCGGATCGTTGTAATGCCGGGCACCAGGAAGGTGCCGTCGCTCTGCAGCATGACGTCGTGCAGGGCGACGTCGTGTTCGTCGGAGATCTCGCCGACGATTTCCTCCAGGATGTCTTCGAGGGTGACGAGGCCGAGCAGCGCCCCGTACTCGTCGATCACGAGGTCGAAATGGGCGCGGCGCTGGCGAAATGCGCTGAGCTGGCGGCGCAGCGTCGTGTACTCGGGGATGAACCAGGGGTCGGTCGCAATCGCCATGATATCGAGCGAATCGCTGTCGCTCTCCGACAGGCGGACGGCGCGTAATAAATCCTTGGCGTGAATGACCCCGATAATCTCGTCGGGACCGTCGCGCCAGAGCGGAAATCTCGTATGGGGACTGTCGAGCACCTGCTGCACGATGAGCGCTGCTGGATCGTCGGCGTCAAGCGTCACCATATTCTTCCGGTGAACCATGGTTTCACCGACCGCAACGTCGCTCAGATCCAGGATGCCGTGGAGCATGTCGCGCTCGCGCTTGATCAAAGCGCTTTCATGGGCGTGAAGGCTGATCGCGCCGCGCAACTCCTTTTCGACGTCCTCGCGGCCACCGGCAGATTCGCGACTGACGCCAAACGACCATAGCGCACCGCGCACCACGGCGTACAGGGCCGCCACGATGGGGGCCAGCGTGAAGACCGGGACACGCATCACCGGAGCAATAGCCAGGGCCGCCCGGTCGGCATGGCGGATGGCATAGGTCTTGGGCAGGATCTCGGAGAAGACGAGGATGAGCAGGGTCATCGCGACCGTGGCGTAAACCACGCCTGCGTCGCCCGCAAGCGTGATCAGCACGCTCGTCGCTAAGGACGAAGCCAGGATGTTTACCGCATTGTTGCCGAGCAGGATGGTGCCGATCAGCCGCTCGCGGTTCTCTATCAGCCGGCCAGCCGTATGAGCGCGGCGATTGCCCTGCCGCTCCATCTGGTAAAGCCGTGAGCGCGACACATCTGTCAGGGCCTTCTCCGAGCCCGAAAAGAACGCGGAGAGCACCAGCAGAACGCCAATGCCGACGAGGGAAGCGATGGGCGCCGTAGTCATGTTAGGGCCTTGATCGCGTCCGCCTTCAGCTGGTTTTTTGGCGCGCTGGACTGCGGGGATCGCCCAGAGCTGCCTGGAGGACCGCATGGGCGTCCTCGACCGCCACGTTGTCGGCGACGAAGCTTTTGCCGATGCCGCGCGCGAGCACAAAGCGAATGCGCCCATCCTTAAGCTTCTTGTCGAAGCCCATGAAATCCACAAGCGTCTCGGCGCTGGGCGAGCCGTCGGGAAGCTCGCGGGGCGAGGCGGGCAAGCCGTGCTCCCGGAGATGCGCGGCTATCCGGTCCGCGTCTTCGGGCGCACAGAGGCCGAGCCGGGCCGACAGTTGAAACGCCAGAACGAGACCGATCCCGACCGCTTCGCCGTGCAGCAACCGGTCGCCATAACCGGCGGCGCGTTCTAGGGCATGCCCGAAGGTATGGCCCAGATTGAGCAGCGCACGTTGTCCGGCCTCGCGCTCGTCGGCGGCGACGATCCGCGCCTTGGCCCGGCAACTTGCGGCAACCGCCTGCTGGCGGGCTTGCGCGTCGCCCGCGAGGACTCCGGCGCCGTGGGCTTCGAGCCAGGCAAAGAAGTCGGCGTCGTTGATCAGCCCGTATTTGACGATCTCGGCATAGCCGGCCCGCAATTGCCGGCCGGGCAGTGAGTCGAGCACCGCGACGTCGGCCAGAACCATGCGCGGCTGATGAAAGGCGCCGACGAGGTTCTTTCCCTGGCGCGCGTTGATCCCGGTTTTGCCGCCGATGGAACTGTCGACCTGGGCGAGCAGAGATGTCGGAATTTGCACGAAGTCGATGCCGCGGAGCAGGGTCGCCGCGGCAAAGCCCGCAAGATCCCCGACTACGCCACCGCCCAGCGCAACGAGTGTCATCTGCCGGTCGGGACGCGAATCAAGCAGGCTGTCGAGGAGCCGCTCGTAACCGGCGTAACTCTTGCTTTCCTCCCCCGCCGGGACCGAGAAAAGCGTGGTCTCGATGCCCGACTGCTCGAGCGATGCGGCAAGCTTCGCACCATACAGGGGGGCAACCTGATTGTCGGTCACCACGGCTACACGGGGGGTGGCGAGAACCGGCCCCAGCATTGTGCCGGCGCGCTCGATCAGGCCGCGGCCGATGACGATGTCATAGCTTCGGGCGCCGAGTTCGACGCGGACCGTTTCAATCCCCTCGCTGGTCAAGCTCATGGCACAGCCCGCCCCAGCGGCCGCGCGTCGTCCGCTGCCGAGGGCGCGTGTCTTTCATGGCGCGCCAACTCGTCAAAAATTGAACTCAAGACGGCTTCGTGGGGCGCATCCCGGCTTTCGACGGTAATATCGGCCTCGGCATAGATCGGGTAGCGTTCGGCCATGAGTTGCTTGAGGATCTTCTGCCTGTCGCAGTGTTTCAGCAAAGGCCGGTTGTCGCGGCGCGAGACGCGGTTTAACAGAACGTCAAGATCGGCGCGCAGCCAGATTGAAATCGCGGTTTCGCGAATGCGCGCACGCGTCTCGGGGTCCATATAGGCGCCGCCGCCGGTCGCCAGCACTTGGGGCGGTCCGCCGAGCAGGCGAGCGATGACCCTTCGTTCGCCGTCTCGGAATGCCGCTTCGCCGTGGAGGCTGAAGATGTCCTCGATCGAGCAGCCCGCCGCCAGTTCAACTTCGCTGTCCGCATCAACGAAGGGCAGTCCGAGGCGCGCAGCGAGACGCTGCCCGATGGCACTCTTGCCGGCTCCCATCAGGCCGATTAGGACGATGGTCTTGTCGGAAGTCGATTCAGCCATCTGTTTCGGTTTTCTGGACATTACGCCATCGTGGTCGCAACTTACACGGCGGTTGAGCGTTGAAAGCCCGATGCCACACCGGTAGACTGCCGTAAATTCGCCACAGTGGTAAGGTAACATAACGTCCTGTGGCTGTCCCGATTGCAGGGCGCGCCTGCGGTTTCGTATACGGTTGATCATGAAAATTTTCCTCAAGCTGTTCGCTGCCCTTCTGCTTCTCGTTGTTGTCGGGGCCGGGGCGTTCCTGCTGACTTGGGATATTCCCTCGCCTAGCGCCACAACCACGATCGTTCTGCCGAATGACCGCTTCCCGAGCTAGGCGTTGCTCGGCGCCGGTTCTTGCGCTGGCGTTCAGCGTGTGGATCGTGTTCGCGAGCCCGGTTGCGGCCCAAACCGTTTTCGGTGAACCGGTCGAGCTGTTTCCTCCCGACGCCGCCACAACCACAGGGGCTGCGACAGGAGCGGAACCGGCCGCCGGGATCGAGGAGGCCGTTCCAGGTGATCCGGGCCCCGAGGGCTTCGAAGCCCAGATCCTGACCGACGACGACCCCTGGTCGAGCTCGCCCGCCGATGGTGGCGAGGGGATCGTGGTTGGCACGCTGCCGGAGCTTGAGGGGGCGGGGGTTGGACTGCTGACGGAGCAAAGTGGCGGCTTGCCGTCGCATCTTTGGCAGGGCACGGAGCTGGGTGTCGTAGAGATGTTGCTGGGCCGGTTGCCGGGCGAAACGCGCTCGCCGGCGATGCGAGCGCTGGCCCGGCGGGTTTTGCTTTCTGCCGGTGCGCCGCCCGCGGGTGGTGCCGAGGGCGATTTTCTTCAAGCCCGGGTGGAGGCCCTGGTGAGGTTGGGCAATCTGACCGACGCGGTGGCTCTGCTGCACCTCGCGCCGGAACGCGACGGCGATGCGTTGCTTGCGCGGCTCGAAGTCGAAACGGCGTTTCTCGCCGATGACGCAGCCGGCGCGTGCGCCCGGGTTCGCGCCTCTCTCGGGCAGAGCAATTCCGTATTCTGGCAACGGGCCTTGATCTATTGCCAGATTCTTGCCGGGCACGCCGAGGCGGCGCTGCTCGGGCTGAATTTGCTGGAAGAGATGGGCGACGGCGAAGACCCGGCGTTCGCTGTCCTTGCGCGTCGGCTGGCGACCGGCCAGGGCGAGGGCGAGATTGCTGTGCGCAGCCCCACATCGCTGCATTTGGCGATGATGCGTAGTGCCGGCCTGCCGGTGGACGAAAACCAAATTCGGAACATGTCTCCGGCTGTTCTCGCGGCGGCCGTCGAAGCCGATGTGACGTCCGTCGAGGTGAGGTTGCGCCTGGCGGAGCGGGCACATGGCTACGGGACGCTGAGCACGGATCGCCTGATTGCCGCCTACGAAGCGGTGGCATTTACGCCGGACGAGCTTGCCAATCCGCTGAGCGTGGTCGAAACAATGGAACAGCCGCTAGCCCGCGCGTTGCTTTACCAGACAGCGACCGCCCAGCGCGTGGCTATCGCGCGCGCCGAGGTCTTGCAGCGAGCGTGGCAACTATCGTTGGTTGACGGGCACTATCTGACAGTCGCCCATGCTACGGCGGCGCTGGCGCGCGGCTTGAGGCCGGCGCCGGAGCTCGGTTGGTTTGCGGCCGATGCGGTTCGCGCGATGATCGCCGTCGGTGATGCGGACGTCGCCGCGCGCTGGCTCGTACTTGCCGAGCAAACCGCGTTGCGCAGCCCGGACGGGGCGCGCGCCGCCGTCGATCTTTGGCCGCTGGTTCAGTTGGATGACCCCGACCGGCCCCTCGACAGAGGCCGCCTCGACGCTTGGTGGGATTCTCAAGGCGAGTTGCCCGAGCCCCAGCGACGTGATCGTGTCAGCGTGCTGTTCAGCCTGCTCGATGCTTTGGGCGTCGCGGTGCCGGCGACCTATTGGGCGCAGATCCTGCCCGGCCCGGCGCGGGTGACGACGACGGTGCCGGCAACGCCGGTCTGGTATGCGCTTGGCCGTTCCTCGGCTGAGCTCCATATCGGCGAGAGCGTGCTTCTCTCGCTCATGATTCTGGGCAATGGCGGGCCGGCGACCGCGTCGGAACCGGTTCTGGCCACGGTGATTTCGAGCCTGGCCGCAACCGGGTTGACGGCCGAGGCCCGGGCGATCGCCATCGAGGCGGCGCTTGCTGCCGGTTTCTAAATTTGGCACAAGAGGCGTATGACCCTGGCCGATAACATCGATCCCCATATCGACGCCTTCCTCGAAATGATGGCGGCGGAGCGCGGAGCGGCGCCTTTGACGCTTGAGGCCTATCGTCGCGACCTGGTGAATTTTGGCGCTCTGGTGGCAAAGCGGGGCGCGATTCCTTC
>Ga0302135_10000666_pt1 | contig 20710 bp, 21 predicted proteins | sample CBN3_surface_MG_FD_203119 | JGI IMG/M metagenome (GOLD analysis project Ga0302135, IMG submission 203119) | Marine microbial communities from Western Arctic Ocean, Canada - CBN3_32.1 | ecosystem: Environmental > Aquatic > Marine > Oceanic | place: Canada: Western Arctic Ocean | collected...
TTGCTGAGACCGAGATGGGCGACTTTGCCGGCGCTAACCGCTTCGGCCATGGCGCCGACAGTGTCTTCGATCGGAACGGCTGAGTCCGGGAAGTGAAGATACAACAGGTCAATCGTTTCGACACCGAGCCTGCGCAAGCTGGCGTCGACGGCTCTGGGTACATAGTCGGGCCTGCCGCTTACAGTGAGGGGAAAACCCCAACGCGTCTTAATCTCCGTCGATTCTTCCTCGTTATCGAACACGATACCGAACTTAGTAGCGATGAACGCCTGACCGTTGTTCTGCGCGAGCGCTCTGCCGACAAGTTCTTCGTTATGGCCCCTGCCATAGCTGCCGGCAGTGTCGATCATCATGCCCAAGTTCATCGCCTCGACAAGCGTCGCAATACCTTTTGCTTCATCCGACTGGCCATAAAAACCTTCAAGCCCCATGGCGCCATAACCGAGCGCAGCGACGGATGGTCCGCCACTTCCCAAACTGCGATTTTCCATGCCCTACCTCTTGGTGTCCTGCTTGCTAGGAGCGGACAATTCTCATGGGATAAGAAGATGTCCACTCATGATCCAAAACAGAATAGTATTTTTCTTAACTATTTCCACACCTGTTTTGCGACTCGCATGATGTTCTCGCCGAGGATACCGCGCACTTCTTTTTCGCTGTAGCCTTGTTTCAGCATCAATTCAGTCAGTTCCGGCATCTGTTCCGGTCCGATGTAGTAGATATCACGCCAGTCAGGGCCGATAGAATCGCCACCCGAGGCATGGAGATGTGCGGCTTGATGCACATCCATTTGGTTAAAACGACCGCCAAAAACTGTCTGTCTTGCACCAAGTGCTGGATCTGCCGGGGTCGCTGGCCTGGGCTCGAACGGCTCGCGGCCCCATCCATCCAAGACATAGTCTGTACCGATCCCGACATGTTCCGGGCCAATCAATTCGGCGACATAGTTGATGTGCTTCATCATCATCTCGGGCGAGCCATCGTTGTCACCCATAAAGACGCCGACACCGGCGATGCACATGACACCACCGGATTTGGCGCAGGCTTTGATCGCCTCATCCTTGACGTTGCGCGCAATATCCCACAATGCCGCGGGACAGGAATGCGAGAAGATGACCGGTGCGCTAGAGGCTTCAAAGGTATCCATCGATGTCCGGTGGCCAGTATGGGTCACGTCGACGATCATGCCGACGCGGTTCATCTCCTCGACCAGCGCGACGCCGAACCGGCTCAGGCCGTCATCATTGAGCTCCAGACAGCCATTGCCGACGAGATTTTTCATGTTGTAGGCCATCAACATGTGACGGATGCCAAGTTGATGGTAAACCTCGATCAATTTTACATCGCCTTCGACAGGGTTGGTGCCCTGAAAGTGAAAAACGATGGCGAGTTTGCCTTCCTTCTTGGCGCGCTCGATATCGGCAAACTTATCGACCAGAACGTATTTGTCGGGATTTGCCAGAAAAAAGGCGCGATGGATGGCGATTAACTTCATCGTCGCGGCCATAAAATCTCGATCGAGGGCAACTGTAAGAGATACGAGCGAGTAGCCGTGAGCGGCTGCGCGTATAAGCGCGTGTTCTTGAGCTTCCGGTCGGTCATGCCAAGGAATCGTCATATCCCAGACATGGGCATCGGTTAAGAGTGCAGTTGCTTCTTCAGAAACATTCCAATCAGCCATTTTCCCCTCCCTCGTTTGGTTGTCGGTAACGCGACCCAATGCGCCGCGCACGTTATTTGTACACCCAGACTAGCGCAGTAATCCTGATCATGGCCAGTGCCGGTTCGCGAGCTGTTGGCCAGTCCTCCGTTTTCATTAAACCATTACCTCTGGCGACATGCAGGCCTTCAATATGAAGCGCCTGTACACCCGCCTTTACCCGCACCGACGTGACAGGTGCCGCCAGCTTCGGCTATATAGGGCGGCGTGCTTTTGACACTAGGCGCGTGCGACCCGATGTGCGCTTGAACAGAAAACGTTGCAAGAAGACTGGGTGAGATCATGGAAAATTTTTCGATTGGGCAAGGTGTCTCGCGTGTCGAGGATCCCCGCCTTCTCAAGGGTATGGGTAGATTCCTGAACGATGTGGAGCTGCCACATCAGGCTTACGGGTTTGTCGTGCGCTCACCTCACGCGCATGCCCGCATCCGCTCGGTCGGTGTCGACACGGCTAAGGCAGCACCTGGTGTGCTCGCAGTGTTGACCGGCGCCCAGCTTCGGGCGGACGGCATCGGCCCTTTGCTTTGCGAGGCCACTGGGCTATCGCGTGGCGACGAGGCGATGTTTTATATCCCGCGGACTGCCTTGGCATCGGACCGGGTGCGCCATGTCGGTGATCCGATTGCATTCGTTGTTGCCGAGAACCTCGGTCAGGCACGGGATGCCGCGGAACTGGTCGAGGTCGACTACGACATGCTGCCGTCGGTGACATCGGCGGTCGAGGCAATCAAGGAAGGCGCACCACTCGTCTGGGACGATTGTCCGGAAAATGTGTGTTTCCGCTATCCACTGGGTGACAAGGCCGCAACGGAGGCGGCTTTTGCCCAGGCCGCTTATGTTACACGGCAGCGCTACCCTATCAGCCGTGTCTCTGCGAATTCAATGGAACCCAGAGGCTGTAACGGCCAATACGACCCACATGATGGCCGTTACACGCTGTACGCAGGTTTGCAGGCACCGCATACCGTGCGCCAGGACCTGGCGGAGAACGTCTTCGGTTTGCCACAGCATATGTTCCGCGTCATTGCGAATGATGTTGGCGGCAGCTTCGGTATGAAGGGCGGCACCTATTTGGAATACATCCTCGTCCTCTGGGCCTCAAAGCGGCTTGGGCGGCCCATCAAATGGATGAGCGACCGCAGCGAGGCGTTCGCGAGCGACAACCATTCTCGCGATAACTTCAGTGAAGCGGCGCTGGCGCTCGACGAGGACGGACGGTTTCTCGCGCTTAAGGTCTTAACAGTCGCTAATCTTGGCGCCTACCTCGCGACCAAGGGGCCATATTCTGCCTTCGTAAATCTCGGCTCGCTGGCCGGTGTCTATACAACGCCTGCAATCCACGTTGAGGTAATAGGCGCATACACGAACACCAACTCGACATCGGCCTATCGCGGTGCGGGCCGACCGGAGGCCTCCTTTGTCATTGAGCGGCTTATCGACACCGCAGCCGGCGAAATGGGTATCAGCCCGGTCGAGCTGCGGCGTCGCAACACCATCCCGCCGGATGCAATGCCCTACAAGACCGCGCTTACCTTCACCTATGATTCCGGTATGTTCGAGCGGAATATGGACGATGCTCTGCGACTGGCCGACCACGCGGGTTTTGAACCACGCCGGCGCCAAGCTAGGGAGCAGGGCATGCTCCGCGGGCTCGGCATTTCCAACACCGTAGAGCAGGCCGGCCACGGCCTGGAATCGGCAGAAGTGCGCTTCGACCCGAGTGGTTCGTTGACCGTGCTGGTCGGGTCGATTTCCCACGGTCAGGGCCATGACACCGTATATCGACAAATGGTTTGCGAACGACTTGGGCTGCCACCAGAGGCGATCCATATCGTGGAAGGTGATACGGATGCCGTCGCCCACGGCGTCGGTACCATGGGTTCGCGCTCGATGGCCCTCGGCGGCGGCGCAATATCTCGCGCGACGGACAAGGTCATCGAGAAGGGCCGGCGGCTCGCCGCACACTTGCTCGAGGCGGCCGAAGTTGATGTTGTCTTCTCGGGCGGCAGCTTCTCCGTATCGGGTACCGACAGATCGACTGACCTCGGCGAGGTCGTGCGGCAGGCCTTCCTCGGCCAGAACCTGCCAACGGGCGTCGAGGCAGGATTCAGTGAGCGTGCGACCTTTACGCCGGGAGTTCCAAATTTTCCAAACAGTTGCCATGTTTGTGAGCTGGAGATCGACGAAGAAACCGGCGCGTTGGAAATCCTGCGCTACAGCGTCGTTGACGATGTCGGAACGGTCGTCAATCCGCTCCTTCTGGAAGGCCAGATACATGGCGGTGTCGCCCAAGGGGCCGGCCAGGCTCTCTTGGAAGCCATCACATACGATGACGCAGGGCAGCTCGTAACCGGCTCGTTTCTCGATTACGGGATGCCGCGCGCCGAAACGCTTTGCTCGATCGACATGCTAAGCAATCCCGTGCCCACGACGACAAATCCATTGGGTGTGAAAGGTGCGGGTGAGGCGGGAACGGTTGGTTCGTTGGTTGCGGTTATCAATGCCGTCGTCGATGCGCTGGCACCGCTCGGCATCGATCATTTTGACATGCCGGCGACGCCAGAGCGGATCTGGCAGGCGGTCCGTGATGCGCGTGGCGATCAGCTGCCGCGGCACTAGACACCGCTACATCACGGGGCGCGTTTCGGCGAATGGTGGCGTGTCGGTTAGTCGAGCCACAATCTCCCTCAGGTTGGGGCAGTTAATTCGCTCGGCGAATTCGGGATTGATGATATCGAGAAACTCCAAAACAACGACGGCAGTAATGTCGGCCTGGGTTATATTTTCACCGGCGATCCAGGGCATTTGTGCCATCTGATCGAGTGCTTCAATACCGCCCTTGGTCTGCCTCTCGCAATGTTCCATCCACGGTTCGTAAATTTTATCCTCGGGCCTGAAACTGCGTTCCATTCTTACAATGACAGCCTTTTCCGCGGCCCCGGTTCCGAGTCCGACAAGCGACATGATCCGCCGACGTTCCGGACCATCGCGGGGTGTCAGTGCCTTGTCAGCCGGCACCATATGGTCGAGCGCGTCGAGAATTACCGCGCTGTCGACTAAAGTCTCGCCGTCATCGAGAATTAGCGCAGGTATTCGAACCAATGGATTTGACGCACGTACTTCGTCGGGCTGTTGCATGACATTAAGCGACTGATGTTCGTATGGAATTCCATAATGCTGCAAAGTCACACCGCAGCGCCGCGAGAATGGAGAGAGATAGCGACCCATTAGAATCATGGTTTCCTGCCTTATTTAGGGTTCGGGTGGGCCGGACACGAATTCCGACCGCAGTCGAGCATCACTATCGACCAAAATGCCGTTGCACTGCAAGCGTCGACGATTCGCCGTTATTGACGGTTCAGAAATTCGAGCAATGCCGCATTGAATCGGTCGGGTTGTTCGAAATTGGTCACGTGCGCGGCGCCTTCAATGATGCGAAGCTCCGAACCCTCGATCCCACTGTGCAAAACCTCCGCTGCGGCTAACGGCGTGCTGATATCATGTTCGCCAACGATAATCAGAGTTGGCGACTTAATATTCTTCAGTATCGGCGCGTTGTTCATGTTCTTTACCGCATGGCAGCAACCGATCATGCCATCAATGGACATAGCTCCAATCATCTTCTTGATCGGGGCCATTTCATGTGGATTGGCGTCACGGTAGGCATCTGTGAACCATCGCTTAACCATAAGCTCGGGGAATGAACCCACGCCCTCCCTGCGCACAGCTTCAATGCGGTCCTCCCACATCGATTCCGGCGGCATCTGACAAGCCGTATCGCACAATACTAGGGACGCAATAGCACCTGGATGCCTGCAGGCCAGCGCCTGGCCAATAAATCCACCTAACGACAAGCCGACGAAATGTGCGGCGTCGATGTTGAGAGCTTTAAGAAGGGCAACAGCGTCATCCGCTAGGAGGTCCAAGGTATATGGGCCGGGTGTCGCTTCGCTGCCGCCATGCCCCCGCGTGTCGTGCCGCAACACGCGGTACTCCGGGACCAGTGCCGTCACCTGCTTATCCCAAATGGTGTGGGTACACATCATGGTGGCGCTGAACATGACGACCGGTGCATCGGACGGACCGTCCAGTGCGTAGGTCATGGTAATGCCGTTTGCCGAAATCTGCTCGCTCATAGTGACCCTCCACTAAGTTCGAATGATGAACACTTTAATAGCTAAGCTCGCACATGATGGCGAGCAATAGTTCCTGAACCCCCTGGAACCATGCCTACCAGTTTCGACCGCGCGCGGTGTACCAGCATCTGAGTGGCGAGAGTTTCAGGTGGTGATTTCTTGTGGTCCGTTGTCACGCGAGGTTATCCGGTCCAACGCGCACAACCTTTTTGCCGAAATTTGTGCCGGTTAAGAGTGAGATGAAAGCAGATGGCATCGTCGCCAGCCCTTCTTCCATATCGGTTTTAAACTTCAATTTTCCCTTCTGTTCAAGCTCGATCAGCGCAGCGTCCGCTTCTCCAAAACGGGCTACATGATCGAAGTTCAGAAAGCCGCTCATGGTGGCGCGTGCCACCAGAATTTGGCGCAGGAACCGCTCCCCCATATCCGGCTCGTCGAATTTTGAGGCCAGGCTGATTGTCCCGCAGATGATAATCCGCGCGCCTACATTCAGGCGCTTCATCACGGCATCATGGATGGGCCCAGCCGTGTTGTCGAAGAACACATCGACACCGTCTGGGCAAGCTTCCGAAAGTGCCCTGCCTAAATCCGATGCGGTTGTATAGTTGACGCTCGCATCATAGCCCAGTTCCCGACACCACTTTAGCTTCTCGTCCGAACTGGCGATCGCCACGGCGCGGCCGCCCTCGGCCTTGACGATTTGGCCCGCTACCTGCCCGACCGCGCCCGACGCGGCAGAAATAACGACCGACTCGCCTGGCTGAACTTTCCCGATGTCATCAAGCGCCAGCCAGGCGGTTCGGCCGGGCATGCCGAGATAACTCAAATATGCGTGCAACGGCGCCTTCGATCCATCGACGAGGGTCAGAGAATCACCGGCTAGGACCGCATGATCCTGCCAACCAAAGCCCATGGTCTCGAAATGATCGCCTGGGTTCCAATCGCGGTGACGGCTCCCCAGGATTTCGCCAACCCCGCCGCCATGCATGACATCGCCGATGCCGACACCGGCGGCATAATTGGCTTTTGCCGAAATCCGTCCCCGCATATAGGGATCGACTGACAGGTAGACGGCACGCGCTAGAACTTCGCCGTCGGCAAGCTCGGGTAACGGTTGTTCTTCCATCCGCCAGTCATCTTCGCTTGGGATGCCCGACGGGTGGTTCGTCAGAACCCAGGCCAGTTTGGATTTCGTCATTACCTGTCCTTCAAATTAGCGTTAAGCAGGGAGATGCCTTTGCCAACCGCGCCCGAATGATAAATCCAGACGAGCCTCGTCACAATCCAGGATCGAGCTGTCGTGGACTTGCCGACACGGTTGGACAGCACATCTATCGCGCCGATACGCGCGGTTCTTGTTTTCGCCGGGCTTTTCAGGTGGCAGCCGATTTGTTACCGTTAGTCACACATCGAAAAGGAAAATACACATGATTGTGACGATTGTAACATTTCATCTCCCCGAGAAGACGACACTCGAGGAAATTACCAAGACGTTCAAATCAACGGCGCCCAACTATCAGGGCATGCCTGGTTTGCTGCGGAAGAACTATTGGTTAAGCGAAGATGGTCTGCGTTCCGGCGGGATTTATGTTTGGGAATCGCGGGCAGCCGCTGAGAAAGTCTACACGCCAGAATGGAAAGCAAGATTAGAAGTTAAATACGGCGCATCGCCTGAGGTCGAATACGTCCATTCCCCTGTTATGGTCGATAACGGAGACGGGACGATCAAAGTCGCGGCCTGAATTTTTGTTAAGTCGGTGGACCCCAAACATCGAGCCCAAATCAATATAGGTGCACGAGATAATCGTGCACCTATATCTTTTTAATGCAGCCTACTAACCAAATTCGCTAGCAGGATCGTTACGGAGCTTAACCCTGTTTTGGGATCAAGTTCTTCCAGGGACGCCCCTCGAACCAGTACGAATAGCGCTCTTTAAGATACCCGTTGATGGTGTTCTCGCGGACCCAGTTGTTGAGATAGTTCAGGAACACCTGATCGCCCTGTGCGATGGCGATACCTGCATCCCACGGTGCCAGTTTCTGGCCCGGGACTGGGATATAAAGCTCGTCCGGCCAATCTTCCACTTTCCAGGTTCCGATCATCGCCGATGACCAGACCGTGTGTGCCCGGCCGCTCAACAGTTCCTGATACTGCGTATTTTCGTCGTCAAACTGTATGATCGTCGCTTTCGGAAAGAAGCGCTGAACGTTGGTGACACCTGTCGTGCCACGGCGTTGGGCAAAGACGGTCTCGGGATTATTGAATTCCTCCATCGTGCTACGACCGGCTGCCACCTTCTTACTCGCGACCAGATTTCCGCCGCCCTGCTCGTAAGGAATTGAGAAAGCGACTGTCTGGGAACGCTTAACATTGGCAGACATGCCGCCGATGACCGCGTCGATCTTTCCCGACAATACGGACGGGATAAGACCGTCCCAGGACATCGCGACCAACTCCACTTCCCAGCCCGAGTCTTTGCCGAGTTTTTTGGCAACGTCGATCTCAAAGCCGATGAGTTCGCCCTTCAGATCGCGCATTGCCCACGGAACGAAGGTCGAAAATCCGATTTTGATATTCGCGCGCTTCTTAAGCTCCGTCAGCAGGCTCCCGGCGACAACGTCCGCTGACTTAACCTGTGCGACCGCTGGCTGGACAGCGACCGCAGCCGCCATCGCGACCAATGCGATCAACGACCCACTAAATATACCTAACCGCTTCATTATAAATCTCCCAAGTGTTACAACAATAGAGCGAATTTTGTTGAAATCCCCCGCGGCGTTTGTCCTGAAGTCCGAAAATTTCAATCCTTCACCGTTCTTGGCGGCAAGTTACACGAATGTTGGGTGCGGTCAAGTCAAAGGCGGGGTCATACATTTTAAAAACTTTTGATATCAATTCTTCGGATGATACATGATGAAAAGTGGGCAGCGCCATCGTTGTGGCGTCGGCATATTTTACGAGGGGAGAATCAACATGGACCGAGATCAAGAACGCGCAATCGAATGGGACGTTTTCCAAGTTCATAACAAATATTATCTCCTAGGGGATGCTGGCGACCACGAAGCTGCCTCTAAATTATTTACACAGGATGGTGTCTCGATATACGAGGGTCAGCCACTAAATGGCCGCGCAGAAATCCTTAAATCTCTACAAACCAGTCATGGTCCCCGTTTTACTTACAGCTTTGTTGCTAACTGTTCGGTTACCGTGATCGACGAAAAAAATGCCGAAGCCGTGTCCTATGTCCAACAGTATTTTCATGATCGGGACGAGATCAAAGATGGAACGCTCCCAGCGCTCCAACCCTATACGTTGGTCCGCCACGACAACAGAATGATGCTCACAGAGGAGGGCTGGCAGATTAAGCACCGCGTTGTCACCGAGTTGGTCCGCCGGGTCTAGACTGGACCGGACACTTCGTCCGCAAACGCGCGGCGCGTTTTAGCGGAAGTGTTGAAAGGAGCGGACTAGATACTTGCATTGCACACGGGTAATACGGATGTAGAGCTGCCCCTGTTTCTCGTCGTGCTCGACCAGTTGACCCAAAATTTATGAAATCTAATATTGCCGGGCGCAGGAGGAGTTTAACGAAATGCTAAAGTTCGGCGTCGGTCAGTCCGCAACCCGGCTCGAGGACCAACGGTTGCTGACCGGCCGCGGGACCTATACCAGCGACATCAACCTTGATGTTCAAGCCTATGGCGTTGTCGTGCGATCGCCGCATGCGCACGCGCGCTTCAGCAATGTCGATACAACGGTGGCAAGAGCTGCGCCCGGCGTCCTGGCGGTCTACACATCAGATGACATCAAGGCCGCCGGACTGAAGTCCATTCAATTCATGACGGGCCTCGAAAACGTCGATGGGTCGCCAGTATTCTCGCCGACACGCGACATCCTGGCCATCGATGTGATCCGGCATGCGGGCCATCCGGTCGCTTTCGTTGTCGCAGAGACCCTCGGGCAAGCACGGGACGCGGCTGAACTCGTGGATATTGACTATGAGGCGCTTCCGTCAATCACCGATACAGGGCGCGCTACGGAAGACGGTGCGCCCCAAGTTTGGGACGGCGCACCAAATAACGTCGGGATAACATGGCAGATGGGGGATCGGGAAGGGACGGACGCGGCCTTCGAGAAGGCGGAGTACATTGTACGGGTAGAACTGGTCAACAATCGTGTGGTCGTCAATTCAATGGAAACGCGCGCTGCAGTTGGCCAATGGGATGGCAAGCGCTTCACACTGTATACCCCCTCGCAAGGTGTGCACTTCATACAAAGCGAAGTCGCCGAAATCCTTGGAGTCAAAGTGGACGGGCTGCGGGTCGTGACCAACGACATCGGGGGCAGTTTCGGTATGAAGACAATGATCTACGCCGAGCAGCCACTCGTCCTGCTTGCCGCCCGCGACCTTGATCGGCCGGTCAAATGGGTCAGCGACCGCACGGAAGCGTTTGTCTCAGACAATCACGGCCGTGACCAAGTCAATCGTGCTGAGCTGGCGCTCGATTCAGACGCGTGTTTTACCGGCGTTCGCGTGCGCTCAATCGGCAATTTTGGCGCTTTCTATTCGTCCTTCGGTATGTATATCCCGACCGTCGCCGGCGCTGGGTTGCTGGGCGGCGTCTATACGGTTCCGGCCATTCATGTTGAGGTAAGGGGTGTCTTTACACACACGGTTTCAACCGATGCCTATCGCGGTGCCGGTCGGCCAGAGGCGATCTACGTCATCGAGCGGCTGGTTGATGCGGCCGCCCGACAGCTGAAGATCGACCCAGTGGAATTGCGGCGACGCAACATGATCCCTAAAGACGCCATGCCCTATACCACGGCAATGCAGAATGCATACGATCGCGGCGGAATTCCGCGGTATGTGTACGATAGTGGTGACTTTCCACGAATGATGGAAACGGCGCTCAAGCGTGCCGATTATGATGGATTTGCGGCGAGAAGAGACAAGGCGCGGCGCGCTGGTAAATTGCGTGGGTTGGGTCTCACAACTTTTGTTGAAAGTAGCGGCGGCTATGGTGGATCACAGAAGGCAGCCGTCAGCGTCGACGACAAGGGCGATGTTAGCGTTGTCATCGGCGCGCAAGCAATGGGCCAAGGTATGGTGACAGGTTACACCCAGGTCATCGCGGAAAATCTTGGTGTCGAAAATGAACGTGTCAACGTGATCATTGGTGACACTGACTTGGTGTGGAACGGTACGCCGGATGGGCGTACCAGTGGTTCGAGAGGGATGCCGATTGGTGGCGTTGCTTGCGAGCGGGCAGCGTTGACGCTGATCGAGAACGGCAAACGGATAGCTGCCGATGTTCTGGAAGCGTCAGCGACTGACATTGATTTTGCCGAAGGAGAATTTAGCGTCGTCGGGACCGATCGACGTGTTGGCCTTGCACAAGTCGCAGAGGCTGCAAAGGACCCTAAATATACCGCGGATGGAGAAGAGCCCGGCTTGTCAGGGAACGGGGAATTTACAACGGGCCTGCCCAACTTTCCCAACGGCTGCTACGTCTGCGAGGTTGAAATCGATCGGGAAACGGGCACACTCGAGTTGGTAAGGTTCGTCGCGTTTGACGATATTGGAACCGTCGTGAACCCGCTCCTCGCCGGTGGCCAGACTTCCGGTTCGATCGTCCAGGGGATCGGTCAAGCGGTCCACGAGGGATGCATTTACGATCCTGAGAGTGGACAGCTTTTATCCGGATCCTACATGGACTACTGCATGCCGCGCGCCGATGACCTGCCGGCTTTCGAGATGGAGTTCGTCCAAGGCATACCGAGCATAAACAATCCGATGGGCATGAAGGGCGCTGGCGAGTCCGGCTGCGTCGGGGCACCGCCAGCCGTCGTCAGCGCAGTTCTCAACGCGCTGTCGGAATTCAACGTTTCGGCAATCGACATGCCGATCACGCAGGAAAAAATCTGGCGGTTGATGAACGGAAACGCGCAAACAGCATCAAATTAGGCCCGCCGATGCTCTCGAAAACTTGACCTGTAGTGAATTGTTTTAGGCGGGTCTGGAGCCAATTTCATTGGGTGACTCTTCATTCGAAGGAAGATCCATTCATCCAAATTGGAAAAGGTTCTGTATGTTTGATTTTTTACCCTCTGTTAGGGCCAGTCTTGTGGTCCTCGCCACTATCCTCGGTGCTAATCGGCTTTCGGTTTGGGGGAGCAGTGGAGGCTCAGCAGCTTGAGATCAAGAGTCATATCAAGATCGAAAATACAGCTGAACTCAAGCCTGCGGAAGCCCTGAGTATCTACCAGGGTATCGCCGATGAATTATCGCGGGGGTACGCCGCCTCCAGGGATATTGTCGCCAAGACTTACCGCAACTGGCGCCTCTTCAACACGGCGCCCTATAGGTCCGCCACTCATGGCAACCGCTACGTCAACAACTACGCCAACGAAGATAGCTATGGTAAGCCGGGAGCTGTTATGCCGCCCGGAACCGTCTTGGCCAAAGACAGCTTCACAGTAACTGCCGAGTCCGCCGCCTTTGGTGGGGCGTTGTTCCTGATGGAAAAGTTGGCGACGGGTGCCAGCCCGGAAAATGATGACTGGAGTTACACCATAATCATGCCCGACGGCAGTATCCTCGGCGACAGCAGGGGTGAGAATCCCGACTAGGTCAAGTTCTGCCACGCTTGCCACGCGGCCAAGGCCGACAACGACTACCTCTTTTTCGTGCCCGAGGCGTGCCGGGTCAAGGTTTCGGGTAAATAACGCCGCAAGCCGGCGGGTTGGTCGACAGAAAAAGACATACTAAACGATACAAACTTTTATATAAATTGAACGGCCAGTCGAAAGTTTAGTCTTGAGCGAATAATACAGTTTTTGCCTCGACAAAGCGCCGATGCCGGTCAAGCTCAGCTTCTAAAGCAGCTTTTCGCATTTTTCCAAATTTGATGCCGGGTTCTAACCAAAGCCCAAAGACAGTCAATGTGTCATTGTGGCGTTTCATATCAATCCGGCCAATAAACTGGTGGCCTTCTAAGAGTGGAAAAACATAGTAGCCATATTTGCGTTTTTCCTTTGGAACAAAAACCTCAATCCGGTAGTCAAAGCCGAATAGACGGAGGCAACGTTTGCGGTCACGTATTAGCGGGTCGAATGGTGAAAGAATGCGAATTCTCTTGGGCGGGCATGGTAAGTTATTGATCAGGCTTGGCAGATCAGCAAAAGCTATAGCTTTGCTGTAATGACCATCCCTTGCGGGCTCCACAAGGACATCGATTAAATTATTTTTAGTTAAGTTGTTCTTTGTCCAAGTTGCAGCCTCTTTTGGCGTAAGTAAACCCCAAAAGGCTGCGATTTCACCTGAAGTTGCCACTCCCAAACGTGTGAGAGCAGTGTGACAAGCCCAGTGTATGATCGTGTCTTGGCCAACTTGTTTTATTCTGTCGTAATTTGGAATTACGTTTTCAGTGACATCGTAAATTTTCTGAAATCCTTTTCTGCCTGCAATGGCAAGGTTTCCGGTGCGCCAGTGAAATTCCAGTGCCGTTTTCTCAGGTTGCCAGTCCCACCAACCCGTGCCCTTTTTTCTTTTGGAACTTACTTCTCTGGTCAACGTTGGGCCATTCTTCGTGACTGTTTCTAAAATTTCCGTCAGCACATCTTCAAATTCTTTTCCACGCCATTTTCGATAGCGATTCAGGAGAGAGACTTTCTCTCTTTTGAATCGTTGCAGCCAATAGGGATAAAACTCAGTAGGGATCACAGCAGCGTCATGGGTCCAATGCTCAAACACACTCCGGTCCGTTTCCAAAAGGTGAGTCAGTTGTTTGGGTTTGTAGGTTTGGTTGCGGGCAAAAAGGATCATGTGATGGGCACGGGCGACAGTATTAATGCTATCCACTTGGACAAACCCCAAAGACTTAACTAATTCTAAAAGACCTTCCCCCGTCAGTTTTGTGCTGGGAGAGGAGGAAAGACCCTGCCTGTCTAGAAAAAGATGACGAGCTTGCAAATTGGTGATGATGAGCGGTTGCTTCAAACGCATGTCCTCGTGAGTACGATTCGTATCGAGTGTGAAGGTGCTAATGAGGAAATATACAACGCATCCGGATCGGCAGACTTTCGGGTGTGTCGTTTACTATAATCAGAAGACTTCAAAGAAATTGCAGATTTTGGCGGATGCCAAATTCAGTTACTAAAGCCAAATTGAACTAGATTTCCAAGACCATTTTATGTGCGGAACGAAGGGTGTTGGCATAATAAGTAATCAGTATACTAACCAACAATTACAAGCTCAGCGATTTCCGCTACCGGCTACGGACGGACGCTCAGGCGCCTAGTGATTTAGGTCTGCTTTATCTCCGAAAGCGGACATGGTTAGCGGACCAACCCAATGCTCGCATCTAGCCACATGCGAGCGTCGTAACCCCCACGCAAGGTCCGCCGTTCAGTCTCTGCTTGCATTTTGACGTGCCAGGGGGCTCTCCCGCCAAGCGATATATGTCGTGCTGGCGAATATCATGAGGCCACCGATGATGGTAAATCGGTTCGGCACTTCGGCAAACAGTACGAATCCGAATGCGGCGGCCCAGATTAGCTGCAGGAAATCAATCGGCATGACCACATTGGCGTCCGCAATCTTTAACGCCTGCGTGAAAATGAGCAGCGAGATAGAGCCGATGAAGCCCATCGCGGCGAGCCAGGCCAAGGATTCCCAGGTTGGCCATTTCCAAAAGAACAGGGCGGCGAGCAAGAACATCGGCGCTGTGAATAGTGCGCCGTAGAAGGTGATCGTGAAGCTCGACTCAGTGCGCGTCATCACCTTCGTCAGCGTCAGCATGCCGCCAAAGACGAACGAGGCGATCAGGCGCAGCATCGTACCGAGGTCGATCGCTTCGAACCCCGGTCGAATGATGACAAATGTCCCGGCAAACCCGACAAAAATCGCCGCCCAGCGACGTACGCTAACCCGCTCTCCCAGGAATGCTATGGCGCCGATCGTTGTAAAGATCGGCACTAGAAAACCCAGCGCTGCAATTCGGACGAGTGGTGCGATGCTGATTGCAAAAATTAGGCATAGTCCACCAGCGGCCATCAAGGCGGCACGCAGGAGGTGCAAATGGAAGATTTTTGTTCTTAGAGGTGCTGCACCTTGGCGCAAAACCCAGGGTAACAAGACCAAAAATCCAAAGATGTTGCGGAAGAAGGAGACTTCAAAGGGATGTATGGTCGCGGTCGCCTGACGGATCATCGCGAACTCGAAACCAAACATGAAGCTGGCCAGCAGCATAAATGCCATACCCTGCAGGTTTTGCGAGGGTATGCCGATGCTCCTCTCGGAGCGGTTCATGTGAGACTACTGTGCGAGCGCACGTTCACGTGTCCGCGATAGGTCAGCACCGTCTATGATGTATTCCATTTGGCTCTTTGTTCCGCAGGATAAAACTGGGATGATGAAACGGTATCACAACGCAGCCGACTGTATTCGACAAGGCGTCAGTGAGTGGCCAATTATGATGGATAAGGCTGTTTTTGCACCGGATCGTCAGGTAAACAGATACATCTAATTCTTGTATTGAGGTCACGCGGGGGCGTGCCGTACGCGGAGGGACGCGAACCAATTTATGTCAAGGCCAATAGTCGGTGTCATCGGCTCCAGATACCCTATTAATGAACGCGGCGCCGCGCAGCGGGTTGGGGAAAAAAACCTGCGTGCCGTGGCGGAGGTCGCCGATGCCTTGCCTGTGATGTTCGCAGGTGCGCCCGACATCACCGATATAGCGTCGCTGCTCGACGCAGTGGACGGCATCTTATTGACCGGTGGGCGCGCGAACGTTCATCCGACTCATTTCAACGTCGAACCACACCCGAGCCACGAACCCTACGATCAGGATCGTGATGAGGTGGCGCTGGGTACGGTGGCAGCCTGTGTTGAACAAGGCATCCCAATACTGGGTGTCTGTCGCGGTATTCAGGAGATGGGGGTCGCCTTTGGAAGCACCCTGCATCCGGAAATGCGCGATTTGCCAGGACGCATGAACCACCGAGCGCCTCGGCTGGATAACGGGGATATCCACCCCGATCCGGAAGTCGTATTTGCAGATCGCCACGAAGTCCGTCTTGTTTCCGAAGGTGTTTTCGCGCGACTTTTCGACCGAGAGACTATCCGCGTCAATTCGCTCCATGGTCAGTGCATTCTGGAACCTGGGGATCGCATCGTTGTCGAGGGTGTAGCGGAGGATGGCACAATCGAGGCTGTCCGAATTGCCGACGCACGGGGTTTCGCGTTGGGTGTCCAATGGCATGCTGAGCATGATCCGCAAACCAATCCGATAAACCGTGCCCTATTTCAAGCTTTTGGCGAGGCGATCCGGGAACGTAAGCGGGCGTAATAAGGTATCTGGAAGTCGCGTCGTACCGGTGTCGCGTTTCTTCCGAACGATCTTCTTCACACATCCTTGCTGTCTCCCCTCGATACCGTTTGGAAAGGCAACGTCTAAATGGCCATAGATGCTTCACTGACATCGTTTGATGATGTTGCGCCGGAACGGGAAGATTTTTTATCAGATGTTTTGACTGGGCTTGCCGGCACGCCCAAATCCCTGCCGTGCAAGTATTTATACGACGAGCGTGGCTCTGATTTATTTCAGCAGATCTGCGAGTTGCCGGAATACTATCCAACACGCACTGAAACGGCACTTTTAACGGATTGTGTCGAGGCAATTTCTGCAGCAATCGGCCCACGATGCCGCCTCATTGAATACGGCACAGGTTCAAGCGAAAAAATGCGCATTCTGTTGGGTGCATTGGAATTGCCATCTTCATTCGTTTCAGTCGATATTTCACGCGAACATTTGCTTCAAGCCACCTCGGCGCTGGCGAGGGATTATCCAGACTTGGACGTTCATGCGGTTTGCGCAGATTTCACAAAGCCCTTTGTGGTTCCACGCAGCACTAAGAATTTGGTCGGAAAATCCGTCGCGTTTTTTCCCGGATCAAGTTTGGGGAATTTCCACCGTCGAGAGGCGGTTGAGTTTTTGATGAATACCGCAAATGTCGTCGGCCCAGGCGGTGGTTTGGTGATTGGTATCGACCTAAAAAAAAATGTGGAGATACTGAATGCGGCGTATAGCGATTCGGCTGGTGTGACTGCTGCGTTCAACTTAAATTTGTTGGTTCGGATTAATGACGATCTCGGCGGCACGTTCGATGCCGATGCCTTCAAACATCATGCGTTTTACAACGAGGAAAAAGGACGCATTGAAATGCATATCGTGAGCTTAAAAGAGCAAACAGTTGGCGTCGGAGGCAAAGAAATCCATTTCAGCGAAGGTGAAACTATACATACCGAAAATTCATACAAATACGATATTGACGAATTTCAGAACCTCGCGCGTGAGGCAGGTTTCGAATCGCCTCAGGTATGGACGGACCCCGAACATCTTTTCAGCGTGCATTACCTTGAAATCGCGTACTGAAGTCCGAGTTATCTAAACAAAGTTGGTGCGATGACGTTAGAGACATGGACAATTTATGTGGCGGCAGTTCTTGCGCTCATGATTACACTAGGGCCCAGCCAGCTACTCATGCTTTCGAACAGCGCATCGCAAGGATTTAGGCGCTCACTTGCGACAGCCCTAGGCGATTTGACCGCAAACGCATGTCAGATGCTTGCAGCGGGCCTTGGCCTTGCCTATCTGATCTGGCTTGGGGTCCGCATGATCCGTCTTGCAAAGGTGAGTGGTCAGGATTCCTCAACTGGCAAAGCACACATAACACTAAGGTCACTATGGCTGCAGGGTTTTGTTACGTCTGCATCCAATTCAAAAGCTATTGTTTTCTTTGCCGCACTTTTTCCGCAATTCATCCAGTCAGGTAACCCGTTCTGGCCACAGTTTTTAACCTTGTCTGCAACCTACATCATTGTAGACGGCCTCTTTCTCTCCGGTTATGGCGCCGGATCAAGTTGGATTGCATCGAGGCTAAAACGAGAAGCAAGGCCTTGGATCGAGCGCGTTGACGGAGGCTTTATGACCGGAGCAGCCATACTCCTCGCTTTGAAAACGAGCAAAGGCACACTGTGATTTTCCGCTGAGTATCAAGAGAAATTTGGTTCGAAGGCCCGCTATTGCTTGGCCGTAAATAGCTTGTGCCAAGGTCAACCCTAGACACGTTCGTGCGTCACCTACTTGATCGGCAGCGACTGCAAAGGGAATTACCAACTCCGGGACAACTAACGTCAAAATTTGAGTGGTTTTTTGAACCGATGTGTCAGCGAACGATAGACAGTTTCGCTGGCATATCCTCGGAGGTGTCCGGCATGAATAATACGAACCCGCCGCCGCGCTTCTTCGCCTGGTACATCGCCAAGTCGGCAAAATGTACCAATGTCTCCTCGTCATTGGCGTGTTCAGGGAAAATTGAAATGCCAATACTCGCGCCGATCGAAAGACTCGTGCCGTTGTGGTCAAAGGGCTCTCCCAGCGCCTGGACCGATTTTATCGGCTACAATCTGTGCTCCGTCCTCGATAACGTCGGTTTCGAGTATCACCGCAAACTCGTCACCACCAAGGCGGGCTGCAGTATCTGAATGCCGCAATGCTTTTAGTAGTCGCTTGCCTGTGTCGTGCAGAATGGGGTCACCCGCGGCATGCCCATAGGTATCATTGACTGCTTTGAATTTGTCGAAATCGATCAAAAGTACTGCAAGGAGCCCCAATCCACGTTTGGCTAATGTGAGTCCATGATCGAATAGATCAGTAAACAAATTTCGATTGCCGATTTCTGTCAGGGAATCATAAAACGCCAATTTTTCGAGTCTATCTCGTGTTGTCTCTAACTCATGCCTGAGTCCGACGATATTTATGCCTCGCTCGATTGCACAAATAATTTGCCCAAACGTTAACGAGTTTTTGTTTAAGTAGTCTAATGCACCGCAATGCAACGCTTCTACCGCCAGAGCTTCGCTGCCCGTACGGGTAAGCATAAGCACAGGAATTTGGAGTCACCTCGGGGATTTGGCGAGTTTGCCGAGAAACTCAAGCCCCTCCATATCAGGCAGGTCGTTTTCGAGTAGGATGCAGTCCGGTGCATGTTTCGCGCATATTTGGAGCGCTTCGGAACCGGTTCCGGCGTATCCGACTTGGCCGTTGAAATTATCGCCAGTGTGAATCAGCCTTTCGAACTTCACAAAGTCTTCTTTGCTGTCGTCGAAGACGAGTAAATTTAGTTGTTTGTTTTCCATAGATATTCCGTAAGCAAATTTTGCACCAGTTTTACGTTTTCTCCTTTGAGTAGAAATGAACACGCAAAAAAACTTGTTTTAAAATCATTACAAAATTACAAAAAAAATTGCATCAAATCTTAAGAAATGAATACCGATGTCTGAATTTTAAATTTCCCATAAGGTGTCGTTGGCTGGCACTAGACATCTACTTTTAGTTTGTGGGCTTGCGGCCGCTTGGCGGACGTGTAATCAGGTGCGTCTGTCACGTAAAAGCCATTATCAATGGGTGCCTATTATTTAGGTCACCGAAACCAACCCAAAATGGGGAGCCTAACGATGATCATCGACCATCGCACATACACGTTTCATCCACGTAAAATTCCTGAATTTCTTGAAACCTTCGAACGAGAAGGCTTGCCGATCCAACTCAAACATCTTGGCAATCTGGTGGGCTATTATGTCTCGACGATCGGCACGCTTAACCAAGTTGTTCATCTTTGGGGATATGAGAACCTCGCTGATATGGAGACAAGGCGTGCGGCCCGCGACGCGGATCCCGCCTGGGTGGCATACGTCAAAAAAACCACGGGATTTATCATCAGCCAGGAAACAAAAATTTTGAAGCCGACGTCTTTTTCACCAGTTAGGTAAGCACGCAGAGGCGTGCGGAAATGGGGCCTTAGTCTTGACGTTCAGCTCTCGATGGGAGTGTCGGGGCGACCGCCCCATTCAGTCCACGACCCGTCATAAAGCGCGTTGGTATCGTGGCCAAGGAGGTGAAGGCCAAGAAGCAACACGGTCGCTGAGATGCCCGAGCCGCATGACGTAACGATTGGTTTGCTGAGATCGATACCGCTTTTGGCGAAGTGGCTCTTCAACTCCGCAATGGTGCGCATCGTCCCATCATCGGCAAGCAAGTCAAGGTACGGCAGGTTGAATGCACCGGGCATATGGCCGGAGCGCATGCCGGCGCGCGGTTCGGGCTCCGCTGCGGAAAACCTTCCAGTAGAGCGAGCGTCGAGTATTTGTTCTCGGCGGTTCTCGATAAGCGATAAGACGTCGTCGAGTGAGCGCACATGCCCCGGATTGAGCCGTGCAGTGTAGGAGGTCGGTGCCGGGTCGGCCCCGCCTGATTCGACAGCGCCGCCGTCGGCACGCCATTTGCGCATGCCGCCGTCAAGGACTGAGACTCGTTCATGGCCGAGCGCCCGGAACATCCACCAGACGCGGCCGGCAGGCGCCATCGACCCCCCGTCGTAGGTAATGACGTGGTCGCTATTGGCAATGCCGAGTTTGCTTACTGCGGCGGCAAACGTGTCGGCGTCGGGAAACATATGGGGCAGTGGATTGCTCGTGTCACTTATAGCGTCGATGTCGAAATGGACGGCACCCGGAAGACGCCCGGCGACATGTTCCGCATGCGGGTCGCGTTTTTCGGCCGCCATATACCAGGATCCATCGACGATCTTGACGTCCGCATCGTTTAGATGCGCAGTGAGCCATTCGCTGGAAACCAGCACGTTTTCAGTTCTATCGTTCACGGGACACCTCGTCTTTCTATAGGGCGCTTACGCGTAGACCGACACCAAACTTCTATATGCGGGCGGATTTGTTAGGCGTCCTGAAATGCTCGTAGGTGCCGTTTTCGATATCGAAGCCAATGC
>Ga0302135_10000667_pt1 | contig 20684 bp, 19 predicted proteins | sample CBN3_surface_MG_FD_203119 | JGI IMG/M metagenome (GOLD analysis project Ga0302135, IMG submission 203119) | Marine microbial communities from Western Arctic Ocean, Canada - CBN3_32.1 | ecosystem: Environmental > Aquatic > Marine > Oceanic | place: Canada: Western Arctic Ocean | collected...
TGGATCAGCGTTTGAAAGCGGGAGATCGGTCGCTGAACGCGACCGTCGGTCTGGATTCAGAAGAGCAGTTTCAGGATTTGCTCGTCGACCCTAGTATGGACCAAGAAAGCCGCGTCGGGGATGATGAAGAGTTTGCAAATCGCCGCGCATTTTTGGTGAGCGCTCTAGCTAAACTTAGTGATCGCGAGCGTCATATATTGGGCGAGCGGCGCTTGCAGGAAGATCCGCCGACGCTTGCAGATTTAAGTGAGGAGTATGGTATCTCGCGCGAGCGCATCCGTCAGATTGAGGTTCGCGCATTTGAGAAGCTGCAGGCGGCGATGCTTGAGGCTGCAGCTGATGTGGCGAATCATTCTGAAAAGGCTCTCGAAGTTGTCAACTAGGGGCTCGGAATCGAAGCAGATGCCGACCGAGGCCTAAGACAAAACTGATGGCGAACAGGGCTGTTGCCGCGATCACTATCGATGGTCCCGATGGCGTGTCCCATTCAATTGACGCAGCAAGGCCAAAGAAAACGGCGAGCGCGCCGACGAGGCTGGCGATGGCAGCCATTGTCTCCGGCGTTCGCGCAAAGCGCCGCGCGGTGGCTGCAGGAATTATCAATAGAGAACTGATCAGCAAGACACCGACAACTTTGATTGATACGGCTATGATAAGTGCAATCAGCAGCATAAAGACGAGTCGTGCTGGTAAAACGTGCACGCCTTCAGCTTCGGCTAATTCTTCGTGTACTGTCATGGCGATGAGCGATCGCCAAAGCATCGCCAGACATGCCAAGGTTGCAACGCCTCCACCGTAGATCCAATAAATATCGACTGTTGTTACGGCGAGGATATCGCCGAACAGATATCCTAAAAGATCAACACGCAACCACTCCATAAGGCTGATAGCAATCAGGCCAAGCGACAATGCGGCGTGCGAAAGAATTCCGAGCAGGGTATCTGTCGACAAGCGGCGTTGACGTTGGAGAAGGACCAAAATTACTGCGAGGACAATTCCCGTCCCGACAATACCAAGGGTTACATCTACGCCAGTCAGCAGACCGAGGGCGACTCCCAAGAGCGCGGAGTGGGCCATAGAGTCGCCAAAATATGCCATGCGCCGCCAAACGATGAAGCACCCGAGCGGGCCCGCTACGGCAGCGACACCCAAACCGGCAATCAGTGCCCGAATAAGAAAATCGTCCATCTTCAGTCCGGACTCCCCGTGGGGCTGTCGTTTGAAGAATATTCCTCATGCCCGTGCACATCGTTATGAACGTGTCCTTTTCTATCGTCTTTGAGAGGGATGACCGCACCAGACACATCATGCGTATGGTCATGATCATGAGTGTAGGGCGCGATGTTTTGAACAGCGCTTGGGCCAAACAAAGCACGGAATTCAGGGTTCAACCGTACTGCTTCCGGTTTTCCAGAGCAGCAAATGTGATGGTTAAGACAGATGACCTGATCCGTTGATGACATAACCATGTGAAGATCGTGCGAAATCATTAATACGCCACATCGCAGCTCATCCCGCAGCGTCGATATGAGGCCGTATAGTTCTGCTTCTCCAGCAAAATCGACGCCTTGCGTAGGCTCATCGAGAACGAGTAGGTGCGGCTCGCGGAGCAGTGCACGCGCAAGTAAAACGCGTTGCAATTCGCCGCCAGACAATTCGGACACGTTCGCGTCGGCGAGTTTGGAAACACCAGTCATGGTCAGCGCATCGGATATTTTTGCTCGTGAGCACGAGTGCGTCAGTGTCATCAGACGACTGACCGTCAATGGTAATACCGGATCGATAGAGAAGCGTTGCGGCAGATAGCCCACGACAAGCCCATGGCGCCGCACAACACGGCCACGATCGGGGGCGAGAAGTCCTAATACTATGCGGGTAAGAGTCGTTTTGCCCGACCCGTTTGGTCCTATCAGTGTGACGATCTCACCAGCCTGGACGGCAAGATTGATGTCGGTGAGCACACTCACGTTACCGAAGCGGAGATTGACATTCTGCACGTCGATGAGCGGTGGGATCGATTGATCGTCCATGATATGTCCGGCAATACCAATTGGTTTGGAGCGAAATGTTATATAGTAACATTTTGGAAAGATATAATAGCGCAGCGCCGCTGATAGGCGGATAGATATCACTGAAAATACATATATTAAGCAATTTGCGCATCAACACGTCCATATGGCGTGCTACGTGCGACCTTTGGTCATTTCTAGTTTAACAGAACTTGCGAATGTGCAACCAAAACGTCGATGGGTTGATCAGCGTCAACGATAAACCAATCCATGACGCCGACCTACATGTCCGCATGCTTAAGCACAAGGTCAGCTGTCGCATCGGAGGCGTCAGGACCGCGACCCGAAATACGGTCTGCGCGCAGATCTCGGGGCGCATCGAGCCAAATGCCCGTGAAAGGAATACCGGCTTGGCGTGCAGCCTTCTTGATGGCCGCGCGTTGGGAAGGGTTCCTGAAAACTGCGTCGACAATAACACTCATACCGGCGTTGAGTGCCGCCGAGGCATCCTCGAAGACGTCGGCATAGGTCTTCAGTATCGCATCGGCGCTATAGCAGGATTGCGGCAAGGTTTCGAACATGCCGCGGCCAAACCGACGTTTGCGGAGAACGTCGCTGCGAATTATGAGTGCACCTGGCGCCGGGCCAAGCAACGGCGCTATTGCCTGTGCCAACGTTGACTTACCACAACCCGGTTGTCCTCCGACTGCGACAAGGCGTGGCGGTTCCACTTCTAAGTAATCGATTGCAAGCTCCGCATAGGTCCGTGCCTCTTCGTGTGTTGTCGATGTACCTACGGTGGAGGCGACGCTTGTTACGGCCGCGATCTTGGCCCGTATCGCAGCTCGGCATGAAAGGAAAAGCGGCAGGTTCATGAGGCCGTATGTGTCGCCCGTAAGTGCCATATATCGGTTAAAAATAAGATTCACAAAGTCTCGGCGGCCACGGTGGTCCAGGTCCATCAACAAAAATGACAAGTCGTAAAGTGTGTCGATACAGGCGATAGCGTCGCTGAATTCAATGCAATCAAAAAGTGTTGGCCTGTTTTCGAACATACATATATTGCGGAGATGCAGGTCACCGTGACAGTGCCGAACAAATCCTTCGGCACGTCGCCGTTCGAGCGTCTCAGAACAATTTTCAAGTGCCGCTGTTGAGAGCGTTCGAAGCGTCGCAAATCTTGGCGGTGCAAAGACGTCCGACATGGCCGATAGCTCGTCCATATTGTCCTCCACAACCCAGCGCATCGCGGCAACACCTCCTTGGTCATTGCGGATTTCTGCATCCTTGTGAAAGGCCACGACATGATCCGTCAGCTCAAGCAATTGCGTGCTACTGAGTTCGTTGCGCTCAGCGAGTTGATCGAAGAGTAGATCCTGTTCGAAACGGTGCATGACCACGAGCCAGCCAATTGAAACCCCGTTGCCGTTTATTGCTAGCTGGCCAAAATGCGTCACGAGTCACTGGGACCGTGCCGATATAGAGGTCGGCTGCTGTTCGGCGATTCAAACGGATTTCAGCCTCACAGGCATCGCGACGTTTGGCGGCGCTGGTGAAGTCAAGAAATGGAAACCACACGGCACGCTTTAGCTTGTAGGCAAGGTTTCCAGCGAGAAAAACAACAGCGCCATGTGTGTCGATGCGCTTAACGGCACATTCATCGTGGCTTGCGGGATCCGCAAGAAAATCCATTACTGGACCCTGATCCTCCGCGATTTCTCCCGGCTCCATGGAGACAGTCTAAAATCGATGAAAGTTGGATGCGAGTTCAGATACATGGTGGGGGAATGTAAATGGCAGTAATTGCCTCTGCGGCGTGTTTTCGTTAGTGAATGGTAACAAGGCTCAGGCATAAAATATGGGCTCATGAGCGTGCGGTTAGGAGAAGAGAAAATGGACGGAAAATCACGACTTGCAGAACGGGTTCGGGCTCGCACGTTGACCATTGCGCCAGGCGTTTACGATATGATCTCGGCAAGGATCGCAGACGGGCTTGGATTTGATGCGATCTACATGACTGGATACGGGGTGACGGCCTCGCACTTGGGCCTACCGGATGCGGGGCTAGCTTCGTACACTGAGATGGAATCGCGGGCGCGGATGATCGCTACAGGAACAACGACACCCCTGATTGCAGATGCCGATACTGGTTATGGAGGTCTTTTAAACGTGCAGCGTACTGTCCGAGGGTACGAAGCGGCTGGTGTCGCTGCAATTCAACTCGAGGATCAGGAATTTCCGAAGAAATGTGGCCATACTGAAGGCCGGAGGGTTATTTCTTTGGACGACATGGTGCGGAAAATTGAAGTCGCGGTTGCCAGCAGGAAGGACCCCGACTTTCTCATCATTGCGCGCACCGACTCGCGCACGTCACTGGGTCTCGATGAGGCGTTGCGCCGGGCAGATGCCTATCGCGCCGCAGGCGCCGATATCCTTTTTGTCGAATCGCCGGAAGATGAGGCGGAATTTGAACGCATCGGTCAATCGATCGACGCGCCACTTCTCGCCAACATGGTTGAAAGTGGGCGCTCATCTGTACTGAGCCCAGAACGTCTGACAGAGTTCGGCTTCGCCATTGCGCTTTATCCGGGGACGGCGTTTATGGCAGCGGCGCATACGTTGTCTCAAGTATACAGCCATCTCCGCGAGCACGGAACCAGTCTGGATATGGAGCAACCCCTAAACACGCTTTCTCAAATGAACGAGACGATGGGGTTTGAGGCGGTCTGGGAGTTCGACAAACGATGGTCGGAGACGTGAATTCTCGTCACCAGGATGTGGTCCCTAAGGCCATAATTTTTGACCTCGATGATACGCTTATCAACAGCAACCGTCGGCAGGCCTGGCATCAGACTGTGCGTGGTTTCGCGCAACGTTTGCAGGGACGCGATGCGGATACAGTCGCGACTGCAATCGCCGATACAGCTGAGGAATTTTGGGCGGATCCGAAATGCAATCGAAAATGGGGTCTCCGAATTCCGGAGGGACGTTTAGTCCTGTTAAGGAAGGCGTTACTCAGTGTTGGACTGAATGATGCTGATCTTATGGAAGATTTGACCTCTGCATTTGTTGCCAGTCGGGAAACCACGCTCGCGCTCTTCCCTGGCGCCAGAGAATCGCTCGAGCAATTAGGCGAACAAAGTGTCCGGCTGGCGATGCTCACAAATGGCGACAGCGATACACAGCGCAAGAAAATCGAACGGTTCAACTTGGCAAAATATTTCGACTATATTCAGGTTCAAGGAGAGTTTGGAGTTGGCAAGCCGGACGCGGCTGCATTTCAAAACGTGATGGATGTGCTTGAGTTGTCAGCCGAAGAGGTTTGGATGGTTGGCGATAACCTTGATCTCGATATGGCAGCAGCGCAGCGGATTGGTATTTGGAGTATTTGGCATGACCATGCGGGCAATGGTCTGCCAGCCAATCATGCTGTTCGTCCGGACCATATCATTTTGAGCATTCCGGAGGTGCCTGCTTTGCTTGAAGCGGTGCATCTCTCCCGAGGCTGAGTTGACAATGGCCTATGAGAAGCCACATTTGAATGATTCGGATTGGTGTTCAAAGTTTGGTGCGCCGCGTTTGGGATACCGTAGAACGCAAGTTACTGCACTACGCATCGGGGCGAGCGAATAGTGGTGATTTCAGTTCGGTCGTTCCTTGGCGTACATTAGTATTGCAGGATAAGCGCTGCAGCGCGGGAGATCATCGAAAGTGACAGCTTCAGGCGATTTTGTTCCGATGTTTGGTGCCGCTCCGTCGGCCCCACAAGATGATTTTGCCCTCGACGTTACGCTGGAAGGCCAACTTCTCAATGCCTCTGGCAGCACGCTCCGGTCGGATGGGATTCCGCAGGGGGAGCTTGCGGGTACCTATCTTAGTGATCATGCCGCACCATCGGACCGAATGCTGCTCCTTGAGGTGCTTACCGTATTATGGAGTCCGGCGGTGCGGGCGATTGATAAGGACAAGCTGGCCATTGCCTTGAAGGGAGCACTGGAAACGCTCAACGATCTGTTCTTCTCCAACATGTCGGAGCGGGCCTCCAAGATCATGCGTGAGGATATGCAGGCGATGGGGCCGGTGCGGCTAAAGGACGTCGATGAATCGCAACAGGATATCGTCCTGCTCGCCAAGGATCTTGCTGCGCGCGGCGAAATTATAATCTCCGAGGGCAAGGGTGACGATGAACTGATTTACTAATCACCAAAACAGCGGCGTTGATTTGATCAGTTTTCGTTGAAATACCTCCAGTGTTTGCGCGATAAATCAACGTATTTCATCGAAATATCCGTGCAACAACAGTGCTTCGACTCGGCTGCCTGGAATAAACCACTCAAATTAGGTGGTCTCCTTCACATTCCTAAATTTTGCGCAAAAAAAATTTAACGAGTAAGCAACATGGACTGTGACGCCTATCACTGTATTCCCACGTCAACTAGGCTTTTTGTAGAGGTCTTCTACCAGTTGGGGCGCTCAACAGGGGCCGGTACAGAAGTGGGCCGCCGGCATAGGGTGCGTGCGCTTTCGGCAATATTTGGAGGGATTGTCGAGTAATGCAAGAAGCATTGGTGATCTTGCTTGAGGATGTCAAGCGAGAGCGAAGCCGTCTCAATCGGGACGAGCTCGCCGAAAATATTTGCGAGCTGTGCTTTTCAGAAAATGCAAATTTGACCGAGCGTGAGTTGGCGCACGTATTCGATATTCTGCGCGCGCTCGTTGGCGATGTGGAAATGCATGTTCGCCGTACACTCGCGGAGCATTTGAGTGAGCGCAGCGATCCTCCGCACGAACTCATCATTGCCCTGGCGAATGACACAATCGAGGTAGCCTTCCCGGTACTTGTTAAGAACAATGTTTTGCACGATAAGGACTTGCTGCAGTTGATCGCAGAGCACTCGCAAGAGCATCGACTGTCCATCTCGCAACGACAATCGCTCTCGCCGGTAATAAGCGAAGCTCTTGTGCAAACCAACGATACGATCGTAATTGCGTCATTACTGCGGAACGACGGCGCGGAGAATTCGCCCGAATTATTGACGCGGTTGGTCGAAGATAGCCGCAACGCTGGCGCCTATCGTGAGCCACTTGTGCGGCGTCAAGATCTGACGCCTGACCTTGCGAAACGGATGTACGCCTGGGTCGGTGATGCATTACGCCAGTATATTGTATCGGCATATAAACTTGATCCAAGCGACGTGAAAGACGCCATTGCCAGTGCTATGACCGAGGCAATGCAGGAGTACGAGTTTGATGTGGGTGATCGGTCACATGACGTCGCAGCGCTGAGCCAATCGCAGATCAGCCGAGCGTCAGGTCTTCTGATAAATCTTCTTCGTGGGGAGGAGTTTAGGCGCTTCGAGGGGCAGTTTGGTCGATTTGCATCGTTGCTGCCGAGCGCAATCAGGCGCGTCCTTTATCATTCTGGAGTGGAAGGGCTTGCGATTGCGTGCAAGGCGCTGGGTTTTGACAGCATGACATTTAGCGAACTCCTGTTCCATTTGCACGGTGGGCGATCGAACCCTAAATTTCGGACGTCAAGCAAGTACCGGGAGGCGATGAAGTACTTTCATCATGTCGATCCAATTCGCGCACGCCATGTTCTCAAATCGTGGCGTGATGCACCGCCAGAGGGTTAGTCTCTGAAGGTTAGTTCCAGAGGCGGTGGCCCAGGGGGCTCAGTCAATGTTACGGCTCGGATAGTCCCAATGAAATCAATGTCAGCGCCGACGGGCTCAAAAACCCTCTAAAAATTTGAATATGTGCTCTGCGTAATTTTGCACCGTGAGCAAGCGTGTCGGGGAGTGATTAAGCACTAGGTTGGTTGGTCATCTGCGCTGAATCCTTGACAGTCGACCGTTGACCGCATCTGGTGACGCGGTTGTGCCGCCCAAAACAGCAAGAGTCGGAGAAATTGTGATGGCGATTGATTATTCAACGTCAGAGGGCAGTAAATACGCGCTGATCGATGCGGATCGCCTTTGGCACCGTCATGTTGAAATGGCGCGTTATGGCGCAACACCGCGGGGCGGGGTTAACCGCCTCGCGTTAACTCAAGTCGATATCGACGCCCATGTCGTTCTCGCCGAATGGGCGGGTGAGCGGGGCTTTTCAGTGTTCGTTGACGATACTGGCAACATGTTCATGAGGCGCGAGGGAAGCGACCCGGAAGCTGCTCCAGTGACAAGCGGTTCACACTGTGACACTCAGCCAACAGGTGGTCGTTTTGATGGAATTTTTGGCGTCCTCGCAGCGTTGGAAGCGCTTGTTTCTATTGAAGAGGCGGGTTTAGTCACGCGCCGTCCGCTAGAAGTTGCGGTTTGGAATAATGAAGAAGGTGTCCGGTTTACACCGAGCTACATGGGCTCTGCAATTTATGCTGGTAGTGTGGCCTTGGATTCTATGCTGGCGGCAACGGACAGTGATGGAATCACGATGGGGAGTGCCGTATTAGCCTTGAAGGCAGCACTTCCAAACGCTGCACATCGACCACTCGGTTCGCCGATTGCAGCATTTATCGAAGCGCACATTGAACAAGGGCCGGAGCTCGAAGTGGCTGGCGAAACGATCGGCATCGTAACTGGCATGCAAGGGACACGAAAATTTTCAATTGAGATTGCGGGTGACGAGGCGCATGCCGGAACTACGCCGCGCCGACATCGTAGGGACGCATTTGTCGAAGCTGTCGCAATCGTCAATGCATTGCATGAATTGTTTCATGATGCGGACGACACCGTACGGTTTACGATCGGCCAGTTTGAGGTTTTTCCGGGGGCACTTGCGGTCGTACCGGGGCGCGTCAGTTTCAGTATTGATTTCCGTCATCCTGAGCAGGAGACACTTGAAAGGCTCGGGAATGAAGTCGAACCATTGTGCCAACGCGTCGTAGAGCGTTGTACAGTCTCTGTAAGCGAGCCATCCAGAGCTAAACCACTGCGCTTCACCGGACTGGTCCCTGAAATAATTGAACGAGCCGTAGGTCGCCGCGGCTATCCGTACCGCCACATCTATTCGGGAGCAGGCCATGACGCACGACACATGGCGGGCATTTGCCCGAGTGGGATGATATTCGTGCCTTGCGAGAAGGGCATAAGCCACAACGAGGCAGAGAATGCTTCACCTGAAGACCTTGCTGCCGGCGCTCAAATTATCGCCGATGTTATGGTCGATTTAGCAAACAGAGATTAATCGTTATTTGGCATTCTGTTTGGAGAGCAGTTTTTCATCTGGATGATTCTGCGCGCGAAGACTACCGACGTTGCAGTAATGAATTGAAAATGCCAGCGAAACGACTTCCGGGTTATCGGCGAGAACACGATCCGACTTTTTGTACAGTTCGTCCCAGCATTTTCCAAATGGCTTGGGTTGCGCACGGCTACCCAGCGGTGTCGGTGCTTCGCGCCGGGGTCGCGGATCGTTTACTTCCTCCACTGCAATGCCACCGGCGATTGCTTCCGCTTCCGAAATATCCTGAAGCCGATCCTGAAAGCCCGTCAAACTGCGTTGACTGAGCGCTGATCACCGCTAAGCGGAACCTCATAGTTCAGACTGTTTTTGCTTTGATGGTGTCGTTCTACTTAAGGGACTCACCTCTATTCGCTCCGGTGGCTGACCACTCGTCGCTCTGTCAGCCATCATTCTGAACGCAGCCTCAAGATGGCGTACGAACAGTTCACGATCAAAAAATGGACTGGATTCCCGCGCTGCGATAAGGCGATCTTTTAGGCCGACAAATCGATCGGCTGCCAGTTGGGCAGCCGCGTCTTCGTATGCCGCAAGGTCTGGCAATACCATATCGTTGAGGCCGAGGGTCGCAAGCATGCTTGCTGTAGCGTGACCGGCGAGTGAAGGGCCAGGGCAGCAAAGAATAGGCAGGCCAGCGGTCAGCGCATCAAGCGCGGTTGCGTGTGCATTGTAATAATATGTGTCGAGAAACAGGTCCGCGAGACGATGTCGCGCAATATGCGCCGATCTCTCCAGGCGGTTGCGGGTAAAGATGAGGCGGTTTTCATCAATTCCGGACTTTCGTGCCGCATTTTTCAGCGCAGACTCAGCTTGACCGCCGCGCAACCACAGAACCGCATTTGGTGTGCGGCGCAAAATATTCATCCAGCATTCGAAGATAGCAGGTTCGATCTTGTAGGGCGCATTGAAGCAGCAGAAAACGGTGGCATCATCCGGAAGGCCGTGTTCTGCACGCGACCCGGCCTGGGTAGAAAGTCCAGTTTCGCTGTAGGTGGGTATGTAACAATTAGGTAGCATTACCGCCGCTTCCGAGAAATCAGATTCGATCTCAGGGGGGGCAGCTGTATAATCACAAACAATGTAATCGACCAATGATTTTCCCATGGTCGACGGATATCCAAGCCAGGAAATTTGGATCGGCGCCGGGCGCAGGGCCAATATTTCGCTGCGGGCACCGGCGGTGAGCCCCTGCAAATTAACGAGCAGGTCGATACCGTCTGTCGCGATGATATCTGCGGCTACTGCGTGGGAAGATTGCGAAATGTCACGAAACTGGTCCGCGTCATGCTCCGCAGACCGTCGATAATCGCTGCCGTCGTCTCTGCCGGTCGAGTAGACGTGAACTGAGACTTGCGCCCGGTCGTGAAGGGCGAATAAGCCGTGCATAATGTGACCAACGGGATGATCACGGAAATCGTCTGACAGGTAGCCGACGCGCAAAATTCCATGCATCGGCCGGTCTGGGATATCGCGTCGAGGATAGGCTGAAGTCCGCCGCCCAATTTTTGTTGCCCAACTATCAGCAAGGTGTCGTTGCGAGTGCATCGGGAGGCCAAGCATCAGCGATACAAATGGTCCGTTTGAGCTCGGCAAAGCTATGCTGAGTGCGTTCGAATCAAGAGTGCTGAACCGATTACGCAGGGCGTCGATGTTAGCCCAGTCACAAATCATAAGGCGTGCCGCGATTAATTTTGTTCGCGCCTGTGACAAGCTGGGTTTGTGCGCCAAAGATGCCCTGTACGAGTCGATTGCTCGTGAGTAGTCATTGGCATCGACGAAGGCGTCGCCGAGATTTATATGCGCTTCGCCAAGGGTGGGGTCATGACGCAGGGCTAATCGAAGGGCTGTTTCTGCACTTGATAGGTTTCCAAGTTCCCGCCAGACGGCGCCAAGGTTGGCATGTGCCTCGGCAAATGTTGGTCGCAATTGGATTGCTTCTTCAAATGCCTCGCGGGCGGGAACAAGTCGCCGCTGCGCGCGCAGCGCTAGCCCCAAATTGCACCAAGCATCGCTATTTCTTGGCTGTAATTCCACAGCGCGTTTTAACGACGCCTCAGCCTCAGAGGGCCGGTGTGCCTGCAACAGTGCAGTCGCGCGATTAAAATGTGCATCGAATAATGTGGGCTCTAGTTCTACCGCCCGCCAATAGCTCGCGAGCGCCATCTCGACCTTCCCAAGCGCAAGCTGCGCGTTTCCAAGGTTGTTATGTGAATGGGCATTGAGATTATCGCGGCTTATCGCCCGCTCGATAAACACCGCGGCATCTCTGGGTTGCCCGCGTTGAAGAATAACTGCACCCAGGAGATGCAATGCTTCGGTTAGGTTTTCTTGATCCAGTTCGCCGAGATGTTCTGCGTTATCGACGATTTGGCGGTAGCCCGTTTCCGCCGCATCTAATTCACCCACACGATGTCTGGCCAGTGCCGACCTAAGTTCGCCCGCGACATCCATGCCTGTTATTCCTCGTATGCGAGCGGCGCATCAAAAGGCACACCCAGCTTTTTACGTCCACCGAGGAATGTCAGTTCTATAATGCAGCAGGCGGCGCGTACGTCCCCACCGAGCTTTTGCGTCAATGCAATTGCAGCAGCCATTGTACCGCCGGTCGCAAGTAGGTCATCCAATATGACGATCCGCTGACCTGGCTCGATAGCACCGGACTGCATTTCTATGGTGTCGGTTCCATATTCCAGTTCATACGTGTGCCCCACGGTCGGACCCGGCAACTTGCCGCCCTTTCGCACCATGATGAATCCGCAGCCGATTTCAATTGCGAGTGGCGCGGCAACCAAAAACCCTCGCGATTCGATACCTACGAGGACATCCGGTGCATGCGGAGCCACATATTCGGCGAGGCGATTGACACATGCCCGCCAAGCGGCAGCATGCGCCAGCATCGGCGAGATGTCGTAAAATAGGATGCCCGGCTTTGGAAAATCGGGAATATGCGCGATATGATCCTTTAAATTCATCGACAATGGCTTTTTGTTGCTCAAATTAACGACCGTACTCTAGCGACGCTGCGGTAGTGTCGCAACGCGGGTGCGTCGCGGGCAAAGAGCCCTACTTCTTCCAATCACTCGACTATGGTATCGAAACGTCAAATTCTGTGAGGACGAGATATCTATGGTAGCCGAAGCGCAAGATTTGCAGCAGCCGGGTTGGCTTGTCGGCGCAACGGAGGGCGACAGTTTGGTGTTGCGCGCTGGAGGCGTCTGGGTTGTGGCAAAGATCGCCGCGCTGGATCGACTTGTGGCTGAGTTCGACGATAGCGTGTCTTCCTCCAGCGTGCAGATTGATTTGAGCGAAGTATCGCAACTCGATACATCCGGCGCGATGTTGTTCTACCGGGTGGCTAAGGCCTTTGAGAGCCAGGGTACCAAGGTCGCGTATACAGGCGTATCCGAATCCCACCAGCCATTGCTCCAGCTTGTTGAAGCCGCTGAGCGCGAACCTCACGACGTCGAGTTACCGCCAGAAAATACGTTCGTCTTGATGGTTGAACGGGTCGGCAAATCAGTGTTCGAGGCATTGGCCGAGGGCACAGCGTTGCTCAATTTCTTCGGCATGACGATTGTGAAGCTCTTACAGGCATTCAAGAATCCACGTAGGCTCAGGTTCGTATCCCTCGTGTATCAAATCGAGCAGACCGGCCTCAATGCTGTGCCCATTGTCGCACTTCTGTCGTTTCTTATCGGCCTTGTTCTGGCCTATCAGGGGGCAGATCAGCTTCGCCAGTTTGGTGCCGAGATATTCACTGTAAATCTATTGGCGGTTTCAGTTTTGCGTGAGATTGGTGTTCTGTTGACAGCGATAATGGTCGCCGGGCGTTCAGGCTCCGCCTTTACTGCTCAGATAGGCACGATGAAAGTCAATGAAGAGGTCGACGCAATGCAGACGTTGGGCCTCGACCCCATTGAAGTCTTGGTTCTGCCACGCGTAAACGCGCTACTGATCACATTGCCGCTGCTCGCCTTCATTGCTGATTTGTCGGGCCTTCTTGGCGGTGCGGTTATGTCGCTTTCTTCACTCGATCTCAACATCGTGCAGTTTATGCGGCAGCTCGAAGAAGCTGTATCGCTCAAGAATTTTCTCGTCGGTATGGTGAAGGCACCAGTCTTCGCTTTCTTGATTGCGATGGTTGGTTGTTACGAGGGCCTACGCGTTTCTGGGAGCGCGGAAAGCGTTGGGCGAATGACGACTAAGTCAGTTGTTGAGGCGATCTTCCTCGTGATCGTTGCAGATGCTGTATTTTCGATCGTCTTTGCGGTCCTAGGCATCTGATGCCAAGACGCAACAACTGGATGCCAGACCGAAGAAGGTATGCCATTGCTATGATGTCATCTCTCCATCAGCAGATAGATTGTTATAGGTTTGCGCTATGACTGACGAAGCTGTCATACGTGTTGCTGGTCTGCGGACCCAATTTGGATCACAGGTCATCCACGAGGGCCTCGACCTCAATGTTCGCCGCGGAGAGGTGATCGGTGTTGTTGGTGGGTCGGGAACGGGAAAGTCGGTTCTCCTAAGAACGATTCTTGGGTTGATCAGGCCGGCTGCCGGACAAATAGAGGTTCTGGGCGCAGATGCACTATCCGTAAGCGATGCAGCGCGTGAGGCAATGACTATTCGTTGCGGTGTTTTATTCCAGGACGGCGCTCTATTCTCTTCCCTAACGGTTGCGGAAAACATCGAAGTGCCGCTGCGAGAACATCTCCATTTGGCGCAACCGCTAATGAACGAACTGGCGGCGATGAAGATCGGCATGGTGGGTCTGCCCCGTGAGGCCGGGACGAAATTTCCCTCGGAACTATCCGGCGGAATGCGAAAGCGTGCCGGATTGGCGCGTGCACTTTCGCTCGATCCTGAAATTCTGTTTCTGGATGAGCCGACAGCTGGACTCGATCCAATTGGTGCCGCTGCATTCGATAAACTAATTCGCGATTTGCAACAAAGCCTTGGACTTTCTGTGTTCATGGTGACCCATGACCTTGACACGTTGATAGCGATCTGCGACCGAATTGCCGTGCTCGTGGATAAGAAAGTCCGAGTTGGAACACTGGAGGAACATTTGCACGACCCCCACCCTTGGATTCAATCTTATTTTCACGGACCGCGTGCTCGCGCTGCTTTCGATGCGGGCGCCACAAAGGCGTCGGTATAGATCATGGAAACACGCGCAAGCTATCTCGTTGTCGGCGGATTTGTTCTCGTCTCACTTATCGCTCTTGTCGTTATGGTCATTTGGCTGGCGGGTACAAAATTTGATGAGGAATTTACCTACTACGACATTCTATTTGAAGGTTCGGTAACTGGGCTGAAATCCGGTAACCCGGTCCGCTACCGAGGGATTCCCGTCGGTGTCGTCTCCGATATGGGTATCGACAAGGATAATGTGGAGCGCGTCCGCGTCACGATTGAAGTTCCCAGCGATACGCCGATTAAGGAAGACGCAATTGCGTCTTTGGAATTTCAGGGTATTACTGGTGTCGCCTATGTGCAGATTGAAGGCGGGACCCAGGACGCGCCCATGCTTCGCCCACAATTGGGTCAACCCAAACCTATCATTAAGTCCAAGCCGTCTCAGCTGCAGGAAGTATTCGATGCAGCTCCCGAGGTGCTCAACCGCTTTATCGCCTTACTCGAACAGGCGAGCGTTTTGCTTGGTACAGAAAACCAGTCGAATGTGTCCGATACCCTACAAAACATTACAACGTTTACCAATACGCTGGCAGAAAATTCTGACGATGTCGGTTCTATGATTTCCGACAGCGTAAAAGTAATAAACGAACTTCGCCTTGCATCGGCGGAGGCCCGTTCCGCGGTTACCGACCTACGCGGACTCGTCGGGGATGTCACGGACAACGTTGCGCTCATTACGGGGGAAGCGCGCACAACAATGGACGACATTCGCGCTCTTACATCTGACCTTCGCGATGATGCGCAGAATTTGAGCGGACGCCTTGATGGCACACTGACGATTCTTGATAAGGAAGTGCAGGGCCTCGGTGGAGAAACAAAAACGACGCTTTCAGCTGTCCGGCAAGCATCGGAGCTGCTGGCCAAAATACTTGAGTCCAATCAAGGCGCGGTAACCGATTTCACTGCGTCCGGATTGTACGAATTCACGCAGTTGCTCGCTGAATCACGCATACTCGTTTCGTCACTGATGCGAATCTCGTCCGAAATTGAGCGTGACCCTGCCCGCTTCCTGTTTGGTAATGCGCAGCAAGGTCTGGAGGTAAAATGATCGAAAAAAGTAGTTGGATCCGTTGCTTTGTTTCTGTTGCAGTTCTGTCAGTGCTGCTTTCAGCCTGCGTCGAATTGCCCGGCAGCGGTGATCCTTCGAGATTGTATGTCCTCACCCCGAAGAGCACGTTTCCGGAGAATCTGCCGACAGTTGATTGGCAGTTACTGGTCGAAGTGCCCGTGTCAGCGGCGGGCCTAAACACGGCGCGTATTGCGGCTCGTCACAGTCCAATTGAGCTCAATTATATCGGTGCTGCAAACTGGACAGACTTTGTGCCTCGGATGGTACAGTCGTTGCTCGTCGAATCATTTGAAAACAGCGGTAAAATTATCGGTGTTGGGCGGGAAGCTATCGGTTTGCGCTCGGACTATTTGTTGAAGACGGAGGTCCGGGAATTCCAGGCCGAATTCGATGGCACCAAGATTGGCAGCGCGAAAGCAACAACTGCTCCGGAAAGTCCACCGGAAGTGCGCGTCCGCATCAACGCAAAACTAATTAAGATGCCACAGCGCTCAATTATTGCCTCGCAGACCTTCGAAAATTTGGTCAAATCGGATGAAAATTCGATGGATTTAATCATTCATGCATTTGATGATGCGTTGGGCAAGGCGCTGAAGGATATCGTCGTGTGGAGCCTAACCAACGGCGAAGCACGTTGGTCCAAATAGCGGTATCTAGTCTAGCGCCGTTATGGGCGGTTGATTTGTTGGTGTCTCGAGTCCGCCAGATATCATGAGTTCTGCGAGTGAGAGACGCGTCACACCGCTTGTGATCGCCGTGGCACCCAATGGCGCAAAAAAGACGAAAGACGATCACCCGGCACTGCCGATCGAGCCGCGAGAACTCGCGATCGAAGCGGCGTCTTGCATTGAGAAGGGTGCGGCGATGATCCATCTCCATGTGCGTGATGCGCGTGGCGGTCATTCGCTCGACGCGGATGGCTACCGCGCTGCAATCGACGCTATTCGAGCTGACGTCGGACAACGAATTATTATCCAAGTTACAAGTGAGGCCGTTGGTATTTATCGGCCTGACGAACAGATGGCGATGGTGCGCGAGGTGCGCCCGGAAGCAGTCTCGCTGGCGATTTGTGAACTATGTCCGCCCGGGTGCGACGAAACTGAAGTCGCAAAATTCTTCGCTTGGATCTCGTCTGAGCGAATAATGCCGCAGTACATCATGTATTCCGCAGAGGAGGTCGAGCAGTTCTTGTCACTGCAGAAACGCGGTATTATTCCCGATGAACATCCGTTCGTACTCTTCGTTCTCGGTCGCTACACCAAGGATCAGCAATCCTCTCCTCGAGATTTACTGCCATTCCTCGGCGCTAGTGGCAGCGTGCCGATGGAGTGGTCGATGTGCGCGTTTGGGGCGGAGGAGGTGCGGTGTGCCTTGACAGCAACCGCGCTTGACGGCCATTGCAGAGTTGGATTCGAGAACAATACTCTTTTGCCGAACGGTACGACGGCACCGAACAATTCGGCACTAGTTGCAAGGGTTCACGACGGAGCCACGCTCATGCACCGGCCCATTGCCGATGCAGATACAGCGCGCGCATTGCTGAGCCGAGAATGAGCCTAATTCAAAAATTCACGGTTGTTGTTGTGGCAACCCTGGCAGGCCTGAATTACGCATCCGCACAGGAAGCCGGCACCCTCGGTATTGATTACACAATTATCGGCGGCGGACGCGTGTCGGGTCTTTATTATCCAGCCGCAGGCGCACTCTGCCAGTTGTTCAACCGCCAGAGTGCTGCCGCGCGCTGTTATGTCGAAAGCAATCCGGACTCGTTTGCAAATCTACGGGCACTTCGTAATGGGTCTATTGATTTTGCCATCGTGCAATCCGACTGGGTCCGTCAGGCGGCGATTGGCAATGGCCCTTTTAAGGATGAGGGTGCAGACGAAAATTTACGAACGATACTCTCACTACATGGAGAAGCGCTGACGATTCTTGCTCGCAAGGCATCGGGCATCAGAAGTTCCGTGGCGCTCGCCGGTAAACGCGTGAATGCAGGTCCGCAGGGAACCTATCAACGGCTGCTGACAGATTGGCTTCTCCAGGCACAAAATCAAAATTATGACGATTTGGAATCGGTTTTGGGCTTGTCAGAGACAGAGCAGGTTTCTGCGCTGTGCGATGGTGACGCGGATGCCATTATGCTGGTCGCAGCACACCCCTCACCGCGCGTAACGGATATCGCTTCGCGGTGCGGTGCCGGTGTTGTGCCGATCGATCCTCGCGCGATTGACGTGCTCTTGAAAGGCCGAAGTGACCTTTCCGCAATTACCATCCCCAGCGGCTATTACGTAAACAGTCCCGCGGCCATCAAAAGCTTCGGTTTGAGGGCGGTTCTAGTGACAAACGAACGGGTAAAGGATGTCGTCGTTGAGTATCTGGTGCGGTCGGTGTTTGGAAACCTAGATGCCCTGCGCGCGCAGCACCCTGTGTTCGGAGCACTCAACGCAGAGACCATGGCCAGAGACAGAAGTGGTGCGCCGCTTCACAAGGGTGCAATTAGCTACTTCAAGGAGCGTGGCTGGCGCTGATGTTTGAGATAAACTAACGCTTGTGACATCCATGCCCGGTGATGATGGCCAAATTTAAGAAGTCTCGTCTAATTCAGTTTCATCGCTATCGTCGAAATCTTCCAATTCAGGGATATCTTCGGCTTCCGAATTGAAGACTTCGCCATGGAGAAGGCTTCTTTATGCCGCATCCGCTGCAAGGGCATCGCATTCGATGCAGAATTGCAGAAGATCTCCACCCTTGCCATTGGTCGTGCCGACAATTTCCCCAACAGCGCTAATCTGGGTGTAGCGCCAGTTGCCATGTGGCGAATCAAATCCTCGCGGCATTTTTTCCAGGAGTAGGAGTGGGGATATCTGTACAACGCCGTTTTCGTTGACGATGAAGCCCGGAAGCGCGAGGGCTGCACCAACTTGCACGCGGCGTTCGAGCAAAAACGGGCTGTCATTGAAAGCATGTTCGTTGACGAAGATGTTGACGTAGCGGTGATTGAGCCGAACGGCACGAAACGGCGGTTCGCTACGACGGTGCCAGTTGAAAAAATCACTTGCAGGGCGATGCCCGGCGGCAGCGTATGCTTCACGCATGCGCAGAGAAATGCACTCGAAAGCGGCAAGCGCTTCTGCCGGTGTAATCTCCTGGCTCTGCGGTTCCTCGGCAATCTCCGGCCCACTATCCTGAGCTGGGGCCGTCAGCGCTTGTAGCCGCGCAAGTGCTTGTGCGAGCGGGTAGCGCACAAATTCCAAACTCTCTTCCTCCTCCTCTTCACTGGCGACTTCCTCGTCATCCTCATCTTCACCTCCCTCTGTCGCTGCGGCGGTATCCTCATCAAGTTCGGTGGATTCATCATCGGAGGCTTCGTCCTCCAATGCGATCCCTGGTGGCGGGACAATTGCGCTTTCGACTTCGGTAATTTCTTCAATGACCGGTTCGAGTGGCGGGCCAGTCAGCAGTCGTTCCAGAAAGGCTTCATCGATGACTTCGGATACCAGCGCATCGTCGTCGACTTGTATCTCTGAAGTTTCTAGCTGTTCCGCTGTATCGGTCGACACGCCCTCATTGCCTTTGGCGATCACCGGGCCGACTGAGAGGAGATCAATAACGCATGAACCGCTACCGGAATGGACAATCGCCGAAAGTGCGGCAACTTTCACAAGTTCAGGCGTGACGGGGCTCTTCAAGCTGGCTTTGAAAATGGGCGGCGGACCCGGCGACACAAAGGGAACCGGACGGGCCGTCATGCAGGAGGTTAGTACAACACCGAAGCCCACAAGTAATGCCACTGAACCGCCTGCTAATAGACGCCTAGTCTTTGCGGGCATCTGCCTCCGTGCCTGCATGTTTCGTCGATTGAGTCGTAACGCGAATAGCACTTCTTTTCAAACTCATTGCGTTTTTGGTTGTTGAGTGGTGCAGGCGAAGTGCCGTTTTTCCTTTCGATTCAGAATTTTTCTACCCACGGCCTGAGTTCAATTTCCCAGGTCCATGCATTTCGTTTTTGTTGATGCACATGGAAGTAGGTTTCGGCAATTGAGTCAGGCGCCAGGAGCGCGTCTTCGCCGCGTCCGGCGGCCCGAGGGTCATCGGCGCCACCGATGCCGCCATCAATGATGAAATGGCCGATATGGACGTTCTGTGGATGAAGTTCGCGTGCCATGGCTTGCGCCAGACCGCGAAGCCCGAACTTGCCCATCGCGAACGCCGATGAATTTGGATAGCCCTTCACGCTGGCGGAGGCGCCCGTAAAGAGGATCGTCCCCGACCCTCGCTCAACCATTTGCTTTGCCGCCTGTTGGCCGACAAGAAAACCGCCGAAACAAGTGATCATGATTGCCTTTTGTACTTCGGCGGGATCGATCTCGGTAACCGGTCCGCGTACCCGGCCACTCGGGTTGTAGACGACGAGATCAGGCGCCCCAAGATCAGCGGCGACGTCACTGAACAAGGCTGCGACATCGCTTGCTTGACTGGCGTCACAGGTATAGACCCGCGCATCGGTTTCCTTGGCCAGGTCGGCCAGCTTGTCGATGTTGCGCGAAGCCAAGGCGATCTTCATGCCGTTGGCACTACACTGCCGTGCCATTGATGCGCTAAGGCCCTTACCTGCACCGACAATCAGCGCCACTTCATCTCCTGCCATAACACTCCTCCCGAATTACGTAATTTTTCCGTTCGGCAACCATGCAGTGGCGCCCGAGGGTTCAACATTAACCTAGCCGCCCCCGCAACGCTACGGACCGCAGTGTCATCGCCAATGCAGTTGGGGTGATATTGAGGGAGGGTGAAGTGCGCCTGGTCCGAAGCCCGATGTCCAAAATCCGGTGTCCAAAATCAAAAACCTGCCCGAAGAATCCGCCGCGCGGGCGCAACACGCTCTAATATCATTGCTAACATTCCGCTGAAACCGAACGACCCATCAAGGGGGTTTTTGTAGTATCTCCGAATATTCACATGCTTCCCAAGGTGGCTGGCTCGCGCTATCGTTCGAGTTGAAATGGGGGCCTATGAAAGCGAGCAAGTACAGCGAGACCTTCAACGGATACCATCGTTCGGAGACGGCGGGCGAAGATGCCGAACTGACCCATACGGATCCAGGAACGCCGTGCGGTGAGTATTTGCGCCGGTTCTGGCAGCCTGTTTGCATGTCGGAGCAA
>Ga0302135_10000669_pt1 | contig 20663 bp, 22 predicted proteins | sample CBN3_surface_MG_FD_203119 | JGI IMG/M metagenome (GOLD analysis project Ga0302135, IMG submission 203119) | Marine microbial communities from Western Arctic Ocean, Canada - CBN3_32.1 | ecosystem: Environmental > Aquatic > Marine > Oceanic | place: Canada: Western Arctic Ocean | collected...
CATTTTGCGAGAGGAACGCGGACTCCCTGGACAAAATGGAGTCCAGCCGCTCACGGCTCTTGAGAGAGCCCGAGCGCCATGCAAACACGGCCAGAGAGCCAAGCAGCGTCACGCCCATGAACGCCAGGAACAGCCACCCCATAGTCGACTGCCCAAACGAGTGAACAGATGGAACGGGCCCGCCACGGTTGATGAACATCCCCATCTGCGCCAGAGTAAAGGCCACCGTCACCAGGACGATGTTCCACGTGCGGAACATCCCCCTTCGCTTTTGTACCATGATCGAATGAACGAAGGCCGTCAAAGCCAGCCACGGCATCAGCGCCGAGTTCTCGACCGGATCCCAGGCCCAATATCCGCCCCAGCCCAGGATCGTGTAGGCCCACCAGCTCCCCAAAAGCAGCCCTATGGTCAGTATCAGCCACGACACCATCCCCCACATCCGGCCAAGGTCCACCCACTCATCCCGGCCACCCCTGCCAGCCATCAGCGCACCCATCGCTATACTGAACGGCAGCGCCACAGATACCAATCCGGCCATCTGCATCGGCGGGTGAATGAACATCCCAAAATGAACCAGCAGCGGATTGATCCCCTGCCCGTCAGGTAGAGCGAATGCAAGCCTGTCCAGCGGGTTCGCCAGGAACACAATAACGAACAGGAAGAACGAGAGGAGAACACCCAACAGTCCGGTCGCATATGGGAGGGTGTACGGGAGCCGACGCACCATGCTCGCCGCCACAGCCACAGCCATCACCGAGTAGACAAAGGCGATAAACAACAATGAGCCGGCGTTGCCCGCGTAAAACGCTACCCAGGCATACCGGTCCGGCATCGCCAGGTTGCTGTTTTCAACCACGTAGGCAACGCTGAAATCCTTGGTCACGAAAGCGTAAACCAGTGCGTAGACGGAGATTAGCAGGAGTACTGGAACCGAGTACAGGGCGTATCGGGCGCTGTCCACCAGCGCCTGCGCCCTCCTCCATCCACCCAAGAACGAACCCAACACGCCATAGACCGAAACCAAAAGCGCAACGACCATCGCCAGATTACCAGCGGCAACTATCATCTCACCCCCTCATCCTCATCATCCCTATCCGCTGAATCGGTCGCTGGGCCATCGGCCGTCAACGCCGCCTCAATCCGCCCAAAATAGCGCTCCCTCTCCTCATCGGTGAGTGCTATCTCCGGCTCCGTATCGCCAGGCCGCTCCCCACTCGATCGCATCATCAACCGCATCACAAAAAAAAGAAGTGCCGCCCCAGCAATCACGCCTATGAGCGGTACGATCCAGACTGCCAAATTGACGCCGCTGGTCGGAGGCTCCAACAATACTCTTGGGCCGTAGCGCTCAACAAAAAAATCGTAGATATCGCCATTGGACCAACCCTGATCGAGCTTCTCGACCACGATATCCCGCATCTGCAAGGCCAGGGGATTCTGGGACTGGTCGATGGATTCCCCCGGACAAACGGGACACATCACTACGCGGTTGATGCTCTGGGCCCGCTGTTCGAGTTCTGGCAACTCCGAACTCGTCGAACACGCCGTCAGCACCAGGACCACAGCCACCAGACCTACTATCGCCACGAGCGCGAAAGGATCACGCTCGGTGCCACTTTTCCCCATCTGTCTCCCTCACGGGCGTCTACAGAAAGAGTACCATATAGGAGAGTGTGGTTCTGGTATAATTCCAGCCGCCGGACACTTGGAAAAGAGGGGCTCGAATGGCCGTTTTGTATGTAGCGTCCGATCTTAGTGGAACAGGAAAGACCGCGCTGAGCGCCTCGTTGGCGAGCATTCTCGCCGAGGGCGGCTTGAGCGTGGGCGTCATCAAACCCCTTGCAGGACCTGACGATACCGACGTCAGCACGTATGCGGACCTGCTGGGCGCATCCCAGGCCTCGCCTCCCTTGGCGGTGCCCGCTGACGGGATTTCTCCGACCATAGCGGATGCCGTACAGCAGTCATGCGACGCAGCCAAGGACGGAAAAGACGTTCTGATCGTCGAGGGCGCCTCAGACCTGTCGCAAAAAGACCACGCCAAGCTCGCAGACGCGCTTGATGCCGCAGTCGTGATCGTCGCAGGATTCAGTTCAGACATGGACGCCGACTCGCTCTCAGGATGGTCCGAACAGATGGGTGACCGTCTCCTGGGATTCGTGATCAACGGAATCACGCGGTACCAAGATAGGTACGTCACCATGGAGCTCCTACCAGAAATGGAGGTTAAGGGGCTCAAGTCTCTCGGTACCCTACCCGAGGACCGCAGATTGCTGGGCGTAACTGTTTCGCAAGTCGCGGAGCACCTGAACGGTAGATACCTCGCTGGCGAAGCGCTCACAGACGGACTGGTCGAGCACTTCATGGTGGGCGGGATGGGGCTCGACTCGGGGCTCGAATACTTCGGCCTGCACGACAACAAAGCCACGATCATCCGAGGGGACCGACCAGACATCCAAATGTCTTCACTCCAGACACCCACCACGTGTATGGTCCTGACCGAGGGCAAGGGCCCGACAGAGTACGTGCTAAACGAGGCCGAACTGGAAGATGTCCCCATCGTAGTCACCGATTCCGACACCCTCACAACGATGAAAACACTCAATGGCGTCCAGAACCGGGCCCGCTTCAACCACCCCGCCAAATTGGACCGTTTCTCCGAACTACTGAGACGCCACGCAGATCTGGACACCATCCGTACGAGGCTGGCTACGGTCGCGTAGCACGGCGCTTCTGGCGTCCACGGTCATATACTGGCGCGTGTTCCGGCCCGTAGAACTTCCTCGGACCGGACCCTCCGAACCCATCCCTCGCAGATTTCGAAGCCGCTCCCACGGGAGACTAAGCAAAGTCTTGCGAACCATCACGACAATCCGCTCCATCGCGCGGAGCATCCAACCCATCGCCCCGTCCCAACTCGCACTCGCGCGCACACCACACTGCCCCCAAAGCGCGCGCAGCGCCGTAGCGCCGTAGCACTGGTATGATTGTAGGAAGACTCAGCCGGGGAGTTATACGCTGAAAGTCACCGTAAGACTGTTCGCAAGCTACCGTGAAAAAGCAGGCACGTCCGAGATCGAGATGATTATTCCCCAGGAAGCAACGGTCGGAGTCGTGGCATCGATGGTCGCCAACCGCTACCCGGGCATCACGCAACGACCCGATTCCCTGGTCATAGCAGTGAACCAGGAGTACGCCGACCACCTCCACGTCCTGAACGACGGCGACGAGGTCGCCCTAATACCCCCGGTCTCCGGAGGCAAAGCTTGATCGAAATCACCCACGAGCCCCTCAACCCCGAAGCGATCACCGCGAAGGTTTTTGACGCCGCGAACGGAGCGGTCGTGACCTTCCTCGGAACGACCCGCGGCCGAACAGCAAGCCGCAACGTGCTGCACCTGGAGTACGAAGCGTACACGCCAATGGCCGAAAAGAAGCTTGTCGAAGTTACCGAAGAGATGCGGAGCAAGTTCAGCGTGGAGGACGTGTTCATCGCCCACCGGCTAGGACGCCTGGAGATAGAAGAGATCAGCCTAGTCGTGGCGGTCGCCTCACCCCACCGCAAAGATGCCTTCGCCGCGTGCCAGTATGCCGTTGACCGTATCAAGGAGACCGTGCCCATCTGGAAAAAGGAGTTCTTTGAGGGTGGCGAAGTCTGGGTCGAAAGCCCGGAGGACCACGCCCTGAAATCAGCTACCGACTCCTAGATTCCGATGCCGGGGAACGCACCCGACAACAAAGGGCCCCTGCAGACCGACAATGCAGCCTCCAACTCCCCAATATCTCCCATCGCACTCCATACTCACGAAATAAATCAAATTGCTCGAAATTGTGAAAAATTTATCGATAGGCGATTGCATCAATCTTACCTAATGCATCGATAGCGTAATTAAGTCGGATTCGGCTGATAATACGACGTAATTAGCCTGACCTAATCTGAATAGTGTCGGATTTCACAAATCATAACCTTGCGCCATAAATACTTGCCCTGCTATATTATCCGTAGGTGGAGGGGTCGCATAGTGGCCTAGTGCGGGCGCCTGCTAAGCGCTTAAGGGGAGTTATCCCCTTCATGGGTTCGAATCCCATCCCCTCCGCCACTCGCACAATCCCCCCGGATACGGAGCGAGCAGTTTAGGACTTCAACCGATCCGTCCAGCGTCGTGAAGACACCAGGACGGATCGTATCTGTAATAGGCGGGTAAGGCGGCCTGAAATGCAGAGTTACCACATCTGGACCATCGGCTGCCAGATGAACAAAGCCGATTCGGAGCGACTGGAGAGCGCCCTCGACCAGATGGGGCTCGGACCGGTGTCGGAGCCTGAGGCTGCCGATGTCGTCGTCCTCAACAGTTGCGTGGTGCGCCAGAGCTCCGAAGATAAGGTCGTGGGCATGCTTAGCCGCCTGCGCCCCCAGAACGGCGACGCGCCGGACAGGGTACTGGCGCTAATGGGCTGTATGGTCGGCCCAAACACCACTACGCTGGAGAAACGGTTCCCGCAAGTAGACGTGTTCATGCGTCCCCAGGAATACCGACCACTGCTGGAGATCGTCGGTGATCGCACCGGCATCGACCCCGAGGGGTGCCTCGGAAACCTCACCGCACGAGCTGCCGTGACCGCGTTCGTCCCCATCATCCATGGTTGTGACAAATTCTGCACATTCTGCATCATCCCCTACCGTCGAGGCCGTGAGGTCAGCCGGTCTGTTTCGGAGCTTGTACACGAGGCCGAGATGCTCGGCAAACGAGGAGTCAAGGAGATTACTCTCCTGGGCCAAAACGTCGACTCCTATGGCCACGACCTCGAACAGAGGACAGACCTGGCAGACCTGCTGGAGGCCATAAGCGAGGTCGATTCTATCCAGCGCATCCGCTTCCTCACATCCCACCCGAACGACATGAGCGACCGCATCATCGACCGAGTTGCGGGCCTCGATAAAGTCTGCGAGCACATCAACCTGCCATTCCAGGCCGGCGACGACGAGGTCCTGTCCACGATGCGTCGCGGCTACACTTCCGACGAGTACCTAAGACTCGTGGACAAGATTCGCGAGAGAATCCCCTGCGTAACCTTGAGCACCGATCTGATCGTAGGTTTCTGCGGTGAGACAGATGAGCAGTTCGAACGGACCCTAGACATGTTGCGAGACGTGCGTTTCGAGAAGGTCCACTCGGCAGCCTACTCGACGCGAAAAGGCACCATCGCGGACCGCAAGCTGGTGGACGACGTGCCGTTGGCCGAAAAGAAAGCACGCCTAAAGGCGGTCGACGATCTCCAGGCGACCATCCAGACCGAAAACAACCGCAAACTATTGGACCGCACCTTCGATGTCCTCCTTGAGGGCACCACTAGGGGCCGGATCCATGGCCGCAACAGGAACGACAAGCTGGTGTACGTCAACGAAGGCACCATCGGCGAAATCGTCCAAGTTCGGATAGACGAGACCAGCCCCTGGTCACTACAAGGAACACTGATTACCCAGGCAAATAGACGGAACGGCACCGAAATCGCTGCAACGCAGCCGTAGGTTCCACAGAGATAGGGAGGCCGAGACAAACCAGATGGTAATCAAGGTCCGGGAAGCTACTATTCCAATAACGGAGATTGAGCAGTCGGCTTTTTGCCAGACCGACGATGAGCTCAAGTCCAAACCGCTGGAGCAGGAGCTCGAGGCTGGGGTGCGGTGGCAAAAACTGCCCATCTCCTACCTCAAGATGTCTCCTGAGGAGCTGGACACCAGGATTTTCGAGGCCCGCCAACAGATCGGCGAGCGCCTTGTGGTGCTGGGCCACCACTACCAGCGCAACGAGATCATCAAGTACGCCGACTTCCGCGGCGACTCCTTCAAGCTCTCACAGCTCGCCGCCTCCAAGCGGGACGCCGAGTACATCGTCTTCTGTGGCGTCCACTTCATGGCCGAGACAGCAGACATCCTCAGCGGCCCCGACCAGAGCGTGATCCTGCCCAACCTGACCGCCGGCTGCTCGATGGCCGACATGGCGCAGATAGACGACGTCATGGACTGCTGGGACGACCTGCAAAACGTGATGGGCGGCGACGTCACTCCCATCACCTACATGAACTCCGCCGCGTCCATCAAGGCGCTGTGCGGCAGGAACGAGGGCATCGTATGCACCTCGTCAAACGCCCCCGCAACATTCAAGTGGGCCTTCGAACGGACCGGCAAGGTGCTGTTCCTCCCAGATCAGCACCTCGGCAGAAACACCGGTTCCAGGCTCGGCATCGATTCCGCCGACATGCTCGTGTGGAACCCGTTCAAGCCCATGGGGGGCCACACCGAAGATGAGGTACGCGCTGCCAAGATCATCCTCTGGCAGGGCCACTGCTCGGTCCACACGCGATTCAGCGTCGACCAGATCGAGGAGGCCCGTAGCAACCACCCGGACGTCAAGGTCGTCGTTCATCCGGAGTGCTTCAAAGAGGTCGTAGACGCAGCAGATCTCAATGGCTCCACCGAATACATCTTCAAGGTAATCAACGAGTCGCCACCAGGAAGCACCTGGGCCGTCGGGACAGAGGTCAGCATGGTCAACCGGGTAGCGCAGGAAAACCCCGACAAGACCGTGTTCTGCCTGGACTCAGTCGTCTGCCCATGCTCCACCATGTACCGCATCCACCCTGCGTACCTGTCCTGGGTATTCGACGCTCTAAATGCAGGTGTCGTCGTGAACCAGATCTCGGTGGATCCGACCACGGCCGAGGAGGCCCGGGTAGCCCTCAACAGAATGCTCCATATCGTCTGAGCCGGGTGGACCTCACTTGAAGCTAACCCCCTTCGACATCTACCAGGTCGTCGAGCGTGCGCTAACGGAGGACCTCTCCGCAGGCGACCCCACCACGGACGGCCTCATACCACCGAAACTCCAGGGCCGCGCCTTGGTGATCGCCAAGGGCCACGGCGTACTAGCTGGCTCCGCGCTCGCCGAGGCTGTATGGAACCGCGTCGATCCCGATATCGTGGTCACACTCCTGCTCCCCGACGGCTCAGCACTGCACCCCTCGGACACCGAGCAAGGGATCGAGGCAGACGTAATCGCCGAGGTCGTAGGTCCGATGGCAGCGATATTGAAGGGCGAACGAACCGTTCTGAACTTCATGCAACGAATGTCCGGCATAGCCACCGAGACTCGCCGCTACGTCGATGCGGTGAAACCCTACCCGGCAGTAATCCTCGACACGCGCAAGACGGTCCCAGGCCTCCGCACACTCGACAAGTACGCCGTTGCGGCGGGCGGAGGCAAGAACCACCGGCGCAACCTGGGCGACGGCATCCTGATGAAGGACAATCACATCGCCGCAGCAGCCTCTTATGGACTGACCCTCGGCCAGGCGATCGAGCGGCTCCGCGAGACAGCACCACACGCAATGAAAATAGAGGTTGAGGTCGAAGACCTGGCGCAAGTCGATGAGGCCTTGGCCGCAGGAGCCGAAATTTTGCTGCTCGACAACATGTCATCGGAAATGATGGCCGAGGCCGTCAACCTAGCAAAGGGCAACGCGCTGACCGAGGCTTCGGGAAACATTGTCCTGGAGAACGTAGCAGAGGTGGCCGCCACCGGAGTTGACATGATCTCGGTAGGCGCGCTAACCCACTCCGTCAAAGCCCTGGACCTGAGCCTCGATTTCAGTGGTGCTACGCATGCTATAAGAAGTGTAAGGACGTGTTCGAGTTCGTAGTGGGCTAGATATGACCTAGCGTTCGAGGTCATATCTCACACCACCACCACGAAAAACTAGCCTCGACGGGGGCGGTCGCGGTCAGCCGTATCGAGCATGAGAGTGACAGGACCATCATTGACCAGCGACACGGCCATGTAGGCCTGGAATGTTCCGGTCTCCACCTTCAGTCCCGTCTCCTTGAACAGCGTCACAGCGCGCTTGAAGAGGCGGTTTGCCTCGTCTGGGACAGCGGCCAGTGTAAAAGAGGGACGGCGTCCCTTTCGGGTTTCACCGTAAAGCGTAAACTGACTGACAACAAGAAGCTCAGCCCCTACGTCGGTGGCCGAGCTTTGAAATTTACCCTCATCGTCGGAGAAGATTCGTAGATTTAAGACCTTCCCGACTATGTAACTCGCGTCCTCATCCGTGTCGTCCCTGGAGACCCCTAAAAGTACCAGCAGGCCAGGCCCTATGGCCCCGACAACCTCGCCGTCGATCGCGACCGACGCCTCTGAAACCCGCTGAATTAGAGCCCTCATCGTTGCAGTCCAATCACCCTCGTCAATACGCTCAGGAGGCCTTGGACTCCTTCTTTGAGTCACTCGCAGTGATGGAACTGGACTCGGACTTAGACTCCGTCTTGGACTCGCTCTTTGACTCAGATTTTGTATCCGACCCCGCATCAGACTCTGTCCCCGACTTGGACTCCTCAGAGACCTTGGACTCGGAGGCGGTCGCGCCCCCACCCTTGCCGTAGTCATTGACGTAGAATCCACTACCCTTGAACACGATCGGGACGGCACGTATCATCCGCTGTGCCCCATTCATGCACTCCGGGCATGTAGCTACAGGTTCCGAGGAAAAGCTCTGCTTGACCTCGAAAATATGATTGCAGGTCTGGCACTCGTAATCATACCTAGGCACAAACCCCTCCGTCTCCAGAATTAAAAATAGCAGCCACCCTCAGTGACTGCTATTTGGTTACATGTAAAAGTAGCACCCCGCGCCGGCGAGTGTCAAGGCTAACCAGTACTGGCGGAGCCCTCCGCGGCACGCTCCAGACCACCCTTCCAAGCGTCAGCGATCCGGTTCACCGGCACATCCAGCAGCCCGGCGATCACCAGTGCCTCCCCACCAACCTCGCCAAGGAGCGCCACAGGCGCACCCTCCTCAGCGCATATGCCCTCCACCGCTTCCCGATTGGCAGCAGATACCGATATGACGATTCGTGACTGCTCTTCGCCGAAGAGCGCCGCGTCCCAGCGTCCCGACACCTCCAAGCTGCCCGAGAAACCGATCTCGCCGGCGATGCAGGACTCGGCCACGGTGACAGCCAGTCCTCCGTCTGAGCAGTCATGGGCCGACGACACGAGTCCGCCAGACACGGCGCGCCGACAAGCACGCTGCACCGCTATCTCCAACTCCATGTCGATGCGCGGCTGACCCGCGACCAGACCATGGACAATCTGCAGGTACTCGCTCCCCGCCAGGGACTCGGTTGCGCCACCAGCCTTCGTTGCACCAAGGAGCAGCACCACGTCACCCTCGTCGCCAAACGCAATAGAAGCGTTCCGCGTCACATCGTCCATCAACCCAAGGGCGCCTATGACAGGTGTTGGATAGATCGCCTCGCCGCGCGTCTCGTTGTAAAGGCTCACATTACCGCTGATGACCGGTGCGCCGAGGAGCTTGCTGGCCAGCGCAATCCCCATAATGCACTCCTCAAGCTGGTAGTAGGCCTCGGGCCGCTCCGGATTGCCAAAATTCAGACAGTCGGTCAGCGCGACCGGCTCCGCACCCACAACCGCAACATTGCGACACGCCTCTGCCACAGCGATCATTCCTCCAATATGCGGGTCCAGGAAGCAATATCGTCCGTTGCCATCAGTGCTCATCGCCAGTCCACGCTTCGACTCCTTGATCCTGAGCACCGCCGCATCACCACCAGGGCCGATCACAGTGTTAGTCATGACCTGGTGGTCGTACTGCCTGTAAACCGACTCCTTACTGGCGATATTCGGCGACGCCAGTAGCCTCAAAAGCACCGCGTCCGCCGTCTCGTCAGGGAGAGGCAAACCACCGAGATCGTACGCCTGCAATGCGTCAAGCCCCTCCGGCTTCACACCTTCCAGACGGTAGAGTGGCGCGTCGACGAGAACATCCACCGGCAGGTCGCCCCCGGCTTCTTCGCCATCGCTGATCACCGCTCTGCCGGTATCGGTGGCGCGCCCAATGACAGTCGAGGTCAGACCCCATTTGTCGAAGATGTCCTTGATCGGTCCGACATGCTCCTCTTCGATCACAACGAGCATGCGCTCCTGTGACTCCGACAACATCACCTCATAGGGGGTCATCCCGGAATCGCGACGCGGCACCAGTGACACGTCTATTTCCAGGCCGCTGCCTCCACTTGAGGCGGCTTCGAGCGCGGCAGAAGTGAGTCCGGCAGCACCCAGGTCCTGCAGTCCAGTCAAGCGGCCAGTGGCTACGGCCTCCAAACAGGCCTCAATAAGCACCTTCTCTAGGAACGGATTCGAAGCCTGCACGGTAGGCCGTAGCTCCCGCTCCTCCTCGAAAGTTCGCGACGCCAGGCCGGACGCGCCGTGGATGCCGTCGCGACCCGTGTCCGCGCCCACCAGCATCAGCAACGACCCCGGTCCGCCCGTCGTGGCTCGAAGCATGGAGTCCTTCTCAACGAGCCCAACACACATGGCGTTGACCAGCGGGTTACCGGAGTAACTCTCCGAAAAACAGACCTCTCCCCCAACATCGGGGATACCGATGCAATTGCCGTAGGCCGAAATGCCTGAGACAACTCCGTTGAACAGATAGCGATTGGCAGGATCGGACAGCGGACCGAAGCGCAGCGAATTCATCAGGGCAATCGGCCTCGCACCCATCGCGAGGATGTCACGCACAATGCCACCCACACCCGTGGCTGCTCCCTCGTAGGGCTCAATCGCCGACGGGTGGTTGTGGGACTCGATCTTGAAAACAACCGCAAGCCCTTCGCCGATATCTACGACGCCGGCGTTCTCCTCGCCCGGGTTGACCAGCAGCCTCGGACTCTTGGCGGCAAATAGCCTGAGTAGCGGTTTTGAGTGCTGGTAACCGCAGTGCTCGCTCCACAGCGATCCAAACAGTCCCAGCTCCAACATATTGGGCTCGCGCCCGATCCGGTCCACTATGGCCTCGTACTCGGCCTCCGTGAGGGCCAACTCGTCCAGCGACTGCTTCAACTCGGTCATGGAAGCACCATGTCAGGAATCGCGGTAGCCAGCAACGACTCAAAGATAGCCCGGCCATCCACGCCGCCTACCAGCGACTCGCAACATCGCTCCGGATGCGGCATCATTCCCATCACGTTGCGGCCCTCGTTGGTAATGCCTGCGATATTGTTCAACGAACCGTTCGGGTTCGCCGCGACGGTGATCTCACCGTCCTCGGAGCAGTACCTGAACAAAACGCGATCATCCCGTTCGAGCATCGCAATGGTGTCGGGGTCGGCAAAATAGTTGCCCTCTCCGTGTGCTATCGGCACATGCAACACCTGCCCCTCGGCGGCTGCATTGGTGAAGGGGGACGCGGAAGACTCTACACGGAGGTTTGTCCACTGGCAGCGGAACTGCAGGTGGTCATTTCGAACCAGCACTCCGGGAAGCAAACCAGCCTCGCAGAGCACCTGGAAGCCATTGCAAATGCCGATCACCAGCCCGCCTTCAGCGGCGAATTTCTCCACCGACCGCATCACAGGCGAAAAGCGTGCGAGCGCACCACACCTCAGATAGTCGCCGTAGGAAAACCCGCCCGGAAGCACAATACAGTCGTAGCCAGACAGGTCGGTGTCCTTGTGCCAAACGTACTCAACGGACTGGTGGAACACATTCTGGAGGACGTGGTGGCAGTCGGTATCACTCCATGTCCCGGGAAAAACGACAACGCCGAATTTCACTGAGGGTTTCCTTCCGCCCGAGGGGAAAGGTCCGAATGGGGACTCGTGTCACGCGCCATCATTCGTCCGATCTCAGCAACTCTTGAACAATGCGACTCACGGCACGACCGTCGGCCTTGCCTTTGACGTCCGGCATCAGCCGGCTCATCACCTTGCCCATGTCCTTCGGCCCCGACGCACCCGTCTCCTCGACTGCCGCATGCACAATAACGGATATCTCATCTTCGGTGAGCTGGGTGGGCAGATACTCGCCAATGATGACAAGCTGTGCCTCCTCCTTCTCCACCAGGTCGGGGCGATTGCCTTCCTTGAACAACTCGATAGAGTCGCGACGCTGAAGAGCCTGCTTGCTCAGAATCGCAATCACCCCTTCGTCATCCAGTTCACCCTGGCTGGCGATCTCCTGATTGTGGATAGCTGAACGCAGAAAGCGAATAACATCGCGGCGCGCGGTATCACCCGAGCGCATCGAATCCTTGAGGTCCTGTTGGAGCTTTTCTTGGAGTGTCATTTGTGTAGGTAAAACCAGCCTTTGGAGTATAGGATTGCCCCTCTCGGGGTGTCAAGGAGCCGTACGCTGCTCATGGCAAGCTGACGCCGTTGCGAACCGTCTCCACCATTGTCACCATCTCGTGCAGCCACCGGCGTGATCGTGGGTCATCAACAATCTCCTCCGGCGTCATCCAGTGGACGCTCTCTTCATCGTCTCCCGGCCTCGGGTCGCCTGCTGCGTAGTAACACAGAAACATCACCACCAGCGCCTTGCGACCGTCATCCATGTCGAAAATCTCGCTACCTACGAATGTCATTTTATCCCGAACAGAGACGCCCGCCTACTCGGCTATCTCCCGGCGCAAAGCCGACCCTATCGCATCCTTCGGGCCGTCATCTTCTTCAAGCTTGCCGCCGGGGAAGCTTAACGCGCCGGGGAGGTGGCTCTCATCCCTCCCCCGGACGATCATGAGATATCGCCCGTCCTTGAAAACTGCGCCCTCGACATCGACAACGATCATGCCTTTACGACTCCTGCCTTCGACGCAAACAGAGAGCCCAGCCCTAGCGCATTCTGCCGTGCCCCGGCTAGGCCGAGCAGGTGCCACACCGTCGCCTGGAGCGCGCTCACGACCGGCTTGCCGCTGCGGCGCTCCATCTCGTCGAGCACCGTCGCCGTCCTCATACCGGTGCATGACACGAAGATGCCGTCCGCATCCGCACGATCTGCCTGGTCAACGACAATATCCATTATCTCTTCTGGGAGCAGATCCTCGATGCCTTCGATCTTGTTAAGCCCTGTCATGGCCGCGACCTGAAACCCGCTATCCTCCAGGAATCGACCCAGGCGCTCGTTGAGGGCGTCGATGTGGGGAGACAGCACTGCAACTCGCTTCACTCGCATCTGCCGCAGCGCCACCACCATTGCAGTAGAGGTCGTCGTAGCCGGCAGAGCGGTGGTCTGGGCTATCCGCTCCCCTATCTCGATGTCGCCACCAAGGCCCCTGACATAGCTGGCACTGGTGCACCCGTAGCCCGTGGAAGACACACCTGAGGGAACCAACTCCGCCGCTACCTGCGCAATATTGGGATTGAGCGCCAGCTCAGCCACCCGCTCTACAGTAATCCCTTCCGGCCCAGGCTCACTGTCCCCGGGCACCGGACCAGCCATGTGCAGCGACACGCCCTCGGGCACAAATCTCTGGGTCTCGGCCAGGTCCTCCGGGGTAACGGCCCCCGGCCACACCAATCCTATTGCACGGCTTGCCATCATCACTGGCTCCCTTCGGTCCAAATTCCACGGTCCAATCGGATGATTCGACAAGCTCGCCATGAACGGAATGGACCTTTATTCCGCTCACCATGAGCCCGTCGAAGGGGCTCTTCCATCTCAATAACCCCGCGGGGTTTATCGTAAAAAAGCCTGCGTTCCGTGCCCCTCAGCACCTTACTGTCGTCCCAGAGGGGGTGTGCCCCTTTGCGGGTGTGTGAGGGTGCCCCCCCCTCACAATACAAATATTTTCTTTTCTCTTTCCTCGAATGAAACCCTCAGGGCAACCGCTAGCCCCGTGGGGCTAGCGTATGAAAAGCCTGCGTTCCGTACTTGTCAAAACCTCACAGCCATCCTCAGTAACAACACTCGTCTCGCTAAAGGCCACACCGTACTCACCCAACCGTCGGAACGCCACCGGATGGTGGAACACCATGCCAGGCTGCAGAACCGTCTGGTCACCAAGCCTGATAAAAGCCGTACCATCCGCCCAGGTCGGAGGGAAGTTACAACCGACCGCATAGCCAAACACCCCATGGAACACCAGGCCCGGCCCTGCGAGATCCATACCTTCCCAGCCGACCCTCGCCACCTCGTCGGATGTTACTCCAGGGCGTATTGCATCAATAACCTTGTCCAGCGCGGACAGGCAGGCACCAGCCATGCGAATAACCCCCGCGGCCGGATCACCGATGGAGATCGTCCGCATCGTCGGGGCAGTGTAGCGCTGGTAGCTCGCCCCCACCTCAATCAGAATACTGTCGCCCTTGCTCAGCGGCACCCGCTTATGGGTAGAATGGAGGATGCCGGAGCGCCGCCCAGACGTAACAATAGGCGACAGCGCCATGTACTCGCTGCCACCCTGGATCAACGCAAAACTCGCGGCCGCCGCGATGTCGTTGTCAGTCTTACCCTCTGAAGTAGCCTCGATGGCGGCCGCCGCCCCGAGATCGGTGATCGCAGCAGCCTTTCTCAGATGCGCAATCTCCGCCGACGACTTCAAGGTCCTAGCAGAAGGTACGAGTGTGGACCCATCAGAAAATTCGACGCCCGACAGCTGAGCGGTAAGCGACTCCTGAAAGGCCACGGTGACCCCCATAGTCTGTTTCTCGATAGCGATCCCGGCCTTGTCGAGCCCCTTGTCACGGAGCAGCGAAGCCAGGTATTGCTCGTGCGTAGCACTCGCATCGAAGGTATGGACGTCGGTAATCCAGGTGTGCAGCAGAGCCGTTCCTGCCTCTGGCGGGTGTACTACCAGCGTTGGATCGCCGTCCACCGGCAGAATGATGCACTCGCCGCCGTACATCGAAAAGGACTGCAGGCCACACAGGAACAGGACGTTGGAGGGCTCCTTCACCAGCAGTACATCCACACCCGTGGCACGCATCGACTCGCGAACGCGCTCGACTCGCCCTCGGTACTCCTCCACTGAAAACGCCAGCTCTTGAGGAAGCCCGGACAAGATATCCAGGCTAACGGGGCCTCCGTCCAGACTGCTGTGCAGTGCTACCGGCATTGTCTCTGTCTCCTGTACTGGTTGCCTAGAGCTGCTCCGATGCAGCCCTAACGGCGGACACGCTGCGGCCGCGCCCGAGTATCTCGAGGGTCTCGAACAACGGCGGGGCCACCTTCAATCCGGTCGTGGCAATCCTGATGGAGCCCAGAAGCTGTCCAACCTTGATCCCCAGCTCCTCGGCCAAAGCGCGCAAGGCCGTCTCTATCGACTCCGTGTCGAAGACTGCCAGCTCCTGCAAAACCACAAGTGCGCCGTCGAGCGCAGCCTTAGTGCCCGGAACGTCCATCTTCTTCTGTACCAGTTCTGCGGCCTCGTATCGGATCTGGTCTGCGAAGAAGAACCGCACCAGGGGCGCAGCGTCGGCCAGCGTCTTGAGGCGCTCCTTGACCAGCGGCGTTATCTTCACGACAACAGCGCGGTCCGGCGACCCTGGGATGCCAGAAACCGGATAGCGTCCCCAGTACTCCAGCAGCGCATCGGCCAGATTTTCGTCACTCATCTCGCGTATGTAGTGGCCGTTCATCCAGGCCAGCTTTTCAGCGTCAAACAACGCACCGGACCGGGAAACCCGCTCCAGAGAAAAATTCTCTTTGAGTTCCGCAGACGACATTATTTCGGTCTTATCGTCAAGAGACCAGCCCAGGAGGGTCAGGAAGTTCACCAAGGCCGGGGCAATATAACCCTGCTCTCGATACTCCATGATCGACGTCGCGCCGTGGCGCTTGCTCAGCTTCGACCGGTCGGGGGCCAGGATCACAGGCAAGTGGGCAAACACGGGTGCCTCCCACCCAAGCGCCTTGTAAATCTGCAGGTGGCGGGGTGCGCTCGGAAGCCACTCCTCCGCCCGCAGCACGTGGGTTATCTCCATCAGGTGGTCGTCCACCACGTTGGCCAAATGATACGTCGGAAATCGGTCGCCCTTGAGCATGACGAAGTCGTCCACCAGACCATTTTCGAAGCTGACTTCACCGCGAACGATGTCGTCGAGCCGAGTCACGCCCTCCGAAGGCATGGCGAATCGCACCACGGAGGGCAGCCCTGCCGCCTGCCGTTCGCGGCGTTCGTCCTCGGATAAGCTCTTGCACAGACGGTCGTACCCAATCTGTCCCTTGTCCCGCTGCTGTTGCTCCCGCATCTCCGACAACCGCTCGGGCGTGCAGTAACAGCGGTAGGCTGCACCCTTTTCGATCAGCGACGCGATCGCGTCGTGGTACAAACCGAGCCGCTCCGACTGGACATAGGGCGCATGCGGACCGCCGACGTCGGGACCCTCGTCCCATTCGATACCGAGCCACGCCAGGGCATCGAGCAGCTCATCAATAGCACCCTCAACCTTGCGCCCCTGATCGGTGTCCTCGACACGAATTACGAATGCGCCGCCGCTTCCACGAGCCAGCAGCCAGTCGTAAATAGCCGTCCTGATATTGCCAACATGAGGCCCGCCCGTAGGACTGGGCGCAAATCGGACTCGCACTCCATTACTCGTTCCAATAGCCATGCAAAAACCTCCGCCGCAATCTTACCACGGTGCTGCGCACGCTTAGGGTGGCAAAGGGTGCGTCTGGGGACGGTTTACCTCGCTGAGGCGCACAGCATGGTGCAACTGCGGGTTGGGGGGTAGTGGAGTGCTTTCCAGTAGTGGCACTACAGACGCACAGCGCCGCGCTCCGGGGCACCCTAAGCTCCGTCGAAGGGCCTTCTCCAGCCACCTACTGGCGTCCAGCCAACTTCAGAGCCCCTCGGCGTCCTCACTCACCATCAGCGGCGAGGTGCATGGCTTCGATGGTGCTCTGGGGCCTGTGCCTATCGCCATACCCTGTCGCCCAGCCGCCGTCAGCCGCCTGGTTCGCGACGACCATCGGGAATGCCACATCGAACACATCATTGGCGTCCGACCGAAACGCTGCATGCGCGATCGCCGTGACATCGATGGCGTCTACTGCGTCCTTGGAGAGATCAGCGATCAACCTGCTGGCGCAGCCCCTTGCAATCTCCCGGTCAAGGTCCGTTTGTTCATCCAAACAACGAAAGATGTAGAGCCCCATCCAGTGGGTATGCAGGAAGACGGGAAATCCGTCCCCTCCTCAACCGCTCCTCAGGAAAGCAAGCGCCTCATCAAACCGCACGTCCGTTTCCCGTCCAAGCTCGAGCAGCTTTCAGCACACCGCTGAGGTCAGCCACAGCTGGTTCGCATAATTGCCAGGAACCATCCAGGGTGGCAGGTTAAACTCCAGTATTCCCGGTGGTTCGTCCCAGTAACCATAGACATGCTGAGTCTGGCGGAGAAATTCCACAGTCCGATCGAGGGGGGCCGGGTCGGATGGGCGCGTCCACAACAGCGATTGGAGGCCCACCCAGGTTTGCGAGATAGTGGAAAGTGCCCCTTCCATGTCGCTGCCAAACCGCTCCCATCCGCCATCATCATTCTGGCATGGCAACAGATGCACCAGCACAGCGTCGCCACTGGCTACCCCAGTAGCGTTGGCGGCCAGAGCCCCCATCAGCTCGGATCCATTGCGACGCACATACTCGAGTCCCCCTAGCAAGCGCGTCTTTCGAAATCACATGGTCCATTTCCCTTGTTCACGTGTTTCAGAGGGGTGTGCAGAGGGCCGGAGCCCCTTGCCGGGAGTGTGAGGGTATCCCTCATATAACAATTTTTTTCTCTTCTGAGCAGCCCTCACCCGAGACGTAGCGACTCCAAGAACTCGCGCAAATCGGTGTGCAGCTCCGACCGCAACTCCACACGCTCTCCGGTAGCCGGGTGCTCGAATCCAAGCAAGCTTGCGTGGAGGAATTGACGTCCAAGGCGTGGATGTGCCTGGCCGTATACCGTGTCCCCTGCCAGTGGATGGCCTATGGATGCCATGTGAACCCGTATCTGGTGGGTCCGCCCAGTCTCCGGCCGAACGTCGAGGAGAGTGAACCCGGAATACTTCACGTCGACGGTGTATTCGGTCCGGGACGCCCGTCCCGAGGCAACGATACCCATACGCTTGCGATGTTTCGGGTGCCGTCCGATCGGCGCGTCCACCACAGCCCTCGGCTGCAGCGGATGACCGTGCACCAGTGCCGTATAACTCTTGGTAATGCTGCGGTCCTTGAACTGTGCCGACAGACCCGCATGGGCCACATCGTTCTTCGCTACCACCAACAGGCCGGACGTCTCCTTGTCCAGACGGTGGACGATGCCAGGGCGCAATTCGCCACCGACACCCTCAAGGTCCGGGCAATGCGCCAGGACGGCGTTGGCAAGGGTGTCGTCGTAGTGGCCAGGAGCTGGGTGCACGGTCATGCCCGCGGGTTTGTCGACGACCAGCAGATGGCGGTCTTCGTACACAACGTCGAGGGGTATCGCGGTGGCCACCATGTGGCTGGGCTCTGGCTCTGGAATCACCAGGCTAACCAGTTCACCAGACTTCAGCAACCGGGATGGCCTGACCGTCTGACCGTCCACAGTGACATGCCCGCTGGATATGAGCGCCTTCAACCTGGAGCGGGAGAGGTCCTCATGGCGTGCGGCCAGGAACGTATCCAGCCGCTCACCTGCAGCGTCTACATCGAACGTAATGGGGTCGCCCACCGCACGCTCCGGGCTCACTATGGGACGGGCTCGCCGGCGCCGTCCCCTTGCTTCGATTTCTCATCTCGGCTAAAGAATGTGATCACGATGAGCAATGTAATACCGGTCATAATGGCGGAGTCGGCTATATTGAATGTCGGCCATCCGCCGACGCCGATGAAGTCGACAACCTTACCAGCCCTCACCCTGTCTAGCAGGTTTCCCAGCGCACCACCCAGTTGAAGACCCATCGCCAGCCTCAACAGCAGGCTTGGCATCGAGTGGCTTCGGTAGAAGTAGTAGATGAAACCGATGGCGCCGGCTGAGAAGATGATCAGGAAAAAGGTCTGGTTCTGGAATAGCCCGAAGGCCATACCGGAGTTCGTGCCGTACGTGAAGCGAAAGAAGCCGTCCTCCGGCCACGACCTGTCGAATACGCTGCGGGATCCCAGAGTTTCCACCACGATATACTTCGTAAGCTGGTCAACGGCAAGTACGATGCCGACGACCACAAGGAGCACTCGATCTCTGTACCAGGACATACGGTCCTCGCCAGCCTGCTCGGGCACACCTTCGTTCCCTTCCACAGTCTCCGGCGTGGAAGAGGAGCCGTCATCTTCGACGGGATCGTTGGGTCGCTGAGAGATCATGTATATAAACACCGGCTTGCGAATAGTTGCGTCAGGTATCAACCGAAAGGGCTTCAACGGTGTCTAAAGCCGTTGCCCACATAGCCAAATTAACACCCTCCGGTACGCGCCGCAAGTCCGAGCAACTCAAGATTTACTCTCCAAATTGCAGGACACCGACCAGGATGGGCCTCGTATTCCAGGCCTCAGCCTACACCTCGAGTTCGCTTCTACGAGCTAGTGGAATGCCATTCCGTCATTCCCGCTTGATAGCGGAATTGCAAAGAATTAGGGGCTTGACAAGAACGTAATAGACATGTAGCCTTACATGTAAGTCATACAGATTGATTGGGAGGCGGCTAACATGACCGAAGACAACGAGCCACGCAAAAAGCGACTTTCGGAAGGTATCGAGATCATACTAGACGAGGCCAAATCGGCAGCCAGCCAGGCCCTCTCCGGCGCTGAAAACATCGGCGAGAGCCTCAAGGAGACGTTGCAGGGCGCCCTCTCGGCTCGAAACAACGTCGTCATGGTCCGGCTAAACAAAGAGAGCCTGATCAAGCTTGATGACCTGGTCGAATCCGGGATCGTCAGCAGCCGCTCCGAGGCAGCAGCGTTCCTGATTGGCGAAGGCGTCAAGGCCCGCTCCGGGCTGTACGATCGCATCTCCGAAAAGACCGCGCAGATCCGCAAGGCGAAAAAGGAGTTGCGTGACCTGCTAGGCGGAGGCGACATTGACGGAGCCGGCTCTCCGACCTCGAAGGACGAGCCAGGCGACGATAAACCGTAGATAGGCGGCATCTTCGACTAATCGTTTGACGAGACGCCGCGCCTGAACGACGTTGCGGCCCATTCCCCCGCAGAGAGGGCCGCACGGCCCTCTCTGCGAGGGAATGGGAACGACGAAAATGTAGCGGACACAATGACCACGGTCCACATGTTGCAGCGAAGCGCCGAAGACAGGTTGATATTGGGAGTTTCGGGAGGCCTCGCGGAACGCTTCGACCTAGATCCAGTGGCTGTCCGCATAGGCTGGCTTGTAGCCTGCCTGTTCACAGCGGTGGGGCGCGGCGATCCTGTATGTGGGAATGGGCATGCTTAATTCCCGTGGGTCCGAGCGACCGCACTGAAGTGGCTCGACCGGACCCAAAGCGGAGGCCAAAACACACGAGCCCGATCGACCTGCGAGAGGAGTCACGCATCCTTCTGGAGGTGCGCAAGGAACTCGGTCCCGAGTACGAAGACGAGATGATAGACTCCTTTCTGGAAAAGATCGAAATTCGGCTTCAGCCGCCCCCGGTGCCTCGTTTAGGTCACCGAATCCGAAGGTTCGCCCACAAGGCATTCTGGCTAGCGGTTCTCCTCACTGGATTGGGAGTTTTCGCGGTAGCCTTCGAAAACATCTTCGGAGAGACGCTCCTTGTCATATCGGTGATGATCCTCGCCATCCCGTTAATGGGCTTTGGAATCTTCAAATTGAGAAAGGGCATTTCCGACTAGCCCTTGTCCTGGTACCACCAAATCCTGCCCCACGGCGCCCCTGTGGGACTTTT
>Ga0302135_10000673_pt1 | contig 20588 bp, 21 predicted proteins | sample CBN3_surface_MG_FD_203119 | JGI IMG/M metagenome (GOLD analysis project Ga0302135, IMG submission 203119) | Marine microbial communities from Western Arctic Ocean, Canada - CBN3_32.1 | ecosystem: Environmental > Aquatic > Marine > Oceanic | place: Canada: Western Arctic Ocean | collected...
GATCCTGTGGTGGGGTGTGGTGTGACCAAGGAGGGAGCGGGGCTTGTCCCCTCTCCCTCCTCTTCCGGGGTCTCTTCTGCGGATAAGAATAAAGCGTCTCGGAAGAGATCTGAATGACTGAATTTGATAACGGAAGCGATGCTTCCTAAACCAAAGCCTGACCGACTTAAACGACAGCACGCGGACTGTCAGGCTAATTGCGTGCGATGAGGTGAATGGAAATGGGACAGACTACATTCAGTGGTCCGATCAAAGCAGGAACGATTCGGAGCACCACCGGAACTACGGTTGGTGAAGATGTTGCGAACGTGGGTCAGGTTGTTATGTCACAGTCGGTGGCTTGGCAGCAGACAACTACTGTAGATACAGGGATGGTTATTCCAGCGAATAGTCGAATTGTATCTATCGAACTCCTGCTCACCACGGCTCCGACAGCGGCGGATCTCACGGTCGGCACCGCGTCGGGTGGCGCACAGTTGGGTACTGCAATGGCGTTGGGAACTGCTGCGGGAGTGGTTCTTCAGGTGGGTACTGCGGACGCGACCAATATTTGGGCAGATGTCAACGACCCGGATGTTTCTGTCTGGGTCACGAGTAGCACTGGAACGGCGGGGCGTGGTGTTTTGATTGTTACCTACATCCAGAACGATGCGATTGGCTTGATTACGTAACAACTAGGGGCACCTTCGGGTGCCCCTTCCCTCCCTACTCATGGGTAGAGGTTGTGTGTATGATTTACCCCACAGATATAAAGATTATCCTGCATGGGTCGGTGGGGGAATCGACGGGCGACCCTACGACTCTCCTGACGGGTCCGCTGGTGATGAAGGGGATCTCGACCTCGTTCTACATGGATACTGCGAGTGGCTCTGTGAACGGCCCTCTACGGATAGAATTGTATGACGGTGATGAGGAAATCATCAGGATCTGCGATTTTGCAAATTTCGCGCAGACGGCAATCAACACTTTCGCTTATAGCTTCCCATTGAATGGCATAAGGATTGGAGGTGTTCTGGGTATGGCTGTGCGGGGTGACGGTACCTATACGAACGTGACGGCGTTGAACACAACCGTGGCGTACCAGCAGTAGTCTATGAAGTCAGCCTACGTTTCTAATGCGAGTCTCTCGGTATCCGCCGCCAATAAAATCACTGCGGTGAAGATTCTGGATATGGATGCTGCAAGTCGGTGCAGGATATTCCAGGTACGGTATATGCCCGCTGATTTTACGGCTAGCGCCGGGTTGGAGGTGTGGAGCGGGGATCCCGCGAGCGGTGTAAAAGTGTATGAGCTGTTCAACGGGGATGCGAAATACACGGGATACGATGACCTATCGTTGATGCGTTTTTGGGATATAAGCCCTCACGGGATTCTTGCGGATGACGATATCTACGTAAGGGGAAAGTCTGGTGGAGTTAACTTTGTGTCGATCACATACCAGTTGGGTTAGATGGGTTTTTCATACCTGCAAAGTAAGGTGATCACGATAGCCACTGCGTCCATCTCGAATGGTGCCCGGGTAGCCCTGGCGGGTCTCCCCGATCATATGCATTGGTTTGGTTGCAATTTCTTCTGGCCGGGAGTAAATAGCTCCACCGCGATCGCAGATGTTTCGTTTTACGATGGACCTACGTCATCCTCACGCCTAATCATCTTTGACTGTAGGGGCAATTCTTTGCAAGCCTCTGCGGCGTGGGCGACTGGCAGCTTCTCATTAATGCTAGAGGAAGATGCTTATATACAATTGTCCGATGGGCTGGAGGTAGAATTTACGTTCAGCGCGGGAACGGGTGTAGGGTCTCAGGGCGATGCGGTGATGACGGTGTTTTACCAATGACGTACAGGGTATCGGCAGCGGCGTGGAAGATGGAAGCGGCGGCGGGGGCAGCGATAGACCAGACGCCCAGTACGGACGCTTCGTTGGAGGTGGCTCCCGCGGGTACGAGATTGGTGCTGTCGTCATTTGAGGCGAGCTACTCGGTGCAAAATGGGAACTTCACTGGGGGGCTGACGTTTGCAACTTGGCCGAGGGTCTACTTCAGGGATGCCTCGGCATCTCCTGCTGTGGTGTTCGGGGCGGTAGCGACCGTGACGCGCGCATTAGGGCACTATGTGACCTGCAACCAAGGGGGTGTGATGGTGACAATTCCGGGTCCGGGGGTGTTGTTCGATAATGGGCTTTCCATTTCTATCCAATCCCCGGCTGTAACCAGCTACTCACAGAGCATAACCTTAAACATCATGTATCAGGTGTAGTGTCCATGGATGTAGTTGACCATTGCAAGGTGTATTTTACGGATGATGTGTTGGGGGATGCAGTGACCGCCCCGTCTGCCCCTACGAAGATCATCGAGGGCCGCGTAGCCTTGCATCAGGTGTTGTCCTGTGGTTACGGGAGGGATGTAGGCCCGGCGGCGGGCCGCCTCGTAGGGGAAGAAAATAACCGGGCATATTACTTGTGCGGATCGGCTTCAACTGCTGATGTCTTGCTGAAGTTCGTCACGGTACCGCCCGCGTGGGGGGGGCAGAGCAGGACGTTCACGTTCCCTTGCGGCGGCAATGGGATTCTCTTTGAAGATGGAGTGTATTTAGGTAAGGACCAATACGCGCCAGTAGGAGGGACTACGGCTGCGTTCGATGGTACGATGACCCTGTCTCTCTTCTACACCGGGGGTCCGACAGCTTAGTATGGATATTGTGACCCCTTCGACCTTCTGGGGAGCTGTGACGCTTGTGGCCTCCTGTATTGGGGGCCTTTTCTTTATGTCGGTATCACATTCTGGTGAACCAAAGCACCCGGGTTCCGCCCGGGAAGCGGACGTAACCCTGATCGAGGTGAGGCTGGAGGGGGTTGCGACCAACCTAGTGCATCACGCCGTGATTTTGAATGAAGTGAAGCGGGACCTGAGAGATCTCCGAGTGGAACAAATGGATCAGGGGCGAGAAATCTTAGAGGCTATTCGCAATGGCAATTAGCGGAACGTACAGCTTCAATCCCGAGATTGGGGATATTGTAGAAGAGGCGTTCGAGCGGGCGGGCCTGGAGCTGCGCTCTGGATTCGACCTCCGCAGTGCAAGGAGAAGTATAAACTTCTTAACCCTGGAGTGGCAGAACCGAGGGATCAATCTCTGGACGGTCGAAGAGAAGTTCCTCGATACGGCAGAGGATGGAACGGCTCTTACGACAAATTTCTTGATCCAGGACACCGCTTCCTATCGTCTCGCGGCAGGGACGATCTCTGTCTTGGACATGGTGCTGCGTACCAATGACGGTGGCGTTACAACGCAGTCCGACTATGCCTTGAACCGCATCTCGGAGCCCACGTATGCGACCATCCCCAACAAGCTCTCTTCTTCCAGGCCGCTCCAGTTTTATCTGGAGAGGAAGGAGATTCTCAATGTGTCGTCCTTTTCCGATGGAACGTGCGATACGACGGTGTCGGCAACCGTAACAATGGATTCGACGGCCAACGTCTCTGCCGGAATGGTTGTAACGGGGACGGGGATTGTTGCAGAGGGTGGCACGGACGTGGCAACGACTGTGGCGTCCGTTACGAATGGCACAACCCTGGTATTGTCGCAGAATGCTACCGCTATCAATAACAACGTAACCCTGACTTTTACTACGAATCAGCACGATATTGTGACGTTCTGGCCGCGTCCGGATAGTTCCACCAAGTACAAGGTGATCTATTGGAGGATGAAGCGCATTGCCGATGCGGGGGATAACGCGGGGAATACGATGGGCATCCCGTCGCGATTCCAGCCCGCCCTGGTAAGTGGGCTCGCTTACCATATCGCTTGCAAGCGACCGGAAGCGGCTAGCCGTATTCAGATGCTCAAGCAGCAGTATGAGGAGGTGTTCTCGCAGGCTGCGGATGAAGACCGGGTGAAGACCTCGGCGCGATTCGTTCCGCGCATACCGAGCTATTGAAGTGGGGAGCCCCTTCGCTTCATCCAAGAATGCGATTGGAATCTGTGACCGGTGTGGGTTTCAGTATTCCCTTCCGGAACTGAAGTCTGAGGTTGTCGATCTCCACGCGACGGGGTTTCTCGTCTGTCCGCAGTGTTGGGACCCCGACCAGCCGCAGCTCCAGGTGGGCCGGTGGCCTGTGAGTGACCCCCAGGCTCTTAGGAATCCACGACCTCCGCAGGGGCTCTCGCAGAGCCGTTACGGCGGTGCGGTGCGTTACGACTTCACGGACAGTGACCAGGATTTCAGCCTGACCCGGGATGTGGGTGCGGGTGATGTGGTCTTTGGAACGGTGGTTCATCAGGCGGATTCCGGTACGATTCTGTGTTCGCCCTACGACACGGTTGCGGGGCGCACGCTGAATGGTGTGGTTAGCCCGGTGGTGAGCATCGACGCGGCGTCCTATGACTTTGTGCGAGTGCGGGTCAAGACGGGTTCTGGACCTGTCCCGAATCCGAATCAGTCTTACGTGGGGCAGATGTATTGGAGAACGTCTTCCGGTGCATACCCCTATAGCGCAAGGTCTGAGACGAATCCGGATTGGTTCCAGATGGGTGAGCCGTATCAGTTGTTGACGTGGGGGTTGCGCGGGGAGGATGATTGGGCCGGTACGATTACGGGATTGTACTGGGTGTTTTTTAGTGACGTGACCACTTCTGGCGTTTTCGAGATCGATTACGTCCGAGTGGAAGAGGAGTGAGACATGCCGAAAGTAGTGGATAAGTCTGGGCGTACTGTAAAGGAAGAGGATTACACCCCGGGAGGCATCAAGAGAGCGCAGCAGATGGCTGCTGAAGATCCCGACCTCCGGGTAGAGAATACTCAGCAGTACAAAGCGGGTGGAGCCGTTCGCAGGGGTACTCCGAAGCGTGTAAAGACACGGGGAACGGGTGCCGCTACGAAAGGGCTGTACTTCTACGAGTCCTAGCCGATGAATTACACTGCTCTCTCAACGGCGATACAAGATTATTGCCAGAATAGCGAGACGGCTTTCGTAGCGAATATCGACAATTTCATTCTTGCGGCGGAGGACAAGGTCTTCCTGTCCGTGCAAATGCCGGGATTTTGGAATAGTGACATCACCCAGGTTACGGCGAGTGGGACTTCTTCCTATGCGCTGGAGGCGGGTGTAATCGATGTGTTGTCGGCGCGTGTGGGAGAGAGTGTGGTTTCTGGCGCTGAAGCCGTAGACAGCGGACCAGTCCGGTACTTGCTTAGGAAAGAATACGATTTCCTCTTGGAGGCGTACCCTGGTACGTCCGGAGCGTCGAGTACGGGGATCCCCAAGTACTACGCGGTGTCCTCCGCGTCAGTGTCTGCGGCATCCCCAACGCTCACGAACCCTACGATGTCGATTCGTCTAGGACCGATCCCGGACGCGATCTACCCATTGACTGTGGATTATTACGGTAAGACGGCTGCGGATTCCATTACGGTGGGCGGTACGACGGTGACGTGGCTTTCCGTAACGGCACCCGAGGTGCTGCTTTACGGAGCTTTGGTGCAGGCTTACACCTTCATGAAGGGTGAGCCGGATGTAATACAGATGTACGACAAACAGTTTATGGAGGGGCTGGCGCTGCTGAAGAACCTGGGAGAGGGGAGGCAAACATCGGATGTCTATAGCCAGGGTCAAACTTCCAGGCCATCGGAGTAATTAAATTATGGCAACTTCATTTACAAATAATTACCAGATCAAACTGATCGGTACGGGTCTTGAGGCTGGAACCTGGGGTTCCTCGACCAACGAAAACTGGGAGCGGATCGAGCAGGCACTGGGTGCTACGAAGATTAACTTCGATATCCGAGTGCCTCCCACAGGTTCGACCTACACGTCTGGTACGCCGGATCAGGTGCTGTGGATTACGAACGATGCGGCGGCTGCTGGGGCGGCGGGCTCAGAGGGTAGATGCGCGGCGGTGCAGTTTACCAATGCTGCTAAGGCAACGACGGTGCGCGTGCGTGGAGCGGGGGCGACGGATTATCCGGATAGGATATTTATTGCGTGGAATACCAGCGGCTACACGCTGACGTTCAACTGTAATGCAACCCTTGGGACCAATGTCTACGCGGTGGAGAATGGAGCCTACGCAATACTGGCGACCACATCTGGGGATAAATGGGTTCGGAATATACTTTCCAACCTACAGATCAACGGCTTGGTGTTCCCGGCGGCGGCGTTGATAAATCTAAAGGCGAATCAGGAGTCTGCCCTTGAGATCAAGGATTCTGCTGCAACGTACATTGATGTAGATACGAGAACGAGCGCCCAGGTTGTGAGCCTAAAGACTGCGAACGTCGTGACGGGTGCGGGGGGTGCGTCTGTCATTAAGTCTTCAGGTAATAATGACATCACACTGCAAACGGGTCATTCATCGACGGGAAGTATCACGATTACGGATGGTAGTAATGGGAGTATCTCCATTACTCCTGAAGGTACTGGCGAGTTGGTGGTTGGTAATGCCTCTAACCCGGGTGCCATCACGACCGGTGGTTCTCAAAATCTAGTCCTAGATACAAACGCTGGAGTAGATAGCGGCTCTATCACTATTACAGACGCCGCCAATGGGAATATCTCCCTTGCTTCGAATGGATCTGGTGATATCAACCTAACTCCAGCGACCGGGAAGGTTGTTGTGGGTTCCGGTAGTGCCGCGGGTACGATAACCACGAATAGCACGCAAGATCTGGTGCTCGACACAAACGACGGGGTCGCTAGCGGGTCGATAACGATTACAGACGCGGCGAATGGCTCCATTTCCCTCGTTACTAATGGTAATGGAGATATCAACCTCACGACCGGCTCTACTACGGGTGGGGTCTTGCTTCGGGATGATGGCTATCTAAATTTCGATACCACCACCGGGACCAGTGGCTACGGGGTGCGGGATAACTCTGGTGCCGTAGAGTCGAAGAATGCTTCAGGTGGATGGTTCACCGTCCTGACGGGTAGTAGGACTGCTACGGAGACGGGCCAGTTTTTCTATAACGTGTTCGGTACGCTTACAGAGATTTTGGCGATGACATCTGCCGAAGAGGTTGTGAATCACGGACTTGGTGGTGTCCCCTCTTTGGTGACTGTCGCCCTGCGTTGTACGACGGGTGATTTTAGTTACGCGGTAAACGATGAAATACCGTGGGCGTGGTCTGGGGTGAAGGATAATGGCGGCGACACCGGTTTAACTTTCATTGTGAATAGTTCCAAGGTCGGTGTGTTCCTGGAAAGCACAAATAATATTTTCGTTCTAGACGGACTTGCAACCACCCACAAGCGTCAAGTGGCGACCGACAGTTCGTGGAGCCCTGTAGTACGGGCGTGGAAGTAGGATGCTAAGGAAGATCTCGATACCTCCGGGGGTTCACCGGGAGTCAACGCAGTACGCTGCCGCGCAGCAGTGGTACGACGCCAATAATATTCGGTTTCGCCGTGGATACCCGGAGATGATGGGTGGTTGGTCGAGGGACGCCGAGTACATCTTGGAGGGTACGGGTCGAGCCGCGTTTAGTTCTAGGGATTACGGTGGTAATAATTACCAGTTTGTGGGTACGGACTGGAAGTACTACGCCATTGTAGGAACCGTGGCATACGACATTACGCCCTACAGAGTGACTGGCACGACTGCGGTGTGGACGATCACTAGCGGAGATCCAAATATTTCCGTAAACGATTCTGGGCATGGCGCTGCGGTAAACGATTGGGTTGTGTTCACGACAGCTCCCGCTGGGCTTCCGATTGGGGGAGTTACAGATGCTCTCGTAACCCAGGTCCACGGGTTCCAGATTTCAGAAGTAACGGACGACGATAATTACAAGTTCTATCTGAAGGACTGGGCCACGAATACCGTTGTGGTCCCAAGCTCCGGTGGAACGACTAGCGGAACCCCAACGGCCTACTACAAGGTGCAGTCAGGGCTGAGCACACAGGTAGAAGGGATGGGTTGGGGTGCGGGGCTATGGGGCGGTAGCGCAACTCCAACTGCGTATGCTTTGGGTACAGACCCCGTTGCGGGTGACGGTGCAACGACCACCGCTGTCATTACGAATTCTTCGGGTACCGGACCCGCTGTGGGTGGCTCTGTGTATTTGAAGGGCCTAGACGCGGACGCGGTGGATGGCGTAGACGTTTCGCTGCTGAACGATAACTGGTGGCCTGTCACCGCAGTCACATCCGGACCCGCGGCGTTCGAGATAACGATCCCCTACGCGTTTACCTCTGGGAGTGCTACGGGCGGAGGAACGGCGGCTTCGTTCTATATTGCAGATGCTGCCGGGGTAGTGACGGGGGCAACCCGTGGATGGGGAGAGGCTGCGACTACAGCGGCTTCGGTGTCCCAGATACGGCGTGTGAATATCGATAATTACGGCGAAGATATCATGCTCTCCAATTCCGGTGGCCCTCTCTACTACTGGGATGCGAGTGTGAGTTCCTCTAATGGGATCCCTCTTGGAACGGAAGCTGCGACGGCCAAGGAGATGAATGCAACCAACTTCGTAGGTTCCTCTTCTCCGCCCACGTTGGTAGATAGCTTTCTGATTTCAAAGAAGGACGGCCACTGCGTGGCTCTCGGTTGTGATGACATCACAACTGGGACCCCGTCGATGAATACCCTGCTGGTGCGGTGGTCGGATCAGAACAATCCATTTGATTGGTTCCCGTCTCCCTCGAACACTTCTGGCGGACAGGTCTTAAGGGTAGGTTCAAGGATTCTGGGGGGTGTCAGTGCCCAGGAGGAGGTGATTATATTCACCGACGATGCCGTGTATTCGATGCGGTTTATTGGGCCTCCGGATGTTTTCAGTTTCAATCTCATTACCCAGGGCGTGGAGATCATGAGCAGCCGGACGGCTGTAAACGTCGCCAACAACGTATTTTTCATGGGCAGAGATGGGTTTTATGTCTATACGGGGTCGGTGTCCCCGCTGTCTTCGACGGTTGGTAATTACGTCTTTGATGACTTGAATTACGAACAGAAAGATAAGTGTTTTGCGGCAGTGAACTCTGCCTTCTCGGAGATTCTTTGGTTCTACCCCTCCGCAGATTCATTCGAGCCCGATCGGTTTGCGATGTTTAATTACGAGGACAATGTGTGGTCGATGGGCTCGTTGGACATGTCGGCTGTGAGCGAACGCGAAGGATCTTCTACATCCTATTCGAGGACCGCGTGGAGGGATGCGGTGGTGTTCGCAAATCCCATGTCCCCCTATCTGCTGGAGTACGCACAGGCGGGGATGTCGGGTGCGTCCCCTGATTACCAAGTGCCAATGCAGGAGCAGTCGGCGGTGATGGCGCAGGAGACGGGAGCCTCCGCACAAGGTGCGACTCTCGCGGCGCATATCGAGAGTGGGGAAGTGGAGATATCGGAGGGGGAAAGGTTCTCGTTTTATTCGAGAATTCTTCCAGATGTACAGGTGTTTAATACTGATACGTCTGCAACCCCGGTGGTGACGTTCGCTCTAAATGGGAGGAATTTCCCTGGAGAAGCGTCGTCGCAGGAGAGTTCTTCGGATGTGACCTTTGTAGTTGGGAGCCCCAACAGCGCCTCGACGTATGCGCCGGTCGGCAATGCGACCGCAGTGCGAGGGCGGGCGAGGTCACTTTCTATGAAAGTGAGTAGCAACGGATCCAACTTCCAGTGGAGATTGGGAGATACACGGGTGGATGTCCGCCCGGATGGGAGGCGGTAATGCCGGTAGTGTGGCAGCCGCTGCCGACGCCCAGCGCCTATTCCAGCATGAATCCGGAGTCTCTAATGCGGAGGGCCTGGGCTATCGAGAACTATCTGCTTCTGCTGTCGTCCGCTGTGAACGCGGCGGAGTCCTCCCAGGATGGGGAGGCTTCTCCGGCGTCGAAGAGGGAGAGCCTACTCGCGGTTCCCTGTGGTGTGACGAGTTATGTCTGATCGTTACGCGATCCTGGGTATGCTGGTGGACACGGGGGATTTGTATCAGGTCCCGATCCCTGCCGCGACTACAGTGGCCTCCTCGGCTGCTTCAGACCCGGAGGTCTCTCCGAGGGCTGTCTCTGTTCAACGGCAGACGCTCCTGACGAGTGTAGTGGTGTGCGAGACAAACAATGCGGGGGCGTCATTTTCGCTATTCGTAGTGAAGTATGAAGATGGTTCCGGGGATCCAGTGTCACAACTCTTCGATCTGCTGCCTCTTACGGCAAAGCAGACGCATGTGATTACGCTGAATCTAACGCTGTCGCCAGGGGACAAGGTTACGTTTACGAAGGCTTCTGGTGCGATAGACATTACAGCGTTTGGTGTCGAGATGACGACGGGCCGAGGCCCTAACTAGTTGGGAGTTACAGAATGAGTCCTGTGAATAAATACCCGGGGATGGCGCGCGAGATCGCGAGTCATGGTCGCTATGGCGACTCGATTCTGATGCATGTGAATCCACGGGAAGTAGAGGGCCTTGCTTCGCTAGGCCCTGTTACGACTAATCCTGTTACGGGACTCCCAGAGGCATTCCTATGGGCTCCTCTGGTTACGGGAATGTTGCTAGGCGGGGTCACTGGCGGGCTCACTGCGAGGGCTCAGAATAAGCCCTTCCACCAAGGGATGCTGATGGGAGCGGCAACCGGTGCTATCACAGGTGGGATCGCAGGCGCAGTAGGCGGCGGCGCTGGCGCTGCCGTTCCCCCGGTTACTCCGGGAGGGGAGGTGGTGGTTAGCAATATTCCGTCGACGTTCGCTGAGGTACCCATCCAGGGAGTGGCTAGCAATATTCCGTCGACGATCCCGACGCCGATCATTCCGTCGATGATCCCGACGCCGATCATTCCGTCGACGATCCCGACGCCGGTCGCCAATATTCAGCCGTCGTTCTCGCCGGTATCTCCAGAGTCTCTCGCAGGATGGGTTCAGGGGCCGTTGCCTCGACCGCCCGTGGAGGCTTCGCTTGGGGTGGATCCGTCGTTGCTGGCCGAGTCGAGCTATCGGATAGCGGATGCGGGCGGTAACCCGGTAGGAGCCAGTGCCGGGGCCTCGGGGGCTCCCTCGACCCAAGCCTTTAAAGAGCTGGGCCAAGGAATATTGGAAAAGGGGGTGGGCGTAGTGGGGAGCAATGTGGGGGAGCCGTCGCCCACCGGTAGTAGCTCTGGATATGCACCCGCGCAGTTGGCAAGTGTGCGGCAGAGGATCCCTGAGACGACTGATGTTGACGTATTGGCGGCCACGGGTTCGCCGACCACGGAACCGGCTACCGACGCCGGAGGAGAGGAAGATGAGGGTTCCTGGGGTTGGGGTACGCAGGACGATATGATGCGAGGCGGTCTCTGGGGTGCGGGCGGCGGCGTTTTGGGAGCGATGATGCTACCGGAGGATCGTGAGGAAGAAGAGGAATATGAGTCCTCCGGGACGCCGCCTTGGCAGGGTCGGGTGCAGTTGGGGGGCTTCTCCGGTATATCGCCGGGTGGCCGCGAGCGACGTTATTTCGGGAGGGTGTAGGGGATGGCGAGCGGGGTTAGTGCGGGATTGGATGCGGGGCTAGGGGGGATAGGAGCGCCCGGTAGTGGCGGGTACGAGACCCCCGGTGGGGCGGGCCAGGGTCTCCATGGATTCGGGAGTGTCGCGGATCTTTTGGGACGCGTGGAGGAGGCGACCGCTACGGCCCCGGGGGCGTCTCCGTGGACTCCGTGGGCTCCGGATGAGGCCAAGCAGGCAATAGCGAGGGAGGCGAGGGCTGAGGCGAAAAATCGTACAAAGTGGGATTACCGCCTTGACGTAAATAAAGGGCGGATCAGCCGCTTGGTTAAGGAGTTGAGGTTGGCGGCACCCCAGGAGCGACCGGAAGGGGTGCCAGCGGGTCGGGAGATCCAATTTCCGCGGAATGGGATTTATGTGTTCGATCCGACGAAGAAGCACTGGTTCAAGAACCGCGAGGGCCGCGCCGCTCCCTACTCCTCGCAGGAACATGATTTGCATGCTACGGGTCAGAAGTTTGAAAATATCACTGGGGCAGGGTACAGGGGCAACCAGGGCTTCAGGTGGATGGGGGTGTGGTATCGGGACGGTGTACCGAATTATTGGGGTCCTACGACCGTGGAAAATGCCACTTCTTTTCAGCCTCCGGTTGCGCCTTTCAGAACGGGCGATGCTCCTCCCTGGGCTCCGGAGTCGGTCACAACGGGAACGCCCGCATGGCTAGAACCGATTGGGGATGAGGGTGGCTTCGTCCCTACGAATCCGGAGGGGGGAGGGTCAAGGGGCAAAGACGCGAAAAAGCGCGCGCGGCGCAGGGCCACCGAGGCTCTGAAAGAGGGGAGAGACCTTCCATGGGAACAGATACCAATCGGAGAAGAGGGGCCTATATGGCAGGGGAGAAGTACTGTGGGTGAGCGGTGGAACCCGGGTGATCCGACAAGGGGGTTCAAGGCGGGCGGGCTGATGCCGTGGGCACAGCAGCCAACCGGAGGTGGGAGCCCCGCATGGTTTCCGGACAGTCCCGTTCTACTAAAGGGTGCTGAAGGGGGGCAGGGGGATCCGACAATGGGGTTGCAGGACGGCTCCGTGCGTGATCAATGGAACCCGGGTGATCCGACAAGGGGGTTCCAGAACGGCCCCGTGGGTGTTGGAGGGAATCCGGTGGGTCCGACAAGAGGATTCCAGGCGGGCGGTCTGGCTTCGCTTCTGGAAAATGCAGTGCCGGGTGAGATACCTGGAGGTATGGCGGCTGCGGTAGCCGGTGGGGCGGGTCCTCCGGGACTCCCCGTGGAGGGGTTCGCTCCCGATGCGGCAGTAGAACAGCGGCCTCCGCCGGGTAGCGAGGAGCAGGAGACGATACAAGTATTTACCGAAGCCCGCCTTGCGCTGGAGGGCAATCACCCGGATCCCGGTCGCGCGCTCGACCGATTCGTGGAGATGTTCGGGATCGAGGCTTTGGAGCGGTTGAAAGCTGCGATGGAAGCGATGGCGAGCGACGGGATGAGCGACTCCGTGCCTGGAGTAATTGACGGCAGAGAGGAAGTGGCTCTTTCCGAGGGAGAGTTTGTTGTCCCGGCAGATGCGGTGAGTGGTGTCGGGAATGGAAGCACAGAGGCGGGAGCCAGACGCCTTATGGATATGGTCGATCAGGTCCGCGTTTCTAGAACGGGTATGCAGGCTCAGCCTCCAGAGGTGGATCCATCCCAGATGGGGCTTGGTGGAGTGGTTCTGCGGTAAAGGAGCTTTGATTGAGTTTGAAGCAAATGCATCCTTATGAACTTCCCCAAAAGGGTCGGGAGCACTTCAGAAATGCGATCAAGACGGACGGCCATTGTGGCGGGATGGATCGTGTGCTTGAGGCAATCGATTCCGAAAAGCTACAATATAGGTAAACGGGTATCTGCACTCTCTTGCAGACCCACCTTCGGTAGGTCACTCGCTTCTACGCGAATATAGCCTCCACGCAAAAATCAAAAAGGGAGTTTATTTGTCTTATTCAGTGAGGATTCCCTCGCTCGAAGACTTTGATCAGATCAATGCTTTGGGCGTATGGTTTCAGCAGAATAGTAGTTTCTCTAAATGCGGGTGGTCAGTGAAAAAGTCACTGCATCTTGTCTATTCGGGATCGCAGGCAGAGTCAAATACTTATATGCGGGTGTGCGAAAAGGACGGTGAGATTGTCGGATTATTTATTGGAAATATTGTTGAGTACTGGTTCTCTGAACAGAAAATTGCACAAGAGCTAGTCGTTCTTTTTACACCGGCGCATCGAAATAAGATCTCACCTTATCTTGCAGAAATGATCAATGGGTTTACAGCTTGGGCTGAAGCTAAGGGTGCCACTGAATCATGTATCGGAATCACCTCTGGCAAAGCTGGAGAGGGTTACCCAAAATTTATCGAGAGTCTTGGCTTTAGTAACGCCGGTCTCATATTCAAGAAAGAGGTATAGCTTATGTGCGGTGGTGGTGGTGCTGGAAGCACGGACTCGTTTACGTCATCTGTGGCTCCCTGGAATAAGGCGGCTCATAAAGAGCTTATAGGTTGGGGTCAGCAGGAGGTAGCCACTCAACCCTATAAGGAATACCAGGATGATAGAATTGCGGGTTTCTCCGACATGGAAACCGCGAGCCAGTTGGCACGCCAGGAACAATTCGAGAGAGGCGATCCCTACGGCGACTATGCCGCTGATTTGGCGGCTGCCCCCGGGTACGAGTCGTCAGCGTTCGACTTCGGGAAGTTCGATAATGCCGCGGCAGAGCAGTACATGTCCCCCTACATGGATCAGGTGGTTGCGGCGGAGAAGAGGGCGGCGCTGGAAGAATACGAGCGGCAGGGGATGCGTTCGGATGCAGAGCGTGTGTCTAGCGGTGCCCGCGGCGGCTATCGGGAGGCGATCGAGCAGGCTCTCGGAGGGGCTCAGCAGGGGAGGGTGGTATCCGAGATCGAGTCTAGGGGTCGGCAGTCGGCGTTTATGGACGCCCAGCAGCAATTCGAGAGAGATCGAGCGGCTGCGATCAGTGCGGCGAGGATGGGAGACGCTTCGGCCCTTAACGAGGCAAAGTTTAGATTGGCGCAGTCGGGGGAAGTGAGCCAGAGGGAGACGGAGAACCTCGCCCGTTCCCAGCAGCGAATCCGTGACATGGAAATGGCCGGTGCGACACAGAGAGAAATGAATCAGGCGCATATGGATCTGGCGCGTGATGACTTCTACCGGCAGGAGAACTTTGCCAAGAACCAGATGACGTGGCTCAGCGGTTTGCTAGGTGGCGTCCCGGGTGGGATGCAGACGGAGACGAGGAGTCCAGGTCCTACCTTGATATCCCAGCTTGCGGGTGCGGGTATTGGGGCGGCGGGCTTGGCCCAGCTTATGAAGCCTTAGAGGTGAATGATGGCGAGACTAGGGATAGCGGGTGTGGGGAGTGCAATGGGGACCACTGCGGTGGATGTCCCCAGGAGCATCATAGACCAGCAGGATGAGCTAAAGAGCTGGCCGGATGCCCGATTGATTGAGGAGCTTCAGGCTCCATCGGGTACATCTCCCCAGTTCCTGGTGTTCTCTGAGGTGAAGCGCCGCAAGGACGTGCGGGATCGCTACGCCCAGGAATCGGTGGAGGTTCCTGGGACTTCGATGGTTCAGGAAACCATCATGGAATCTTCTGATCCTTATGGGAGCGAACCTCTCCCCCCGGAGATGACCGAAGGTCCCCCGATGGCCCCAGAGCAGGCGGGTCTCGGTGCTATTCGAGGAATGAGAGACGGAGGCGCGGTTGGGTACGGAGGCCCGGAGGATGACGAACGCAGTTTTGAAGATATGTGGGGTTCCATGAAGGAGCTGGGAGGGGCTAGTCGTTCCGAGGAGGAGTTTTCGTGGTTGGATCCTCTCGCGGCGGTCCCTGTGGGAGATGTTGTTGGGGGAGAAGTGGGGGAGACAGCGGGTGGAATCTCTGGGGCTTTGTGGGATGCGGTGCGTCCTGATGCAACAACTGCGGCTCTGATGGCGGCGTCTGCTACCGGCGTTGGCATCGGAGTGGGGGTACCGGCGATAATAGGTAGACGCCTCTACAATCTTGGAAAGTTGGCACACAAGTACGCCCCGGGCGCTTATAAGTTCTCTAAGAGGAAATTGGGAGAAGCAGTAGACGCGGTAACCCCGCAAAGATGGGGAGGAAAGCCCTCTCGCGGTCCCGATCTTAGAAGGACTAAGGATAAAATTGGTGGTGTGAATCAGAAAGGTCAACCGCGCAGTGACATACCCGGGTCTCTCTACGACAATAGGTTGGAGGCCGTTGGTGAGAAGGTGCTTGGAGCAGGGTTGGGCGGTGTCCTCGGGTTGGGGGTGGGGAGTTTACTTACGGGTGATTCCAAAGACGTAATCCACAAAGACGTAATCCACGGTGAGGAAAATATTGCGGCAGGCATGTCCGCCGCCGCCGAGCGTGATGATGCCGCGGCGCGGGATGAGATGGTACGCAGGCAGCGTGATGATGCTGCCGCGGCGCGGGAGGCTGCGATGGAGGCTGCCGCTGCGCGGGAAAGTGGAGCAGGGCGCTCAGACGACAGCGGTATGGACAGGCTGGAACAACTCATCGGAGAGCTGTCAGTTCCCCATGATCGTAGTGCGAGGAACGCTCAGGCGCTTTTCGAGGCATCGTCCGCGTTCCTGACGCAGCCGACTATCGGCAAAGCGTTGGGGCAGGCTGCATCTTCGATGGGTGCTCTGGTGGGGGATAGAGAGAAGGGAGATGAGGCGGTCAGGCTCGCGCGGATCAAGGCAGAGATCGGTGTGGAGCAAATGAGGTCTCAGGAGCGAAGGTTTATTGCGAGGGAAGAGGGATTGGATAAGCGAGAAACTGCGCGAAATCTGAGTTGGGAGAATCGGGCACGTACCGCGGCGGATCAGAGGGCTTTGACCTCTACGCGGTCGGATGCCATGAAGAACCCCCAGGTCATAGGGCAGCAAATTATACTTCAGAGTTCGGATTCCAGCGCCGAGGAGAAAGAGGAGGCCCGGAGGCGGTTGGCGATCATGTATCCGGAGCTATTTAGCTCTTCGCGGCTGGAGTACGAGACTCCGCCGGTTCCCAGACCACTGGGGATGCCCGGCTTGGCTGGGCAGGGCTGAGTACGCATGAGTCGTCAAAAATATCTGGAGATAGCTCGCAGAATTGCCGATGAGGAGGGTGTTTATAGCCCTCTGGTTGAAGCCATAATTCAACAAGAATCCGAGTGGGATCCGTCTGCTGTGTCTCGCGCGGGGGCGCAGGGTCTGATGCAGTTGATGCCAGATACCGCTGCGGCGATTGGTGTGACGGATCCGTTCGATGTAGAGCAAAACATACGAGGTGGTGTCCAGGTACTGGCGGAAAACCTAAAGCGTAGAGATAATGATATTCCGCTGGCTCTGGCGGATTACAATGCTGGGCCTACCGCCGTGAATGAATACGGAGGGGTCCCGCCCTACACAGAGACCCGTGATTATATTGCCACGATTATGGACACGCTCCTTCCGGAGTTGGTGGCCGAGTATCAGGCTGCCAGCCGATCGCCCGTGCGGCAGCCTATGGAAGAGGAGGTCGCGGAGAGTGGTTCCGGGGATGGGACCTGGGGTTTGTTGCTTCCGGATGGGCGCAGGGCGTACTTCCCAGACAGGATAGGTCGCCAAGAGGCGCGGGATTTGGCGCGGGGACGCTGGCCCGATGCGTTCGCCTTCGGGGGGGATGAGAGCAGTATAGGGGACGCCTTCAAGTCCTCTCTGTCTCGGACGGTCGGCGGGTTTGTACCCACGATGCAAAGCGCCTTCGCCCTGGCTACCGGGGATGACGAGGCTTACGACATTGCACAGGGGAAACTTAGAGAGGAAAGTGATCAGGCTAGGAGAATTGCCCCGAACCTAGTGTCTCTGGAGGATATTGTAGAGTCTTATGATTTGGAGGGCCTGTTCCCCGCGGTTGGGAAGGCGCTGGAGTTCGGTGGAGAGACGATCTTTTCCTCTCTGGGTGTAATGGCACCTTCCGTGGCTGTGGGTGGTGCGGCGGCGCTCGCGGCTGCGTCTGCCCCGATAGCGGTGACTGCGGCGACTGCTGGGCTTGTTGGATTTGTGGGTACGCAGCTAGCGACATTCTTCAGCACGAATATTGAGCGCGCGTATGAGGAGGGCAAGGTAGATGTAGAGGATGTGAACCTTGCGAGGCAGTTGGCGTTTGCGTCTGGGCAGACGGCACTAAATACGCTCACGCCTTTCCTGGCCGGTGGGAGGGTGGCTACGGGGATGCTGTTTTCGCAGAAGGCGAGACAAGAGGGGTTCAAGGCGGTCGGCCAGTTGATTAACAAGTGGGACAGTGTTTCGCCTGTAAAGAAGGCTCTCGCAATCATTGCCGAAGAAGAGGTCGGAGAGATCGGTCAGCAGGCTCTGGAGAGGGCCGCTGCGGGTCTGACCGTAGACCCCCGAAACGAGGACGCTCTTCGGGAATATATCCATATCGCCCTAGCAACCCTCGCACCGGGGATGGCGTTCGGGGGAATGGGTGCGGCTACGTCGTCAATCTCCCGGTCTATGGACGAGGATAAGCGCCGGGAAACCGAGCGCGGGTTCCAGAATGCTGCGGCAGAGAGAAAGAAAATCAATGACCAGATCATTCTCCATGGAGAACGGGACAGGGTCGAGAAGCTAGAGAAAGAAAGCGAGGAGAATCTCGCGGCGAGGGCGGAGGCGCTCGAAGAGATACGGAATAGGGGGGATGTCACTCCGGAAGATATCCACGCAATTGCGAAGTCGAGGAAGATAAATTCCGAGGATCTAGCCTTCCACATGTTCTCGTTTAGGAATATCCCAAACCAGGATTTGGATAAGCCAATTTTCCGTTTGGATCAGATGGATCAGGGCCAGTTGCGGGAGATCTACGCAAGGGTCTCCGCTCTCCCGGTGCAGGACTATCCTACGGCCCTCAGCATTTTCACAGAGGACGAGGTCGAGAGCTACGCCAAGGCGCTGCTGAAGAGAAAGAAGAAGACTTCGGTGTCTTTGTCCGAGCTGGAAACATTCCTGGTTGGGAAGTTGAAGCTCAAGAGGGGCCGACTCCCGGATCATTCCAGAAAGAAACTAGCAAGGAACCTTCTGGAGCGGTTTCGGTTTGAGGGTCTCGTAGAGAAGGTGGATGGCAAGGATGTCTTGGTCGGGCGTCCTTCTGCATCGATTTATACAGAAGCGGATTATCGCACGGTTATGGATGCCATGCGGGGGAAGGATATTCCAACCTTCCTAACAATGGGTGAGGTGGAGAGCCTCACAGGGATTGGTAGCAAGGAAGCCTACAATAGGTTGTTCTCCGAGGCGGTTCGGAGGAATGACATCGTCCTGCGTCCAGGTCTGACGGACAAGATTAGGAAGGCATCCAATTTCATTGCTCGCGAGTCCGCCCCCACGCGCACCCGGCATCGCCTAGTAGTAGATGGTGTAGAGAGTGCCAAGACGTACCGGACTGCAAACGCTGCCCAGACGGCGAGAGATAAAATTATCCGCTCTGCGGTGGAGCGTGGAGACCCGGTTCCGTTGGTGGAGTCCGTATCTTCCGAGGAGATAGCGGGAGTCGCTCCGCGAGAGACGGTGTTTGAGTACACCGTCAATGGTGAAATCCCGCAGTGGGTCGTCCGCGATGACGAGGGCGAGATCGTTGGAACCTATGCAAATCACGGGGAGGCGCAGAGGAAGAGGCGCGCGAAGAAGGCAGAGGCGAGTTACATCGTCAAGGACAGTGGTCAGCCGCTTACCGGAGCGGGCAGTAGGGCGAAGGCGAAAGAGCGGATCGAACAGATCGCGAAGGCTGCGGAGAAGAAAGAATATCGGAGAGCACTGCGGGAGGGGATCGGAGGGCTTCCCCCGTATCTGGCGTCTCCGGCTTACATCCAAGAACTCCTAAAGACGCGGGCGCGAGAGGCTGGCGAGCGTGTTGCCAAGGAGACCAGAAAGCGCCTGGGAGGGCCGAGGCGCGTAGGACGAGAATACACACTTGCGAAAGAAGAGGGCTTCCTTGTCCGAGAAGTGAAGAGGTCTCCAGACGGGAGGGTTGCGCGTTCTTCCCGAAAGGGATTCTTCCCTACGGAGGCGGAGGCGCAAAAGAGAAGCGGCGAGTTGGAGGCAATGCGTTCTGGTGCAGAGGCATTGGAGGGTAGGATTGTCGAGGGTGAAGAGGCTGTAGCGGCACGCCGTTTCCGGGAGGAGCCGGAAGCGGTACTTGAGGAGGAGATGCCCCTCGCAGAGGAGGCGGCGGAGAGGGATAGGGAGTTCCAGGAGGTTGAGGAGGCATTGAATTCCGTCCTCGCGTCTCGCGGGCTTCAGAGTTTTAAGACGAATGTGATTCGCGGACTGGACGAAACGGCTGCCCAAGAAGATTTGGTTGGCATGGATGCAGCGGCATTCGTGATCCAGCTTGTGATGAGACCCGGGTACGAGGGGAAGTCTATTGGGGAGCAGGTAGATTCTCTCCTTAGCGACCTTAACCATGAGAGCATTCATGCACTGAGGCGCGTTGGCCTGATCACTCCTACGGAGTGGAAGACGCTCTCTGCATGGGCCGAGGCTGAGGTTCTTACAAAGGACGCGATCGACCTACACAATGCGATGGTACGGGCGCGAAAGCGTGCATTGGACGAGGCCCTGGAGAGCGGGAGCATCCAAGCGGATCGATATGGCCGGGAATATTCTTTCCTGGTGCCTCTCCAGCGTGGGGCGACGTATCTAGATCAGGCGAAAAACCTTTATGCCGAACAGGGGCAGAGGGATAACTGGGTCGCAGACTCGTATGTAGAAGAGGCGGTTTCGTTCCTGGCAGCAGACTGGGTGCCCACACAGCGAGAAACTGTCCCCTCTGGTGTGATGGGAGTGTTGAGAAAAATTGCGGTGACGCTGGGCCGTATGGGACGCGCGCTCCGTGGGAAGGGATTCTCCACAGGGGACGAAATATTCTCCAAGATCTTCGTGAGCCCTGCCATGCAAGCGCGGGCGAAGAGTGGAAAGGTTCTGGGTACATGGTACGTGGATCGGAGGGGCGAGAGGTCCGTAAGGGATCTTGAGGAGTGGGCCAATGCGAGAGGCTTCGGGATTCCAGGGGTCGCAGAGCCGAGGCAAGCCCCTGCGGAGGTCTCGGCGGAGGATGGCGCGGAGCTTGATAGGCGGTCGTTACGCC
>Ga0302135_10000674_pt1 | contig 20581 bp, 15 predicted proteins | sample CBN3_surface_MG_FD_203119 | JGI IMG/M metagenome (GOLD analysis project Ga0302135, IMG submission 203119) | Marine microbial communities from Western Arctic Ocean, Canada - CBN3_32.1 | ecosystem: Environmental > Aquatic > Marine > Oceanic | place: Canada: Western Arctic Ocean | collected...
CGCCGCCACTCACTTCCGCACAAACACGCGTCAATGCAGCCGTCAGCGTCGTCTTGCCGTGGTCAACGTGACCTATCGTGCCGACGTTTACGTGGGTTTTATTTCGTTCAAATTTTTCCTTCGCCATTTTCGACTGCCCCTATCTCTCTATGTCACTGTCATCAAGTTAATATCAAACCAGAATTCTCTGATTCTTCTATAGTAAAGTTCTCTATATAGAAGCAATAGAATCTGTTGCTATGTTTTGTAGTGTGTGGTGCTCACACCCGGAGTTGAACCGGGGACCTCTTCATTACCAATGAAGCGCTCTACCGCCTGAGCTATGCGAGCTAATCATTAGTAATCTCAGTCCATACCAAGCTACCCGGTAGCTCCTCTCTCTGCATAAATCTCTAATTCGTAGTTCTCTGCTGCTGCCAACACAAGAAGAGTTGGAGCGGGTAGCGGGAATCGAACCCGCGCAACCAGCTTGGAAGGCTGGGGTTCTACCGCTGAACTATACCCGCTTGCTTAAAACTGCGCCCGCGCCAGCGACCCTATATGGTGGAGGGGGGTGGATTCGAACCACCGAAGCTTGCGCGTCAGATTTACAGTCTGATCCCTTTGGCCACTCGGGAACCCCTCCCACAAGATTTCCCAAGGGTCAAAATCCCTGGCTCTCTCAGTCAGGAGCGGCATTTTATGGGAATTGAAGCCCTTGTGCAATCGTTTCACAGAGATTTTCTGTAACTGTCAAGTAGGGCCTATCACTCGACAAATCAAGCCATTGCGCTTCATTGATAGCGCTCGGAACCGGATGCCTGAGCAATACCTGAATATCGCCAGTGGAAAGCGGGATTTCCTGGATCTCCGCGCTGTATCCCAGCGTTTCCAGTTGGCTTATCACGATTTCGGCGGAATCACGCTGAGCAAACACCCCTAAAGCAATGCCATTTGTCAGGCTTCCTCGCGTTATGAGGTAAGTTTCGACCTGTAAACCAGCGTCAGTGATTGCTGCGCTGAGCCCCTCAAGGGTGATGGTGGTAGCAAGGGTTCTGGAGGAAAGCGGCGGTATGTAAACACGGAATTGCGACGGCAGCGCCTCTCCAGTCAGATTCAATAAAGCGCCGAATTCAGCGTCCCTGAACCGGGCTATGAAGCCATACGCATCATCGACTGAGGGGAAGTTAGCTATTATGGAGCAAACAGGAGCCTGAATCGGCGCTGTCAATTCCTGCTGTTGCGCCTCGAACTCGCTTACCAGCATCAGTCCCGTATTCAACAACGGCAGGCTCTCGGTTACTGGCACTGCTGTCGGCGGAGTCTGGTAGTACTGATTCCAACCAAAATATGCAAAATTTGCCAGCAGCAGGGAAATCACTATATAGCGCATGGTTTAGTCAGTTTCCGTATCGAGTCCAGCACGGGAGTAGGGACAGGCAACTGCCAGTCCGTCGAGAACCAGACCCGCAACCACTTCGATACCTGGCAAGGAAGTTGATTCCGCGAGCAACTCAGCATCACCGCCGGTAAAGAAGAGCCTGGGGGCAACAGTCTGTGATGCCGAAGCTTGTAATACTGAGTCTGCGACGCTTTCGATAATGGCTACCAGGCAGCTCAGGGTACCATTGTATACCGCGGCATCGGTAGAGTGGCCCGGTTGCAGGGACAGCAGCGAATATCCCGTCGTCAAGCGGATGCCAGTGCCTGCTTCCAGGCTTTCCCGCATTAATCGTAAACCGGGAAGAATAAAGCCGCCGCCATGACTACCTTGCGCATCGAGTACATCGATCGTAATCGCCGTACCGCTGTCCACTACCACACAGGGCTCAGATGATCTCTGGCGAGCAGCCAGCATGGCCAACCAGCGGTCAATTCCGAGCTTGCCGGTATCGCTATAGTGATTGCTTACGCCCCCACAGCCTCTGCTTACCTCGGCTACATGCAATTCCAGATCCCAGACCCCTTTAATCCAGCTGCTGATTTCGTCGACTTCCGCGCCACCCCTGACGCTGCAGATTCGGACAAATTCAGGTCGACGCTCGGGGATCACAGCCGCCATCAGGCCATTAACATCCACGGCGCTGCCTTCTGCTTCCACCACGCTGTTTGTAGGATCGAGATGACGCCACTTTATGCAAGAATTTCCTGCGTCAAACTCCAGAATCATGTCGCTGAACCTTCTGAATATTCGCGTAAGCTTGGAATGATTTCGCCGCCAATTACTGCCTGTCTACCGCCGGCGGTCTGTATCAGCTGCGCTCCAGACTGATCTACGCCCAGAGATTTGCCGATAATACGCTCGCTGCTATTTTGAATCACGATATCATGACCAACATAGCAGTCCAGGCGATTCCATTCGTCCTGAAAGCTTGAGAATCCACGGCTTTCAAAAACAGCTACATTGCTTAAGAGCTTGTTTAAAAGTACTGCCACAATTTCTTCTGCATGGAGTTGATTTTCGGTAAGTGAGTTCAAATCTGTCACCGGTCTGTCGATCTCATGCCTCGCTTGTGCTGGCAAGGCCAGATTAATGCCGATTCCAAACACGATATACAGTGCCGAACTGGTGTTTTGCAGTTCAAGTAATATGCCTGCAAGCTTTCTTTTCTCGTGCAAGACATCGTTTGGCCATTTCAACTGCAGATTCTTCACCCCCAAAGTAATCAAGGCAGAGTGCAGACTTATGGCGGTTACCAGACTCAGACTCTGTAAGGCATTGGCTTTCATTGTAAACTGCCGCACCAGCGATAAATAAATCCCCGCCCCTTTATGACTGTACCAGTGTCTGCCGCTGCGCCCTCTGCCAGCACTCTGGGACTGGGCCAGAACGACCCAGTTGCCGCGTTTTCCCGACCGAATCAGTCGCAGAGATTCTGCATTGGTAGAATCAATCTCTTCAAACAGGAGGATCTCGCCAATGTCCACACCGAAATCCGGACTAAGATGTTTCTCAATCAGTTCTCTGTTCATACCTGGCTAATACCAAACCGAATCGCGATGTTGTGGGAATTAGTGGGACATTCATAGACAACAAAAAAGGAGCGCGTTCACTGTGCCAGGCACTGCAGACCGCTCCTTCTTGTCCTAGGGGACTTCTGAACAATGATTCAGTATCTCTGGCCTACAGAGCAGCCGTAGATTAAGGCGGCTTCCTGCAGTAATGTTCACTACCTTGCAAAGGGAGCCAACGCAGAGATACGGTTGCTCTGAAGGTCCCTACGGGCGCGTCCTGAAGCGCACTTCTGCGTCGTTGCAACCCTTGTTAAGGACTAGGCCATTAACTGCGGATTGCGTCTAGCAGAAGCACGCTTCATGTCACGCAGAGATATTGAAGCATTATTCAGAGGTTCCCTAACTTCTGTTAGCTGCTTACTCTCAATCGCCGGTTAGGCTTAACCAGTGGTTAACTATGCGGCCCTCGGTGGAATATCATTATGAGCCAGCAGCGACCGCGAAAGGGCTGCTACTCGCCAGTGGCGACAGCATTATCTTCAGCTTTTAATTTAGAGACCACACCCCAACTTTCTAAAATAATAAATAACGCAGACACCATAACCGCAACTTGGATCAGAACAAGGATCCACTGACCTTTACTGATGTAGTCCATTATGTACCAAACGCCAGCCCAGATAGCCATCAATAAAATAAATATCATTGGAGCTATAAGATACCTGGCCGGTCGCCCAAGCTTAAGCAAATATACAGAGAGAATTATTAATGTCATTCCTGCGAGGATCTGATTCGTAGCACCAAATACTGGCCATATCAGCGTTCCGCCGTCTCCAGGGTAATTTCCATTTGATACTCCAAACGCCAACAACAAGCATGCTCCCACAGCCACCATAGTTGATATAATATTATTTTTTAAAGGATTAATCCCGTATATGTTTCCCCATTCTTGGATAATATATCGTGTCAATCTAAGACCTGCGTCCATAGTTGTGCCGGCGAACAAAACCACCATCACAGCCAGCATTGTTTGCGCAAAAGCCAGAGATATCCCCCAACCATTAGAAATCAATAGCGCGCCACCCGAGATAAACCCGCCAGCAGATGGGCCTCCTGTAAAAGTCGGATAAAGCTCATTCCAACCTCCTGCAGCGGTTGCCGCATACAAGGAACCTGTTACAGCCACGATAGTTATCAAAGCTAATGAACCCTCACCTAACGCACCAAGATAACCAACAAACCGCGCATCTTTCTCATTGTTGAGTTGTTTTGCGCTTGTGCCGGAGGAAACGATCCCATGGAACCCAGACAAAGCACCGCAGGCTATGGTAACAAACAGAATCGGCCAGATAGGCGGCGTTCCCTCCGCTACATCATTGAACATAGGAGCAGCTACATCAGGCATGGTAAACAAAACTGCTGAATAGAGAACGATTAAGCCGACCACTAATTGCGCACCATTTATATAGTCACGCGGCTGAAGCAATAACCAAACTGGCAGCATTGACGCAATACCAGCGTAAACATATAGCAAAATGATCCAATTACCTCGCTCTCCAAGCCCAAATATATCTCCTGGCAGAGCCAGCGGCATGATACTTCCGATATAAATCGTAAAATAAAGAATACCTACGCCTATAATCGATATCAGTAAAAGATTAAATTTTTTGCGAATAAGAACACCTACAGCAATTGCGACTGGAATGGCCGCCCAAGCAGGGAAAACTGATTCAGGATAGATGACCATCTCATCTCCGATAATAGTCGCAAACATCGCATTAACTAAAACCAGAAGCAGAAAAATTATTATCATCATAACGGAACGGACCCGCGTCCCTATGATGGTTTCAGAGAGAGCCCCTATTGACTTAGCATCATGTCTATTGCTGGCCCATAAAGCTCCAAAATCATGTACCCCTGCGAAAAAAATCGACCCGAAAGTTACCCATAGAAGAGCTGGGGCCCACCCCCAGTAGACTGCTATAGCCGGGCCAACAATAGGTGCTGCTCCAGCGACAGCTGTAAAATGAGACCCCCAAAGGACAAATTTATTGGTCGGAACGTAATCAACACCATCCTCAAAACGATGGGCGGGCGTTTCGTAATTCGAATCGAGCTGATAAATTTTTTCAGCTATAAATTTTGAATAAACAAACCACCCAAATGTGAAACCAACTAAACCGAATAAGACGATAAAGATCGAGGACATACAGCACTCTCCCGCATTATTATTATAAATTCCAAGCCCAGCATCATAGCAAGTTATTTGCTACGGAGACAATGAATGTCGCCTATTTACGTACTCCCCCTAATACCGTGATGGTAAAACTTATCCAGTGCCCGTGCGCTATTGCCGGTTCGTAGAAAAACAGACCTAATCGTCAACTGAATCCTTTCAGGTTCAGCCTAGCCGCTTGTTAAAAAGCTCTCAGGCAAGTGCGAGACACGGCTGAATTTGGCGAAAAAGCGGTGTTTACACGCCGTAAGGGCAAACTAATTTCGCGTTACGCTGCGCTTTCGAGACCAATAACAGTCATAGATTAGTTGTCGATTTCTATTTCCCCACTCGCACCGTAGCTGGAAATGCTCTCAACCAGAGACCAGCGCCGGAACAATTCATACATTCCCCAGAGTACAGTTACGACAATAACCAGCATCATTCCCCAACGCATGGCGGCGGCGAAAAACAGATAATCAAACACCGGCATCTGCATTTGAAATTGATTGAGCAGCTCTCCTCTCTCCAACATCCAATGCCAGGCACTGTGAGCGAGCAGAGCGGATAATAAAATAGTCCCTGCACGCTCCCGAACGAAGAACCTGAAAAGGATATTCAGCAGGGGAATAACCAGTATGAGGACCAATATTTGCCCAAGTTCGACGCCCACATTGAACGCCAGCAGGGAGGAAAATAAGTGCCCACCAGCAAACTGCAGCGTATCGCTAAACACGAATGAAAAGCCGAATCCATGCACCAGGCCAAAGCCGAAAGACAACATCCAACGATGCTCCAGTTTGGCGCCGACGATATTCTCAAACGCCATGTAGACAATGGAGAGCGCGATTAGAACCTCGATCAAAGGGGGAAACCAGAGCGAATTGGGCATAATACCAAACGCGGAACTGATTAAGGTGATCGAATGGGCGATCGTGAACGAAGTCACTACCGGAATCAATACCCGAATACTGCGTAGGGGAATGACCAGGCAGAATAGGAACAACAGATGGTCTATACCATCCAGAATATGATTGAAACCCATATAAACAAATCGAAGCGCGGCCTGGTGCCAGCGAGGATCCAGATTCACCAAACCCGGATTACCGAGGTAATTAAAAACCCTCTCGGCACCACCTGGCACCAGAAAGCGTAATACGGTGGTGGTTTGATTCGAGAGTGTGCCGATCTCGGGATTCATGGAAAAGTCTGATTGCTCAGAGGAAATTTTATAAGTGACCAAGACGTCCAGCACTCCCTGTCGCCAAAACAGATCAACGCTGTCTTCCAGTGGCGGACTCAGTACGTTCTCCATGGCGTCTTCGAAACGGGTAAACGAACGATCGGACGGCAGTGAAACCCGGGTTGCGACCAATTCCTTGTCGTTCAGTTCTTCACCGTTTTCAAAAAAGTGAATTGAATCGGTGATATAGACGCGGGCGGCATCATTGAGTGAAAACTCGGCCTCGGAAAACTGCAGATAGCCGGGACCACGGAGAGGAAAGCTGATTTCGCTAAAGGCTTCCATTGGCACACGCAACAATGCAGTAAGTTGATTCCCCTCTGGTTTGACGAATGCATATACAGTGACACGAGACGGGATGTCGTGGGCCTGGATCAAAGTCGGAAATAAAAGTAAACCCAAAAGCAGCCCGACTGCGGCGCAATTGCGGCCGCTGACGAGCTTCAAAAATGCGTTGAAATAATTCATTAGATCCTATTATGTCCCTTATAAATCAGCTAGTTATGCGGCGGCATTTAAACACAGATCCGCAGCTGTCTGCAGCTAAAAAGCCAACTTGGCCGGGGGGATGTTACAAATTCTTACAAGTGCCCCTCCTTTAAATTTGCTTATTAGTATACTGTCTTGGAATTAATCAGTATACTCGGCGTTGCTCTGAGAGCTTAAACTCCCCACAATTGGGGCCTTGAGAGGAAAACAAGAATGAAAAAGATCAAGTTATTAGTAGGGGCAACTCTGATAGTCGCATTGGTTGTGCTAGGCGTTGGCCAATCAAAATTACAAGAGTCTAGTGTTGCGGCAAGCAACGGTGTGATGGCTCCTCACTTTCTGGTCGACCCATACTGGCCACGACCACTGCCAAACATGTGGGCAATGGGTAATACCATCGGCGTTGATGTTGACGACAGAGACCATGTCTTTGTAGTCCATCGCAATGATGACTCTCAATTTGGTGGCAACACAGAAATTGGCCTGCAGGGTGGAGTCTCAGAGTGCTGTACACCAGCACCACCAATCATCGAATTTGACCACGCTGGTAATGTTGTAAACGCCTGGGGCGGACCCGTTGAAGGTGCGCCCTATACATGGCCTGCCTCTAATCACGGCCTCGGAATTGATGCTAACGGCAACATCTGGATAGGTGGCAACGGAGGCGGTGACTCACACGTTCTCGTTTTCACCCGCAATGGCGAATTCATCCGCACCGTTGGTATTCAAGGTGAAGACCCTGACAGTAATAGCCGGGTTCACTACGGGCGAGTAGCAGAAATCTCTATTGACGTCGAAGCCAATGAAGCCTACTTCGCAGATGGCTATCAACACAGACGCGTCGCGGTTGTTGACGTTGCCACCGGAGCCTTCAAGCGCTACTGGGGTGCCTACGGCAACACGCCTGACGATTCCGCAGACGTCACTTACACTCCAGGCCAACCAGGCCCTCAGCAATTTCGTGGTCCAGTTCACTGCGCCGAGCCTTCAAACGACGGCCTGGTGTATGTATGTGACCGTGGCGCTGACCGGGTACAGGTATTCCGCAAGGACGGTACCTACGTAAGAGAGGCTGTGTACACTCCAGCCACGCTGAATCAGGGCTCAACTTGGGATATCGCATTTTCTCCAGATGAAGCACAGGAATTCATCTATTTGACAGATGGTCAAAACTTCAAAGTTTTAGTAATCGATCGCCAGTCCATGGAAGTGCTATACACCTTCGGTCAAGGTGGCAGACAGCCGGGCACATGGTACGCGCCCCACAGTATCGCCACAGATTCGGAAGGTAATATATATACAACTGAAACCTACGAAGGTGCGCGTGTCCAGAAGTTCGCCTACCAGGGAATCAGGCCTGTAACCGTTCGTCAGCGCGCTCCAACCTGGCCTACTGACAAACTTTAAAGCTTACAGGGTCTAATAAACAAAAGCCGTATCGGAGTGCTTCGATACGGCTTTTTTAATGCTCTCTCATAAACAATGCAGTCCCGTTATCGCACCACCTAATCACCTTCGACTAATAATTTCCTAATGCTTACTTTGGTGGTAATGTAACTGGCCTTACTGTGGCATTAACCAAGCAAGCAGTAGACTAGTAGTTTCAATTCGCCTTCAACTAGTAAGGAAACCACTATTAGCAAGGAACTGGGGCTGGACCTGGGGCGGGCTGAATGCTGCACCGCCGCACCACCCATACTAGAGTTTGATATCGACGGAAATCTAATTAATGCCTGGGGTGGCCCCGGCGATGGCTACACCTGGCCGGCATCGAACCATGGCATCGAAATAGCGCCAAATGGAGACATCTGGATTGGTGGCAACGGCAGTGGTGACTCTCATGTGCTGGTGTTTAACCGCGATGGCGAGTTCATTCGCGAAATCGGCGATGCCGGTGAAGATGTGGATAGTAATAGCCGCACGCACTTTAGCCGGGTGGCGGAAATAGCAATAGATGCCGACGCCGGTGAGGCCTATTTCGCCGATGGCTATGGCAACAAGCGGGTTGCGGTTGTCGACCTGGCAACCGGGGCCTTCAAACGCTACCGGGGAGCTTACGGCAATAAGCCATCGGATGACCGTATCAGCTATGTCCCCGGCGAACCCTTGCCACAGCAATTCGTTGGCCCGGTGCATTGCGCCGAACCCTCGGCTGATAATTTGATCTATGTCTGTGACCGTGGTGCCGATCGCATTCAGGTATTCAGCCCCGATGGAACCTTCGTGAAAGAAGGCCTGGTGGCGCCGGCGACGCTGTCTGGCTCGACCTGGGATATCGCTTTTTCCCGGGATGCAAATCAGGAGTTTATCTACGTCGCCGATGGTTCCAACCACAAAGTGCATATTCTGGATCGTGACTCGCTGGAAGTGCTGGCAGAGTTCGGTGATGGCGGACGCCAGCCGGGTTTGTTCTTCGGTACCCATAGCATCATCACTGATTCTGAGGGCAACATTTATACCACCGAGACTTATGAAGGTAAGCGGGTGCAAAAGTTCGTGTATCAGGGGCTGAAACCTTTGAACACATCCCATGTAGGAGCACCATGGCCTGCGGCTAACCTGCATTAACTGGCGCCAAAGCAGTTTTTAGACAGCTATAATAGAACCCGGTGTTAGGGAATTCAGACTCTGACACCTGTTTCTTTGTTTTTCACCCGCGACAAACTATGGTCAACTCGCTGGGAGCTGGTTTGACCGGGCTGCATGAGAGTGCTCCGCGTCACCAGTTACTGCTGCCCTGACTACTTGATCATCCGCTGGATGTCCACTATCCTAGCGGTTCGCCCAGATTCAATCCCCCAAAGAGATTCAACATCATGAAGTTCAGAGAATTAGTCCTAATAAGTACCGCACTATTTTCCTTTTCAGTTTTCGCAGCGGAAGAAGTTACCGTCCAGTTTAGCTATGCAGGCGATCATGGGGTTGATTTCAGTGAAATGGCCAGTACCTTTCGAGTAGCAGAGTTTACTGATGAGCGGGGGCTGGAAGACCCTCGACTCATCACTGACAGCGACCTTGGAAGCGCTGGTGGCTATCAGGCGAATGTCCCCCTGACTGAAATTATCCAGGATGCTTTCAAGCAAGGTTTCGCCAGTGGCGATGCCGTACTTGTGGACGCCGACGAGGACATGGGTATCTCCGGCAAACTACTCAGCTCGGAAGCAGAGATTATTGAACGCGGAGGCGTTGAGATGATTCAATTGACCTTGCGAGTGGACCTTCAGCTGCAAAAAGGCGGCCGTGACATCTGGCAGACCATTCTTTTTGGTCGAGGCAGAACCCCGGCGAGTGAGGGCATGGCTGCCACTGTACAAGCGTCTCTCGAGCGACTGATCAGGGAACTAATCCGCGACGACTATTTCTTACAGGAAATTCTCTAGTGCAGCTTGCAGTAATCAGGCCTGATGCAGTTGCTGCAGTCTCGCCGCCGCCGTCATTCCCTGCATCCCAAATTTAAATCCAGAGAATCGAAGACTAACTGAGGATTCTCTGGAAATAACTCCAGACCAGTGAGACTCTCAATCTGAGAGAGGGTGGTGCGCAATTCGCAGTGATGGACGTGTACCGGCGTGTGTTGATCAAACAAAAATACGCTTCCCTGCCCCTGCGCAGTCATCACGATCTTGAAAAATGCATCCGGTACCCGGTGCTGCGTATTCGTACTCAGCCTGGGCATTTCCGGTGTTGGTTTGTATATAGAGCCAGCCAGCACAAATACCTCGTTACCCCTGTTCACCAGGTTTCTTACAGACCATTCCAACCCATACCAGGCCCCCTGATTCAAAGCCCGATTTCGAGCCACGGCGTTAGTCAGATAGTTCACCTCGCCCCAGTATGGGGTTCCGGCAAAGTCTACCAGCGCCACAAACTGAGCGCGTAGCAGATCTGCATCCGCAGCATCGGAAAAATCTGCTTCCGTCAATGTGTCCGTAACAAAATTGTCTGCACGTGACTGCCTCGAAAGGCTGGTTGCGATACCGATAGAACCAGCTGAAATTTTGTAAGCGACCCAGTCCGCCGACTTGTTGCTGGTGTTGTACGACAACGCGTAAATCGGCCTGAGGATCAGGTGGTTTTCAGAGCTCGCTCCCTCCGGGCAGCCGTACGGGCAATGGCCAATTCTGTATTCGCTCGCACTGGCCGGTTGTTGCAGGGTAATGAGCAGGATAATTGTACTAATCGACACCAACGCCGCCGCTAGCCATCTGCTTCCGATAATCACCAAGCCAGAGGGTGAGATTTCGCCAAGTCTGTGTGTTTCCGTTGATACCATAGAGAGCCACCTTGATAATATTGGCACGAATCATACCTCTGGACGCAGAGCATTAGCGACAACTACCGCTACAGAAGAGCACTCGAAGCCGATTTGCACGCAATAGCCGCATATTTAGGAAAAAACAGCTAACCGATTATTGAAATTCAGCTATCTACTATCCGACACTAACAATGCGAAGCTACTTTCATTAATTGAAGTATTTTTTGGAGATCGACATGCTTAAATTTTCGACCATAGCCAAGCTTGCAGCTGCGTTGACAGTGTTTGTTGGCATGGCAGCCAATGCCGCCGATCGTATCAGCGACTTTTCATTGATCGACCACAACGGCAGATTTCATCAACTCAGCCGTTACGCCGACAAGGACGCAGTCGTCCTCTTCGCACACGACGCCGACAGCCGTGACGTTCGTCGCGCCGTATCGGATCTGGACAAACTGGTAGAACAATTCACTGATCGCAACGTCGCCTTCTTCATGATCGATTCCAGCGGCGCTGTCGACAAAGTGGCGATGACTGAAGTTGCCGAAGACAACGACATCAGCCTGCCTATCTTAATGGACGATACCCAGCTGGTCGCAGTAGAGCTTGGCCTCACCCACGCCGTCGAAGTAGTCATCATTAATCCCTCAGCTAAGGAAGTTGTTTACAGGGGCGCTCTAAACGATCGCTTCTCCGCGGGCAGTCGTGCTCGTCGCGCCAGGCAGCACTATGTTGCGGACGCACTGGAAGCAATGCTTGCTGGAGATGAGATCACTGTCGAGCAGTTGGCTAGCAAGGGCGAAGCAATCGACTTTACTGTCAGCACCGAGCTTGCTAATTCCGCGTCTTACGCGAACGACATTGCACCGATTCTTAAGGAGCGCTGCGTTAGCTGTCACATGGAGGGCGGAATCGCACCTTTCGCCATGAGCAGCCATCAGATGATCCAGGGCTGGTCGCCGATGATCCGTGAAACTCTGTATACCAAGCGTATGCCGCCGGGTCAGATCGACAATAAATATGTAAACGATTTCCACGGTGTCAATCACATTACCATCGAAGAAACCCAGCAGTTGGTTGGCTGGATCGACAACGGCTCAAAGAACGAAGATGGCGTCGATCCACTGGCTGAATACCACCCCGAGTTCGTCAAGTGGATCAATGGTGAGCCGGATATCGTTATTCAAATTCCCGAACAACAAATTCCTGCCACGGGTGTTCAGGAATACCGCAATCTGATGATTCCATTGGATCTTGAAGAAGACATATGGGTTAAGGCGGTTGAATTTGATGCCGGCGATCCCACTGTACTGCATCACATCATTGCCTTTTCTTACGGCCCCAATGGCGTTAATGAGTTCCATATACTAAATCAAGGCATTGGCCTGGGTGCATACGCCCCTGGCAACGAGCTCAATACTTACCCGGAAAATGCGGGCTACCCACTGCAAGCTGTTGGTGGCTTGATGCTGCAGATGCACTATACGACTTCCGGCAAGGAAGCGCTGGATGCCTCTGAGATCGGCCTATACCTATGGGACGAAGAACCTGAACGCCGAATATTGGGCGGATCTGCGGCCGATTTGGAGATTAATATTCCAGCCTTCGATGGTAACCACGAAATGGTAGCATCCAAGAAGTTTCGCAAAGACGCTCTGTTGACAATGGTTGGCCCTCACATGCACTACCGAGGCTACGATGCCAACTTCAAGCTACGCTATCCTGATGGCCGTGAAGAAGAAATCCTGAACGTGCCGAACTACCAGTTTAACTGGCAGAAGACTTACGATTTCAAGGAACCACTGTTTTTACCGGCAGGAACTGAAATGGTGTTCAGAGCCAGATTCGATAATTCTGAGATGAACCCTTTTAATCCAGATCCTTCTCAAGACCTGACATGGGGGGAACAAACCTGGCAAGAAATGTTTTTCGGCTTCTTCCGTTATGTAGACGCTGAATAATCTTTCCCGGACTTTGTTCTTATTTAGCCCGACCACTGTAAAGTGTGCCGGGCTTTTTTTTCTCTAATTTATTCCTCCTTGCGGCACTACTACTATGTTCCAATTACGATCAATCCAGAAATTAACTTACACCCTGCCTGCGATGACAGATTTGAAGATAGTCGCTAGGGCAGCTCTGAACAATGCCCGGCTTAATTTATTTCTCTAAGGGTAATTCCATGAAAATACCCATTCTGTCAGGGCTCATACTAAGTTCTGCACTGATTGGTATCGGCAGCTATGCCGACACCACACTTCGATGATCAAGCGCAATTGTATGCGGATGGTGAGCTTCGTGAAGTCCTGTTTTATCGCGAAGATATCGAAGCCTATCTGGAGTGCAAATACATTTCAAGCATATGCGTATCGAAAACTTAAGAATTGCCATCGGTAAATCGTTGATTCTAATCAATCAAGCCGCAGCTTTATACCTAACGCACTGAATTTCCAGTGACCTAAAATCAAGCCCAAAGTTGTGATAAACTTACGTCATTATTCCGCTCAATCCGGGAATTTTTTTGCTCTCTTTAAAGATGAAACCACTCAGTGCGACGAGAATACCCATGAGATTAATTAATTCCAGATCTTTCCTGCTATTGCTCTTTGCGTTCTCGATCAACGCCTACTCACAGACGAGCACTAGCGACTCCGAAACGACACGAGAGAATCCCTGGCCCCATGGCTTTATGGCCGCCGTAGCAAACCCACTGGCTACTGAAGCTGCAGCTGCAATGCTGTCGCGTGGAGGACACGCAGTCGATGCTGCCATAGCAGCCCATGCTGTACTCGGTTTGCTCGAACCTGAAAGTTCGGGACTCGGAGGCGGTGGCTTCATGCTGGTATTCCAACGTTCTGAGCAAGCTGTACGATTCTTTGACGGACGTGAAGCCGCTCCAAGCGGCGCTCGCGCTGACATGTTCATGAGCGGGAACCGTCCACAGGGGTATCTTGACTCCAACCAAAGTGGCAACGCTGTTGGTGTTCCAGGTACTGTCGCACTATACAAAAGCGTACATGATACTTACGGCAAACTGCCCTGGGCTGATCTGTTCGAGCCCGCTATATTACTCGCTGCTGAGGGTTTTGAAGTTTCCAGCAAAACCGCGAGCTATCTCCCCGCTATGGCGCCCCGTAGTCGGTTGGACGAAAATCAGGGTGTAGCACAGTACTTCTACCCCAATGGCGAAGCTCTTAAGGCTGGACAAGTAATTCGCAATCCTGAATATGCGAAAACTCTGCGCCGCATCGCGATAGAAGGGCCGTCAGCATTTTACACTGGCGAAATCGCGGAGGAAATAGTGGCTGCGGTGCAGGCAGGAGAAGACGGCGGCACGCTCACTATGGAAGACATGGCTAGTTATAGGGTAATTGAAAGGCCTGCTATTTGTGGAGCCTGGCGCGAATTAAATATTTGTGCTGCGACTCCACCGTCGTCGGGGCCAATTCAAATTATGATTGCCAATCTGTATGACCGGTTACTACCGCGCTCTCCAACTAACACGCAGCGAGTGAAAGCCTTTGTGGATGCACAGCGTCTTACTTATGCCGATCGTGATTATTACTTTGGTGACCCGGATCATGTAAATGTACCGGTCGCGGAGCTGCTCGATTCACGCTATCTGGACTATCGTGCCAACTCTCCAGCAGCGCCAGGCGCTGTACCAATTCATGGAGATCCCGCCGAGTTGTTGGGAAAAGATAGTGCGACTGTGTTCGCCGCTGATAGCACAATAGAGCCTGCCGGCACTACGCACTTTTCAATAGTCGACAGTGAGGGGAACGCAATCTCGGCTACCATGACAGTGGAATCCCCTTTTGGCTCCAAACGTTGGGCCGCGGGTTTTGTGCTCAACAATGAAATGACAGATTTTGCTCGTGCCTATAATCCAGATGAACCGGAGCCTGCCAACATGGTGCGGCCTGGTGCCCGACCCCGCTCTTCTATGTCACCGACCATTGTGCTTGATGCAAACAACGAGTTATTTATGGTCACTGGTTCCCCCGGTGGTAATTCCATCCCGGCCTATACAGCCAAAACACTAATCGGTATTGTCGACTGGCAAATGTCTGTAAAAGAAGCTATCAATTTTCCAAATATCGTCGCCCGCGGACAGACCGTACGCGTTGAAGTAGGCCGGGAACCCGGCCAAGCCATGGCGGATGCTTTAACAGAGTATGGATACCAGGTGCAGGAAAGTCAGGGCGAAAATTCTGGCCTGCACGTTATATTGGTCGGTGAGGATGGTCTGGAAGGTGCTGCTGACCCGCGCCAATTAGGCACCGTAATGACCACGGCTCCAACTCACTGAAGTATAGCTAAGATCTAATTCCTTAATCCACGAGACGTAAGCAAGCATACAATCTCAACTGAATTTCTAGCGAGCATTGGCGCATCTACGGCGCTATTCCAAAATGCTACTTGCAGGCAAAATATGCGTGAAAAATCGAGATTTCCTACAGATAAGCTGTAATTAAAGAGTTCTAAATGCTAGTTTTAATTTTCATGACTGGCCCCGCAGCTCGATACTTTTCTGCGTGCGGCCGAATTTCTAATTAAGCGCCAAGCAAAGTAGAGATAGTTATCCATGTTTCCAAAACTTAAATTTTCTGTGCCAGTTCTGATCACATTACTGTTATCCGCCTGTGGCGATAGCAGTCAAAATACTCAATCCAGTGCTCCGGCTCAGGACTCCCAGGATCAAAGCGTTGAAACCGAGACACAACTCATCGAACGAGCACAAGGCATTCATGATCGCGTGATTAGCTTAGATACTCACAACGACATCAATACCGCTAACTTCACCGTAGATAATAATTACACGATGGATCTGGATACCCAGGTGAATCTGCCAAAAATGGAAGCCGGCGGGCTGGATGTCACCTGGCTTATTGTATATACCGGCCAGAACACTCTGGATACAGCGGGTTATGCTGCCGCCTACGCCAACGCCATCGACAAGTTCGATGCCATCCATCGCCTCGCTGAAGAAATAGCACCGCAGCGAATCGAAATAGCCTACACTGCCGATGACGTGCGTCGCATCCACGCCAGCGGTAAAAAAGTAGCCATGATCGGCGTAGAAAATGCCTACCCGGCTGGCCTGGAGCTATCCAATATACGAGATTTTCAGCAGCGTGGTGGTCGTTATATCTCTCTGGCTCACAATGGACACAGCCAGTTCGCAGATTCCCACACCGGGGAAAGCGACAATGTCTGGTTACACAATGGCTTGAGCGACATGGGCCGCGAAGCCATCGCCGAGATGAATAAGTGGGGCATCATGATCGATGTATCACATCCATCTAAGGCCGCCATCATGGAAATGCTCGATCTTACCCGGGCGCCTCTGATCGCTTCACATTCCTCAGCCCGGGCAATGAGTGAGCACAGCCGCAATCTCGATGATGAGCAATTAATGCGTATTAAAGACAATGGCGGTGTCGTGCAGACTGTTGCCTTCGGCAGTTATCTGAATGCTGACAAGAACACAGCCCATCGCGAAGCGCTAAGCAGGCTTAATGAGAGTATTGCCGCAGATTTGGGAGTTGAACTGTTGAGCTTCCCGCAGAGAAATGCACTGAGTGAATCAGACCGAGCCGCCTATGCTACAAATATGGCAAAAATTAGTGAACTCGCCGCCCCCAGAATGGCAGCAGAGGTTAATGACCTGGCTCCAGCGGTTGATGTCGGTGACCTTGTGGATCATATCGACTACCTGGTTGACCTGATGGGTCTGGAGCATGTCGGCATTAGCTCAGACTTCGATGGTGGTGGCGGCATCAGTGGTTGGAACAGTGCCGCAGAGACTTTCAATGTCACCCTCGAATTGGTTCGTCGTGGTTACACAGAAGACCAGATTGGCGCTATATGGAGTGGTAATTTGCTGCGAGTCCTGGATGACGTGCAGCGAATCGCGGCGGAGATTCAGGCCGAGGAATAATGCTCTTCGACCAGTTATAAAAAAGAACGCAATTACAATAAAATTGAGAGCCTAATATGAACATACCTCTGATCGTTTTGACGGTAGCGTCATTACTGTTTATCCCCGCGAGCATAGCCCAGGATGGTGGCGCTACTATCATGAACAAGAAAGAAGTTGATTCTACACTGGCCCAGGGCCTGGTTAATCTTGCCAACGGCACTACCGTCAGCGACATTGTTATGCGTCATATCGGCGTGGGCAATGAGAATATGGGCGTATCCGTAGTTCAGCGCAGCAAAGTTGAGGATACCGGTGTCGAGACGGGTATTGCTCATGTCAATCTGGATGAAATTTACTATATCGTTGCCGGCGAGGGTACCATGGTTACCGGTGGTGAGTTCATCGACAAACAGACCAGCAATAGTTCACTGCTTGGCCCCATGGAGCGAGGCGAGATTCGTGGAGGTGTTTTCCAGAAAGTAAAACCGGGTGATATTGCCATTATCCCTAAGGGCATGCCCCATGGCTGGCATGATATCGATACCATCAGCTATATTATCTTTCGAGGTGACCCTGACAAGGTTATGCAAGTAAAAACCAGTCCGTAGGCAACTCGAGGAGAGCTCACCTTCGCTGCCGATTGTATCAATCCAAGCCCCCTGTGTTGTTGCTAATCGGAGGCATCAGCAGATTATGAGGATGCCACATGTCAACTTCTGACATAGAGACTATTGAGCTGGCCTTCGTGCGGCGCAGCGAGTCGGAGATGCTGGAGCGAGCCGCGGCTTTTTCTGCATTGATGCAAACACGGCGCTCTGTGAGAGATTTTTCCACGGCACCGATTTCGAGACTGCTAATCGAGCAATGTCTAATTACTGCCGGCAGTGCACCCAGCGGCGCCAACCGGCAGCCATGGCACTTCGCCGTAGTGAGTGACCAGTCGATCAAGCAGCAGATACGCGAACGTGCCGAGGCAGAAGAACAGAAGTTTTACAGCAACCGTGCTCCCCAGGAATGGCTGGACGTACTGGCTCCGCTTGGCACCGACGCCAATAAACCCTTTCTGGAACGAGCACCAATCCTGATCGTTGTCTTCAGCCAGACATCTGACTTCGATGAAGCCGGCAAGAAGCAGAAAAATTACTACGTCTCCGAATCTGTGGGTATCGCAGCCGGCTTACTAATTGCTGCTCTGCATAACGCTGGCCTCGCCACACTCACCCACACGCCGAGCCCCATGAAATTTCTCAATGAAATTCTTGCGAGGCCAAAAACGGAGAAGGCACTTATGATTGTGGTCGCAGGTTATCCGGAGACAGACGCAAGGGTTCCGAATATCGCTCGAAAAACTCTCAGTGAAATTGCCAGCTTCCATGCAGACAGAGACAGCAGCTAATACCAGGATAAACTCAACTCATCAGCGCTGGCCAACTGCAGTAAAGTTCAGGAAACAATACAGGCGCAGGCATTGTGGTCGTTGCCTACTCCTGCGTGGCGATCTGGAATTGTTTTCTCGCTCGCTAATAACAAAGGCCTGACTCATTCGAGCCAGGACTCTGTCATTGGAACTATCGCAGCTAATTTTTACTGGGGCGGATTGCCTCTTAGAGTTCCTTCTTTACGCCACTCGCCGTACAAGTATTCTTCAGCAAATTCGGCACACTTGAATTCCAGCAACTGCATGCCATCCTCCATGCGTCGATAGAGCGGAAAGCTTATACTCCAGGGCGCAATAAACGTATTGGCATCGGTCATCGTTGCCTGGTAGTCGATATGGTTGGGCCCCGCTGGAGTCCAGCGCTCCTCAACCACCATCTCATAGCTGTGATGATTGCCAACACGATCGAACCAGGTATGCGGCATCTGTCCACTTACGCGCACAACCAGTGTATCCCCTTCCCAATGGGCATTGGAATGCCCCATCCAGGCATCTACCTGGGACTCCAGGTCAGGTTGATCTACATAGAGAATGCGGTTCGCTTCTGCTACTTCATACGCGACAAGGATAACCGCTTGTGATTGTACAATTTGGAAAGGGAAAGGCATGTAGTTGGCACGCGGCACACCCGGCATATAGCATTTGGCCATGGGGTCATTTTCTATGGCATTGGCACGGTTGGTATCAGCCTGACGACGAGCCTGCTCGTTGTAAGGAATGTTGCCGCCCACAACGATTCCCAAACCGCCTGGCACTGCGGACAAAGCCCCTAATAGCCCAGAATAAGGCCCCTCGGAGGCGGCGTGGGGTTCCACGTTATAGTGTGCCGATGTCAAAGCCTGCCAAATTCCGCTGAAATCCGGCTTACCACTTGGCGTACGGGGAAATGCATCGTCCTGGGCGAGTACTTGCGTAGATGCAAACACTGCCATAATCGCCATTAAACCCGTCGCTGAAATAAGTTTCTGTAGTGTAGTTTTCATTAACAACCCTTCAATCATTTGCACTTTAGTTTACATACTCGATATCAATCGAATAATAGTTTCCAGGAGCAGTCCCGCAACGAACTGTTTCTGAATTCGCAGAGATTACTGAGAGCTCTCTGCCGAGCGATGTTCTTCCATGCGCATGCCACGTAGAATATTGAACATCCCGTAGTTGCCTTCGTGACAGGCGTACTCATAGATTTGACCTGCCACCTTGGTCATCGGCACTATCGCCGTGATTTTAGCAGTGAAAGTAGACGGGTCGTCGATAGTGAATTCATAGTTCACTGTGTCGTAGGCGACACGGGTAAAGCGTTCTGTCAGCACCATGTCGGTATTTATACCAGTGCTGTTAAAAGTCTGACGCAAGCCATTGAAGTTTCGAGTTTCAACTACCAGGGTGTCATCTTCATACCAGCCTCTCGAATCGCCTGACCAGAGGCGAATGTCAGCGTTTAATTCCGGCTTTTCACCCAGGCGCACAATGCGGGCATCGTGAATCATTTCAGTCAGGATCACCGCCGTATCCCGATTCTGAAAGATCTGCATGTTATTGTTGTAAAGACTGGGGGTGAAAGGAGGTCCCGAGTTAAAACCGACGATGCAACGCTCTGAGAGGCCACGATCCTCGGGCCCATCCTTAGCAATGCCACCTACCACATAGCGCACCGGACGAGTTCCGGGAATATCGGGACCAAGACCCCCAAACGTCCTGGGAGCACCTTCTACGGGCGCAGGCACGCGACCATTGGAAGGAGACACAATGTGAGAAGTCCTTACCGTATCGCCGATACCCCGACTTTCAAACCAGAAATCGTTGTAGGCGCCGGGATCACTTGTGGCTTGCGGAGCATCAGGATCCACAACCAAACGCGCGGCGGCGACATCGGCGGCGGCCGCTCTCTGTTCCTGCCCGGCTATCGCCTCTTGTATTTGTTGCTGGGTTAAAAACTCCTGCTCGCCATAGCGCTGTGGTCGTTGCATCGGCGTGTTGGAACTGAAATTCCAGACGCCCTGCAGGTCTGGCTGGCCATATTCAGTTCGAGGTACTTCATAATCAGCGCCAGCAAACTGTGCCACTGCGGCACCAGAAAAGACCGT
>Ga0302135_10000679_pt1 | contig 20507 bp, 22 predicted proteins | sample CBN3_surface_MG_FD_203119 | JGI IMG/M metagenome (GOLD analysis project Ga0302135, IMG submission 203119) | Marine microbial communities from Western Arctic Ocean, Canada - CBN3_32.1 | ecosystem: Environmental > Aquatic > Marine > Oceanic | place: Canada: Western Arctic Ocean | collected...
GCTCAAATCGTCATCGAAACTTGGCTGAAACAGTACAATCACATCCGCCCGCATCAGGCTCTGAACATGCGTCCACCGATGCCCGAGACCCTATCAGAAAGTGGTACATAGAACGGGGGCTTTACAAGGAGGAATACACTGCCTTGTTGAAAGGATGCTCGGTCATCGATCCTTGTGAGACCACTTATGAATTGCCGCGCGAGGAAGCCCAAAGGCGTGGCTACGACCACTACCGCCAAGCCATGTGGATAGTCTACGCCGTGAAGTAGACCTAGCTACAGCGTCTAGACCACGATCTCCTCATTTCGGGCACGCAGGTTCTGGGGGCCTTTCGAGGTCAATTGGGCCAAGAGGCCTTGTGTCAGTCCGGCTGTTTTGCGCGGCGGACCGCGCCAACCCGCTCGTGCTAGGGCGCTGTTCGATAGCCCGCTAATGTGGACCGAAGGCCTAACCTATCAGCGCGCTACTTCGTTTCGGCCTCTCCGCTACCCCGAAGTCCGGCGATTGCCTTTTTGATAGTGTTCCATAATTCGCGCTTGTGGTGAGTGTCAACAGTGACCGTTGCCGTCATCCCAGCGCGCAACGGCGGGTGCTCCGGGGTGGTTTCGATTTCGATGCGGACCGGCAGACGCTGCACCACCTTGACCCAGTTGCCGGATGCGTTTTGTGGTGGCAGGACTGAGAACTCGGCGCCGGTCGCCGGGCTGATGCTGGCAACCCTGGCCTTCCAGACAACGTCGGGATAGGCATCAACCTCGACCGTTACATCCTGGTTGGTGCGAACATAGGTCAGCTGGGTTTCCTTGAGGTTGGCCTCGATCCAGGTCTCGTCTACGGTGATCAAGCCAAACGCCGGTTCCCCCTCCTCGACCCATTCCCCTGCCTCAAGCTTAAGCCGGGTCACGATACCGTCCGCCGGCGCGCGGATCTCCGTATAGCCGAGATTCATCTCAGCCATCGCCTTTTCGGTTTCCGCGGCCATGAAATTGGGATGCAGCTCAGCGCCACGTTTCGGGTCGCCGCCAAGACGGGCCAGCACGGTTCCAATTTTCTGGCGTCGGGTCGCCAAGGCCCGCTTGGCGCTGGTAAGATTGAACTCTGCCTCGTCAAGCCGGGTGCGCGTCGTGTTCGCCTTGCTGGCGAGTTTGCGCTGCCGCGCAGCCTCGCTTTCGTAGTATCTGACGTTGGCTTTGGCTTCCTCGATTTCCGCCACGACCTGGTGATACTCCGCCCGGGTCGATTCGATGTCCTGGCGCGCGGTTTCGCGCTTTGCCTCAGACATCCGAACCATCATCCAATACGGCTCGGCATCCAACCTGAAGAGCACATCACCAGCGGCGACTCGCTGGTTTTCCTTGACGAAAACATCGGTTACCCGGCCATCAATATTCGGGCTGACGGCGATCACATGAGCTTTCACATAAGCGTTCTCTGTTGTCACGTATCGCCCGGTTGCCTGGTACCAATAACCGCCGGCTACAATCGCGCCGGCGGGAATAGCAACCAGCAGAATCAAGCGTAGTACCGTGCGTCCCCAACGGCGTCGCGGGCGCATTGGCATTGGCTCCGCAGCCGTAGAGGCGGGCGCAGCCGTATCGGTTTCACTATCACTCATCGTCCTAAGCCTCAGTCATCCGCCGCCGAGAGGGCCGGGCGCGCGGATAAATCCGGGCACTCGTCGTCTTGGGTCAGTAGGTTGGTTTTGATTTTCAAAAGTGTATCGATGAAGCGCTTGTGTTCACTATCGGTTAAGTCTCCAAGCGCATCATTGCGTACTTCGGCTGCGATGTTCCGCAGCGCCCGCATGATTTCCTGCACCTTGTCCGTGAGATAGAGCCGATTGACCCGGCGATCATGCGAGTCCGTTCGCCGCTCCACCCACTCCTTCTCCTCCAGCCGATCCAGCAGCCGGCCTAATGTCGCTTTCTCAAGCTCCATGAAGTCGGCCAGCTCCGACTGGGTGACACCTTCCTTAGCGTACAGCATGGTTAGAACCCACCATTGCGAGCGAGTCAGCCCAAGCTCACGGCCGCGCCGATCAAACACGGTCCGCATCAACCGCGCCACGTCATGCAGAAGGAATCCAAAATTCGTGTCAAGGTCTTCACGGTTCATGAGAGATATATAGTTGTCGTACTTACTTTTGCCAAGGCAAAGATTGCCAAGCTTACGAAATCGTTAGTGTGATAGCGAAGATCCGATCAAGGGCCAATGGGAGGTCGCTTTGGAGCGGTAGCCGCTAGCGAGTTGGTGACGTTGATTTCCCTTGCCGAGCAAACGCGCTAGTGTCTCGATCTTGTTTTTAGAGAGGGCATCATGGAACACAGAAATCTTGGTACCTCGGGCCTGCGGGTCTCGGTGGTTGGCCTTGGCTGCAACAATTTTGGCATGCGCCTGGGCGTCGACGAAACCCGCCTGGTCGTCGACCGGGCGATCGACCAGGGCATCACCTTGTTCGACACCGCCGACATGTATGGCGGCAGGGGCGGCTCCGAGGAACAGCTTGGCGAAGTTCTTGGCGCGCGCCGTAAAGATATCGTGCTGGCTAGCAAGTTCGGTATGGCGATGAGCGATGACGGCACCAAGATTGGCGGGTCGCGCCGCTACATCATGGCGGCCGTCGAGGACTCGCTGCGTCGGTTGAAGACCGATTGGATCGATCTGTACCAACTGCACCAACCTGACCCGCTCACCCCGCTGGATGAGACCCTGCGGGCTTTGGATGATCTAGTGAGCCAGGGCAAGGTCCGATATATCGGCTGCTCGAACCTGCCGGCCTGGGGCGTGGTGGACTCGCAATGGATTTCCAAGACCGGTGGGTTCAGCCGGTTTGTTTCCTGCCAGGACGAATACAATCTGCTGAATCGCGCGGTCGAGGTCGAACTCCTTCCGGCGATGCAGGCGCATGGCTGTGGGTTGCTGCCCTATTTCCCCCTCGCCAGCGGCTTGCTAACCGGTAAATACAAGCGCGACGCGATGCCGGACGGGGCGCGCCTAACCGATATGCCAAAATTCGCCAACCGGACCTACGTGACCGAGCAGAATTTCGACATCGTCGACAAACTCGACGCCTTCGCCAAGGCTCGGGGGCACACTCTTCTAGAGCTGGCGTTCAGCTGGATGGCGGCGCGCCCGACGACCGCCAGCGTCATCGCCGGCGCGACCAAGCCGGAACAGATCGACGCCAATGTCGCCGCTGCTGGTTGGGCCCTGACAGCCGAGGAGATCGCCGAGGTCGACCTGATCACGGCGAAGTAGGGGCGCGGCTATGCCGGCGCCGGGGCTCTATCGATTCGCGGAAACCGAGCAGGTGGTCTTCGGCATCCCTTACGCCGTCGCGGCGCCGCGTGAAGCGGAGCGAATCGCCGCCGAACGGGTATTCGTGCTGTCGAGCGGCACCTTGAACCAAGAGACCAGCGTGGTGAGTGATCTCTGCAAAGCACTTGGCGGGCGTTTTGCCGGGCTTTGGGATCGGATTGGCGCGCATACTCCAAGGAGTGATGTCGTTGCGGCCGCCAATGCCGCCCGCTCCGCCGGGGCCGATCTGATAATCACCATTGGCGGCGGCTCGATCACAGATGGCGGCAAGATGGTGCAGCTTTGCCTCGCCAATAATGTGGAGACGACCGATCAGCTCGATGGCTATCGGTCGATCGCCGGCAAACCGAGCGAGACCGAAATCACGGCGCCGACCGTTCGATAATTGGCTATACCGACTACGCTTTCAGCCGGCGAATTCGGCTTCACCGTTGGCTGCACGGATACCGTTCGTAAGGTTAAGGAAGGCTATCCTCATCCGATGTTGGTGCCGCGGATCGTGGTGCTTGATCCGGCGGCAACGGTGCCGACGCCGTTGTGGCTGTTTCTCTCGTCGGGGGTGCGGGCCGTCGATCATGCGGTCGAGGATATTTGCTCGCCCGGTTGCAACGCCTATTCCGAGGCGGCTTCGGTCCACGCCCTCAAGCTGCTGGCGCGGGGGCTCCCGGCGGTGAAGGCTGACCCGTCGGACCTCGACGCGCGCCATGATCGTCAAATGGGCATGTGGCTTTCTATGGTCGGCTCGCAAAGCGGAGTGCCCAAGGGGGCGAGCCATGCCATTGGTCATATTCTCGGCGGTACGGCCGGCGTGCCGCATGGCTATACCTCCTGCGTCATGCTGCCTTGGGTGATGCAATGGAATAAATCAGTCAATGCGGATCGACAGGAAATTGTTTCGGAGGCGCTCGGCAAACCTGGCGCGGACGCTGGAGAGCTGTTGTATGGGCTGATCGGCGGGCTCGGCATGCCGCGCTGTCTAAGCGACGTTGACGTCACCGAGGAGCAGTTCGAGCTTTTGGCGGTCAATACGATGGATGGCCGGTGGACCGCGACCAATCCACACAAAATCAAGGGGCCAGAAATGGTTATGGAGATCCTGCGGCTTGCCCGGTGACGGGGGGCGCTTTGTTCGATAATCCTAGAACAATCGCTTGACGAGCTAATACGCCCTTCCCATACTGTCATTATGGACGTTACAACCGCCTCGAAATGTTTTGCTGAACTTGGCAACCCACACCGCCTGGAGGCGTTCCGGCTGTTGGTTCGCGCCGGGCGTGACGGGCTGACCGTCGGCCAAATCCAGCAGCATCTCGGCATCCCCAAATCGACCTTGTCGCACCATTGCCTGCACTTGATCTCAGTCGGCTTGGTAGAGCAGAGACGCGAGGGACGGACGATTCGGTGCTTCGCCAATTGTGACCTTACTCAAGATTTAGCCCGATTCCTCATCGAGCAGTGTTGCCTGGGTGTTGAGCTGGTTGAAACCGGAGACGCTGAAATCGTGTAAATTTCCCTTTTTCTCCAGACGGTTCGATTAGTCTGGAAGTAATGTTTAAACGGAAGCCATTATGGCCCTACTAACAGAACCTTTGGCAATAGCGCGGCGTGCTTGGAAAATCGACCGCGTGGTGCTGACCATTCTGGCGCTCGTCGCGGTGCTTGCTATCTTGATCCCTGAGCAAGCCCAGCGCAGCGCGCTCTTCACCGGCGAGGCGTTGGTTGGCATTGGCCCGTTCCTGTTGGTCTCGGTTCTGGTTGCCGCGTTTGCCAAGGCGACAGGGCTCGACAAGCAGATTGCCATTGTTTTCGCCGGCCATCCAGTGCGCGCGGTGGTGCTGGCGGCGGCGTTCGGCGCGCTCTCACCGTTTTGTTCCTGCGGTGTAGTGCCGATCATCGCCGGATTGCTTGGTGCCGGCGTTCCGTTGGCACCGGTGATGGCCTTCTGGTTGGCCTCGCCCTTGATGGATCCGCAGATGTTCTTTCTGATGATCCCGGTCTTTGGCCTTCCGTTTACCGTGGCCAAATTGTTGGCGGCCTTTGGTATTGGCGCGGCGGCGGGTATCGCCACGCATGTTTTCGCCCGTCAGCATCTGTTCGCCGACCCGATGTTGCCCGGCGCCACGAGTTGTGGAGGCTGCAGCGCCAGCAGCGCGATCAAGGAGGCGCCGATAGTTTGGCGATTTTGGCAGGAACCGGCGCGGCGTCAGGCATTTTCCGGCGAGGCCCGGGCGATCGGTTGGTTTCTGGTGAAGTGGCTGACCCTGGCATTCATGCTGGAAAGTCTGATGCTGGCGTACATCCCGGCGGACCGGATAGCCGCGCTTTTGGGGAACCAGACCTGGTGGGCGATCCCCGCCTCCGTCCTGCTCGGTATCCCAGCCTATCTAAACGGGTTCGCCGCGATCCCAACAGTCAGTGCCTTGATTGAGATGGGTATGGCGCCAGGCGCCGGGCTTGGTTTCATGGTGGCGGGCGGGGTGACCAGTATCCCGGCGGCAATGGCGGTCTTCGCCTTGGTCAAACGACCGATATTTTTATGGTATCTTGTCTGGGGATTAGGCGGTTCTTTAGTTGCGGCCTATACTTTTCAAGCTTATACGATGCTCGCGGCCTGATGGATTGTCTGCATTAATTCTGATGTGGAAACACAATCCTTCGGGTTGAACATCACATTCCACCCCACACTTGCGATACGTTGTCTTTTGGAATCGAAGCGCTCCGAGGAGCTTTGTCATGGTCGAGTTGGGAATCAAGGCAAAGCCGGTCGTCGATCCGGTGTGGGCGGCAATGCGCGCCGATGCCGCAAATTGGGCACTTGAGGAATCCGCGTTAGCCGGATGGCTGCACACAGTGGTGCTTGACCAGGCAGCGTTTCAAGACGCGCTGGCTTTCCTGCTTTCACAGAAGCTTGGCGGGCCCGAGATGAGCGCACTGTCACTCCATGAGGTTTTGTACGAGGCGGCGGGCAGCGATTCCTGGATCGTCGATGCCGCGCGCGCCGACCTGTCCGCGACCTACGAACGCGATCCGGCCTGCACCAGCTATCTTGAGCCGTTCATCTTCTTTAAGGGCTACCAAGCCCTACAGGCCCACCGGGTAGCCCATTGGCTTTGGAACCAGGGCCGCAAGACCCTGGCTCAGTATGTGCAGAGTCGGGTTTCCGAAGTCTTGCAGGTCGACATCAACCCGGCGGCCCGGATAGGCAAGGGTATCATGGTCGACCACGCCACCGGTGTGGTGATCGGCGAGACGGCAGTGGTCAGTGACGGGGTCTCTATTTTGCACGGGGTTACCCTGGGCGGTACCGGCAAGGAGCGCGGCGACCGGCACCCGAAAATCGGACCGGGTACGATGATCGGCGCCGGGGCGACAATCCTTGGCAATATCAGCATCGGCACCTGCTGCAGGGTCGGTGCCGGCAGTGTGGTTCTGAAGGACGTGCCTGATAATACTACCGTCGCCGGCGTCCCGGCCAAGGAAGTCGGGGAAGCGGGTTGTGATCAACCGGCAATGGCGATGGATCAGAAGTTTTGGTAGGCTGTGACCGTGCCTCTTTTCAGGTCAATCTGGCCAAGTCCCGCCTAGCGCGGTGGTCGCCTCCCGGGCGACGTCTCTAACCATCGCTCCTAGCGGCGCGATCCGGTCGTCGGTGACCCTTGCGGTTGGGCCGGATATGGAGATCGCCCCCAGCGGCTCGCCAAGGTGATCGAAGACCGCTGCGGCGACACAACGCAGCCCGACCGCGTGTTCTTCGTCGTCTATTGCGTAAAGCCGCCCGCGCACCTGCTTCAGTTCCTTAAGCATGCGCGGCAGCGCGTCGATGGTCTTGCGTGTGCGCGTGCTCAGTCCCGAGGTGCCGACAAGTCGTCCGACTTCGTCTTCCGGCATCCGCGCAAGTAGGGTTTTCCCGGCGGCGGAGCCGGCAATTGGGACCCGAGCCCCGGGCTTGGCCAGCGCTCGCATCATTTCGCGGCATTCGGCTTGGGCGAGATAGACCATCTCCAGATTGTCGCGTACCGCGAGATTAGCCGTCTCACCGCTTTCCTCCATCAACCGGCGCAGATAGGGCCGGGTTATGGTCACCAGATCCCGAGAACGCAGGAAAGCATTGCCGACCGAAAAGCAGGTAACTCCGATTTGCCAGGCGCTGCGATCCGGGTCGAAGCGAACATAACGGGTTTGCTGCAGGGTGGTGAGGAGCCGGTGTACCGTTGATGGTGGCAAGGTAACGGTATGGGAGATTTCCGTGAGGGTCAGTCCCTCGTTTGATGCGGCCAGCGCGTTAAGAACGCTGATCGCCCGCATCACCGACTGAATTTGCCCGGAGCGCTCGACCGAAGATTTGTCCCGTTTCGATATGGCAATGGTGTTCATGTCGACAATTTATCGGTTGGGATCCCGGTTGACGATATTGATTTCCACAATCCGGAAAGAAAGCCCGGCCTGTGACGCGTTTAATCCGCGTGGCCCGCCATGACATCCATGGTGAAGTTCAGCAGGCCGTCCGCCAGTTCGTCGAAGGCGCCGGCCCGAGGATTTTCCTCGCCGCTATCGCGATATCGGCGGAAGATTTGTCGGAAGACCACGGCTAGGCGAAACTGTGCGACCACCCGGTACTGGCGGATATCGGAGATGTCGTGATCGCTCAAACCGCCATAGCGTTCTGCGATCTCGACCCGCCGCAAGAATCCGGACTCAGCCGTCGGCATTTGTTCCAGGTCCCGCATGGCGGGCGGGTCGCCCGGCTCGGCCCAGTAACTGAGAAGCACCGCCAAGTCCCAAAGCGGCGGCCCACGGGTCCCCAGATCCCAGTCGATCAACGCGCGCGGCGCCAGAGTTTCGGGATCCAGGATCATATTGTCGAGCTTGTAGTCGTTGTGGAGCAGCACCGGTGCGGCGGCACGGACAGGGTTGCGGTTGAGCCAGGCCAGAATCTCTTGAACTGCCAGCGGTGCGGTGCCTTCCCAGGCAAGTTCCGCGCGCTTTGCCCATCGCTGCGCGGTGCGGGCAAGAAACCCCTCGGGCCGACCAAGGGCGCCAAGCCCGGCCGCGGTCGGGTCGACCGCATGCAGTGAATGTAACACCTCGACCAGCATGTGCGAGAGGGCTCGCCCGGTTTTCTCCTGACCGGCTCTGGCTCCTGGCAGTTTCCCGCTGATGACGATACCCGGGCGGTATTCCATGATCAGGAACGGAGCGCCCAAGACCGCTATCTCCTCGCAGAGGTGCAAACAGCGAGGCGCCAATGGAAAATTTCCCTCGAGCCCGCGCAAGATCCGGCCTTCCCGCATCATGTCATTGGCTCCAGGAGGCAATGGACCTGGTGGCGGTCGCCGTAGTACCGCCGGCGCGCCGTCAAGCAAGATTCGGTAGTTGAGATTACCGAAGCCGCCGGCGAATTGTTCTGGCGGGTTTGTCAGATCAAGGTCTTGCCCGGCACGCGCCAGATGGTCAGCCAGCAGCTGCCAGTCTTGGATCACCTGGCTTCGGTGGGGCAGAAAAAGGGAGGCGGTAGGCTGGGTCATAGCCCGGTCAGACTAGGCCAGTGCAGGCGCAAACGTAAAGCCGATGAAAAACCCGATTTCAGGCCGCCGCTTTCTCATGGCACACTCTTGCGCCGCACTCTCGCGGGGGATGCAGGACAGGGAGATGATGATGCTCACGATCCGGAATGTAGCGAAGGAAAAACTTGGAGCGGGCGATCTGGCGATCGGCGTCGGCCTGCGCCAGTCGCGGACGGTCGATATCGGCAAAGCGATGAAGACAGCTGGGTTCGACTGGTTGTTCATCGACATGGAGCACAATTCCATGAATACGGATACGGCGGTCCAGATCAGCATTGCCGCCCAGTCAGCGGGAATTACCCCGATCGTTCGGGTGCCGGGCTTTCAACATTTCCATGCCACCCGCGTGCTTGATGGCGGCGCCCAGGGTGTCGTCGTGCCGCATGTGGACACCCCCGAAGTTGCCCGCCAAATGGTCGCTAATTGCAAATACCCACCGCTTGGCCACCGCTCGGTCGCCGGCGCGCAGCCCGTCGTTGATTTCGAGACCCACCCGATGGGAGAGGTGTCCGAAGCGATCAACTCGGCAACCCTGCTGATCCTTATGCTGGAAACGCCGGAGGCAATCGCCAACGCCGATGCTATCGCCGCCATTCCCGGCGTTGACGCCCTGCTTATCGGCACCAACGATCTATGCATGGAGTTGGGGATTCCCGGCGAAATCGGCCACCCCAAGGTGGTCGAGGCCTATGCGACAACCATCGCCGCCTGTAAAAAACACGGCAAGCATGTCGGGATGGGCGGCGTCTACACTCCGGCCCTGATGGAAAAATATATCGGGATGGGGGTTCGCCTTGTGTTGGGGAGTAGCGACCTGCAGCTCATGATGGCGGCCGGCAAGGAGCGTACGGCCACCTTACGCGCCATGCTCTGATCTGAGCGTCGGCGGGGAACGCTCAGATGGCAACTGTTCGCCTGACCATGGCGCAAGCGCTGGTCCGCTATCTCGCGGCTCAGTCGATCGAGGCGGCGGGTGGGTTCAAGCCGCTTTTCGCGGGTGTATGGGCGATTTTCGGGCACGGTAATGTCACCGGGCTTGGGGAGGCTTTGTACGGCGTCCGTGATGTCCTGCCGACCTATCGGGGCCACAATGAACAGGCTATGGCCTTGGCGGCGACGGCTTTCGCCAAGGCCTCGAACCGCCGTCGGGTGATGGCCTGCACCACCTCCATCGGCCCTGGTGCCACCAATATGGTGACGGCGGCAGCGGTGGCGCATGTGAACCGGCTGCCGTTGCTGTTGCTGCCGGGGGATGTCTTTGCTAATCGCCGACCTGACCCGGTTCTTCAACAGATCGAGGATTTTGAGGATGGCACGGTCTCGGCAAATGATTGCTTCCGCCCGGTCTCGCGCTATTTCGACCGGATCACCCGGCCCGAGCAGATCATTCAGGCGCTGCCGCGTGCGGTGCGAGTGCTCACCGACCCCAGTGCCTGCGGTCCGGTGACTCTGGCGCTTTGCCAGGATGTGCAGACCGAAGCTTTTGACTTTCCCGAGAGTTTCTTCACCCCGGTTCGGCATCGTATCCGCAGGCCGCAACCGGATATCCGGGAATTGAGCGCCGCCGCGCGGGTGCTGGAACGGGCGCGCAAGCCGCTGATCATCGCCGGCGGCGGCGTGCTTTATTCCGAGGGGGCGCCGTACTTGGGGAATTCGCCGAGCGCCGTGGAATCCCGGTCGCCGAAACCCAAGCCGGCAAGGGCGCCCTGGCCTGGGACAACCCGCTCAATCTTGGGGGCATCGGGGTAACCGGAACCAGCGCCGCCAACGCGCTGGCTGCCGAGGCGGATGTCGTGCTTGCCGTCGGCACGCGGCTGCAGGACTTCACCACCGGATCGCGGGCGTTGTTCACCAACCCGGACTGGCGCTTGATCAATCTGAACATTGCCCCCTACGATGCCGCCAAGCATGGCGGGATCGGGATCGTCGCCGACGCCTGGGTCGGCATCGAGGCGCTGGATCATACGATCGCGCACTACCAGGCGCCCTATGAATGGCGAGAGCGGGCGGGGATAGAGATCGAACGCTGGAGCCAGACCGCGAACAAGGCATTAGCCGCGGACAACGCGCTTCGGCCATCGGACGCCCAAGTCGTTGGCGCGATCGCCCGTGCGGCGGGAGAGAACGATACCGTGGTCTGCGCTGCTGGAGGCTTACCGGGTGAATTGCACAAGCTCTGGCGGGCAACGGACACCCGAGGCTATCACCTGGAATATGGTTTTTCCTGCATGGGCTATGAGATTGCTGGCGGACTTGGCGTCAAGATGGCGCTACCCGACCGGGAAGTCTTTGTCATGGTCGGTGACGGCAGCTATCTGATGATGAACTCGGAAATTGCGACCTCCGTTGCATTGGGCCAAAAGCTGATCATCACGGTTCTCGACAATGGCGGCTTTGGTTGTATCCAGCGTCTGCAAACCGGGACCGGTGGGGCACCCTTCAACAACATGTTCGAAGATATCCCCGGCGGCAATGCGACCAGCATCGACTTTACCTCCCACGCAGCGAGCCTTGGGGCTATCTCCGAGCGGGTGACCGGCATCGCTGACCTCGAAACGGCTCTCATTCGGGCGCGCAGCAATGATCGCACAACAGTCGTGGTTATCGAGACCAATCCGGCGGCCAGCACGGAAGCGGGCGGCGCCTGGTGGGACGTGCCGATCGCCGAGGTGTCTGAGCGGTCCGCCGTTCAACAGGCGCGCGTGACTTACGAAAAGCGAACCGGCGGGGAACAAGAGCGCAACTGACCGGTTCTATCGCGACCATGATGACAGACGCCGGTTCGGCGTTGCTGGTTTGAGCGAAGTGACGTGATGTGTTGTGTTGCCCGCCAGCGCAAGGGCATCCGAGGGAGGAATTGATGGCTGGTCTTTATTACGAACAATTCGAGATCGGGATGGAGTTCAGGCACGAACTCACCCGTACGGTTTCAGAGATGGACAACATCATGTTCTGCGCGATGACCCATAATCCGCAGCCGCTTCATCTCGACGAGGAATTCAGCAAGGGTACCGAGTACGGTCAGCGGATAGTCAACAGCCTGTTCACGCTCGGACTGGTGATTGGCGTGTCCGTTAGCGACACGACCTTGGGGACGACGATCGGCAATCTCGGCATGACCGATACCCGTTTCGCCAACCCGGTGTTCCATGGTGATACGATCCGCTCGGTTACCACGGTTAAAGATAAGCGCGAGTCGAAATCGCGTCCCACCGCTGGTTTGGTGATTTTTGAACACCGCGGCTACAACCAGCGCGACCAGGAAGTCGCGTTTTGCGTGCGCACCGCCTTCATGCGGAAGCAACCGGTATGATCATCCGCTCCTGGTTGTTCGTTCCTGGCGATTCAGAGCGAAAGCTCGAGAAGGCCCGGGACAACGAGGCCGATGCCCTTATCCTCGATCTAGAGGACTCGGTGTCGGACGATCGCCAAGACGTCGCGCGCAAAATGGTCCGCGAGTATCTGCTGGACCGCACGGAGCGCTCGCGCCAACAACTCTGGGTTCGGATCAATCCGCTCGATACCGAGCTTTCACTGCCGGATTTGGCGGCGGTGATGCCCGGCGCACCGGATGGCATTTGTCTGCCGAAAGTTTATTCGGCGAAAGACGTTAACACGCTGGGAAATTATCTTTCGGCGCTAGAGGCCCGCGAAGGGTTGGAGATCGGATCGACCAAGATCGTGGTCGTCGCCACCGAAACCGCGGCCTCGTTGCTCACCTTTCACACCTATCTGGACGGCGTGACGGACCGGATTTCGGCGATTACCTGGGGGGCCGAGGATCTGTCCGCGGCGCTTGGCGCCAGCGATAACATGCACCCAACCTCGGGCGGCTATGACGATCCCTATCTGATGGCGAAATCCTTCTGTCTTGCCGCCGCGCGGGCGATCGACGTGCAGCCGGTCGGTGTTGTCTATGTGAACTATCGCGACATGGACGGATTGGCAGCGGATTGTCTGCGTGATCGGCGCTCGGGTTTTATCGGCAAGATTGCTATCCACCCGGCGCAGACCGCGATCATCAATAACGCTTTCACCCCTTCGCCCGAAGAGGTCGCCCACGCGCGCCGTGTGGTCGATGTGTTCGATCAAAACCCCGGCCTGGGTGTTGTCGGCCTGGAGGGTAAGATGCTCGACATGCCGCACCTGAAACAGGCCCGCAACGTGCTGGAGATGGCGGCGGAAATCGCGGCGCAGGGTTAGAGCGCGATCGGTTCAGTTCGACCTTGATGCTGTGCGACCGCCTATTCAGCGGCGCGTTAGGCGCTGTCTTCTTCCTGCTGCAACGCGAAGATCGAGGTGTAGCCGCCTGACCAATCTGGTGGCAACAAGCAGGGCTCGGCGTCAAACTCGGCCCAGCGAGCTGACTTCCCGCGTACGACCTTGAAATTCTTGTCGCAGGGCGCGGGATGCGGTGTGATCGCCAGCGCGTCGGCTGCAGTATAGGCATTGATCAGCAACGGGCGCATGCGAGAGGACAGGTTTGGCATCGAGCCATGCACCGTGCGGCAATGATGTACCGTGACGGTTCCGGCCTTACCCTTCATCCAGCCGGCGGTCTCCATTGGCAGCTTCGCGGCGTCGGCATCGGGCATCGCACCGACCCATTCATCCTTGGCGTTGTAGTGATCGTAAATCGGCCCGTTCTGGCTACCCGGGATGGCGCCCATCGGGCCCATCTCGTCATCGACGTCGTTCATGTAGAGACCGATCGCCAGCACCGAATAATTGGTATGCGGATAGAACGGGATGTCCTGGTGCCACTTTACCTCCTCGCCGCCACTACCCCATTTGAAGTTTAGCTTGGAGTGGTGGAACACCACGTCCGGGCCGAGAAGATCTTCGGCGACGTCAACGATCGGCCCCTGGCTGGCGAAACCCCAATAAGCGTCATGGAAGGCGACCGGTGTGGTCAACCGCCGCAACCGTGGAGCCTCGGCAGTATGGCCGGGTTCCAGGTCGAATTTTCTGTTCGATTTGCTGACGCCCCGACTTTCTTCGATGAAGCCATTGGTGGCCTCCCAGATCCGTTCAAGCCAGTCCGGACCAACAAAGTCTTCAAGCACCAGATAGCCATCGCGGAAATATTTTTCGCGTTGGGCTTGGGTAAGGATTTTTGGCGCCTGGGAAAGAATATTTTCGGGTTTCATGAGAACCTTCCGTCGCTCAATGACTAGCCAACTCATGGAGTTTCAAACGGTATTATACCCGAACTAAAGGCCGCTGCGAAGTACCGCGCGAGATTCGCCGGATGTCCATCCGACAGGACCTAAATCGCCGAACCTGGCATGATAATCAGGTGATTGATTGCTCGACTTTCGGTCAAGCGCTTACAATCACCGCCGAACCATCTGCTGAAGATTTTGCAAGAGAGGGAGTCCCGTGGCTGACAGTCTCAAAATGCCCGTCGAGGCGACACACATCATGATGTTCGCGCGGTCGATCGGGGACGACAATCCGATCTATCACGACTTCGAAGCCGCGAAAGCGAGCGAGGTTGGCCATATCATAGCGCCGCCAACTTTCCCGCGCGCCGTGGCGCAGTTCGACCCGAACTATCACTTGCGCGTAAAAAACGGTGAGAAATGGTTCGGATCAGGCAAGAGCCCAACGGGTCTGGATGAACCGGCGAAAAGCACCGGCGGTCTCCACGCTGAGCAGCATTTTGAATATCACCGCCACCCCAAGCCCGGCGATGTGCTCACCGTCACAACCCGCGACGGCAAACGTTGGGAAAAGGAGAGCAAACGCGCCGGCAAGCTGATGTTCTCCGAGACAATCCAGGAGTTTTGTGATCAGAACGGTGAACTCGTTGTGACCTCGCGCTCCATCGGGGTCAAGACTGAGCGACCGGTCGAGCAGGGTTGAGGGAGGACGGAACGATGGCATTAAATGCAAGCAAGCTCGCGATCGGCGACAAATATGAGGAGATCGTGGTCGACGATCTCACCCGCACCCAACTGGTGATGTATGCCGGCGCTTCCGGCGACTACAACCCACTACACAGCGACGATCTCTATTCCCGTGAGGTGGCCGGTTATCCAGGGGTCTTCGCCCACGGTATGCTGTCGATGGGCCTTACGGGGAAGATGCTGACCAACTATGTCGGCGATGGCCGCTTGAAGAAATTCGGCGTCCGCTTCACCAATCAGGTCTGGCCGGGCGATACCCTGACCTCAAAAGCCACGATCGTCGACATTCGCAACGAAGACGATGGTCCGGTCGTCGACTTGGCGTTAGAGACGGTGAACCAGGATGGCCAGACGGTGATCACCGGTTCGGCAACCGCCCGGGCGGATCCCTGAGTTTGGAGAACAGCCGATGAAACTTGGTTTGTCGATCGGCTATTCCGGGGCTGAGATGGACTTGCCGGTGGAGCGGGTCAAGACGGCGGAACGGCTCGGGTATGATTCGGTCTGGACCGCCGAGGCCTATGGGTCCGATGCGATCACGCCGCTGGCCTACCTAGCGGCGGTCACGTCGCGGATTAAGCTTGGCACGGCGATCATGCAGGTCTCGGCCCGCACGCCGGCCAATGCTGCAATGTCCGCCGGCACCATCGACGCGCTTGCCGGCGGTGGCCGGTTCATCGCCGGGATTGGTGTTTCGGGACCGCAGATTGTCGAGGGATGGTACGGCCAGCCTTGGGGAAAACCCTATTATTGGCTCAAGGACTACACCGAGATCATGCGCAAGGTCTGGCGGCGTGAGGATGGTTTGGTCCATGACGGCAAGCAGATCGTTCTGCCAGCCGTGGCCGAAGGTTCATTGGGCGTCGGCAAGCCCTTGAAGTCGATCCTGCACATGAAGCCCGACATCCCGATATACTTTGGTGCAGGCAACGAGGCGACGGTGCGGCTCTGTGGCGAGATCGCCGATGGTTGGCTGCCGCTTGGTTTGGTTCCGGGCACGTTCGATGAATACCGCCCCTGGCTCGAGGAAGGTTTTCGGCGCGCGGGTGATGGCAAGGGCTTCGATACGTTCGAGATCCAAGCAAGCGTCTTTGTCGATATCGACAACGATGTGCAGGCAGCCCTCGACCGTCTCAAGCCCCGCGAGGCGCTCTACATCGGCGGCATGGGCCACAAGGACAAGAACTACCACAAGGACATGATGATCCGGCGCGGCTACGCCGATGCAGCCGAGCGCATTCAGGAGTTGTATCTTGCCGGCGCCAAGGTCGAGGCCGCCGCCGCGGTTCCGGACGAGTGGGTTGACGCCCGATCGCTCTGCGGTCCGCCGGCCCGAATCCGTCAGCGCTATGCGCCGTGGGAGGAATGTGGTGCGACCTCGCTCACCGTGCGCACCAATCAGGACGCGGCGGTACCACTGATGGCCAAGGCGGCGCGGCTAAACCCACCTGTCTCGGGTTAAACGGCTAGCCCGCCCCGGATCAAAGCTTCAAGTAGTGAAGGACCAGCTTTCCGGAATCAGCGAATAGCCGCCAGCCTCCTTGACGAGATGGGAGAAGCCCGGGAAATGCAGATGCATCCCGGCGATAAGCACGCCGTCGGCTGAGGTCATGTCGAAGGTTTTTCGGCGCGTTTCAATCGCGGCGGCGGGATCGGTATCAAAAACCATGGTCACTTCCGGGCGGCGTACCTGAATGTCCGGCACATGGCAGATATCCCCCCAGATCAACAGCGATTCTCCAGCCGACTCGACCAGATAACCGGTATGGCCGGGTGTATGGCCATGTAAAGGCATTGCGGTCACATGAGGGAACACATCGCCGACGGCCGGCTTCAGTCGATCCATGTAGGGCGCCGCCTGGAAGCGGGCGCCCATGAAATAGCGTTCCTGCTGGCTGTCATTGACCCGCGACATGGCGCCGTCGTCGTGCCAATGTTTGACGTCTTCTTCCGCGACGACGATTTCGGCGTTGGGGAAAAACCGCTCGCCACTCGGGCTGGTCAAACCGTTCGAGTGATCCGGATGCATATGGGTCAGCAAAATCGTATCGATCTCAGAGCGGTCAACGCCGATCTTGGTCAACAGGGCGGGCAGATGGCCCAGGGTTGGCCCCATCGTGTCGCCAGATCCGGTATCGACCACCGCAATCCGGCCCCCGGCCCGAATCAGATAGCAATTGACGGTAATGCGTGGCGGCGAGACGCGAAAGTTGGCCGTCAGGATACCCTCGGCTTCGTTAGGCTCGATGGATTGAAGCGCCGCGAAGGGGGCATCGACATAGCCGTCGGCGATAGCGGTGACCAGAACATCGCCGATGCGACGGTGATATAGGCCTGGAACCTGCGTGATTTCGGTATCGGTCACGGTTGATCATCCCCTGGGTTCGTATCGACAGAACCGGACGGTAGCAATGTTCCGCCGCCGATGGAATTCGATTGCGCCCGCGCCTATCCGGGGAGCTGCGCCGATCTTCCAGTGTATCGCCCAACCTAGTTTCATCGGATACTGCACGGGCACAGGGGTGAAATGGTGACGGACAAATGGTGGATTACGACGCTATCGTCGTTGGCGGCGGTCATAACGGGCTGATCTGCGCGGCGTATCTTGCTCGCGCCGGGCTGCAGACCTTGCTGCTGGAGCGCCGAGCGATCCTCGGCGGTGCCTGTGTCACCGAGGAGATTCCGGGTGCACCGAGCCATTTAATATCCACCGGCGCGGCCCAACTCGGCAATCTGCCTCCTGCGATCATCGCCGATCTTGGTCTTGCCGGTTTCGGCTATGAAATGCTCCTGCCCGATCCGCTCTCGGTGTTTCTGCTTGACGATGGTCGGCACCTGACCTTGTGGCGGGATGGCGAGCGGACGCTTGAGGAGATCCGTGGTTTTTCCGCGGCGGACGCCCGAGCCCTGCCAGCCTATCAAGCGGACTGTAACGCCTTTTGCGATGTGATTGAGCCGATGCTTGACGCGGATCAAGCGCCGTCGCTCGACGCGATCGAGGCTGCCTTTCGTGGCGCCGGGCGGAGCGACCTGTTTAGTGATTTCATGCTCGGCAGTATCCACGATCTTCTTCGCAGCCGTTTTGAGAACGAGGCTGTGCAGGCGGCGCTCGGTCTGGCCGCCACCTTCGGGACCAATGCCGGTCCGCAGACCCCAGGCACCGCCTATGTCATGGCGCATCACCTTTTCGGTGGCACCACGGGGGTCCGGGGCCGAACTGGCTATGTAAAGGGCGGAATGGGTGGCTTGGCCGATGCCCTTGCAAGGGCCGCAACACATCACGGCGCTGAGTTGCGCACGGACGTCGAAGTCGCGCGGATCATCATCCAAGAGGGCCGCGCCCGGGGTGTCCAACTCGCCGATGGTCGGTGCATCCAGGCTTCAATGGTGATCTCCAACGCAGACCCGCAGCGAACCTTCCTCGGGTTAGTCGGCGAGAGCTACCTTTCGCCAGCGTTCAGCACCGCGATCAACAGCATCCAGGTGCGGGGCCAGGCGCTCAAGGTCAATTGCGCCCTGGACCGGTTGCCGAAATTCACCGGCCTGCCGCCTGAAATGACGCCGGCCCGGGTCACCATCTGTCCGAGCCTGGACTATGTTGAGGCAGCTTGGCAGCAGGCCAAGCAGGGTCAACTGTCGCAAAATCCCTTCATGACCGTGCACATGCAATCTGCGATCGACCCGTCCCTGGCGCCGCAAAACCGGCATACACTCACCTGCTATGCCCAGTACTTTCCCTACGATCTCGATCCGTCACTTGGGGGATGGGGCAACCAGCGCGAGCGGGCCGGCAAGATCGTGTTGGACACCGTTGCCCACCATGCCCCGGATCTACACGAGGTAATTTCGGCGACAGAGGTGATGACTCCATTGGATATCGAGCGGCGTTTTTTCATGACCGGCGGGCATCAGTTCCACGGCGATCTGATCATCGGTCAGCTGTTTGACCAACGTCCGGCGCCCGGCTGCGACGGCGCGAAAACTCCGATCGATAGGCTTTATATATGTGGCGCTGGCGCTCATCCCGGCGGCTGTGTCTGGGGCGTGCCGGGGCAACGCGCGGCCCGGACCGTCATCACCGATGCAGCGGCCAATGTGTTCGATTGAGGTAAAATCGGCTCCAGAGACGAGCCTCGCCCCCGTCCGGAAACACTCCAAACATCGACCGTGTCCTGGACACCCGCCCCATTCGAAGCGAAGATACCGCTAACGCTGCCCTGCTGAACATAGGGAGTTTTCGTCGTGCCACTCGAGGTAAAATCGCTCACCGATGTGTTCGCCGCCACCGTCGGGGGCATCGATCTGGTCAATCTCGATGACCAGATGTTCAAGCAGATCCAACAGGCATTCGAGGAACACGGCGTCCTGATTTTTCAGGGCCAGCCGATGGACGACGCTCAGCAAGTCGCGTTCAGTGAGCGCTTCGGCCCGCTGGAGCGCACCGTCAGCGCCAGTCCGACCGGTGGCACCGCCTTCGCGCGGCAGTCGAACATCGATATCAAATCCGGGGACATCATCGCCAAGAACGACATCGATTATTGACGCGAAGTCTGCGTTGGGGTCGGCGACTAAGTATCACTTTAACTTCCAACCAATCTCTCGATCCGAAATCCTACACATATCCGCCGTCAAGGCCTTTGAGGCAGAATTGGGTTTTTGCGTAACGGCGGAGTATTGATCTCATCGCTGTGGCAGTAAGGAACTGTCAATCGGCATTGAAAGTTGCCTCGAGCCGGTCGAGCAGCGCGGTTGTCGTCTTGGCGTCGCCGAAAATGCTGGGTCATTTACCGAAGGCGAGGTTGGTGGTGACGATGAGCGAGGTATCCTCGTAGAGCTTGTTGGCGAGATAAAACAGCAACTGCCACCGGTTGGGGCGATAGGTAGGAAGCCAGGTTCGTCGAGGAAGAGGAGGGCGATCAGGCAGAACAGATCGGCCAAGCGTCCCCGGCGTCTGGCACGTGTAATCTGAGGTATCCAGCGAGACACGGAATGGAGTAATTGTAACTTTTCCTCGAACCTCACGTAAGGCGTATTTCCGTTGTGAGCGCTGTACGGTTTAGCGAGGTTGTAAAACTGCTCGCATTCAGCAAGTTTAACTTCAAGATCGACGTCACCCTCATAGCTAAGCAGCTGATAGAATTCCTGCTCGTCGGATCTGTTCTGCCACTCGAGCTTATCGTTCAAATGGGGTGACCCGGCCCCGCGTGATTAAAGATATATTTCCATCCGTATCGTCGTGACGAAATAGATCGCACCAACCCACCAAAACACGCCCAGACCATCGCCACCGTGCCAGACAGCAATCCGTAAACCGTTGCAATAACCACATTGAAAACCAGCGTTAACGGCTGGTTGCGCTCGAACATCAGCAACTGGCCGCCCGCACCACCGCAGCCATCGCTGTCTAAGGGTTCTCTTGTTAACCCTTTTACGATCGGTTTACCTGCACGGTCGTCAAGGCCGGTAATTTCTGCAATCAATGGCTACGTTCGGTATGAAAAAGTTTGCTAGCCACCCAATTATGGCGACCACGCGCTGTTTTAGAGAATGCCCAGCATCACGGCTACCCACCGGCGTGGTTAGGTGCAATACCGGGTTTGCGATTAGACCGCCGTTTCGCGCCTAATCTTGCCCACCAGGGCTTGCAGGCGGAGTAGCCCAGAATCCGGAATTCCAAGTTTTGTTAGATGGCTGGACGTCTGGTGCAGATAAT
>Ga0302135_10000681_pt1 | contig 20443 bp, 21 predicted proteins | sample CBN3_surface_MG_FD_203119 | JGI IMG/M metagenome (GOLD analysis project Ga0302135, IMG submission 203119) | Marine microbial communities from Western Arctic Ocean, Canada - CBN3_32.1 | ecosystem: Environmental > Aquatic > Marine > Oceanic | place: Canada: Western Arctic Ocean | collected...
CTGTAACGCGTGCGCGTGAGGTGCAGAGGAGGGGGCGGGCGGGGCAGTTCCGGGCCTCTCTGGTCGGCTACACGAATGCCGGCAAGTCGTCGTTGCTACGCGCGCTATCCGGGGACACCGACATCCTGGTCGAAGATCGCCTTTTCGCTACGCTGGATTCTGCCACACGCAACGTGGCTTTAGGCGATGGCTACGCCGCACTGATCACCGACACCGTAGGTTTCATCCGCAAGCTCCCTCACCATCTGGTGGCGTCCTTTCGTTCCACCCTGGAGGAAGCGCGCGAGGCCGACATGTTGCTGCACGTGGTGGACGGCTCGTTTCCGGACTGGCAGGGACAGTTCGATGTTGTGGAGGACGTGCTCAAAGAACTCCGCTTGGACGAGCGACCTCAGATTCTGGTCTTCAACAAGGCTGACCGCATTACACACGCTGAGGAGAAGGCACTACGGGAGCGGGTGCGCGCCTTCGAGCCACGGCCCGCCGTGTTCGTTTCGGCGCTGGACCCGGCGTCACTCGTGGCTTTGCGTGAAACGCTCAAGGCCCACATTCGCCTCGGCCTGTCCTGTGTTCACCTGGAGCTTCGTGCCGATGACGGGGAGTCGCTTGCCTGGCTCTACCGCGAAGGAGAGGTGCTGGAGCGGCTGGACCACGGGGCTATGATCGACGTCAAAGCCCGGATTTCCGGCCGCATCCTGGGACAGCTGCGGCAACGCCAAGGGGTCCTAATCGTGGAGATTGCATGATGGGCGACCGGGTGCTGATCGTGGGACCCGGCCGCGCCGGGCTCGCGTTGGGCTACGCGCTCTGGCAGGCGGAGGCGCTCGAGTCCCTCTCCTACTGCGGGCGGCAGTCTGAGCCTCCCGCGCACCCGCTCTTCATGGAAGGCCGCGCGCGATACTTCTTCGGTCTGGAGCGCCCAGGGCCGGGCGTCACAGCGGTCCTGCTGACCGTGCCGGACGACGTGCTGCCCGAGATGGCCCATGCGATGGCGGGGCAGGGCGAGGCGCCTGAGAGATGCGTAGCCTTGCATTGCTCGGGCACGCTCTCGACAGATGTGCTGGCGCCTCTGCACGCTCGCGGATATCACGTGGGGTCATTACATCCCTTGCAGTCGTTGGCGAATCCCGTGACGGGTGCGGAGCGGCTGTCCGGGTCGTGGTTCGCGGTCTCGGGTGAAAGTGAGGCGACCGCGGTCGCCCGTCGTCTGGTGGCCGGGCTGGGAGGCACCCCGTTTGCCGTTCCGATGGCGCGCAGGCCTCTCTACCACGCCGCTGCGGTGGTTGCATCCAACTACCTTCCCGTATTGCTGGCGCTCTCGGCTCGCCTCCTCGTGCTGGCTGGTGTCGACGAAGACGATGCCATTCCGGCTCTCCTCCCGCTCATGCGGGGGACGCTCGATAACGTCTCCGAGCTCGGTCTCGCCCCGGCCCTCACCGGACCGATTTCCCGCGGGGATATCGAAACCGTGCGTCTCCACCTGCGAACGCTTCCCGATCGTGAAGCACGGGTCTACCGGGACCTGGGTCGGGAAGCAGTGGCGCTGGCAGAGGCGAGAGGACTGGAAGGTGATGCCGTGGCTGTTCTCAGGGGACTGTTCGAGACCGGGGTGGAGGCCGGAGCATGAGAGATATTCGGTTGTACATCAACATCGACCATGTTGCCACCGTCCGGCAGGCGCGCCTCACAGACGAGCCCGACCCAGTCCGGGCCGCGGTGTTGGCCGAGCTGGGAGGTGCTGACGGCATCACGGTCCACCTGCGCGAAGATCGGCGCCACATCCAGGACCGGGATGTCCGGCTCCTAATGGAGACAGCGCGGACAGCAGTGAACCTTGAGCTGGCGGTGGCGAGTGATATTGTGGAGCTGGCTTGCGAGCTTGCTCCCCTACAAGCAACGCTAGTGCCTGAGCGGCGTGAGGAGGTCACTACGGAGGGAGGGCTCGACCTCTTCTCAGACGGGAGGCTCCGCCTGGTAGGCGCAGCGCTCGACCGCCTCCGAGATGCGCGGGTGCGGACATCGCTCTTCATCGACCCGCACGAGAAGGCAGTCCGCGCTGCAGCCCAACTCGGAGTGGACGCGGTCGAGCTCCACACTGGAGAGTACGCCAACGTTTTACGGAGCGGCCGAGCGGATGATCTCCTCCGGATCGAGGAGGCGGCGGCGCTCGGCCGCGATCTCGGGCTGGCGGTACATGCCGGACACGGCCTCACCTACGAGAACGTTACGCCAGTGGCGGCGCTAGCTGATCTCGAAGAGCTAAACATAGGCCACTCGGTGGTATCCCGGGCCGTTCTGGTTGGCATCGAGCGGGCGGTCCGGGAGATGGCCGAGCTGGTGCGAATGGCGCGCACGCATTGAGGGTGTACTGGAAGGTGGTCGTCGGGGTCAGCATCACCGCGTTCTTGCTTTGGTGGATCTTGCGAGACGTTCCGTTCGACGAGGTGTGGACCCAAATCCGGCAAGCGCACCTTGGCTTGCTGTTCGCTGCGGTCACGGTCGCGACCGCTGGACTCCTGATCAGGGCGCTGCGCTGGAAAGTCCTTCTGCAGCCCGTCCGCGCCGACACCTCCCTCCGCAACCGCTTCGCGGCCGTCAACATCGGCTTCATGGCCAACAACCTTCTCCCCGCGCGCGTCGGTGAGTTTGCGCGCGCGTACGCGCTCTCCAAGGTCGAGGCGGTATCGATACCTGCGGCTTTCGGCACCCTCGTCGTCGAAAGGATCCTGGACGCGCTCGTGCTGATGGGCATTCTGTTGGCCACGATCTTAAGCCCGAGCTTCCCGTCCTCTGCGCGCCTCTCGGGAGGTCCATTGGGCGCGGCCTTAACTGCCGTCATCGCGCTGCTCCTAGTGCTCGTGGTGATCATCACCCTCCTGCTGGCGATTCCGCGGACCGTGGTACATGTCGTCGAGCGGCTCGCGATCGCGCTCCCAGGCGATTTGGCGCGCCCGGTCGTGACTGCACTGGAGGCGTTCCTGGGCAGCCTCAAGGTGTTTCGCAGCCCCAAGCTCCTCTTTCTTGGGATTATCTGGAGCGTCGTTTTTTGGCTCTGGCATGGACTCTCGTTCTGGCTGGGGATGCTGGCCTTCGATATCCATGCCGGGCCGGTCGCCGCCTACTTCACAGAGGCGGTGGTCGGGTTCGGAGTGGCGATACCAGCGGCGCCCGGGTTCTTCGGCACCTTTCACGCGTCGGCCAGCTGGGCGCTTTCGGTTTTCGACGTGCCGGCTCCCAGCTCGCTGGCGTTCGCCTTCGGGTACCATCTCGGGGGCTTCATCCCTGTCACCGTGATCGGCCTCTATTATGCCAGCCGGATCGGACTATCGCTCAAGGACGTGGGGGATAGCGAAACGCGCGTAGGGGAGGCGGTTGAGCGACAGCATCCGGAAGGCCGGTGACCGAGGTGCGGGTCGTCGCGCCCGCGAAGGTGAACTTGCGCCTATGCATTTTGGGTCGCCGCCCCGACGGGTACCACGACCTCCATACGCTTTTCCAGGCGGTGGACCTGCACGACGTGCTCCACGTGCGGCGTGCAGGAGCCGGCGTCCAGCTCGTTGTGGAGGGGGGCGACGCGGGGCCGGTAGAGGAGAACCTGGTCGCGCGGGCCGCGCGGGCGTTTCTGGCCGCTGCTAGTCTCAACGAGGAAGGACTTCGCATGCGGCTGGAAAAGCGGATCCCCGTGGGGGCCGGCCTGGGGGGCGGCTCCTCCGATGCGGCCGCGACGCTCTTGGCACTAGACAGGCTCTTTCCCGGAGCCATGGCGCCCGGGCGAATCGCTGATCTGGCCTCTGGAATCGGCTCAGACGTCCCCTTCTTCCTGGGCACGTCCCCTCTTGCTCTGGGGCGAGGGCGGGGGGAGGTCATCGAGGCTGTCGAGCCGCTTCCTAGCCTGGCGGGAGTCGTGGTGTTGCCCCCGGTTCAGGTTTCTACACGAGATGCGTATCGCGAGCTTGCTTGGGCCCGGGAGGATGACCGCCTTTCCACTCATGTCGCGCTCGGTGCTCCCACCGATTGGGACGAGGCCGTCGCTGGCGCCGCCAACGATTTTGAGGTTGTGGTTTGCCGGACCCATCCTCCGGTCGCCGATGCTCTCGCGGCTCTGCGTGCAACCGCGCCACTCGTTGCCCTCTTGTCGGGGAGTGGCTCAGCGTCGTTCGCCTTTTACCACAGCGCGGGCAGTGCGAAGCGGGCTGCTGCAGGTCTTTCTCAGAGTGCGGAGTTCCGGGTCTTCACCGTGCGTACCTTGACTGCTTGGCCCAACCGGACTTGAGGCGTTCACTGTGGCGGGGCAGATTCACTTAGGGCCCCCTGGTGTAATGGCAGCACAATAGCCTTTGGAGCTGTTGGTCCAGGTTCGAATCCTGGGGGGGCTACTTCAAGTGGGGCAGGCACTTACGGTGTCTGCCCCACTTGTTCGTTTCGGCCCCTGTCACGCTAGTTGTCACAGTTCACAGGCTTAGAAAGATCACCCCGTGGCCAGGGCGAGCGCCTTCGCGTCCCCGCGGTGCTGTCGACGGTAGCCGGACCCGATCCTGCCAAGGCCGTCCGCGAACACGAGTTCCTCTTGGAGTCGGACCGGGCTTATTGGAGTCGGTCCATGATGCAGCACAAGATCAATGGTCAGATCTACGAGATGGATCGGATCGACGAGTGTGTCCCCTTCGGCGATACCGAGATCTGGACATTCGTGAACGCCGCCAGATTTTCCCACTCGGTCCATGTACACGCCACGCATTTTTGAGTGGTCTCACGTACGGGAGGGCGAGGGAAGGTGATGCCCTGGGAGGGGCTCAAAGATACGGTTCTGATGCATACCGGCGAGACCGTCAGCGTCGCTGTGCGCTTCACCGCGCAGAGGCGACTCTCCCTCTTCCACTGTCACAACATTGAGCACGAGGATGGGGCGTGATGGTGAATTTCACGGTGGAATAGATCCGAAGAGGAGTCTGTCGCGGATCTCGCTCCTTTCGGGTCAGGGGTTCCGGCCCCACTCGCGGTCCTCGGGTCTCAGTCGCATCTTGAGCGGCGTGTGCTGGTTCGAGCATGACCGCCCCTTTTCTGGAGACCTGAGATGCGCTGCTTTCTGCCACGACACATGGCCGCTACAGTCGCCATGCTTGTGTCCATTGCGTTCGTCCCCTCAGTCATTGCGGCAGCGACGATCCAGGACCAGGATCCACGCCTCGATGCCATGAAGAGCGAGGCTCTGAAGCTGGTAGATGGTCGCGCTAAGCTGGTACAGGAAATTGTCGATCAACTCTATTCATTCGGCGAGCTCGGTTTTCAGGAGTTCGAGACGCAGCGGTACCTGACGGGGTTGCTTGAGGAGAATGGCTTCGAGATCGAGTTGGGGGTCGCCGGAATGCCCAGCGCGTGGACCGCGAGGTGGGGCTCTGGCCGGCCGGTGATCGCACTCGGCTCGGACGTCGACGGCATTCCTCAGTCCAATCAGAAGCCTGGCGTAGGATACCGGGAACCGATCCTATCTATGGCTCCTGGGCACGGTGAGGGTCATAACTCGGGCCAAGCGGTGAATATCGCAGCGGCCCTGGCGGTGAAGGAGATCATGGAGCGAGAAAACCTCCCGGGTACACTGCTCATCTGGCCGGGCATCGCAGAGGAGCAACTGGGGTCGAAGGCATTCTTCGTCAGGGACGGTGTCTTCGATGGTGTCGACGTGAATCTGTTCACGCACATTTCGTCGAACTTCGGCGTGTCATGGGGTCAGAGCGGAGGCAACGCCCTCATCTCGGCTCAGTTCAGCTTCACCGGAGAAACCGCACACTCAGCCGGATCACCGTGGCGGGGGCGGTCGGCTCTGGACGCGGTGATGCTGATGGCGCAGGCATGGGAGTTCAAGCGGGAGCATCTTCGACCAGCTGCTCGCTCGCACTACATCATTGTCGAGGGCGGAGACCAACCCAACGTCGTTCCTCAGCACGCCAAGATTTGGTTCTTCTTCAGAGAGCGCGACTACGATCTCACCAAGGAGCAATACGACGCGGCGATCCTCATGGCGGAGGGCGCTGCCCTCATGACCGGTACCGAAATTGACACGATTCAGATCGTGGGATCGGCGTGGAGTCGCCACTTCAACAAGCCGGTGGCCGAGGCCACATACAATAATATTCAGCGCGTTGGGCTCCCCGATTGGTCCGAGGACGACCAGACCTTGGCCAGGGGACTCCAGCGTGAGCTGGGTCAGGAGGAACGGGGGCTTACCGACTCGATCGGAGATATCAGCGGTCCCGTCGACCTCGAACTCTCGTTGGGTGGTGGTTCAGACGACATTGGCGATGTCTCATGGAACATGCCGACCGTAACGCTGCGCTATCCCGCCAATATGCCGGGGGGACCCGGGCACAATTGGGCCAACGGAATCGCGATGGCTACGCCGATCGCCCACAAAGGCAGCTTGGCGGGTGCGAAGGTGCAGGCGCTCACGCTCTTGGATCTCCTTCTTAGGCCTGAACTCGTGGAGGAAGCCTGGTCGTACTTCAATGACGTCCAGGGTGAGGAGCAGGAGTACATACCCTTCATCTCGGCTACGGACGATCCTGCCATCTTTCTCAACGAGGAGATCATGCAGCGGTATCGGCCCTTGATGGAGCCCTACTATTACGATGCCACTAAATTTGATACGTACCTGGAGCAGCTTGATATCGAGTATCCCACGGTCAGGGGAAAGCCGATCGCTGATTAGCGCGTCGCGCTGGTTCCAGGTTCTACTGACCTTCATCATCCGCTCATGATCAAGATCCGAGGCGTCGAAAGGTCAAATCGCACACGTGCCGGGGATACGTTCGTACTCCGGCGCATCGACGCGATCAGACTCGAGGCCAGCTGTGATCTCCTAGGGAGAGGTGCTTAAGGTGACACTGCATATTGAGCCATCATCGTCGCGGTCGGCATCCATGTAGTCCTGACTGTCGGGCATATACAAGTCAGGATTGGACACGAAGCTGCATCTCTCAGAAGAGATTTGTTGGAGTTCTCCGCCCAGGCTGGCGACCGTGAGTGGAACAGGTCCCGTCAGTTGGTTGGTGTGCATGAAGAGCACCTCGAGATTGGTTAGGTTGCTCAGCTCTGTCGGGATCGCGCCGCTCAATTGATTTCTCCCAAGGCGGAGGGATCTGAGGGCGGTCAGGTTCCCCAGTTCCTCTGGGATCGATCCGGTCAGGTTGTTCCGGGACAAAACCAGGTTATTGAGTGCGGTCAGGTTTCCCAGTTCCGGCGGGATCGGGCCACTCAGCTGGTTTTCACTGAGATCGAGGAACTCTAGGGCAGTCAGGTTTCCCAGCTCCACGGGGATTGAGCCTGTCAATTTGTTCGAGTCCAGTCTTAGCTGGACCACGTGCTCATCAGAGCAGGAGATCCCCAGCCAGAGACACGGGTCAGCCGCCAGAAGCCACCCAGCTTTCTTGGTCCATTCGTCGCCGCCCGTAGCGTCGTGTACGACCAGCAGGGCATCACACTCGGCGGTCGGTATCGTAGTTACCGTACTGCAGTCGAATCCGGCATCTTCGCAGCCCACCAGCAAGACAGTTGTGGACAGTATGGCGAGCTTAAGGGGTTCCTTCCACCAACCCATGATATTCCTCTCCGATTTGGGATTTTCGGAACAAGATCTGCGGCGAGTGACACACTTCTGGGCCGGCTCGAGCTAATAGTGCGGGGCGGGGACGAGCCGGGTCGGGCGCGCCGGGTGGCTTCCTGACCTCCTGGGTGGTGGGCCGAACACTGCGTTGCCGGTCCGTGTTGCTTCACCGCTCACCCCTCCATACTGTGCCGATTGGTGTATGACAGCAATAGGAGGGGGCATGTTGACGACTCCACGCGCAGCCGTGCTCGCTGCGGCCACTCTCGCCAACGCGTTGCTTGCGCTGGATGCACGGGCGCAGCTCACCCGTATCGACCTAGAAGTTGTTGAGTCTCCCGCGTTCGACGGTGAGATTTTCGGCGAGATTGGACAGTACGAGCGCCTCCGAGGCTTCGCCCATGGTGCGGTCGATCCGGACGATCCGAGACATCGTGACATCGTCAACCTCGAGCACGCGCCGCGCAACGATAGCGGTCTCGTTGAGTACAGCACCACGATAGAAATCTATCGGCCGATCGACATCCGGCGCTGGAACCGAGTGATCTTCAACAACGTTCCCAATCAAGGTCGCGCTGGTATCGATCGGTGGGTCCGAATTCTGGACAGGGGTTTCGCGCTGGTGATGGTCGGATGGCAGGGCGACCTGAAGCCGACCGCCACCAACATCGTGTCGTTGTTGCCCGTCGCGCGTAACGCGGACGGCACCTCGATCGTGGGGCCGGCGTTCGAGGAGCTCATTTTCAATGACGATGAAAGCTCATCCGAAGCACGGCTGACCTATGCGGCCGCGACCCTCGACCCAGGCAGAGCTACGCTAACGGTACGTCGATACCGGGAGAGTTCGAGTTCTAGGCCGTCCGATCTCTCTTGGAGCTACAGGAGTGCCGGTGAGATTCGTATAAGGCGTCCCGCCGGCTTCGATGGCAGCGCGATCTACGAGTTCCTCTATCAGGCGAAGGATCCCATCGTCATGGGGTTGGGTTTTGTCGCCATGCGCGACGCGATCTCGTTCCTCCGCTACGACGTGCGGGACGCTGCCGGGAGTTTGAACCCGTTGGCGTTCCAGGGACTACCCACTACTGCGATTTCTCTCGGCATATCACAGAGCGGGCGATTCCTACGGGATATGCTCTATCAGGGATTCAACGAGGACGTGGCCGGGCGCATAGTGTTCGACGGCATTCATCCGGACGTCGCGGGCGGGCACAAAACGTTCACGAACTACCAGTTCGGTCAGCCCGGACGCTTCATACAGCAGCATGAGGGTCATCTCTACCCCGGCGATCAATTTCCCTTTAGCTATGCGACCCTCACCGACCCGATCAGTGGTCGCACGGACGGTCTTCTCGAGCGGTGTGCCGCGTCCGACACCTGCCCCAAGATCATCCATACCGATAGTGAGACGGAACTCTGGACGTCGCGGGCCTCTCTCGTAGTTACGGATCCGCTCGGTAAGGACGTAGAGCTGCCCGAGAGCGTCCGAATGTATCTCGTCGCGGGCACGAGACACGGGGGTGGGGCCGGCGTCCACTCTGAGATGCCTACGCGGAGCCCCATTTGCCAGAATCTCAGCAATCCGCTGGCTTACTATCCAATAAGGACGGCTCTTACAGTTGCTCTCTATGAGTGGGTAGCCGACGGCATCGAGCCTCCACCGAGCCGCTTCCCAACCGCTTCGGGCGGGGGCCTCGTGGCTTCTGCTGAGAGTGGCTTCCCGCACATTCCGGGGGTCACGTATTCCGGCAGCTACAACGTCTTACGCCTCCATGATCATCGGACTCTACCGCCTACGCCGGGCGATTCCTACACGGTCCTGGTGGGAAGCGTGGACGAGGACGGAAATGCGATCGGTGGCATCCGCCCTCCGACTCTCTCGGTTCCGGTCGGAACGCACACGGGCTGGAATTTACGGCGGGAGGGGTTCGCGGAAGGTGCGCTTTGCGCTGGGCCCGGGTCCTTCATACCGTTCAGGGTAGATCGGGCTGAGCGCATGGCGACAGGTGATCCACGGCTCTCACTCCAGGAGCGGTACCCGAATCACGATGTCTACGTGAGTGCCGTCGCCAAGGCGACCGAGGCACTCGCGCGGGACCGCCTGCTGCTCAGGCGGGATGCGGATGAGATCGTACGGTCCGCAGACGACAGCATGGTCCGTCGGTAGTTTCGGGGTCACTCCGAGTAGCACACCATTTGGATTGCTTTGAACCTTGAGCAGTTGGTCGGCTAAATGACAGAGCGAGGAGAAGCAGGTCGTGAGCTATGGCCTATAGTCTCACCGGCGGTGGCGCGTGGATTAGCGCGCTGACCGCATCGCGCACCAACCAGCCAGCCATCGCCCCCTCCCCCGGCAGAACCGGTGTGCTCATTTAATGCAAAGCCGAACCGTCTTTGACGGGTTCGCGCGGCACGGGTTCCTTCGATTCCTCTGGTTTTCCCACGTCTGGGTCAGGTGCGCAAGATGAGCCGCGTGAACCACGAACGACCCGAGGACACTGACGGCCGGGAGCACGTCCAGGCCCGCGGGCTCATCACGGCCCCCGTTTCCACACCTACCCAACGGTTGAGCCTGGTGGCGGGTCTGGCCCTGTTCGTCTTGATGCGGCTATTGCCTGAGCCCATCGGGCTCTCCGGTGATGGGTGGGCTGTGGCGGGAGTGGGTACCCTTATGGCGATATGGTGGATGACCGAGGCGGTCCCCATTCCCGTAACGGCCATGCTACCGCTCGTGCTCTTCCCACTATTGGGGGTGGCAACCATGGCCCGGGCTGCTGCTCCCTACGCCAACCAGGCCATATACCTCTTCATGGGTGGATTCTTCATAGGAAAGGCCATCGAGAAGTGGTCGCTACACCGCCGCATCGCGCTCGCGATCATCGTCCGGGTCGGTACCAGCCCCAAGCGTCTGCTCTTCGGGGTGATGGCGGCGACCGCGCTCGTCTCCATGTGGATCAGCAACACCGCGACCGCGGCGATGATGCTCCCCATCGCGCTGGCGGTGGGGAGCATATTCCGTCCTACGGATGACGGCTCGACGCCCCAGAAACCATACAATTTTGGCGTCGCTCTCATGCTCGGCGTTGCATATGCGGCGTCGATCGGAGGCGTAGGAAGCCTCATAGGTACGCCGCCCAATGTCCTTTTCGCCGCGGCCGCATACGAACTCTTGGGCGTGCGGATCAGCTTGCTCAAGTGGATGATGGTGGGGGTGCCTCTGACGTGTATAATGCTACCGCTCGCCTGGCTTATTATCCTCAAGTTTTATCCCCCTGAGGAGCTCGGCGGCGACGCGCGTGCGGCGATCCAGGAACAGCAGAAACTGCTCGGTCCCCCCTCGCGTGCTGAGTGCTTCGTGGGAATAGTATTCGTGCTCACGGTGCTCGCCTGGATCATGCGCGAGCCCAAGGTCCTCGGGGCTGTAAGCGTGCCCGGCATTACGACCTTCCTTCCTGGGGTGACCGACGGGACGATCGCAATGTTGTCCGCGCTGGTCCTCTTCGTCGTCCCGATCGATTGGCGGCGCGGTCAAGTTGCGCTGGACTGGGGCGCTGCGGTGACGATTCCCTGGGGTGTTCTGATACTGTTTGGCGGAGGGTTGTCTCTGGCGGATGCGATGGGGAACACCGACCTCTCGGAATGGATCGGCCGTGGTGTGGTGGTGCTCGCCGGAGCGCCTACGATCGTCATGATCGCAGCCGCTTCGGCGCTCTTCGTAGTTCTCGGAGAGGTCACGTCGAACACGGCGATGACCGCGATGGCGCTCCCCGTCATGGCCGGGATGGCTGCTCCCCTGGGAATCCCTCCGCTTGTTCTCATGGGCACGGTTGCGATCGCGTGCTCGATGGGATTCTGTCTGCCGGCCGGCACGCCGCCGAACGCGATCGTGTTCGGCTCGGGATACGTTACGATTGGTCAGATGGTGCGGGCAGGGATTTGGGTAGATGTGCTGAGCATCACGGTCGTGACACTGGTCGCCATGTTTCTACTCCCGGTGGTATTCGGATAAAGCGGGTGCTACGGCCTACGCATTTTCATTGATCCGTCCTCCTCTTCCGCTAAAGATCCAAGCCGTCATCATTTCGATGGATATGTCCGTCGGATCGTGCACCAACACCTCCGCCTGGCAAGGTGGTTCGGTCATCCCGGCTAATCTAACAACCTTAGGCCCTTGACGTTTTATGCCTATCAAAGTAAGGTTTATGGACCTTATGATTGACCATGAAAAGCCGATGTTCGTGGTGGTCTTGTAGATGCGGCCACAGGGCGTCCGATAAACCTCAGGAGAAACCATGAAAACGAGGAACCAACAGGTGAGACTGGGCCTGGGTGCGGTGGGCTTGTTCGCAGTGCTGGTTACGCCTGCACTCGGCTCGGCCCAGGAGGTTGAGGTATCGGCGAACGTAGGCTGGGTCTCCGAGTATTTGTACCGCGGACTCCCCCAGAAGACCTCGTCCGGCAGTGCGGGCCTGGACATCGGCATCGGCAACGCCTACATGGGCACCTGGGCAGCAGACGTCGGGGACGGTAACGAGGTCGACCTCTACGCCGGTTTGGGAACCGAGTCTGGAGCCTTCAGCGTGAGCGTCGGTGGCACAGGGTATTTCTATACGGGCGGCTTCGACGACACGTACCTGGAAGGAAACCTGAACGCGGGCTACGGGGCCCTTTCCGCGGAGTTCTCACTGGGCAAGTACGATACCGAACCAGAATATCAGACCTACTGGTTCGCAGGCATTACGCTGGAGGGGGCCGGACTCTACGCCACGGTCGGCACCTTCGGTAGGGACTTCGACGGCGAGTATTTCGAAGCCGGTTACGGAGTTTCAGTAGGTGGTCTGGATCTATCGGCCGCGTGGGTCCACGGCAACAAGGACCTTGGTGTCTTCATCGAAGGTGCTGATGGTGACACCCTCGTTTTCGGCATCAGCCATTCGCTCGGAATTTCCTGACGAAACGTGATCGAGGGTGGCGCGAACATAAGAACGCATCGCAATCTGTCTGACATTCCTTTGGATCAAAGGTCCTGACCATGCGGGAGTTACCATGACTGACCCAGCGATAATCCCAATTCTGGCCGCAGTGCAGGATGTGGCCATCGAGCTGTCCCCGGCCGACACCGCCTGGATGCTCGCTTCCACTGCCTTGGTGCTGCTGATGACTCCGGCGCTGGGCTTCTTCTACGGGGGCCTCGTGCGCTCCAAGAACATCCTGAACACGCTCATGATGAGCTTCGCCTCGCTCGGCGTGGTCGGGGTCGCCTGGGCACTGCTCGGATATTCGCTTGCGTTTGCTCCGGGATCGAGCTGGATAGGCGGACTCGACTATATGTTCCTGCGGGGAGTCGGTCTGGATAGTGGTGGAGCAGGGCTTGCTATCCCACACCTGTTATTCATGGCCTATCAGGGCACCTTCGCCATTATCACCGCGGCGCTGATCTCGGGGGCTGTTGTAGAACGGATGCGCTTCGGTCCCTATCTGGTCTTTATCACGCTGTGGAGTCTGGTGGTTTATGCTCCGATAGCGCATTGGGTGTGGGGTGGTGGGTGGATCTCTGACTTGGGTGCGCTCGACTTTGCGGGCGGAACAGTTGTGCATGTGAACGCAGGAATCGCCGCGGTTGTGGCGGCGGTCGTGGTGGGTAGCCGAAAGGACTACGGGAAAAGGGCTTACCTTCCCCACGACGTGACCTACGTTTTGCTGGGAGCGGCACTTCTGTGGTTCGGATGGTTCGGCTTCAACGGCGGGAGCGCGCTCTCGGCCAGCGGCTCGGCCGCCCTCGCTTTCGTGAACACTATGCTTGCACCCGCGGCCACACTCGTGGTTTGGATGCTGCTCGACACGATGAATACCGGTAAGATCACGGCGGTCGGCGCGGCGACCGCCATCGTCGTAGGGCTGGTCGCGATCACGCCGGCTGCTGGGTTTGTTGGCCCGATGAGCGCTTTGGCGTTGGGAGCGATCGCTGCTATTCCCAGTTACTTTTTGATCTCCTACCGAGCCCGCACGCGCCTTGACGACTCGCTCGATGTGTTCGCTGCCCATGGCGTTGGGGGTGCCACGGGTGCACTCCTCACCGGGGTGTTCGCTGCGACGGTCTGGGGAGGTGTTGCGGGTGCAGTAGACGGCAACGTTGGTATGATTGGCACACAGGCTATCGCGATTCTTGGGGCTGCCCTGTACAGTGGAATCGGGACGCTGGTCCTCCTCAAGGTACTGTCGTTATTCACCACCCTGCGGAAAGACTCGGGCGATGAGGGCATCGGGCTTGACGTCGTTCTGCACGGTGAGGAGGGCTACGCAAAAGGCGAAGGAGCTGTGCTGGTACAACCATCGTGAATATCCACGTTCAGCGTTCCAAATTCGTACGGGGCAGCCGTAGTGCTGGCATCCCGCTAGCTCTAGGACTACTGGGAGAAGATCTATGAAAATGATCGTCGCAATCATTCGCACAGAGAAGCTGAGTGATGTGCTGGAAGTCCTCTACCGCGCCCAGGTGCGGGGGCTGACCGTGACCCAGGTACAAGGACACGGCGGCGAGATGGAGAAGGTGGAGACGTATCGGGGCATGACCGTTAAGATGGAACTCCACGAGAAGACGCGGATTGAGATCGGCGTGTCTGACGCCTTCGCCGAACGTACAGCGCGTGCGATCATGGATTCTGCGCGCACTGGAGAGGTAGGTGACGGCAAGGTGTTCGTCCTACCGATAGAGAAGGTGTTCAGGATCCGCACCGGTGAAATGGACGAGGAAGCAGTGACGCCGCCCCAGGCCTAACTGAGTTGCTGTCCTCGCTCTAGCTTGCTTTGGGACAATCGATAGGTTCGGAGGCGGGGTGCCTGGTGGCGCCCCGCCTCCGAGTCGTCTCCGGGAGAGAAGTTGGACCCGGGTTCGTACGAGGTGCGCCTGGAGGTTCGTAGCCCGCAGGGCGCCCCCTTGGTCCGGACGCGGGTGGTGGAAGTCCGACGTTAGCACTCGTTGACGATCTTCCGCACCCCGTCTAACTTTCCGGGCTGCATCAATCGTTATACAGCCTCCACGAGAGTCCATGGACGACACCTTTCGCCGCGGCCCGCTTCTTCTCCTTGCGGGACGAGCTAACCTTCCGCTTGCGGAAGAGATTGGACAGAGGTTGGGAAGCTCTATGGACACCGCGACCATCCGGCAGTTCGCGGATGGCGAGTTGTTCGTGCGCATCGACAAGAACGCCCGCGGGCGGGACGTGATCATCGTGCAACCGACCAACGCTCCGGCCGAGAACATGATGGAGCTCTTGCTCCTGGTCGACGCGGCCAAGCGGGCGTCGGCGGCGCGAGTGACCGCTGTGGTGCCATATTTCGGCTACGGGAGACAGGACCGGAAGGATCAGCCTAGAGTCGCGATCGGGGCGAAGCTGATGGCTAACTTGATGGCGGCCGCCGGTACGGACCGGGTGGTCTCGATAGATTTTCACCAGCACCAGATTCAGGGATTTTTCGACATCCCTGTGGATCACTTGTACGCTGCGCCGGTGTTCACCCGCTTTTTCCGTGAGAAAGGGCTCCAGGACCTGGTGGTGGTCGCGCCAGACGTGGGTGCGGCGAAGATGGCGCGAGGGTACGCGAAGCGCCTGGGAGCGACTTTCGCGATCATCGACAAGCGGCGACCGGGCCCGAACGCATCGGAAGTGATGAACGTGGTAGGGGAGGTGGAGGGCAAGAACTGCATCCTTACCGACGACATGGTCGATACCGGTGGCACGATTGCCAACGCAGTTCACGCGCTCAAGGATATGGGGGCGAGCAAGGTGTACGCGATCGCGACCCACGCGCTCCTTTCAGGGTCCGCGGCAGAGAAGCTTTCGGCCGCACCCATCGAGGAGTTTGTGGTGACCAACACAATCCACATTCCGGAAGAGCGGCGCTTTCCGCAGCTCACTGTGTTGTCGGTGGCGGAGCTGCTCGCGGATGCGATCCGGTTCATCCACTCCAACGAATCGGTGAGTGCGCTTTTCGAGATCAAGGACAACGACTGAGTCGGCCGACCGGCCGCTCCTGAACCGGGGGCCTGCCGCCCACCGAATGCACGCAGGATGAAGCCATGAGCACCGAAGTCATATTGAGCGCTGAGAAGCGGGAAGGCATCCGAAAGGGTGCCAACCGAAAGCTGCGGGCGACCGGGCGGGTGCCGGCTATCCTGTACGGTAAGGACGAGGAACCATCGCTACTTTCGGTGGATGCTCGCGAGGCGGAGCGCCTTTTCCAGCAAATCTCGGTAGAGAACACGATTATCGACCTCAAGGTCAAGGGCAACCGCACCAAGATCCAGGCGCTCGTGCGCGAGGTGCAGGTCGCGGCTCTCCGCCCCGACCTGATCCACATCGATTTCTACAAGATCCGGAAAGGTGTCCGGCTGGAGGTCGATATCCCGTTGGTGCTTTCGGGAATCCCGACCGGAGTGCGCAACGATGGGGGTATTCTGGAGCAGCTCGTCCACGAAATCCCAGTGCGCTGCCTGCCGGACCAGATTCCGGAATCGATCGAGATCGACGTCACCGGCTTAGACCTCCAAGCCTCCTTACATGTGTCGGATCTAACGATCTCGGAAGGTATCGAGGTGCTGGTGGACCTAGAGCGGACCATTTGCATTGTGTCGCCGCCGCGCGTGATCGCTGAGCCCGAACCTACCGAAGCGGTTGAGACAACGGTGATCGGCGCCGAGGAGTCGGATGGCGAGGATGGCGGGGAGTCCTAAGCTCATCGCGTCTGTCCCGTGAAGGTCGTCCTCGGGCTCGGTAATCCGGGGGCTCGCTTCGACGCCACCCGGCACAACGTAGGATGGTGGGTCCTGGATCGGCTGGCCTACGACTGGAAGATCGGTCCCTTTCAAAGGGATGGATTAGCACTCACGGCGGGAGGTGCCGTTGCTGGACAGGATGTCCATCTCCTCAAGCCTCTCACGTATATGAACCGCAGTGGGGCTGCGCTGGCCACGTTCGCCGGCCGGGAAGAGCTGGAGCCGGCACAGGATCTCCTCGTAGTGGTGGACGACGCCGCCCTGGAGGTGGGGCGCGTGCGCTTGCGACCTCGCGGCAGGGCCGGCGGCCACAACGGGCTCAAATCGGTGGAAGAGGTGCTAGGGACGGGGGAGTACGCGCGCCTTCGGATCGGGGTGGGTGAGTGTCCGGATGGCGTGGAACTTGCGGACTGGGTGCTCTCTCCGATGTCCGGCCCGGAAGAGCAGATCGTCACCTCACTGCTTCCTGAGCTTACTGGCGCCGTCGAAACGTGGCTCGAAGAAGGCTCCGATGAGGCGATGAGCCGCTTTAACCGATGAGCTGGTCCGGCTTCACACACAGCGCTGGCGCGCGTATATTTGGCGGCTAGATTCCTGCTCCGCCCCGGGTCCGGCTCCGCAGCCGGACCTGATTCGCGGCGGAGCCCGTGCGAACCCACGGTCCGAGGGAGACCATGCGGCTCTACGAAGCAGTGTACATCTTCGATGCGGCGTTGGACGAAGCTGCCATCAACGAGAAACTCGAGAAGTTCCACGCCTTGGCGATTCGGAACGGTGGCGAGGTCGTGGCCGTCGACCACTGGACGAACCGGCAGCTTGCCTATCCGGTTGGCAAACAGAAGACGGGCTACTTCGTGGTATCCCACTTCAGAGCTGACGCCACTGCACTTCCTGAGTTCGAACGGGTCATCAAGCTCGACGAGGCTGTGATGCGCTACCTCCTGGTCCTGAACGAGGGGGAGCCCACTACGGGAATGTCGATTCTAAAAGAGTGCCCTATTCGGCCGGAATCTTCCGCGGATAACGATGATGATGACGAGGAGGAGGAGGACGACGACCGGGACAGCCCCCCTGAGTTCAGCGGAGGCCGGGGCCGTAGGCGCAGAGTGGAGGGTCCGGCGATCGAGCTCCTGAACTTCAAGGATGTGTCGACCCTGTCTCGTTTCCTCACCGAGAGCGGGAAGCTGCTCCCGAAACGGACCACTAAGGTCAACGCGCGTTTCCAGCGTCAGCTCGGGCGGGCGGTAAAGAGAGCTCGCTACTTGTCCCTGATCCCATACGTGCGGGATCACGAGGTCTGAGGCGCAGCGGGGAGCCGTTAGTGGTGGGAGGTTCTGAGCCCGGCGAAACGCCCGATCGCGTAGAACGCGGGTGGCCCAGGGCCGCAGCCCTCCTTCTGCTCGCGTGGGCTTTCCCGGTGTCTCGCGCCAACATCTTACTCGCTGTCGCCTATTTGGTCATGATACTGGGTTTGCCGGTGCGTAATCGTGGTGCTTGGGTCGTCGGTGCGATCATGGTCTGGGGCGTGATGAGTGGCGATCACGAAGGGCTCTGGTGGACCGAGCGAGGATGGGCTCTCCTGGTGGGCGGATGGTTTGTGGCGCTCACCATTGGCAGGCCCGGCACCGGGTTCCTGCCGCGGGCGTTGAGTTCGGTTGCGGGGGCGGTGGCAGTAGCCGCTTTGCTTGTGGCAGCGCGCGGGAGTCTTTGGGACGTGCTTGACTGGCAGGTGGGCGAGCGCGTTAACGCGTATCTCTTCTCTGTGATGGAGGGGATGCGGCAGATCCAAGAGTCCCCGACCCTGTCGCCCGTCGTCGTGAGTGCCCTGAACGGGATGGCTGAAACCCAGATTCAGGTGTTCCCTGCTACGGCTGCGTTGGCCTCTGTCGCAGCCCTGGGGGTGGCGTGGTGGCTGTATTTGCGGGTGGCGCACGGCGATGATTATGGTCTCATGCCACTCCGAGAATTTCGCTTCAACGACCATCTCGTGTGGTTGTTAGTGGGTGGGTTGGTACTGGTGCTTGTAGGCGGAGAGGGGCTCGATCGGGCAGGATCGAACGCAGTGGTGTTCATGAGCGGGTTGTACGCGCTTCGAGGAGCAGCGGTGGTGGCGTTCTTCGGGGCAGGAAAGTCGCTGGTGGGCGTCGCCTTTCTGGTGCTGGCACTCCTGTTCATCTGGCCAGTGGTTGCAGTTGGTGCCCTCGTGGTCGGGCTCGGAGACACATGGCTCGACCTGCGCGCACGCGCGCGCGCTATGACCGCGTGACATGAGAGGAGCAACACAATGAAGGTGATCCTGAAGGATGACATGTCGAACCTGGGTGCCGCAGGCGATGTCGTTGATGTAAAAGCTGGCTTTGGTAGGAATTATCTGATCCCCCAGGGGCTCGCTTACATGGCGAGCGCTGCCAATGTCAAACGCGTCGAAGAGGAGAAAAGGCGGGGCGAAGAGAGTACTCGCCGCGATTACCTGGAGGCACGCCGCCGGGCTTCCCAGCTCGAGGGTGTAAGCCTCACCTTCCGCGTCCGCGCCGGTGAGGAGGGCAAGCTATTCGGGTCAGTCACCAACGCCGATGTGGCAGATCGGCTGAATGAGATGGGAATAGACTTCGAGGTGGACCGCCGGTGGGTGCGCCTCGAGGAGCCCCTCAAGACGCTCGGTGAATTCCGGGTATCGGTGCAGTTGGGCACTGATGTCAGCGTCGAGGTCGAGGTCCTGGTCGAGCGGGCGGAGTGACGGGGCAGGGTACGAGGTGACCGTCGCCTCCCCCTTTGAATTGCCTGCCGGGGTCGCGCGAGCGGCGGAGTTGGCTCTGGAGCATAAGGCGGTGGAACTGGTGGTGCTAGATCTGCGTGGGATCTCTAACGCCACAGACTTCTTCCTGATGGGCAGCGGCTCTTCGGACATACAGGTACGCTCGATTGCGGACCATATTATCGGTGAGTTGAAGAAGGAAGGAGTGCGTCCCGGTCACATCGAGGGCATCGCTGGAGGACGTTGGGTTCTGATCGACTATATAGACTTCGTTGTGCACGTTTTCCACCCGGAGGCGAGGGCGTTTTATCAGCTCGAGTCGTTGTGGGGGGATGCTCCACGCCGGGACCTGGAGGACGGTCCATCCGGTAGTCTTGGTTGATTGCACCGGGAGATGATCTCAGACTACCTTCGGGTAGGCGGGGAGTCTCCGGCGCCCCGGCAGATGATGCCCCCTCTCGTGCGGATGCGCTCATGGACCGGGATCCTCCCGAGCCCCAGATCTTCGATCCCGCACAGTCCCCCAATCATTCCATCCCCGATGTTCCGCCAGGTGGAGGACTCGTGGTCTTGGTCGTGGCAGCGGCGGCTGCGACCAGCGATTGGGCGGAGCGGACTGCCCTTGCGCTGGCTGCCGGATGGGCGGAGGAGAAGCGCCGGATACTGCTCGCCGACCTCACCCTTGCGCAGCCCGGTCTTCATAGGGCCCTGGGCATTGAGAATGGCGAGGGTATGACTGATGTGTTTCTCTTCGGCAGCTCGGTGCCGAGGGTTGCTCGTCCGCTGGATGAGAGGGGCTTCCTGTTCGTTCCTGCGGGCACCGCGACCGCTACCCCAGAAGCGGTCGCGGCTAGCCCGCGTTGGACCTCCGTCGTGGATGCGTGCGAGCGCATTAGCGCGACCATAGTCGTATTCCTCCCCTCGGACCTGCCCGGTGGCGAGCACCTGTTGGCTCGGGCGAGTGACGTGTTTCTCCTCACTGACGCGGGTGCGGATAGCCGTCGTGCGCACCAGGCAGGGATTGGAGACCGACTCCGGGGTGTGCTGGTACCACCGCTTGAAGTTGTGCCGGTCGCTCAAGACGAAGCTTCGGAGGCCGTGGACGACTTTGGTTTCCTCGAGGTGGAGCCGTCCGTACCCGAGTCTGATGCCGAAGCACTTTCAGGGATGGACCTGGATCCCTCTTTCCAGGAGACTGAGGTCGAAGACTCGTTTTTGGGCGATGCGGGGCGGGTGCCAGAACCCGAGGAGCTGTCTGATCCTGACCCGACTTCCGACGGAGATGCATTGAGTGCGTCTGGGGCCGGGGCCTCGC
>Ga0302135_10000686_pt1 | contig 20380 bp, 22 predicted proteins | sample CBN3_surface_MG_FD_203119 | JGI IMG/M metagenome (GOLD analysis project Ga0302135, IMG submission 203119) | Marine microbial communities from Western Arctic Ocean, Canada - CBN3_32.1 | ecosystem: Environmental > Aquatic > Marine > Oceanic | place: Canada: Western Arctic Ocean | collected...
ATATTTCAGGGTCTGACGCCGCTCTGAACGCCCATCCAGGCCGGCCCCTCGCGATCCGCGCGATCTGGTCGGCTAATGGGGCCTCGACATCATTATTCCTAATCAGTGCATCCACAATCGTCGCGCCGCTGACCCGTTTCAGCTCCAGCAGCTGGCATCGCGACGAGAGGGTGGGCGCCACTGCACCAGTATCGGAGGCGAGCAACAGCATGAGCACCCGGTCAGGAGGCTCCTCTAGGGTCTTGAGCAGCGTGTTCGCCGCATCCTCGGTCAGACGCTCCGATTCGTCGAATATGACTACCCTGCTGGCTCCCTCAAATGGTGCAAGGCTGATCTCTCGCTGCATCTCGAGTACCTGATCGATTTTTATCGTGACTCCCGTGTCGATGTCGATTTCCACAACCTTCACGTCGGTGTGCAGGCCGCGTGAGATTCGATCGCACTGGGTGCACTCGCCGCAGGGCCGCTCCGGCGCGGTGCAGTTGACCGCCATGGCAAGGTCCAAGGCCAACGTCATCTTACCCAGATGGCGCTGCCCGGCAATCATGTATGCGTGGGCCAGTCGACCCTCATCGAGGCTGCGCCGAAGCAGGTCAACAGCGGTGTCGTGGCCGATTGTGTTCCACATCATGAGCCTCTTCGGTAGTTACCGCTCTTCGCGTAGCTCATTGCACGCAACCCGGTATCACCCTCAATACACCTTAGCCACCAAAACCAGAGTTCGCGCGTCACCACACCCCGCCCAACCCAGAGTGCGTAGCACCGCCTAGCGTTTGTAGGTTGCCAGGTTCGATGGGGTCTCCCACAGCCTGATCTCGGACAGGGTCATCCCCAGCTGTGACACCTTCTCAAATATATGCCGTGCCAGGCTCTCGGCAGTCGGATTATCGTCCATTAGATACAACGGCTCGCCAGACTCAAGAAGCATCGGCACCACCGGGTCGTTCCGAGATAGCACCATTCGATGGTCGATGTTCTCATCGACCCACCCCTTTACCAGATCTCGCACCTCACCGAAATCCACCACCATCCCCATCGCGTCCAGCTCCTCGGCGTCGACGTCCACTTCCAACAGCCCGTTGTGGCCATGCAAGTAGCGACACTTGCCAGAATGCCCCACGAGGCGATGCCCGTAGCAGAATTCTATGGACTTTGTTATGCGATGGAGCGGCACAAAACCCTCACCTTCGACGGCCCGACCAGGCCATTTTTCCCTAGTACGAAATTCTACCACGATGCTGGGCTCGCTATTGTGCGCGGCGCGCACCATTGGTATCGCGCAAGCAGTGGCCCGAACTCTATGGTATTGGTCGTTCTGGAGAGTGAAGAGGGGAGCGATGTCAGAGATTCAGGAGGAACCTTTCCTGCAAGGTACTCAGGCCATATCCTGGACGAGACAGCTCTATTCGACGCCGGCCGGGTGAGACAGGTAGCGCTAATCCCCGTTTTTCAGTGCCCTGAGCTCCTTATTACATGTAATGTTGAAGAGAATGACCCTCCAAATCTCGTTAAAGCCAAGCGACTCCTTGAGTTCCCAGTCGACGCTGTCAGCTACTTCCCTCCTCAGGCTGGTCTTGAAGATTATCACCGACTTTGCGGCAGACGAGCCCATCATCTCGATCTGCACAAACTCCTTCTGCAGCGCCGCAAGGTCCACTTGAACGAGCTCGTCACAGCCGGCGCTGCAGAGAACCTCGTACGCATCCCGCATCTGTCGGTCTATGGCCTCTTTCTTGAGGAGCGTCGTCTCCAACTCCTCGCCGTTGAACTCCAACACGACCCAGATTCCGCCCTGACGGTGGTCCCTGGCTTAGGGACCTATCCAAAGCCGTGGCAGCCCATCGACGGTCTCGCCGGGGAACTGGGCTGTCAGGATTTCGACTAGCCTGGACTTTTGGCCGTCGGTTGACAGATCGGCGTCACACTTCATCCTCTCTGCCGGGGATTCGGGTGGGCGCCACCGCAAAAACCGGGGCCTGCGTCGAACGAGGGGTGTCGGTGGGGGCAGATGCCGAGGTGGCCTCAGCAACTGGTTCAGCCACGGAGGGTGTCTCGGCACCCTCCGCCTCGGCCGGTTCTGTCGGCGGCACCGATGTCGAGGAGGGCTGTGCGGAGGGCGAGGCAGGCACTACAGTAGGGGCCGCAGCAGCCTGCCAAATCCGGTGGACGCCTCTTCAGACTCGTCGGTATTGCCAGCGCACCCCACCAAAATGGCCACGGTAAGGGCCAATGCGGTGGATAGTATTGCTTGAGTCAATTTCTCCTCCGCTGCAAATTTCCTGCGGGCAGTGTACTGTAGTCGATCCTGCCGAACTGCCCCAGTATTCGGGATGACTTCGCAGTGACGAGACGTTACGATAGCGATGCGTAACAATAGGAGTATTGGAATGTCCCTGACAGCTCCCCGAAAAACCTCGTCTGACGAACACTGGGCTGCAGTGCTCGCACGGGACAAGTCAGCGGACGGCGAATTCTACTATGCGGTCGCCACTACAGTGGTGCACTGCCGGCCCGGCTGCGCTTCTCGGACACCTCACCGCCACAACGTCGCGTTCTACAACGACGCCGAAGCGGTAGAGTCAGCAGGCTACCGTCCCTGCAAACGTTGCAAACCGGACCAGCCCGCCAGGTAGCTTCGCCTGACAAAAAAAATCTAGTCGGCCACGTCCCACGCCATCAGGTCCTCGTAGGTCTCGCGCCGCCTGATTAGCCGCGCTACGCCATCCTTGACCATTATGATCGCCGGTCTGGGATTCAGGTTATAGTTGCTGGCCATCGACGGCGCATACGCCCCCGATGCAGGTATCGCCACCAAGTCGCCAGCCTGCAGCACCGGCAACGCGATGTCCTTGACCAGGATGTCGCCCGACTCACAGTACTTACCCGCCAGCGTAACCGTCTCGGCGGGCGCGTCGGACATCCGGTTGGCCACCACCGCCTCGTATTGCGAGTCATACAGAGCAGGACGGATGTTATCCCCCATGCCCCCGTCCAGCGATACGTACGTGCGCACCGTGGGGATATTCTTGATCGCGCCAACCGTGTAGAGCGCAACACCGGCACGTCCCACTATGGAGCGACCCGGCTCAACGGTGAGAAGCGGCTCGTCAAACCCCAGCCTGGCACAGCTAGCCTTGGTCGCGTTGGCAATCACCTCCGCATACGAACCCACGGCCGGTGGAAGCTCATCGCGCAAGTACCCGATGGCGAATCCGCCCCCCGGGCTGAACTCCCTCAGATCAAGCCCCTCGGAGATGAACTGCGAGAGAAATGTGAGCACTGTATCTATCGCGATAGAGTACGGCTCCAGTTCGAATATCGGCGACCCCAGGTGAAAGTGGATACCGACAAGGTCCAGGTTCGGCGCCGAGATGGCCTGCCTGATAGCAGTGGTGGCGTCACCAGTCTCGATTGACAGCCCAAATTTGCTGTCGAGGATGCCAGTCGTAGTCTTCGCGTGAGTATGCGGATCAATCCCAGGCGAAACCCGCAACAGAATGTCCTGAGTCATGCCACGAGCGCCGGCCAGCGCATTCAGCGTCTCGATCTCCAGGAACCCGTCCACCACGACCCTGCCGATCCCACGGTCGAGGGCCATCTCCAACTCTGCCGGGCTCTTGTTGTTGCCATGGAAGTAGATATCTTCCGCCGGAACCCCGGCTGCCAACGCCATGGCCAACTCCCCGCCGGAAACCACATCGAGCCCGAGGCCCTCCTCATGAAGCAGCCTGGCCAGCGCCAGTCCGATGTAGGCCTTCGATGCGTAAAGCACCTTGCTGGACGGATAGCGGCTGCCAAACTCACGGACGAACTCGCTGCTCACCGCCCTCAAGGTATCCTCGTCGAATACGTACAGCGGCGTACCGAACTCCGCCGCGAGGTCAGTGGCGTCGCACCCTCCTAGCGTAAGGTGGTCTCCAGAGCCAATGCCAGCGGTAATCGGAAAGATTTCTACAGCGTCGAATGTCATGTTCTGCTCCCGTTCAGAGGGGTGATTTTCTGTCCAATATTCTACCATCCCCCGCAGCCGAACTGTCTCGCTCGAAATGTTACTCTGAGCGAATATGCAAGGGTCTGGGAATGCGGAATCCCGGCTCGACGGCCAAGAGAAGTGGAACGCGTCATCAGGTAACTCAGCTTGCCCCCCTAAGCGTATATAGCGCCTAAAGGGCCCCGGCTGTGACCGGGGCCCTTTAGGCGCTATATACTACGGAAAAACGCGTATCCACGTAGTTGCGCGGGAGCGCTACTCGTCCGCAATCCCCTCTTCCGCCTCCTCCAATGCCTCCCTTATGCGGTCGAGCAACGATTCACTCAGAAATCGTCCGCCGTCCTTGTCCTTGAGGTGGTCCCATTTGCCTAGCGCATCGCCAAGACGCATTCGGATATCCGGCAATCGCGTGCCGATTCCGCCAGGAACGTCCGCTCTCAGCTGTGGCAGGATAGTCGTCAGGCCGCTCATTCGCCAGATATCGAGCAGACTGTCCTGCTGCACCAGCTTCACCTCGCCGTACACCGTCACCACCAGCGTTTAGTCCTCGTATTGAGGCCACCCAGATCCCCGTCATGCACCATCCCGACGACTGTGTCATCCTTCATCTGGTATCCGACGGCGCCTGAGCCGTCCTTGGGGTCCAGCGTGAACGTTCCAGCCACTACGTCTAACTCCGAAATCGTGCCCTTGACCACAGCAATGGTCTTTAAGCCGTCGTCAGTCTCCAGGACAATCTCGGTGCGAACGAAGTTCTGCTCCAGAACACCGCCAAAAAGCCCGGACAGAGGGAGAGCCGAAGCCCCGATACCACCGGGACCAGTCCCGAAGTGAAGCCTCTTTGCGGAGCATCCAGCAATATCCATATCGGAACGGTCCGCCACCTCGACAGACAATTCCAGAGTCTCGTCACCGCGTACAACCGTGATCGACAAGGTGTCGCCGACAAAGGTAGCCTGGATCGTATCCATCAGATCTCGTACATCGGTGACATCGCTAACGTCGACTGCCACGATGATGTCATTTCCGAGCAAAACCCCGTCAGAAGGGCCGTCCTCGAAGACGTACACTACCCTGACCCCTCCTGTAATACCCAGACCCTCAGCCGCGTCGGAGCTAATTCCATGAATCGTCACGCCTATGAATGGCTTGCTGTCCGAAACCTCAGGGACCACCTGCTGAGGCGCAACTGGCGGCGCCGGCTCCTGCGGTATCTGCGCCGCGAGCGGCGCTACAACCTCCGGTACCGAGACCAGGTCGCTGGCTCCACTCGCAAGGCCCCGACCGCCGCCACACCCAACACCAAAGCCATAATCAAAATCCCGACGCCCAGCTTGACCATCTAGTCCCTCCTGTTGTCCTCATGAGCTAAAACGAAATGAGGCGGCGCCCGGTTAGTCGCTTTAACAATCTTGGCTTGCGACAGACCGGCCACCGCCTGCTCTAGGGGGGCTATGTATCAACTACGTATCGGGAATTATGTGCGGATTCTCTGACGAGAAGAATCAGTCCGATTCGATTTGATCCTCGTTGATGTTGCCGAGCTCGTCTATGCGATATGCCCTGATCAGCGGCGCCGCCTTGTTCTCCAACGACACCAGGACGTAGTGCACCTCCAGGTAGCCAGATTGAAGCGCCATCCGTACGTCAGTGTCGGAGGGGTTGGGTGGCGAGTGGGTGTGCGAGTGGTAGAAGGCGACGAACTCCATCCCCTTCCGCTCCGTGTCCAGGTCTGCGTTCAGGTGCTCCTGGGGATCCATCAAGTAGGTGTACGGACTCTTCGTCGTGTTGGTTATCCGGTACAACTCACGGACTGTCCCATCTGTGCCTGATAGTATCCCGCAACACTCGTTCGGGTCCTCCTCGATCGAATGGGCAACCATCTCATCAGCGAACCTTTTGTCTATTCGCAGCAACAACTTCCTCCCGAGTTTCAGATAACCATTTTGGCGACCCATCAAAGAACCTAGGATTTGCGCTTCAGCGTGCCCTTCTCCAACGCGGCACACGTGTCAGCCACTATATTCACGGCATAGTCCAGATCGATATCACTGGTGTTGATGACTATGTGGTACAGATCGGGGTTGTCCTGGTCGTCGATATCAAAATACCGCTTGAAGTAGTAGGCGCGGGCAAGGTCTCGATCCCCCAGCGTCTTCGCGGCCTGCTCTCGGCCTATCCGGTCGCGCTCCATAATCCCGGAAATCCGGTCCTCAATCCGCGCCACGACCCCTACTCGCAGCACGTTGGGCATGTCGCGCAAGATGATGGACCCGCCTCGCCCGACGATCACCACGTTGCCAACTTCGGCAAGCTGATGCATGACACCACGCATCGCCTCAATGTACTTCTCGTCCTCCAGCTCATGCCCTCTAGTGATCGTCTGCTGTGGCATCTCCTCGAACTCATGCGTGAGGAATGCCATCGCGCTAGGGCCAAAGTAGGGGTCGCCGCCAACGCCCGTAGCAGCCGATCTATCGAGGATGCGCTGGAACAGCCCGGAAAAGCGCTCGCCTCTCGTCGGCGGACGCTGTTCCAGCTGGTGCATCGCCTCGACTGTCGCACCGGCGTGCCGAGCCGCGTTTGTCAGGATCAGTCGGTCCACATAGTCTGCGTCTAGTCGTTCAGCCAGCTTCGGACCTAACAGCCGGCCTCCGCCTCCCGTGAGACCGCCCAGCGTGACTACGGCCATGTGTCACCTCCTTCGGATGGGTGCTAGAACCCCTGATCAGGGTCCATTGCCCTTATTAACCATGAAAAACAGAGAGGGATATCGTCTTTTGGGAGGTGCCCGCAGGCTCTCAGTATAGAGGTTAACCCAAATACCTGCCTCAGCCGCAATCACCACGGCCTCCAACAAGCGTCTAAAGCTTTAGCAGTGTGAACAGATCGGAGCTTCCAAGGCGCTGTCTCCCACTCAGCCCCGCCAGCTCGATCAACACGGCAAAACCGGCCACTACCCCGCCGGCAGACTCCACCAGGGCCCCGCAGGCAGCCAGAGTGCCTCCGGTCGCCAGCACATCGTCCACCACCAGCACCCGCTGTCCTGAACCGAAGGCGTCCGCTGGAATCTCCACGGCGGACTCACCGTACTCCAGGGCATAAGACACCGACACGGTTTCAGGCGGCAGCTTTCCCGCCTTCCTTAGCAGGACCAGTGGCTTGCCCAGGCGCAAGGCCAGCGGCGCGGCCACGATAAATCCTCGCGCGTCCATTCCCGCAACGACATCGATGGAGGCATCTCCGTACCGCTCTGCAAAGAGGTCGATGGCAGCCCCGAAAGCTTCGGGGCTGCCTAACAATGGCGTGATGTCCCGGAACATAATTCCAGGCTCAGGGAAGTCTGGGACATCCCTGATATAGCTTCTCAAGTCCATCGACCAGCCCTCCGCGACCTAATCCACCAGGAGCATTTGGTTCCGCGACTTCTCTTGCTCCTCAGGCGAGCGGTTGGTGAGATTGCGGCGATAGTCGCTCACGGGCAAGAACTCGTAGACCTCTGGATTGTGGGCGATGAACGACTCGGCATACGTGACCCTGCTGTGAATCGCCGACATGCCACCGTCGATGGCCTCTCCCAGCTTGCGCTGCTGAAGGCTATCTTCCCCGTAGTGCTGGGACTTGAACTGGTTCATCGCGGCCGACTTCTTCAGGAACGTGCTGGTGATGTCGATGATCGTATTTGGAACCCTGAGGTTCAGCTGCTCAAGTACGTTCGTGCGGCCAAGCTGAACATGGTAGAAGAGCTGGGCGCTCTCCCCACCGGTGTCCCCGCCAGTAGGCGGATAGGGGCTACCCGGTCGGATCGTGGAAGCCGCCTCAATGGCCAGTAACGTCATCTGGGTAGCTAGCCCGTGGGCTGCCACCGTGTCATAGGGCCAGTGCGTCACGATGATGTTGGGCTGGATCTCACCGATCACATCGGCTATGTCATTGACCATCTGCGCGTTGGGGAGAACTACCTGGTCGTCATGGCCCAGGTAGCGTACATCCGTCACCCCGAGCTCGGCCGCAGCGTTGATCAGCTCCTGCTTCCTCTCGGCGATCAGTGCGTCGATGTCGGGCAGCTCGCCGCTATCCCTGTAATCGTCGATAGCCTGCAGGTGATGCGACATTCCGGTAGTGGCGGACAAGATCGTGACCTTGTCGCCTCGCTCAACGTGCCTGGCCATCGTCCCACCAGCGTACAGGATGGCGTCCTTCGGGTGGCCTCCAATGTTCAATATGCTCAGTGGTTCTGTCATTTTCCCTGTATTCCTCCAGTAGACTCGCGAATGTTGTCACCGGTCAAAATCGCCATCCCGGCGGGTGCGCCAATAATACCTGCGGCCCCCAGAGAAGTACAGTGCGGCGGACGCCCCCAGACGCAACCGAGCCAAAGACGGGGCAAGGTGTCTCTGCGCCGCCTGCTATAAGCAATGCCGGAGTCGGAGACGAAAACCCTCGCGCGAGGCGGACGACTGTACCTGCGTGGAGACATTCCCGAGGAGCCATATCCGCCCAAGACAGCCGAGCATCGCCTTGATAGCCTGGAGCTGTACGGGCTAGCCTACACCTATCCTGAGTCTGGCCGGGGGATTCAGGGAATCAGCATGGAGCTGCGACGCAGCTTATTCACGGTGGTGACGGGACGCATCGGCTCCGGCAAGTCAACACTACTGGAGGCGCTGCTCGGCCTGCTGCCCTTGGATTCAGGACAGTTGCGGTGGAATGGCAAGTTGATCCGAGACCCCCACACCTTTCTGGTGCCGCCTCAATGCGCGTACAGCCCGCAGGCGCCGTGGCTCTTCAGCGACACCCTCCGAAACAACATCCTCATGGGCCTTGGCGCAACCGATGGTGAGATCTGGGACGCGGTGAAGCTCGGTGTCATGGAGAAGGATGTGGAGGATATGGAGCATGGGTTGGACAACCTGGTTGGGCCACGAGGCGTCAAGCTCTCGGGTGGTCAGGTGCAACGCGCGGCCGCAGCGCGAATGTTCGCCCGCAACCCTGAACTGCTGGTCTTCTACGACCTTTCCAGCGCTCTGGACGTGGAGACGGAGCAGAGGCTGTGGGAGCGCGTCTTTAAGCTGGACGAGGCGACTAGCCTAGTCGTGTCGCACCGGCGAGCCGACTACATCATCGTACTCAAGGACGGCAGGGTGGAGGCCGAAGGCAAGCTGCAAGACCTGCTACAAACCTCGGAGAAGATGCAGCGCCTCTAGGCAGGCAACCTTGACCAGGAGATGTCCGCCGACCAGCCACCGGACTGATCAGAAGCCGAGCACGGGTGATTAACAAGCGCGAACCAGGAACCTCTTGCGCTTCCTTAACGGCGTTGCAGGACATAGTAAGACAGAATTTCCCGCTCACCCTGAGCTTGTCGAAGGGCCATCCGAGCTATAACCCCAGGGCGGCGCTGTCTCGGCGGGGATCGGAACCACCCTGGAACACACCGTTCGCCGCGTCGATCACGATCCCATGCGCAGACCCAAGCCCCATCGGGTCGCTCGTCTCAGCAAACCGGTGCCCCCGAGCCTTCAGCATCTCGAGCACGTCCTGTGGGATACCCGGCTCGATCAGCATCGTGCCCATTCCTCCGCTGAACCGTGGGGCGTCAATCGCCTGCTGCACATCCATGCCATAGTCCAGCGCGTTCATGAGCATCTGCGGGGTCGTGTTCATGATGCCGTAGCCCCCAGTCGTACCCAGGCTCATATGGAATTCCCCACCACGGAAGACCTGGGTCGGCGCCAGCACGAAACTGACCAGCCTTCCGCCTGCAACAGGGTTGGGACCGCCCTCCTCGATATCGAACCACGTGCAGCCATTATTGAGGAATATCCCAGTGTCTCCCGGCGCAATTCCACACCCGTAGAACGCCCCGAGAGTCTGGGTAATAGTGACTACATTGAAGTCCCGGTCCGCCACGGCAAAGTGCGTAGTCTCACCACGTGCCCTCAGAAGTTTCCCCGGCTTCAACGCGCCCTCCGGGAGGTCGCCGTGGTGTCGCACATCGGGAAGCAGAGCGGCACGCCCAGGATCAATACGCTCCCTTTGGGCGAGGGCATACTCCTCTGACAGTAGCACATCCAGCGGTACGGGCACATGATCAGGGTCGCCGCCGTACGCTATCCGATCCACTACCGCGAGCTTGATCGCCTCAATCAGCAGGTGCACTGAGTCTGGACGCATGTAACCCAACTCGTCCTCACCAAATGTCTCCATCAGCTTGAGCGACTGCAGCATCTGGAACCCGGCCGAGCCGGGAGGCGTCGTGATCACACGATACCCACGATAGTCCACACCGATAGGCTCGTCCCACTCGGCCCGGTACCCGGCCATATCCTCCTCGGTAAATAGCCCACCAGCTTGCTGGACGCCCTGAACAATTCGCCGAGCCAGCCCACCGCGGTAGAACTCCTCGACGCCGCCAGCCGCGATGGCCTTCAGCGAAGCGGCCAGCGCCGGCGCTACGATGCGCGAACCAGGGCTGGGCGCCTTCCCTGCTGCCCCAAGGACGAGCGCAGCCGAATCCGGGAATCGGAGTAATTTCGGTATCACCTCGGACATCGCAAAACTGGTTATCTGCGTGGCAGGAAATCCGGACTCGGCGTAGTCAATAGCGGGACGAAGCAGCCTTTGCAGGTCCATGGACCCGTACCGATCGTGGAGCCCCAGCCACCCGGCAACGTTGCCCGGTATCAGCGGCGCCAGCGGCCCGACATCCTTGCTATCCTCGTCAAACATCGCAGGCTCAGCCGCCATCGGCGCCCTACCCGAAAAGTCGAGCGCCCTCGTTCGACCCTCGCTCGCGACATACGCCAGTGCCACCCCAACCCCACCAACCCCAGACATATGCGGCTCCACCACGGCAAGCGTCGAACCGATCGTCACCGCCGCGTCGAAGGCGCTGCCTCCATCGGCCAGCACGCCCAGACCCGCCGCCGAGGCCAGCGAGTGGGCCGAAACCACCATGCCATTCACGCCCATAGAAACGGGCCGACCCGCGGAAGGATGTTTTGCCATTGCAGTCATTCCATCACCCCTACTGCTCGACCTAGCGGTCCCACTCCATGATCACGCCCAACGCCGCCGGCTCCTTGTACAGCATGTGGTATGCCTCAGAGGTCTCCTGCCAGGGCATCCGATGCGTAATCAACGGGTCAATCTGCATCTTGCCATCCAACATCATCTCGACAGTGTCGTCTACATCCTGCAAAGTCGCGCCGCTGGGCGACTTCCAGTAGCCGAAAATAATCTGCTTTCGCTGCATAATGCCCGAGTCTAGCGGCAACAGACCAGATCTTGGCACACCATCGCCAGCCTGATACTTGGCGATCAGATGGATCGTCCCGTCGCTTTTGAGCATCCGCTGCGCATGCTCAAAAGACTTGATGCCCACCGTGCCGCTGCCCGATCGATTCCAGGCCCAGAAGAGCAGAACAAAGTAGCCCAAGACCTCGACCATCATCACCACGAGGAAAGTCGACGGGTAGTAAGCGTACACACCCAGCAACAACCCCACAGAGAGCAGACAGACGATCGCGTCCCAGAAGAAAATTGTCTGAGCCGCTCGATGGGGAGAGTCGCCTCCATCTAATATTTCCTCAGTTCACTCGCACCCACGCACCGCAACAGATATCGCCTATTCCTGCACCCACAACCAATCTCACCAACAAGTCTTAGCTACAATACACCTAGAACACGGCGACCCAACCCAGCGTGCGCCGCACCTAGGTTGGGGGTTCGACGTACTCATTGTCCTTCAGATACACCGTGAGCCGTCCCCGGCCGTCCGCGACGACGATGCGGTCCTCCTCATCAATCGCTATTCCCGTCGGTCGAAGAAATGCCTGCACGACGGGCATCACATTCTCGCTCCGGTTGATGATCTTGATGAAAGCGGAGTCTCTGTTGAGCAGATAGTTCCCGGCCTTGGACAGCTCGTACATGTCGCCGTGCAGCGTGGCGAGCACCTCTCCGTCGGCCTCGTATATCTGCACCCGACCATTGCCCCAATCGGTGACGTATACGTCACCATCGCTATCCACCGCCACCCCCGCCGGGTGATCGAGCGAGCCCGCGCCACGCTGCGCGCCGCCAAAACTCATCAGGTAGCGCCCTTCTGGCGAAAATTTCTGCACGCGGTTGTTGCCCCAGTCGGCCACGTACACATCACCTTGGGTGTCGATGGTAATCCCCCATGGCCGGGCAAACTCCCCTTCCCTGGTGCCCGATCGGCCCCAGCCGTCCAATAGCTGGCCGTCCCTGGTGAAGAGCTGGACGCGGTCATTGCGGCTGTCGACGACATACAGGTTGTCGCGAGAATCGAAGACGATGCCGCTGGGCCCGCTGAGCTGCCCCGGCGCCGCACCCTTCACCCCCCACACCGAGAGGGCCTCCTCGCCCGGCTTGCCTTCAGGGAACGGGAACGTTGCCTCCGGGTCGAAGACGGAAATGCTGCACTCGTGCTCATCGGAGCAGTACACGTTGCCGTCCGCCGCCACCGCAAGCCCCGCCGGCCAGGTTAGGCCGGCCCGCGAGAAGTCGCCAAGGTGGTGCTCGTCGATCGTGGTCTTGCCGATACGGCAGCCTATGTCTCCGATGTAGCCATCGTATCCGTATCCCATGCCCCTGCTGACGGCAAATAGGACGTCTCCATCGCCGAAAGCCACGTCCATGGGATACATGTATCCGCCGGTGCTGCCGAACTGGCTCTCATTATGCTCCGCGGTCTGGCGGCCCAGGTAGTGGCTGTAGTGCCAGGTCCGACCCGCCACAGTCGTCGTTCTCATCCGAGGAACCTCCTGCTCTCGAATAGACGAGCTGAACTAGACGTTGATTCTAGCGCTGAGTCAAGCTTTCCTCCCCCGGAACTGCCGCACCCGTGCCCCGGATGGGACCGCTGTTTTCGGATGTCGATTCGCCCCGCAATGACAACCAACGCCCGATGCCAAATCTGCCAACGCCATCCCAAGCATGGGCATGTTAATCTCAGACGTGAGCGTCGTCAACCGCACTGATCACATCAGAGTAGGACCGAATCACCGGAGCACAGCCCTGTTGGCAGAGTAACTGATGAAAGCTAAACCACGAGCGGATTAATGGACATGTTTCACTCCGACCAAAGTGCAACAAATCAGCGCTAAGGGCCGGTTGATTCTCGCGCAGGCATCGCTGCGTCACGACAGATGTGCACGGGTACGAAGGTTCCCGAACCGACCGTGAGAGCTAACCCTCGGCGACATACTTGGACGGGCACTTGACGATTACCGTGTGACTCTCGAAGAGTCCCTCCGGCGTGTACGCGCCCTCCATGATTATCTCCGAATGCTCGTTGAAAAACAGGTCTGGGACTACACCTTCATGGACCGCAGTAAGCGTCTGCGTACCGTCTGTGATCTGAAACGAGGCCAGCGTAGAGTCCGGCTCCCGCTCGAATGAGCCCTGTACCAGCTTGCCGCTGACTCGGACCGAACGGCCCTCCTCAGTGAACCCGATGGTCTGCAACTCACCAACCGTCAGGTAGTATACGGTCGCACTCTGAAAAGCCTGGAATGCGAAGTATCCCAGGGCAACAACCAGCACAGCCACGCCTATAAACACCTTTACTCGGTGTGCAGTGAGCGCGCCTTCCACAGGCTCCGTCAAATAATCTTCTTGTTCTACTTCGGTCTGTTCGGTCACTACAACTCCGCCTGCCCGTCCCCAGACTGCGATTCCTTTTCCGCAATCACCCCCTTGAGCGCGTCAAGCTCTCGCTGCATCTCCCGCTGACGTCGCGACATGGCGAATGCATACGCGAAGAATCCGCCCCATGTAATTATATATACGGCAAACAGAAACGGAAGGTTTGCCTCCGGATCGGAATCTTGCTCCTGTGCCACAACAACAACCTGAGCCTCTCCCTGATCCGTCACCTCGAAGGCCAACACATTGCCGGCCAACAAGAGCGACAGCGCGGCGAGTGCCAGCGCAACCACGGCCAAGCGTCCCCTGTGGGTACTAGCCAACATATTGATATATCGCATCGATATCGGTCTCCGAACGCCTGAGGGAGTATCTTTCGATCAGCACATAGGCCGCCAGAACGATAAATGTGATTGTCGAGACCAGCAGTCCCAGGGCCATATCCGAATCCAGTGAGCCCGATTCCGCCGCAGGCCCGACCAGCAGGGCGGGGTGCGCCGTCTGCCAGAGCTCTGTCGCATAGTAGATGATCGGCGCATTGACAGCGCCCATAAGCGCAATGACGGCCCCGTAGCGCGCACCCTGCGACCCCTTGGGGCCATAGGCCCTCAACATGAGGTACCCCGAGTAAATAAACCATAGCAACAAGGTCAGGGTCAGCTTCGGGTCCCAGGTCCACCACACGCCCCAGACCGGTTTTGCCCAGGTGGCCCCTGTCACAATGGCCAGGGTAGCTAGCAGCGCCCCCAACTCCGCAGCCGAATAAGCGAGGTCGTCCGACCTATGGCCCCTGGTGATCAGGTGGATTATGCTCGCAACCGCCACGACAATAATCGACGAAAGGGCCAGTATAGCTATCGGGACGTGGAAGTAAAAAATGCGCTGGGACACACCCAGGTTGGCCTCGGTCGGCACCCAAAAGAAGACCATCCACAGGGTGAGGGCCATCAGCGCGGCGCTCGCTAGGAGCAATCCGTCCCTAATCACAGAGCCGGATCGGCCAACTAAAATCGACGCTCCGGACACGGCAAGAGGTAACTGGGCCATATGTGCAATCTATCACAAATACCGCCATCTCGCTAGATATTTCCGCCACTGCTACCAGTTGGTAAACGCCCCATCGTTGCGGCGCAGAAGCGGCGGCCAACCACCCCCCGACCCTCGGCGGGACTCGGCGATCGACTCATCCATCTCGACGCCCAGGCCAGGCTTGTCCGGAGCAAACGCGAAACCGTCCTGCCACTCGATCTGCTCCGGGAACAGCTCTTTATCAACCGTGCCTGGCTGCTTCGGCATCTCCTGCACACCAACGTTGGTAGTGGCCATGCACAGCGCAACACACGCCGCCGCGCTGATTGGGCCCAGCGGGTTGTGGGGCGCAATGTCGATGTAGTGCGTCTCGCACCAATGAGCGATCTTCAGCGCCTCCGTGATGCCTCCAACGTTGCACAGATCGATCCGTGCATAGCTAATCAGCTCCTCTTCAACCACCTCGCGGAAGGCCCACTTGCTGGTCCACTGCTCCCCCGCCGCAATCGGCAGCCGGACCTGACGGGCCAGGGTTCGGTAACTACCCGCGTTCTCCGCCCGCAACGGGTCCTCAATAAAAAACGGTTTGTATGGCTCCAGGTCCCTGCACATAGACGCGACATGGGCCGTATCCAGCCGAGTGTGGACGTCGAAGCAGATCTGGATGTCAGGACCAACGGCCTCACGCACCCGGGCCATCTGCTCCTCGGCGATTCGCATCGATTCCACCGGCTCCAGCAGCGCGTGGCCCTGTGCCTCAAATACGCCGCTGGTCTCCGGCTGGCCCCAGCGAACAAACTTCCAGCCCTCGTCTACCCTCTCCAAGCAATTCTCCACCAGTTCCTCGGTCGTGGATCCCTGGCAATGGGGGTAACAGACGACCTTGTCACGCACAGGGCCCCCCAGTAGCTTGTACACAGGAACCCCCAGCGCCTTACCCTTGATGTCCCACAGCGCGATGTCGATAGCGCTAATCGCGCAGGAGTAGACGCCGTCCGCAGGGAAAAAAGACCCTCGGAACATATGCTGCCACAGCCGCTCAGTACTTAAGGGATCCTCACCGACGAGAATCTCCGAAAGCCTCTCAACAGCCTTCTTGATAGAGTCGCCCCAGAACCTGATCCCCGCCTCGCCCAAACCATGGATCCCAGCATCCGTCTCGACCCGAACAACCAGGTAGCCGGGAGAACCCTCACCCTGGATCTGATACGTCTTCAATCGAGTGATTTTCATTGCAGCTCCCCCTCCAAATACCAGCCATCTCGCGAACGCCCCCACGATAAGCCACCCCCCAACCCAGGTCAAGGCGCTGCGCGCGCTACGTCGGGCGGGGTGGGTGTACGCCAATGAAGACCTTCGGCATGTTTTCAATTCGCCGGGTGTGCAGAGGGGCGAAGCCCATCTGCCGGGAGCCTGAGGGTGCCCCTCAGAATATTTTATATTTATATTTTTTCTTTTTCTTTCCCGGCAATCCAAGACGGGGGGAATCCAGACCCGATTCAATGATCCAAGAAGCGTCGCACCGGCATACCCTGGCATACACTCAGCCCAGGTTTCGGGGCGAACGGCAAACCTGAGCCTGTGTTCGAAGTGAGCCCATTGCATCACAACCCCATGCTCACCATCAGAGGGACGGGATTTCTGTCACATTCTGTCTCATTTTCGGGTTCGGCGGGCGGTTAGGCGGGAAAATAGCACGGGGGACAGTCCTCGTGGTCTGCCCCCCGTATGAAATAGAATAGCACGTATGTTCGTTGTCGGTCAATCGATGCCGAGGAACGCCATGAATCACAAGACCGTTCTGCTAAACTAATTCCATGGAACTTGAAAACTTCGAAAGACTCATCCACAAGGCCCTGTCAAAAATACCGAAAGACCTGCGCTCCTACCTCAACAACGTCGACATCGTGGTCGAAGACTTACCGGCGCGTGACCAGCTCGCAGGCCACATCATGGAAGAAGACGAGCTACTGCTTGGGCTCTACGAGGGGGTTCCCCTCACCGAGCGGGGCGAATACAGCATGGTGTTGCCCGACAAGATAACCCTGTTCCAAAAAACCATCGAATCCATCTGTGCCGACAACGACGAAATAATCGAGCAAGTTCGCGAAACCGTAGTCCACGAAGTAGCCCACCACTTCGGCATAGACGACGACCGCCTCGAAGAACTAGGGATCTAGTGACTCGAACCTCCTCTCCCTCGTAGGGAGAAGATTGAGGTGAGGGTTGATCTCCCCCGCTACTCGCAGGCCGCTGACAGGAGCGGGATACCCCAGCAAAGTGAAAGAGGGGCTCCCAAATTGATGGGAGCCCCCCGTCATAAGTCCTGTGATTCCGAGTGGAGATTAGTCCCCGGCAGCGCCGTCCACGGCTGCTACGTTGCTGTCGCCCTCAATGCTAATGTTGGGCAGCCACTCCAGCCAGCTTGGGAAGTACCAGTTCTTGTCGCCGAGTAGTTCCATGCTTGCCGGTACGAGCACCATGCGGACGATCGTGGCGTCGAGGATCACAGCGACTGCCAAACCGAAGCCCATCTGCTGGAACATCGATAGCGGTCCGAGGGCGAAGCCGCCGAAGACCGCCAGCATGATTATGAGCGCAGCGATGATACCAATCATCTCGCCCTTCTGGAACGTCTCTTCGGCCATCGCGCCAAATAGCCTCTCGATGCTCATGTTGCCAATCGTGGTAACGCGAAGACCGGAGTTCTTGTTGGCCTCCTCAACTATGTCCAGAACGGCCTCGGCTGGTTCGAGGTCATCCATCTGGCCGAGGGATGTGTTGACCTGGATCAGCGCCATCCGGCCGTCGGGGGTCCTCAGGGGTTCGGCGCCGTCCTGGTAGCTGGACACGGATTCGACGACTTCTATTTCGCGCATCTCGGCGACGATCGAGCCGACGACGGTTGCGAACAGTTCCTCGTCTATGGGTCCGTCGTTGGCCTCAACGAGCACAAACTCTACGGCCCGAGGCTTCTGCCCTGTTGCATCTTCAATCAGGGCGCTGGCTCGCCGCGCATCAGTAGTCGCGACTCCACCTTCACTCGTGACATTCAGGTTGCCGGCGAGCAGGAATGCGCTCACCAGGACGAGTATCCATCCGCCCAGTATCCACCAGGCGTGGCGGGCGCTCCACCCGGCGAGGCGGGCTGTGGCAGAGGGGGCAACCGCCTGTTGGTTACCTCCGGCCTCGACTTCTTCGGCTGTCTTTCCAGCGTACTTGTCCATTGCGTCCAACATTGTTCGCCTCCTTCGAAATCAGTGTGATACCCACAATACCCTCCGATTTTTTGGTCGGCGTCTCCCTGCAGGGAGAAATTCGCATCCACTTTAGGGGTACACATTCGGTGACGGCGTACCCCCTAAGAGGTACGTGTTGGAGGATCGGCGGGGTAGGCTGCTCTTCTTGGCCGGTCAGGTGGCTGTCAGCCTTCAGCTGCCTTTGGGATCGACCATGCCAGCGTCGTAGGCGAAGATGACGGCCTTCGGGATAGCGATACAGAGTATGTCAATTTCTTGGCTTCTCTGCGGATGGCTGATAGATGTGATCGGCATCTTCCCGACGGTGCTGGTGGCGGTGGGAGGCGGCTGGATCGTGTTGGGAACAGCCTTGATCGGGTCGAAAGAGCTACGGTCTACTTAGGTGTCGGCCTGGGCGAACTTTGTCGCCGACCTACTCCTCACCGGGGCCGAAGAGGTCGGCGGCGTCTTGCTCCATCTGGGACTTTAGCTCAACGGCGTCTTTCCAGCCTAGCTCGCGGTACGACTCCGATGTGCCGTAGTCGCGGGTTTTGATCACAACGGGCATCGGTACTGCGTGGCCGAACACTAGCGCTTGTTGCTTCGATTCCAGGCGCGATAGCACGGATCTGAGCTTGCGGCCGCCAGGCGCCCCTGCTAGCACGGAGTTGATGTCTTTGTCGCTATCCAACAGGCACGTTATCCTGGTACCGAGCTGAGACATGACCTCGTCGTCGATGTCGCCCGGGCGCTGGTCTACCAGCATGAGCGTAACGTTGTACTTGCGCATCTCACGGGCGATAGTTCCGAAGATCGTGTGGGAGGCGATGTCGCTCGTCAGGTACTTGTGGGCTTCCTCAATGGTTATGACCAGGGGCCGGGGCTCGCTACTCGGATCGCCGGAGGCGCGCTCCTTGCGCTCCATGTAGCGGGCGTATATGCGGCGGGTGAGCAGATTCGCCACCAGGATGTACGCCGTGAGGTTGCTACCATAGCGCCCGAACTCCAGAACGACGTGCATGCCTCGATCCAGGTACTCCAGTATCCGGTCGACAGAACCCTGACCAGTGTCGGTCATAAAATCGAATCGCTTCAACCGTGAAAGCCGGTTCTGCAGCGCGGCTAGCGCACCTTGATTTACTCCTACAGTATTTGCGAGATTTCGAATATCCTCGCTCCCTTGTATCGAGAGGAATTCCGAGAGCCATTTCTTCCCACCAAAATGGCGCTGTAGAAAATGGGCCGCGTCGGCCGCCACTGGGGACAGACCCAAGATGCCGCCGAGGATTTCGATGTCCTCCGGCTCGACCTCGTCGAAGCCAATGCGCACCACGTAGTCGGGCGTAAGGCCGCGCCTCTTGCTGCTCGCCTCGTCCAGGGAGAAGACAGCGACCTTGGAGGAGAAGAGTTGCTTCAGCCCCTTGACCTCGCGGCCTCCCTCAGCAGAGCCCTTCCAGCCGTACTCGCCGTGCATGTCGAAGACCAGGTTGACGGCGCTGTTGCTCTGGAGGATGCCGATCAGGAGCAGCCGCGTCAGGAAAGTCTTTCCTGTCCCGGACTTACCGAACACGCCATTGCTGCGCTCCACCAGCGACTGAATGTTCAGGCACAGCTTGGACTCCATGTCCAAGGGGCTGCCGATCCAGAAGTTGCGTTCGTCCTCTGCGCCGAATACCAGGGCTATGTCCTCTTCCGATGCGGGGGACACCGTGGCGAAGTGGGACGGGATGGTCTTCGAAGGCATCGGGCCTTCGATGTCCTGAATGAGCATGGGCTCGACATTTATGACGCCGTAGGCAGCTGTGCCCGATACCACGCTGGCTATGTAGGGGTCGGAAACGTCGGGTGGCATGGACGCGAGGGCCTGATCGGTGGCTCGCAGGGAGACATCGGTGACTACGCCAAAGAAGCGCGCCCGGTCGCCCTGTAGTGTCACGAAGGTGCCGACCTTTACGTCCTCGATCGAGGCGGTCCCGTCGAGTCGTACCTCGACGCCATCGGTGAGCGACCCGGCCACGACCATGCCAAGCCGCTCGGGAGTTCCGAAGATATCTGGTTCAGTCATGGGCGAGCCTCCGCAGGATGCCGTTGAGGCGATGGATGTCGCCACCAAGCAGCGAGGCAAGTTCCCTGCCGGCGCCCACCAGGAACGCCCGGGAATCAGCGTGCGACCGGCTGACGCCCCTCAGGAAGGCCGCGGCCACGTCGTCGGGTGAGCCGACCTGTGCGGACAGCAATAGGGGCAGGAAGTGCAGGGAGCCGCTGAATTCGCGGGTCTCTTCCTCGTCGCACGGGTAGATCATGGCGTGAATCTTGGGTGGCAGCGGCGCCACGTAGCGATTCAGGCGACCGTTTGCCATGTGGCCGACGACAACGGTACGAAACTCGGTCGACAGGAGCCGTCCGAGTTGTGGGTTGCTACTGTAGATCGCCTCGACGTCCGATT
>Ga0302135_10000687_pt1 | contig 20369 bp, 21 predicted proteins | sample CBN3_surface_MG_FD_203119 | JGI IMG/M metagenome (GOLD analysis project Ga0302135, IMG submission 203119) | Marine microbial communities from Western Arctic Ocean, Canada - CBN3_32.1 | ecosystem: Environmental > Aquatic > Marine > Oceanic | place: Canada: Western Arctic Ocean | collected...
GGTAAGGGCGTCCTAAATAACAGAATCTCGGAATATCTAATGACGCGGCTCGCCGAAATTGGTGTTCCGACACATTTTGTGCGCCGCCTCAATATGCGCGAGCAGGTCGTCAAAGAAGTCGAAATTTTGCCGGTTGAAGTTGTCGTTAGAAATATTGCCGCAGGATCTCTATCAACTCGTTTGGGCATCGCCGAGGGCACAGTCTTGCCACGGTCAATTGTCGAGTACTACTACAAGTCCGATGAACTCAACGATCCTATGGTTTCCGAAGAGCATATCACCGCATTTGGTTGGGCAATGCCCCATGACATCGACGACATGCTTGCCCTAGCGCTCAGAACAAATGATTTCCTGTCAGGCCTATTTCTCGGCGTTGGCATGAAGCTCGTTGATTTTAAAGTCGAATTTGGCCGTCTTTACAATGAGAACGGCGAAGTCCGTATCGTGCTGGCAGACGAAATCAGCCCTGATAGCTGCCGCCTGTGGGACACTGTGACTGACGAAAAAATGGATAAAGACCGGTTCCGGCGTGATCTTGGCCGCGTCGAAGAAGCGTATCAGGAAGTCGCGCGAAGACTTGGAATTTTGCCTGAGGGTGGCGTAGCTGACCTCGAAGGCCCAACAGCGGTGCAATAGAATACGTCGTGAAAGCCTACGTACACATCACTTTGAAAAATGGCGTCTTGGACCCGCAGGGAAAAGCAATCGGTAATGCCTTAACAGCATTGAGTTTCGACGCTGTGCGTGACGTTCGGCAAGGCAAATACATCGAACTCGACATTACAGAGACTGACCCGACGCGCGCGCGCGCTTTAATCAATGATATGTGCAAGAAGCTCCTAGCCAATACGGTAATCGAAGATTACCGAATCGACTTGGAAGAGTGAATCCAGTTAACCTTGCTCATCGGGTCCAACCTGCACCAGTTGTGTCTGCGAGATAGAAAGTACGGCAATGGCAAGGCACATAGTCTGCATGACATTTGACTTTGATAGTCTGACTCCACAGATTGCGCGAGGCTACACCATGCCAAGCCGCCGTTCGCGCGGTGAATTCGGAATAATCGGCGCTCAACGAATTCTCGCCTTGCTCAAAAAACACGAAATTCGATCCACCTGGTTCACCCCGGGTCAGACAATCGAAACTTACCCAAATTCCGCAAAGCAAGTCGTCGACGCAGGACACGAGATCGCGCATCACGGCTGGACTCATAAAATGCCCTCTTTGTACGAGACACTCGAAGAGGAAGAGGCTGACGTCAAACGCGGTTGCGAGACAATCAAATCGCTGACCGGACGGTATCCGCGCGGCTACCGCTCGCCTGCATGGGAGTTCAGCGACTATACGTTGGAAGTCCTGCTCAATAATGGATTCGATTATGAAAGTAGCTTGATGGGTAACGATTATACGCCCTATCGAGTACGCCAAGGCGACATCATCGACCCCGAGCAGCCTGTGATCTTCGGTCCTGAAACTCGCCTCGTGGAGATGCCGATCAGTTGGTCTCTCGACGATTCGCCAGTTTTCGAATATCAACGGCATCCGACAGCCATTCAACAAGGGCTCGCAAACTCAACCGCCGTGCTTGAGAACTGGTACGATGATTTTCTCTATATGAAGCAAACCATGGACTGGGGCATTATTACCTATACCTGCCACCCTCAAATCATCGGCAGAGGGCACAGGATGATGATGATGGATCGGCTCATCGAAAAATTGAAGCAGCATGACGTCACCTTTATGGCGATGGAGGATGCAGTGGACGAATTTTCAAGCCGGGCGCCATTTGCAGGCTGACGGGCGAAATGCAGTGACTAAATTAAAGGCACAAAACAAAAGCGAGACGTCGGCTGAATGGGTCCGTCATGTTGTTTGGGCTTTGCAAGACGGTGTCGATGCCGAGCATTTTTGTTTAACGCGCCATGGCGACGGTTTCCTGGCGCAGGGGACAATAATCGGCCTCGCTGATGCTGCGCCCTACAGCGCAAATTATTCGCTTCGTTTTACCGACGACTGGAGCGCGCGGTTTGCCACAATTAGGCGCCTCGACCTGCGCGGCAACGCGCTCAGTATCGAAACAGACGGCGAAGGCGAATGGTTTGGCAGCGAGGAGTTGCAGCTTGAATCGCTCAAAGATTGCCTCGATGTAGATATCTCGCCAACTCCTTTCACCAAGAGTTTGCCAATCCGTCGACTCCAGCTTCGAAAGGGTCAATCAGCAGATGTTAAGGTCACACATTTCGAGATACCAACCTTCACAATCCGACCGGCGTTGCAGCATTATGAATGCATAGTACCGTTGGGCGCCGAAGGTGGCCGCTTCAACTTCAATCCGGGTAACGGGAGTGGTGTAGTGGAGATCGCGGTGGACGCAGACGGCATCGTTACCCAGTTTCCCGGCGCATTCAGTCGCGTCTGGCCTAAAGAGTAGTGATAACTGCCGGCGATCCGGCTGGCGGATACGGAAGGGCCCACGTTGAAAGCTGCCGTCATCGTTTTTCCCGGTTCAAACTGCGATCGTGACGTTGCGGATGCCGTTACGTCGGTCTTCGGCAAACGGCCAAAAATGGTATGGCATCGGGAGTCTGAACTTCCCTCAGTCGATCTTATTCTCTTACCAGGCGGCTTTTCCTATGGCGACTATCTTCGTGCTGGCGCCATGGCTGCGCACTCGCCAATCATGCATGAGGTTGCCTCGGCCGCAAAACAAGGCGTGCCCGTATTGGGGATCTGTAACGGCTTCCAAATGCTGACCGAAACACAATTGCTCCCCGGCATATTAATGCGGAATGCGGGACTAAAATTTATTTGCCGGCATGTTCATCTGCGCGTGGAGACGTCCAAATCGATGTTCACGCGCGGTTATAAAACCGACCAAATCATCCGTATTCCCGTCGCTCACCACGATGGAAATTACTTCACAGACCAACCGACGCTGGCGCGGCTTGAAGACAACGGACAAATTGCATTTCGATATGTCTCGGCGGACGGTACAGCATCTGACGAAAGCAATCCGAATGGTTCAGTTGCAAACATTGCCGGCATTTTCAACAAGACAAAGACAATACTCGGCCTGATGCCGCACCCGGACCGCGCCATGGACCCACTGTATGGTGGAGACGATGGCCGGGCGATGTTCGAAGGCTTCTTGGGATTGATGCAGTGAGCAACATTTCGCCGGAGGCAATCGCGGAACATGGACTCACTGCCGACGAATTTTCAACCATCGTTGAGATATTGGGTCGTACACCAAATTTCACTGAACTCGGCGTATTTTCCGCAATGTGGTCGGAACATTGTTCGTATAAGTCGTCACGTCGGTGGCTTCAAACACTACCGACTGAGGGACCAAACGTTATCTGCGGTCCGGGAGAAAACGCTGGCGTTGTTGATATCGGGGATGGGTTGGCCACCGTTTTCAAGATCGAAAGCCACAACCACCCAAGCTTTATAGAGCCCTACCAGGGGGCGGCCACGGGCGTCGGCGGCATCCTTCGCGATGTTTTCACTATGGGCGCGCGACCGATTGCAAATATGAACGCACTGCGTTTCGGCAGCCCGGATCACGAGAAGACAAAATATTTGCTGGCTGGCGTCGTGGCTGGAATTGGTGGCTACGGAAACTGTATCGGCGTTCCGACGCTGGGCGGCGAGACCGGGTTCGACGCAGGATACAACGGCAACATTCTTGTCAATGCGATGACTGTGGGCATAGCTGATGCCGAGCGAATTTTCTATTCAGCGGCTGCAGGCACTGGAAACCCGGTGGTCTATGTCGGGTCGAAGACCGGCCGCGATGGCATCCATGGAGCAACGATGGCATCAGCCGAATTTAATGAAAACGCGGAGGCGAAGCGGCCGACAGTTCAAGTGGGAGACCCCTTCACGGAGAAACTCCTCCTTGAGGCTTGCCTTGAGTTGATGGCAACCGACGCAATCATCGCGATTCAAGACATGGGGGCGGCTGGACTTACGTCATCGGCAGTAGAGATGGCGTCCAAGGGCGATGTCGGCATTGAACTGTGGCTCGACCGCGTACCGCAGCGTGAAGAGAACATGACGCCATACGAACTCATGCTGTCTGAGAGCCAAGAGCGCATGCTGATGGTGCTGAAACCAGAACGCGAGGCCGATGCACGCGCCGTATTCGAGAAATGGGAACTCGACTTCGCGGTGATCGGGAAGATTACCGATAGCGGAAGGCTGATACTCAAACAACACGAAAACGACGTTGCGGATATTCCACTTGCGCCATTGGTCGCGCAGGCACCGAACTACGACAGGCCGTGGGAAAAATCGCCGTCACTTCCATACCTCGATGCAAGCCAGACGTCACCGCCCGACAATCCGATGGACGCGCTCAAGACCTTGATGGGATCGGCACATCTTTGCTCGCGTCGCTGGATCTGGGAGCAATATGACCACATGGTGATGGCAGACTCGGTGCAGATACCTGGCGGCGACTCCGGTGTCGTACGGATTCATGGCTCACAACGCGGCATCGCGATCACAACAGACTGTACACCTCGTTACTGCAAAGCAGACCCGATTCAGGGTGGACGGCAGGCTGTCGCCGAGGCTTGGCGTAACCTGACAGCAGTTGGTGCGCAGCCCCTCGCCCTCACCAATAATCTCAATTTTGGAAACCCAGAACGCCCTGCTATTATGGGGCAACTCGTCGGGTGTATAGAAGGCATCGCTGAGGCCGCACGCGCACTGGAGTTTCCAGTCGTTTCAGGCAACGTGTCGCTTTATAACGAAACCAATGGTGCAGCTATCTTGCCTACACCAGTCATCGGCGGTGTTGGTTTACTATCGGATATTAACAAAGTAGCAACGCTCGCCTTCAAAGACAGCGGTGAAGCAATCATCGTCATTGGCGAAACGTTGGGCTGGCTTGGCGCATCACTTTATCTCCAAGAAATAGAACAGCGCGAAGAAGGTGCGCCGCCATCGGTTGACCTCGCCGCTGAACGCCGCAACGGTGATCTGGTTCGCCGTCTAATTTCAGACGACCTGATAACCGCATCTCATGACGTTTCAGACGGCGGCTTGTTAGTTGCGATTGCCGAGATGGCGCTTGCCGGTCACGTCGGAGCGGCACTTCAACCACCGGCAGGCGATGTTCCTCTTCATGCCTGGTTGTTTGGCGAGGATCAGGCGCGCTACGTCATCACGACAAAGGACGAAAGCGCAATCCATAAAGCAGCAACCGAGGCAGGAGCACCCGCGCTGATAGTCGGTAAAACCGGAGGCTCTTCGTTGACAGCGGGAACTGGTTGCACCATATCCGTTGAAGAGTTGCGGATGATCCATGAGTCGTGGTTACCTGACTACATGGCTGCACAATGACCCTCACGTATAGGTAATGGGGTTTGCAAACAGATTAGGTGTCCAGAGGGAAAATACACGATGCCCATGTTAGCTTCCGAAATTGAAGAACTCATTAAGCAGTCCCTTCCGGACGCGGAAATTCGGATTGATGACTTGAGAGGCGACGGCGACCACTACGCAGCCTATGTTCGCTCCTCTGTTTTTAAGGACAAAACACGCGTTCAGCAGCACCAAATGATTTATGATGCACTGCGTGGTCGGATGGGCAACGAATTGCATGCGCTGGCACTCCAGACCTCCGTGCTGGAAACAACTTGAACTTGAAGACTGATAGATCAAAGGAATAAAAGCGATGAGCGACAACCCGGTGTTTGGCCGTATCGAAGAAGAGATTTCGGACAACGAAATTGTGCTTTTCATGAAGGGAACACCTGTATTTCCCCAATGCGGGTTCTCTGCAGCAGTCGTTCAGGCGCTGACCCAGCTCGGCGTAAAATACAAAGGTATCGATTGCTTGGCAGATCCCGGATTGAGAGACGGAATCAAGGAATTCTCTAAGTGGCCAACAATTCCACAGCTTTATGTTAAAGGCGAGTTCATCGGCGGCTGCGATATCATCCGCGATATGTACCATGCGGGTGAGTTACAGCAGTTGATCGCAGATAAAGGAATCCAGCAGCAGCAGACCGCGTAAACTCCGGAGAACAGACGATGGGCGAAGCGTTCAAAGTCAGTCCAGAACAGATTGCCGCTTACGAAAAAGACGGCGCTGTCTTGCTGATAAATGCGATCGATTCAGAATGGCAAGACCTGATTCGGGCTGCCATTGAGAAAGAGCTCACCCGGGAGGAGAAGTATTTTTCCTACCGACATCTCTGGCGCCACAATCCAGACTTCAAGCACATTTGCTTCGACTCTCCGGCACCGAAGATCGCCGCTGACATTATGCGGACCAATAAAGTTAACCTGCTCTACGACCAAATGTTTGTGAAGGAGCCAGGAACTGGCAGTGCGACTGGCTGGCATAATGACCAACCGTACTGGCCAGTACGTGGGTCAGTGATGACTGTGTGGATTGCGCTTGACCGTGTGACGAAAGATAGCGGGTCACTGGAGTTTATCCGCGGTTCACACAAGTGGGACCGTTGGTTTCAGCCATTCAAGGCGGATGCGCATGGCGGCGCGGCGGCCGAGCAACCAGACCCAAATCCAAATTACGAACCGTTGCCCGATTTCGAAGCCGAGCGCGACCAGCATGAGATTATCTCGTGGGACATGGAGCCCGGGGACGCCTTGGCGTTTCATGGCATGGGTATGCATGGCGCACGCGGCAACACAAGCGCAGCACAACGACGGCGTGGTCTTGCGATCAGATACACGGGCCGGGACGCAACCTACTTCCTTGACGACCACACAGCGTCACGGCGAAGCGACCTGTACAGCCCATTGCTGAAGACCGGCGATCCCATGGATAGCCAAGAGTTTCCTATCGTCTACAGCGGTTAGGGCTCTACGGATCTCCGAAATTTAGCAGCTGAATCAAGACTGCAGGCTATTTCTCTAGCGCTTCCTGCATCCAAGAACTCAACGATGAATAAGGCGTCTGAACCTCGGCGACCCACTGCGCAATGGACGCACGTTCATCCGGTTTATTCTGGCTCATTTTTTTGACGGAATTCCAACTTGAAACATTAAACGAGAACCCGGCAATAGCCTTCGAAAGTGTCCCAATATAGTCGCTGGGAGCATCGCTGATTTGCCATGTTGAGGGGATCATTTCCTCGAAGTCCTTTGTTTAAACATCCAAAATTTTTCTGAGAGACTCTGGTTTGTCCTCAAGGTGCATTGACCCGTCGAAATGTGCCGCAACGTAATTCCAGGTTGGAACGACTTTTTCGCTCACTTTCTTTTCGGAAAAAATACGTGGGCTGATATAGCCATTTGCTGGCAGGAACGTCATCTTGGCATCTATGTCGCCTGCGGCAAGCAGGGCATAGAGAGGGTTAGTTTTCATGATGTGGCCATGAAATTTTACATCCTGTTGAGTATGTACAGATGTTCTTTCGATCAACGTTACCGGGATGTGCACAACAACAATTTCAGCATCATGATAAGTAGCGAGAGTACTGAACTTCGTTCTTCTCGCAATCTCCAATGCCTAATCTAAATCTGCGCTCAAGAATGTGGACGGGGATACGTAACTCTGTCTCCAAGTTGGTACACGGGCTGAAACACGCGCAAAAAAAAGCGCCGCTAAATGCGGCGCTCTTCGATATTCGTTGAATTTGCACTGCTTAGCGCGAATAAAATTCGATAACCAGATTCGGTTCCATCTTTACAGCAAAGGGAACGTCCGTGAGCTTTGGCCCACGAATGAACTTCGCCGTCATTTTGCTATGGTCGACGGAGATGTAATCTGGAATGTCCCGCTCTGCTGAAATAATTGCATCAAGCACTAGTGGCAATTCGCGGCTTTTCTCGCGAACTTCCACAACGTCATCATCGCTTAACTGATAGGACGGGATATTGACACGCTTTCCGTTGACCGTGACGTGACCATGGTTGACGAACTGGCGGGCGGCAAAAACGGTTGGCACAAATTTGGCACGGTAGACCGCAGAATCAAGCCGACGCTCCAATAGTTCCACCATATTATCACCGGTTTCACCTTTGCGGCGCTCAGCCTCTTCGTAGTATCGACGAAAACGCTTTTCGCCAATATTGCCATAAACGCCCTTGAGGCGTTGCTTAGCTTTGAGCTGTGTTCCGTAGTCCGACGGTTTCCGGCGGCGTTGGCCATGCTGACCAGGACCGTATTCACGACGGTTGACCGGGCTTTTCGGGCGACCCCATAGATTGAGGCCAAGCCGTCGATCAATCTTGTACTTCGACGCAAGTCGCTTCGTCATTCTCTATTCCCGTTCGTTGCCGGTGTTGTTTTTGTCCTGGTAGTCCATCAATGCGGCGGGGCTCTTAATTAGGCCCACATTCCCAAGAGCGGGGCGCAGTATGTCGCTTGCACGTCTATTGTCAAGCCACGTGCTGACAATAGAGCATCGAATTGTGCATTTTAACTATCATGCCTGCGGATCAAACCCGAAACAATGCCATGCAAGGTACGAACATCCTGGTCTGTCAGACGGGTGCGTTGGAAGATATTTCTGATTGTCCGCACCATATTCGGGCGTTTTTCAATGGGTAGAAGAAAGCCACAGTCATCCAGTTCCGCCTCAAGTCGCGAGAAAAAGTTGAGCAAATCAGCTTTGCTGACTGGTTCCGTATCGCCAGTTTCACGCCAGTCGGCGGCCACGGTATCATCAGCAACGGCAAACTCGGGCGTAGGCGCCATAAACCACTCATAAGACACGATCAACACAGCCTGCGCCAAATTGAGTGATCGGAACTTCGGATTGAGCGGAATTTCTATGACCGTATCAGCAAGCGTTACATCATCGTTGCTGAGGCCGGCGCGCTCAGCACCGAAAAGCACGCCAACTGACGACCCCGCCGCAATCGCCTCGCGCATATCGCGCACAGCTACGCGCGGAGGCATTAGCGGTATAACCATATCGCGCGGGCGGGCTGTCGCCGCGTAGACCCGGTGCAGATCAGCTATTGCATCTTCGGTATTTTCAAAGAGGCGTGCAGTATCAACGACGCTATCAGCACCAGATGCAGCCGCATTCGCCTGGCTATTCGGCCAAGGGTCACGCGGGCGAACAAGGCGCAGGTCTGTCAACCCGCAATTGAGCATTGCCCTAGCGACAGCACCTATATTTTCACCAAGCTGCGGATTAACCAGAATGACCGCAGGGCTATTCCCGTTCCTCGTCGCTTGCCTAGAATCTGCGTCGGACATCTTACTCAACAACTTGAGACGGCAACTAAGCGGCCTTCACGCCAGCCTGGTAGAGACGATAGCTAATACTGTCGAATAGGGCACCGAAAGACGCGTCGATTATATTTGGAGAAACACCGAGCGTTGACCAGCGGGTGCCATTGCCATCGGCGGTCTCAATCATGACGCGTGTCACCGCATCGGTTCCGGATGTATTGGCACTCGGCGGCATGATGCGAACTTTGAAATCCAAAAGATGCATATCTTCGACAATAGGATAGATCGGCAACAAAGCCTTTTTTAGCGCACTGTCCAGCGCATTGATCGGACCATTGCCATTGGCAACGGTCATAACATCCTTGCCACCGACGGCAAGTGTTACCGTCGCTTCTGATTCGGTCACAAGTTCGCCACGTGCATTAAGACGACGCTCGTCCATGACACGAAAGCGCTTGAGTTCGAAATAATCCGGAATTTGACCAAGCATGCGCCTTGCCAACAATTCGAAACTCGCTTCAGAACCATCATAGGCATAACCCTGCGATTCCCGCTCCTTTACCAGTTCGACGAGGCGCGCGACTCTCTTATCCTTTCCGTCCACCTCGATACCGATTTCACGAAAACGTGCCAGGATATTAGAACGACCCGCTTGGTCTGAAACAAGAACCGAACGACGATTACCAACCAATGAGGGATCAATATGCTCGTAAGTCCGCGGATCCTTTTCGACCGCGGATACATGCAGACCACCTTTATGGGCGAATGCTGACGCACCTACATACGCCGCGTGACGGTTTGCCCCACGGTTCAACCGTTCGTTCAACATATTTGATATCTGCGTTAGGTGCTTAAGGCGCCCTTCATCAACGCCTGTTTCACATCGCATTTTTAACGTCAGGGTCGGTATTAATGAGATCAGGTTTGCATTGCCGCAGCGCTCGCCTAAACCGTTCAGTGTACCCTGAACTTGACGCGCGCCGGCGCGTACTGCGGCGAGTGAGTTCGCGACCGCATTTTCCGTATCATTGTGGGCATGAATACCCAATTGATCGCCTGGAACATGGCGCGCAACTTCCTTAACAATGCGCTCCACTTCGTCCGGCAAGGTTCCGCCGTTCGTGTCGCAAAGGATAATCCAACGCGCACCAGCCTCAAGCGCACCAGTTACGCACGCTAGGGCAAAGTCCGGGTTCGCCTTATAGCCATCGAAGAAGTGTTCGGCGTCATACATCGCCTCACCCTTCCGGGCCTTGGCGAAAGCAACGGAGTCGGCGATCATCGCGAGATTTTCTTCGTTGGAAATTCCCAGCACCACATCGACGTGAAAATCCCACGCTTTGCCAACAAGACAGATCGCACCCGCCTTGCTGTTGACGAGTGAAGCAAGACCAGGATCGTTCTCTGCACTGCGACCGTCGCGCCGGGTCATTCCAAAGGCGACGAGCGTTGCTCCATCGAGCGCCGGCGGGTCAGCGAAAAACGCATCGTCCGTCGGATTTGCGCCCGGCCAACCACCTTCAATATAGTCAATGCCAAGAGCATCAAGCGACTTGGTGATGGCGACCTTGTCGGCAGTGGTAAAATCAACGCCCTGCGTCTGCGCGCCGTCACGTAAGGTCGTATCAAACAAGTATATTCGTTCGCCACTCATCACTTCGTCCTGGCTGCCACAATCGGGTGCGGGGCGCGAGAATGCACAATTCCAGTGACGCGCTCAAGCCACATGGAAGAGAAGGCATGCGCGCCCACAAATATCAGCGTCACAAATATCATTATGAAAATCGACGTCATGCGCCACTGCAACGTTCAACTCAACACGTTGATCTCAGTGTCGCCACCCTAGAATACCAATTGATAAGTCATGAGACGAAACAAACTCGCTCGCCTCGCCCGAAAACTAGGCGTCGGAGTTTGGCGGTACATCTTTCCAAGCCTGCAACGTCTCTCTCGCTTCATCTACCTTCAAATTATCGAAGTAGATTATAGCTTCGCTATATTGCTCCGTCGTCCGAAACAGAGCATTTGAGCGGCCACCGTGGAGATGGAAATACATTTCGCTAAAAACTTCTCTTTGGAAACCAAAAGCCTTACACAGCATTGCTACACCTTTGGCTCCCGATTTACGCATTGCGCTGTACGCCACATGGTGGGGCAAATCTGTCAGTGCACAAAAATCCTGTTCAAAGCGAGTCATTCGTCCAGTTCGCAAGAGATCCAACAATCGATCTGAGGCGCGTATAATCCGCGCTTTTCCAAGTGACTTTAGGCTTGGGGTTGTAGAATCTAGCCTAGCATCACGAACCGCTTCTGCAATCGCGTCCGCCACCAGTTTGGCCTGAGTGGCGCCGTCAAACTCAAAACGTTCTGCGATAGCCGCTTGAAGCGCATCGCCTAACCAAGCGTAGATACGGCCGGCGATCTCTGGGCTCACGTCCTCTCGACCCACAATCGGCGCGCGATACTCTGGCACCCAGACCGCATCTTTAGCCAATTGTCCGTAGGTGTCGTCGCTAAATTGGGCACCGTCGTTGCGCAGCAACGTAACAACAACTTCTATGTCGTCGGTAAGCACCAATGCCTCGCTGACTGACGGCGGTACATTTGCACGCTGGGCAATCGCTATATGAAGGTCGCACGCATGTTTGATAACAAGGCCAATCAGATCGTCGTTGCTAAGCAAATTACTACACGCAAGAACAGAATATGCGACATCAATTTCATCCTCCGCGAGGCACATGAGTAGATCATGCGGTACGTCTTCTCGCGCTGACAAATGCTCAGCGAGTTTACTCTGCACTTGGGCATCGGCCTGCCCGACCAGCGTCTCAATAATGGCATACACATGTTCGAGCTCGCGCGTCTCAAGTTTTGCATCCCATGCAAAACATAAGTCGCCTATTTGCTCGACTAATAGGCCGCGATCAGCCCCTGTTGACCGCTGCTCAAGAGTTGCAAGTAGCTCGCGGAGTTCGTGTTCCATAATTTAACGCAGCTTGGCTGCTTTGCAGCGAGTCGAATTCTCCGAGACGCTTCGCATAACTGCACCGTCCACCCCTCTTGTTCAAGAGGTAGGCGCCTTCGACGGTCAATACAAGACTCGCCGGACTTACTTCGTTTTACTTGAAAACACCGACGATGAGCTGATCTATCCCAGATCTGGCGGGCAATTCGCCCCCCATTTAATAATTCACGTGCACCGACTGGATCGATAGCTGAAAAAAACTCCATCTCTCTTTTGTAATTTTCGCTCGCCCGAAACAACGCAAATGCACCACTGCCGTGAATGCGCCAATAAAGTTCAGCAAATATGTCGAGTTCGATGCCTGCGCCCTTACACGCGACCGCAAGTCCTTCTGCGTCCAACTTATATAGAGCGCGTCTCACGGCGCTAATTGATAGAGCCGTGAGACTACCAAAATGCTACTCGAACCTATGTACAACACCACTTTGAAGATAATTTAGAAGCAACCCTGACGCACGGCTTCCTTGCATCGTATCGGTCTGTTCGCGGAGAACATCGCCGACCCAGACGTATAATTTTGCAGCAAGGCCCGATCTCAAATCATCCCGACACGCTAACGGCTCACGGTATTCAATACGATCGCGACATGCCCCGATCAGCCTTTCAGCCGTCTCCGGAAATATCTAAGCACCGTCATTGCTCAATAACGACACTATGACAGATGAATCACCGGTCTGAACCAGTGCGTCACTAACATCTGGACTTAGCCAGTAGCGCTTGGTGACAGCGAGTTGATGCTCGCGCTCTTTCTCGCTTATGAGCAACACCAAATCATTGTCATTTAGTAGATCACTGAAATCCAAAATTGGATAAGCGACGGTTATCTCATCACTGGCTAGGAATTTGATGAGATCTGAGGAACGTCTTCACGTTCGGCAAGTCGCTCGGCAAGCCTTGCGCGAACATCAAGCTCCACATTCCGTATAAGAGTGTAAAGGATGTCGAAAAACATCGTCGATTCTGCGCCACTCAAACTTTCATCGGGCACCAAGCGAATATCGCAAAGGTCGTGTGCCACCTTCTTGCGATTCTGCGAAGACGGATGGACCTCCAATTCCCTAGGTGATTTGACGAGTTCTTTTTGCATTCTCTCATGTAAACAAATGCGGCGCGATAACCGTGCATTCAATGCATGCAGACGCACCTATTTCTCAACATTCCTCCCAATTTAGAACTAATACCTAGTGTCTGCGCCAATGAATTACTAGTTATCAGTAAATTTTTACAAATTTACTCAATGTTCAATCCAAATGGAGACTTCCCGTAATCACCGTACAGTTTGTTTCTATTCAGTCTTCTTTGGCCACCGACGGTTGTATTGCATTACGCCGCGTATCTCGATGCAAACTATAGAGCCCGCTTCCGACGACGAGCACTGAGCCCATCAAAATCCAAATATTGGGAATATAGTCCCAAAAGAAATATCCTAATATTAGCGCCCAAATAAGTTGAGAGTATTTGTATGGTGAGACCAACCCTGCTTGCGCCAACCTATAGGCTTCGATGTACAGGTAGTGGGCGCTGCCCTGCAGAATACCTGCAAATATCACCAGCATCAGATCAGTAGCCGTCAACCACTGCCAGCCAAACGGCAAAGTCAGCAAGCCCGCAAGAGCGACCGCAAAGGACGAGTAGAAGAGAACGGCAACAGATGATTCACTGGTGCTGATACGGCGCGTAACAATATCGCGTAAAGCCCCAAAAATTGCCGCACACAACGGAATAAACGCCGCCAATCGCAGTGTATCTGCTCCAAGCTGAAGCATAATCACGACGCCCGCAAACCCGACAGACACCGCTAGCCAGCGCCGCCAACCCACCTGTTCGCCAAGAAATAATCCCGCCAACGCTACCGTAAAAAGTGGCCCCGCAAATGTAAGGGCAACAGCGTCAGCAAGCGGTAAGAGAGACAAACCTGTAAGAAAGAGTGCAGCTGTACCGACGACGAAGACCGCGCGGAGGGTTTGGCCCCGCACATTGTAAACCCGCAATGCCTTTGACCCACCGGCACGCCAGACCAGAACGAACACCGGAATAAGTATCGCAAATGCGCGCAAGCTGAGAACTTCGCCGACAGGATAGTCAGCCGTCAGCCCTTTCATAACGGTGTCATTGAGCGTCAGTAACGCGCTTCCACATATGATGCAGGCAACACCGCGATTTGGCGCCAATGACGGCGGCGCCTTACTCATACTAAATGGCATTTCATTTTTTGAGCTTTTTCAGATGGGCCGATGCGCGCCCTTTGAATCAACTATTTTCGCTCTCGCTGCTGGGCGCACTTAATGCAAATCGGTGCCGTAGGATCGAGGTTGAGGCGCTTGGCGGCAATCGGTTCTCCGCAGCTCAGACAATATCCATATTCATCGTCTGCAATGCGCTTTAGGGCTGCATCTGCACGGCTGACTTCCAATGTTCGCCGGCGACCAATCTCTCTCGCCATCTCCTGTTGTTGCATTGCATCCATTCGAGATAGACGTCCAACGCGACTCTGGTCGAGTTCAACCGGTCCCTGTTCCGCTGTACCTGCATTCGCAAGGCGCAAGAGTTCATCACGGCGCTCTGAGAGGCGCTTGGTGAGTTCAGCCAAATCTATGTCTGTTCGCCCATCCATGGGTCAGTTTTGCACGGCTGTCCTGTCGAATCCTAGCGTCGTCGCCAGATGGTCCCGTCAGCGGCATCTTCAAGCACGATTCCCTGCCCTTCGAGTTCGTCACGAATTCGGTCTGCTTCAACGAAATCCTTGGCTTCCCGTGCAGCCTTACGATCGACGATCATACGGTCGACATCTAATTCAACCGTTTCCCGCTCACCGGACGAGAAGCGCTTGAACCATTCTTCCGGCGATTGTTGTAACAACCCCATGACTGACCCTGCGTCGCGTATGGCGATTGCCAATTCGGTCTGTTCGCTGCCAGCTAACAACTTGTTCAGGGTTCCCACAAGTTCGTGCAACCGAGTGATCGCAAGCGGCGTATTTAAGTCATCCTCTAGAGCCTCAAATACCGCCTGAGCTGGACTTTGTTCAGCCACCCGATTTTCAATCGGCAATTCCGGTATCAATCGAAGCGCACCGTAAATTTTGTTCAAGGTCTGTTTCGCTTGATCCAACCCGGATTTTGTAAAATCAAGTGGTTGACGGTAGTGGCTCGACAACATCGCCAAACGAACGACCTCACCAGGATGTTCGTCTAGGAGTTCCTGGACAGAAACGACATTGCCCAGCGACTTGGACATCTTCTCGCTATCCGCTGTGAGATGCCCGTTATGCAACCAATATTTTGCAAATCCATGGTCAGGGTAGGCGCAGGTTGATTGGGCGAGTTCGTTCTCATGATGCGGAAAAACCAAATCTTGTCCGCCGCCGTGGATATCAAAATCGAGACCAAGATATTTGCTGCTCATCGCCGAGCATTCGACATGCCAGCCGGGTCGCCCACGGCCCCAGGGACTATCCCAGCCCGGCTCGTCGTCCAACGATGGCTTCCAAAGGACGAAATCCGCCGGGTCACGCTTGTAAGGAGCAACTTCAACGCGCGCACCTGCAATTTGATCCTCGCGCGTGTTTCCAGATAACTGCCCATAGCCGTCCTTGCCGGGAACGTGAAACAGCACATGACCGTCTGCAACGTATGCACAATCGCGCTCAAGCAACCGCTCAATAAGCTGAATCATCTCTGCAATATGATCGGTTGCGCGAGGTTGGTGATCGGGCATCAATGCGCCGAGCGCTGCCATATCTGCGTTGTACTGCTTTGCAGTTCGAGTGGTGAGGCTAAAGATGTCTTCGCCAGAATCCTTCGCCCGTGCGTTGATCTTGTCGTCAATGTCCGTAATGTTTCTGACATAGGTAACTTTGGGATAAAGCCTTTGCAGCAAGCGATAGAGAATATCGAAGACAATGACCGGACGTGCATTTCCGATATGCGCCAAGTCATAGACTGTCGGACCGCAGACATACATCTGGATGTGGGCGGGGTCGAGAGGCTCAAACACCTCTTTGCGGCGCGTTAATGTGTTGAAAAATTTCAGCATTTTAAATTTTTCTTCGAATCAGAGTATGATTCAAGCCGCATTTCCGTTTAGACGAAGGATTGCACGCTGGCGTCCCAGCATCGGCAACAAACGTTTTAGTTCCGGGCCATGATCGAGACCCGTTAAGGCGAGCCGTAGGGGATGAAAGAGTTCTCGCCCCTTTCGTCCAGTTGCCGCAGCAATTGCTTTCGTCCAATTCGACCAAGAAGAGTCATCCCACGGTTCCGGCGGCAACAACTCAGCAGCGGCATCGCAAAATGGACGATCTTCGATTACTGGTACAACCGAGCCGTGGCAGATGCTCCACCACTCCGCCACATCGGTAAATCTCGTGATATTTGGCCTGACTGCAAGCCAAAATTCCTCGTCGGCAGCGTCGAGTTGCATTGACGCGAAGCGCTCGGAAACCAACTCGAAAGGCAAGTGATGTAAAACACGTGCATTGAGACGTTCCAACTCACTGGCATCGAATCGCGGGGTTGCTCGCCCAAACGCATTGATATCAAACGTTTCTGTCAGTGCTGAGAGATCTTCGCGGCCGTCCGCCGCTTGCGACGTTCCTAAGTGAGCCAAATATCCAGCAACCGCAAGCGCTTCAATGCCATCATCACGCAACCCTGCCAAACTTGCGCTATCCAAGCGCTTGGACAGGTTCTGACCTTTTTCATCCGCCAAAAGAGGTAGATGTGCGAATGCCGGCAACCGATAGCCAAGTGCCTCGAAGAGTTGAATTTGTACCGCAGTATTTGCAACGTGATCCTCACCTCGGATGACGTGAGTGACAAATAATTCTCCATCGTCAACCACTGAACTCAACGAATAGAGAGGTCGGCCGTCAGCACGAACCAATACCGGATCACTCAAATCACGCCCTTCAAATGCGACATGACCGCGCGCAAGATCATTCCACACAATTGCTGCATTATTAAGCTTAAAGCGCCAATAAGGTATCCGGCCTTCGGCGGCAAACACCGCATGGTCATCGACGGTTTTGGCGAGTGCCTCACGATCATAAATAGGTGGCAGACCACGTGACATGAGAACGGTGCGCTTGTTCTCAAGCTCCTCGGCTGTCTCGTAGCAAGCATACAATCGATTTGATTTCCTTAACCGCTCAAGAGCCGCGGTGTATCTCTTCATTCGAGCGGATTGCCGGGCAAAATCGTCCCATTCGATACCAAGCCAACGCAGGTCTTCCTCGATACCCCTGGCAAACTCGGAGTTCGACCGCTCCGCATCTGTGTCGTCGAGACGCAGTAAGAACGTGCCCTTCGCCTGCCGCGCAAAGAGCCAGTTGACCAGCGCAATTCGAGCGTTGCCAACATGAAGACGTCCAGTTGGGCTTGGCGCGAATCGGAGGCGCGTTTCCATTGTCAAATGACCTTGCGAAAGGCGTTGGTTATAGGATAGCGCCTGTCACGGCCAAAGGCGCGGCTCGTGATCTTGACGCCGGGCGGTGCTTGCCGGCGTTTATATTCAGCCGTATCAAGCATGCGCCATACGCGCTGGACCAATTCCGGCAAATGGCCGCGTTCTGTGATTTCGTCTATTCCCATATCACCCTCGACAAGACAGCCCAGAATATCATCGAGCGCCTCATAAGGGGGCAAAGTATCCTGATCGGTCTGGTCCGGCTTAAGCTCTGCGGACGGTGCTTTCGTGATTACACGCTCTGGAATGACGCGACCCGGGGGGCCTCCGAGCACATTCAATGTCATCTGGTTGCGCCACCGCGCAAGACGGAACACGTCGGTCTTATAAACATCCTTAAGCACCGAATATCCGCCACACATATCGCCATAGAGCGTTGCGTAGCCAACTGACATTTCCGACTTGTTGCCGGTCGTCAGAACCATCGAACCAAGGGCGTTGGACAGCGACATGAGGATGACGGCCCGGCTTCGTGATTGTATGTTCTCAGCCATTGTGCCGCTGTCGACTGGCGGGCCATCTGCCAATGACTCCAACATCCCTCCATAGGCCTTCATCGCTGGCTCAATATCAATTGTATCCAGTCGCACACCAAGAAACTCTGCAGTCTCGCTTGCATCCGCAAGGCTCTCTGCAGCTGTGTATGGTGACGGCATCATGACACAATGTACTCTGTCTTTTCCGAGTGCATCTACCGCAACTGCGGCGCTCAGAGCCGAATCGATACCGCCGGAAAGCCCGAGGATGACGCCGGGAAAATTATTCTTCCTAACGTAGTCAGAAAGCCCGACAACTATCGCACGATAGATCGCCTCCAGACCTTCGCTCAGCGAGAAGCGGTCCGTGACGTCACAGGTCCAACCTTCGTCCAGTCTCGACCATTGTGTGACGACGAAATGCTCCTCCCAGCCTGGCTGTTGCGCGGCGATACTACAGTTTATGTTAAGAATAAATGATGCGCCATCAAACACCAATTCGTCCTGACCGCCCACTTGATTGACATAAATAAGTGGCAAGCCGGATTCAGTTACGCGCGCAATTGACAGCTGCTGTCTTACGTCGCTTTTGGAAATATCAAATGGCGATCCATTGAGGACAACGAGCAACTCTGCGCCGGACTCCTGCAAACATTCAGTAACCTCCGATGTCCACATATCCTCACAAACCATGACACCAAGACGCACATCGCGAAAATTGATGGGACCAGGCAGCGGTCCGGCAGCAAAGATACGTTTTTCATCGAAAACGCCATAGTTCGGCATACGATGTTTGAACCTGACGGCGACAATTTCCCCTCGATCCAGCAACAGTGCGGCATTGTAGAGCACGCCTTCATCAATCCAGGGCGCACCGACGAGCAACGCTGGACCGCCATCCGCCGTATCTGCCGCAAGGCTCTCGACTATCGCTTTAACTTGTTCCTGAAAGTAAGGCCGGAGGACAAGGTCTTCCGGCGGATAGCCACAGATTACTAACTCGGAGAACACAACGATGTCTGCATCGTTCTCAGCAGCCTCGTGCCGGGCGTCTCGAATCAACTTGGCATTGCCATCGAGGTCACCAACTGTGGGATTAATCTGCGCGAGGGCAATGATTAGTTGATCGGTCATGGGTCCAATTATACCGGAATTTGTCTAAATGTCGGTTTTGCCATCTAAGCCGCTGCGAAACACTAAGAGACTTGTCATTTACACGGTTGTTTAGCGGAGTGTTGGCTACAACCAACTTCGCGGACTATCCTCACCGTAGACAAAAAATCAAGCTTCTACGACAAGGCGGCTAAGGGCGACGAACAGACTTAGGTCTAAACAATTTCGTTCTAAAGTGTTTGTTGGAATCGCCTTTTAGCGTTTCTGAGACGCAGTTGGGGATAAAAATATGGCGGACGACGAGAATCCGCAGTCAGGTCTTGGGGCGGAAAAAATTCAATCCGTCGTCAATGATGCCATCGATTTCCTATCGGGGCGGCTGCGCAATTCGATCGAGGAGAAAGGTCGACCCCTATCCTATGACGAAATTCATAATATTATTGATAACTTCAAGAAAGAGCCCCATCAGGCAGTAATTTCATACTACCACGTTGCCTGGGAGGAATGCGCTGAGGCCTACGAGATTTTATCTTGGGAAAAAGATCGAACGCACCCCATGGAGCGCCTGCTTGTAAAGCATTTCTCCGAATTGCGGGCGCCATGAGGTAAGCTGGCAGTAGCAGGGAGAACGCTATCCAGGCGCGTGATTCAGAGGTTCCTTACAGCTCTCCATCACATGATGAGACCAGAGCTTTTCGATCAGTACGAAGAGAATTGTCAGCAATTGGTCGATCGCATCCGCGCTGCTGAAGGTGATTCATTCACTTGGGATCATATCTACTCTGATCCGACGAGCCAAATCCTCGTTAACGACGTCTTAGTCTACATCAGCCGTTACTTTACCAATGTGGAGAAACGCCGATATTGGTTTGAAGACTTCATTGAGAGCCACATGCCCCCGGATAAAACAGGAGCTGCGCGCGGCTGGCGATTAGGCAACATGGAATTTCATATGTTGTGGGGTACGTTGTACGGAGACCTGCGTAACGCAATGGAGACAACCGACGGTCTCGCTACAATTCGTGAGCGATATGGAGATGCCAATTTCGAACTACTGAAAAGTGTCTTCGCAGCAATGGATGAAAATTTTGAATATCTCGTTGCTGAGCGGGACGAAGAT
>Ga0302135_10000688_pt1 | contig 20361 bp, 22 predicted proteins | sample CBN3_surface_MG_FD_203119 | JGI IMG/M metagenome (GOLD analysis project Ga0302135, IMG submission 203119) | Marine microbial communities from Western Arctic Ocean, Canada - CBN3_32.1 | ecosystem: Environmental > Aquatic > Marine > Oceanic | place: Canada: Western Arctic Ocean | collected...
CGCCTCGTTACCGTCAACATCGATGAGAGTCAGCAAAAAGCCCAACGCTTCCTGCAACGCTTCGCGCCCACGCTCGCGGCACACGCCGACGGGCTTGCCGACCCTGCGACGGATGCAGCCCGAGACCATGCGGTTCGTTCGATGCCGAGCGCGTATCTCATCGATACCGACGGCACCGCCTTATGGATTCACCACGGCTATCGGCCGGGCGACCTCAATGAAGTGCTGGCCCGCATTGAGGCCGCATTGGGGCCGAACGACACGACCGGAGCCACGTTGTCAGAGTGATTTGCGCAGCCGAAAATCACTGCCCGCCGAGAAGTTCACCATGCGTTCCAGCGGCACCAGAGCGCGGGCCGCGACTTCGGGGTCAACCTGAATCTCGTTTTTGTCTCCGTCCTCAAGCACCTGTAACAGGTTCTCAAGCACGTTCATGCCCATCCACGGACAATGGGCACAGCTCCGACACGCGGCACCTTCACCGGCTGTCGGCGCTTCGATGAATATCTTGTCGGGCGCTTCCTGCCGCATGCGGTAAAAGATGCCCTTGTCGGTGGCAACAATGAACTTCTCGTTCGGCAGTTGTTGCGCCGCACGAATAATCTGCGTCGTCGATCCGACAACGTCAGCAAGGTCGATGACGGCCCCCGGCGATTCGGGATGCACAAGCACCGCAGCATCCGGATGTACGTGCATCAAATCAGCGAGACCTTGCGCCTTGAATTCCTCATGTACGATGCAGGAACCGTCCCACATCACCATGTCGGCGCCCGTCTCGCGCTGGATGTAACCGCCAAGGTACTTGTCCGGTGCCCAGATCAGCGTTTCGCCAAGGTCGTTCAGGTGCTCGGCAACCTCGAGCGCAATACTGGAGGTGACCACCCAGTCAGCGCGGGCTTTCACCGCTGCCGACGTATTGGCATACACCACGACGGTTCTTTCGGGATGCTCATCGCAGAAACGGGAGAAATCTTCGATCGGGCAGCCGAGGTCAAGCGAACAGGTCGCTTCAAGGGTCGGCATCAGCACCCGCTTGTCCGGGCTCAAAATCTTGGCGGTCTCGCCCATGAAGCGAACGCCGGCAACCACCAGCGTTTCTGCGTCATGCGCCGCGCCAAAGCGCGCCATTTCGAGCGAGTCGGAAACGCAGCCCCCCGTTTCGTCAGCCAGCTCCTGAATGGCGTCATCGGTGTAATAGTGGGCGACCAACACCGCGCCACGCCGTGCGAGCGCTTCTTTTATGCGGGCTTTGTAGTCGGCGATCTCCACGTCGCTCATCAGATGACTCTGATGCACGGGGACATCGAATGCGATGTTTGCCATGTCTGCCTCCGGCTCGCGGAGTTCCGATTCTACTATAGGCGGCCGTCTTCAATACCACCGAATGTTGGACACGTCGGAAACAGGCTGTTTGCGGGTGCGCAACGCCACTCTTTTGACCGGTCTGTGTTATACCCTTCGCGTCTTCGCGGTCGGCCGCCATTGGCCGGCTATCCCACATGCACGACCCAACGACCTGACATGCAGATCCTCTTTCTCATCCCCCAGTCGGACCTGGTGATCGATGGCAACTATCGACGCCTGGCGAATCTCTGCCAACAGCGCGGCGACCGGGTTGTGCTCGCGTTTATGGAGAGTCTCGCGATGCGGGCGTCGGCCATCGTCGTCGATGGCATGGAGATGAGTGGCCCTCTTGACATTGATGCCCCATTCCCCGATCACCGCCCGTGTGGCATTTCGTCAATGGACACCATCTGGGTGATGTCACTTGGCATGCAGGGCAGCTTTCTGGACAAGATGCAGATGCTCCACTGCGCAGGCCCGGCGCGGATTCTCAATTCCCTCGAGTCGTTGATGCATCTCAAGAGCAAGTACTTTCTCGCTGCAGACAAGAGCGTCATCCGGCATCCGGAGACACATGCCGGCAACAACGCCGCGGCACTCTTTGACATCGTTGCCGGTGGCGGGCGCTGGATCGCCAAGCCCCCCGCCGGCAGTTTCGGCCGCGAGGTTTACCTCATAAGCCGGGATGACCCGAATGCCCGGGTGGTGCTCGACGCTCTGACCGGGCATGAGTCAGGCAATTACTGTCTGCTGCAGCGATACGTGCCTGAAATTGAAGCGGGGGAAAAACGCGTTCTGATTGCGGGCGGGGTACCCGTCGCCCAGTACCTCAGGCGGCAAGGCATGGATCATCGAACGAACGTCATGCAGGGCGCACACATTGACACCTGTGACCTGACCGCCGCCGAGCGGGACTACTGCACCCAAATCGGTCATATGCTGGGTGCGATGGGCGCCGATTTCGTCGGTATGGATCTCGCCTACCCGTGGGTCATCGAATTCAACGTCGTGAATCCAGGCGGCATCCTCACGATCGAGTCGCTAACGGGCATCGATGTCAGCCCGGCAGTTCTGGCCCACGCGATGGCGACTTGAGTTTTAGACTTCAATTCGTATGATAGCGCCTGCTTCGCACCCGGCCACCCGGGGCGAACATCGGGCCGTTAGCTCAGTTGGTAGAGCACCTGGCTTTTAACTAGTTGGTCCCGCGTTCGAGTCGCGGACGGCCCACCAACTCCCCTTCTCGCATTGCTTTCTTGCATCGACGCGATGCGCCGATGCACGCGCGTCGTTGAACCTGCGAGCAGAAGGTCGCGCAAGCGTACGCTGACGTTCGCAACGAAGCGCTCGCGCGCGAATATTGGAACGAATGGCCTGCGCAAGCAGATGCAGAAGCGCCAGACAGCGTGCGGCCGGCCGATCTCATGCCAGCGCTGAGATGCGCCAGACGAGCGAATCTCTGCCCTTCTGCGATCCCTTCTTTTCCTCAAACCCGAGGTCTTCCTCAAACCCAGGGTCTTCCTCAAACCCAGGATCTTCCTGCAACCCCGGGCCTTCAAGAACAAGGGACTTTCTCAACTGCTGGGCTGAGAGCGCACCCGCCCACAACTCGCGCCAGCACTGCAGCAGCAGCGAGCGATCGGCACTCGACAGGCCACGCACAATACGCAACCCGTGTTGGTGGACGTCAACCGCGGTACCACCGGCCTCAGCAATCTCCACCTCGTCCCCCATTCCCTCAAACATCCGAGCGAGATAGTCCGCCGCGTCTGACACATCGCCATCCACTGCACCTATCATCTCTGCCGTCTCCGCGAAGTACTGTTGTCCGATCAGGCGCGCTGCGAGGCGACCCAACTCGCTGGCCTCGAGAGGCCCGATGACCTCCTGCAAGGTCGTGAGACCGTTGCGAACATAATCCATCGCGTAGTTGCGATTCGCCTTCGCGAGACGGAGCGGGTCCCAATCGGCAGGTGGCTGCGGCTGCTCGGCGGCACAAAACACGGGCGGTACTTCGTCCGGAGCAAACGTCAGTCGCTCATGCGGTTCAAGCGCCCGATCAAACTCGCGGAAATAGCCGCAGAGACCAAACTGCCCGGTCATGTCTTCTGACACACACACGAACCCCAGCTTCGGATTCTTGAGGGTGACACCGTTGTGCGCGTACCAGCCATTCAGGAAGCCGCGGCTCACCTCAACCGGCAGGCCGCAAATGACCGGGCCCGCGAACATCCAGCGCGGATAGCGGAACCGCACCCACGCCTTGCGGTCATGTTCCGGCATGAACTCAACAGCGACGCCACCCATGTTGTTGGCGAGCACATGGTACCGGGCGCACGCAACCGCATCCGGTAGTCCATGCAGCCCCAGCTTCTCGAAACTGGACAGGAACTTCTCTTCATGCTGCTTCCGGAACAGCCGGAAGGTCCAATCACCCATCACGGTGGGGCCCTTTCGACTGGAAATCATGAGTTGAAGGCCCAGAAAATAAGCGTGATGCAGATGCGCTTGCGCAGCAATGCAATCGATATCATTCGTCATTGGGGATTCCTGCGTCTCGCCGCCAAGCTGAACCCATCAAGGTTTATCAATCAAGTCTCACCAATCAACGTCCATCAATCAGGGACGATCTTTAGCCAGAATTTAGGCGAAGGCCCCGCGTGCTCCCAGGCAGAGCTCTTCCCTTGCAAACCGACGACCCGCAAGTCACCCTGACCCTCACCGCGACGCGGCCGAATACTTGTGCCGACACTTGCGACCCGCTTCCCGACACCCCTCCGGACTCTGCAGCATCCCTGGATAGGGCCACATCGAACCAGGCAACGAATCTTCGCCAAAGCGTGCGCTCTTGATACAACGCAAAATTACTTCAGCATCAACGCCCAACGTCGCCGCGCATGACGCGTAAAACGCTCTTCGGCGACCCGGATTTCGTCTCCGTGTGGAGCGTCGGCGCGCTCGGCAGTACCGCGCGCTGGCTGGAAATGCTGGTCGTAGGCGTATTCGTCTTCGACCAGACCGGATCGCCGTTTCTGGTTGCACTCATGCTTGTCTTGCGCATGCTGCCGATGGGCATCTTCGGCCTTGCCGGCGGCATGCTCGCCGAGCACTTCGATCGAAGACGTGTGCTGCTCGTGGCGATGGGAGCGATGTTTGTCGTTTCCGTCGCCCAGGGGGTGCTCGCAGCCAACGGCTTGATCGAGGTCTGGCACATCGCGTTGGGCGCGTTCATGGGCGGCCTCATGTGGATCACCGACTTCCCGGTCAGGAGAACCTTGCTCGCGGACATTGCCGGTCCCGAGCGCGTCGGTCGCGCCATGAGCCTGGATATCACCTCAACGTCAGGAACACGCATGCTCGGACCGCTCGCGGGCGGTGCCCTACTGGCGAGTACGGGCCTCGCCGGGGCCTACCTTGTCGCGGCTATCGCGTATGCGTTGGCGTTTGTCCTGCTGGTCCGGCTTGCCGATGTTTCGAAATACAGCCCATCGCCCGATGCGCACGAGCAAAGCGAAACCGTCACGTCGCGGCCTGAGGGCAAGCCCGCCAAAGCACAATCGCTGAATCTCCGGGAACTCCTGGCGGATGTTGGACAGATCCGGTCCCGCCTCGCACGTAACCCCCCATTAGCCGGAATATTCGCGGTCACAATCGTCTTCAACGTCTGGTGCTTCCCCTTCGTTTCAATGATCCCGGTGTTCGGCCGGGATTTCCTTGAACTCAGCCCTGCGGGTATCGGCATGCTGGCCGGCGCTGAGGGTGCTGGCGCACTCCTCGGCGCGGGACTCCTCGCGGTCTTCGCGGTGCCATCGAAAAGCAGGTTCTACTACTCCGGCGGTGTGATCGCCTACACACTCCTGGTGCTCACGTTTACCGCCTTGCTCTCCCCGTTTCTGTCATTCTTGCTGATGATCGCGATCGGTTTCGCAGGCGCACTCTTTGCTGCAATGCAAAGCGCACTCGTGATCATGAATGGCGGCATTCACCGCCAGCAAATGATGGGCGTATTATCGGTTTGCATCGGTACGGGCCCAATCGGCTTCCTGCACCTTGGCGTCATGGCGAACCTGCTCGGGCCCCGTATTGCCTGCGCGGTGGTCGCAGCAGAGGGCCTGGTCGCCGTCTTGTGGGTGCTCTGGCGCTGGCCTGCGCTCCTTAGCACACAGGGAAGCCCTCGCCGATAACCGCACGCTCACGCTCACACATCCGGATTTTTGCGCATGCGCGAATGATCAGTGCGCAGCCCGCCAGCGTCGACGAGCCACGCACGCGCCAGGAATAGATCCCTGAATGCCTGGCACTCGCCCGATGCAGACAAGCTGTGGAACTGAATCATCCGCGCAATCCCGAAGTGATAGTCATCGCTCGCGACCACCGCGACCCGAATAGCCCGGTCCTTCCTGCTCGCGGTAAACCGCTCGACCAGCATACTGGCGTCATCCCGCTCGATGCGCAGATGTTCTACCTCGCGCAGGCTGATCAACACGTTATTGGACGGATCGTAGAGGGGGTGGATGGCGGCCCGATAGGCAGCTTGTATGACATCATCAAGCTCGAGCACCCCGTGGCAATTCGCTACAAGCAGGCGCTTCTCATACTCAAACTCAACCACCCGCAACCGGCGCGCCACTTTGTGGTTGTGTCAGACCAGCGTCGGCAAAGAGATCATCCATCTTCGTGGCTGGCGTTACGATACTGATTGGGATCGACCCCGTGACGTTCAAGCATTCGGTATATCGACTGTCTAGAAAGTTTCGACAATCTCGCTGCGGCCGATACATCCCCCTTGCAGGTCCGCACGAGCGAGTCGATATAGGTTTGCTCGAATTCCAAATTCATCCGAGCCTTCTTGCCCGTGAAGCTGTCCTCATCGTCTACGAAAGTGGAATGCGCCTGCTGCAGTTTCGCCGGAACATCCGCAGCCGTCAGTCGCGTACCCGTGGTCATTACCAGCATCCGCCTGACGATATTGATCAACTCACGAATATTACCGGGCCACTCGTGGGCGACCAACAAGGCCACCGCGTCCTCATCCAACGTTCGTCCCGCCCGCCCCATCTCGTTACCGTAGACCTGAAGGTAATTGTTCGAGCAGGCGCGGGATATCGGCTCGACGCTGCTTCAGGGGCGGGAGAAGGATCTCGCCCACGCAGATTCGAAAAAAGAGATCCTCACGGAATCGACCGGCCTTTACCTCTTCTTTCAAGTCCCGGTTAGTGGCTGCAAGCAGGCGAATGTCAACGGACACTTCCTCGCGGCTACCGACCCGCCTGAATTTCCGTTCCTGCAGCACACGCAGAAGTTTCGCCTGTTGCGGCAGAGACAGCTCGCCAACTTCATCCAGAATGAGCGTGCCCTTATCTGCGTACTCCATCCAACCGATCGTCCGCTCGGTTGCCCCGGTGAAGGCCCCTCGCTCGTGGCCAAAGAACTCGCTTTCAAAAAGATCCGGCGAAATACCGCTGCAATCGACCGGAACGAACTGTTCGTCTGCTCGCGCGCCCTGCGAATGGACGTTGCGAGCAACCATTTCTTTGCCCGTGCCCGTGCCCGTGTCGCCACTGATCAGCACGTCGACGTTCGTGTCCCCGAGGGCCAAAATCTGCTGCTTGACGTTCTCGATCGGCTCGCTCTTGCCGATGATGTCGCCCATGCTGCCCGTGCGATTCAACTGGCGCTTGAGCAGTCGGTTCTCGCGGGTCAAACGCGCCTGCTCGAGGACTCGCCTGACCGTCATCAGCAGATCCTCGAGGATCAGCGGTTTCAGCACATAGTCGGCGGCGCCAAGCTGAACACACTCAATGCAGCTTTCCATTGACGGATAGCCCGTCATGATGATGACGGGTGTTTCGGGGTTGGCATTTTTGGACCGTTTCAGGATGTCCATGCCACTCGCTTCCGGCATATTGATATCTGACAGGATGAAGTCAAAGTTGCCTTCATCCAGCAAGCCGAGTGCACGCTGCGCAAGATGCTCGGCCTTGACTGAGACGTCCTCAATCTGGTGTAGCGCCTTTTTGCAGAAGTCGCAGATTGCGCGCTGATCATCCACAACGAGAACGCGGGACTCTGACATCGCTGCGTACCTCCGTAGCAGGGACTGGCCGGGGCTGGATATGTTACGGGGGTGCCGATACCGGGTCATCGAACGAGTGTCAGGGCCGATAGCAGGTCGGATCGGAGATCCCGGCAACCTCGAAGCCCTGCCGCCGGATTCGACAACTGTCACACTCCCCGCACGCCTCGCCACGATCGTTTAGCGAGTAGCACGAAACCGTTGTCGCATAGTCCACACCGAGATCAAGGCCAAGACGGATGATCTCTGACTTGCTGAGATCGATGAGCGGCGTCTCTATCGAGATAGGCCGCCCCTCAACACCTTCTCGCGTTGCGAGGTTCGCCATCGCTTCAAAGGCCGCAATGAATTCAGGTCGACAGTCCGGATACCCGGAATAATCAACCGCATTCACGCCGATGAACAGATGGCGCGCACCCAACACCTCGGCCCAACCGAGGCCATAGGCGAGAAAGAGGGTGTTGCGGGCTGGCACATATGTGATCGGAATGCCGACATCCTCGGATGTCGGCACCGCGAGCGAGTGATCGGTGAGCGCGGAGCCACCCATGCCGCCGAGGTCAAGCTGGACCACCCTGTGCTCGACCACGCATGCTGCCTGCGCAATCGCCCGCGCATAGCGGAGTTCAGTCAGGTGTCGCTGACCGTAGTCGAAGCTGAGTGCGTAACAGTCGTAAGACTCGGCCCGCGCAATTGCGAGTGTGGTCGCCGAGTCCAGTCCGCCCGAGAGCAGTATCACGGCAATTTCAGACACCAGGCTTGTCTCCCCAGAGATACTTGTGAAGCTGGACCTGCAAGCGTACCTGCAACTTGTCGTCGAGTATCCAGGCAGCGAGCTCGGTGGAAGCGAGTTGCTCGTGGCTCGCTGAAAACAGAATCTCACCGACCCGCCCGGAAAGTGCGTGCTCGGCCAGCTTGAAGCGAGACCATTCGTAGTCCTCGCGATCACAAATCACGAACTTGACCTGATCAGCCGGACCCAAAATGCCGAGGTTGGAATAGAGATTCCGACCCACCTCGCCGGACCCGGGCGTCTTAACGTCGACAACACGGGACACGCGGCTGTCGACCCCGCTGACATCCAACGCTCCGCTTGTCTCGAGGCTCACCTCAAGATCCTCATCGCACAGGCGAGTCAACAGCGGCAAGCACGCGGGCTGCGCGAGGGGCTCACCACCGGTAACCGTCACGCGCACACCGCCAAGGGCGTGCACAGCTTCCGTGATCTCGTCAATCGTCTTCAGTTCGCCACCCGAGAATGCATAGGCCGTGTCGCAATACTGGCAGCGAAGCGGACATCCGGTCAGGCGGACAAAGACCGTCGGCAAACCGACGGTTCGTGCCTCCCCTTGTAGCGAGTGGAATATCTCAGTGATGCGAATCATCGGGCTCGTCGTTGGTTGGTTCAACACAATGGTAGCCGAACGGCAGTTGCGGCGATTCAAAAGCGGACAGAAGCGATCGAGGGACATGCAACGCTTGCATCGCAAGCAACCAATCAGACACACCGGAGATAAGCAAGCAGCCGAACCGGACACCTCGATCCAGGTGTCGGATTAGCAGGCCGCTTTTTCAGCAGCCTCTGATGGAACTAAAGCGATACGCTGCGTTAAGTTCCGTGTGCGACAGTGCGGCAATCCGGCACTGTGAGACGCGGCTATTGGTGTGGGTGCTATTGGTGTGGGCGAAAGAAAGCGACGGGCTTTAGGGCCGAATGGCGTCTACCTCAGGGATTACAACTGACCTTGGTCGACAGATAGTCTGAGGCAAGTTTGGCGACCGAGCGACCCTCATTGCCCGAGATCACCTGCTGAAGTAACTCGGTCGCCCGATCACAATCACCCATGAGATGGTAAACCTTGCCGAGCTTAAACATGGCGTCCGGAACCTTGCCGCTATCCGAGAAGTACTGGACGACCTGCTCCAGTGCCTGCCGCGCCTGCTCGTAGTCCGGCTCCGGTTTTGCCGCATGCACCTCACCGAGCCAGTAGTATGCATTTGCCGTGTAACCACCATCGGGAAACTGGGTGATCAACGCCTGCAGTTGTGTGATAGCAAGATCGTATTGGCGATTGTGCATGAGTTCGAGTGCGGTGTCGTATAACGACTTCTCGGTCTGCGAGGTCCCTTTGTCGGGCCGGGACGCAGCGACATCGGGCCCAGTCCGCCCGGAAGGGACGTTCCCCTCCTGGACCATGCGCCGCAGATCCTGAAGCCTGCGATCGACCTCAAGGTAGCGCTCGCCCTGGGTATTACCGAGGACCTTGATCTGATGCTGCAGTTCCTCGACCAGACCCCGCAGCATCTTCATCTCCTCCTGCAGGACCTGAAGCCGATAGACGTCCTCGCCGCTGCCCGGTGCCCCCGAGTCATCCCTGGGCTCCTCGTCAATGACAGGTGCCTGGAACGGAATCTCCTCAACGCCGATCGGGCTCGACGGCGCACCGACCAATGCGACCGGCACCAGCGCGAGAACAGCAGCAAGCGCCGGGCCAAGCAGCGTCCTATAGGCGCGCTTCTTCATGAAGCCGTGAAGGAAACGCGCTTTCACGATGCCGTGTACAAAAAAGGCGCGCCAGCGTAGATCACCGATGCACCCCTAGTTCGCTTTGACAACAAACTGTCTGTCACCCGAACTGGCCTCAAAGGCCCCATGTAAGAACGTTGTTGGTGATGGATCGTTGGTGACAAATCGCCTACTTGTAGGCCACCTCAACCCGTCTGTTCAGGGCCCACGACCGCTCGTTGCTACGGTCACCCATCTCAGCCTTGCGCTCCTCTCCGAAGCTCACGACTTCAACCTGAGATCTACCAACCCCCTGAGCGACCAGATACGCCCGCACCGCATTTGCGCGGCGTTCGCCGAGCGCCATGTTGTACTCGCGAGTGCCGCGCTCGTCCGCGTGCCCCTCGATGCGCACACGGTCGCCGGATTCTGCAAGGTGCTGCGCATGCTCGTTCAACTCTTCATGCCCACCTCGCTTGACGATGGTCTGGTCAAAGTCAAAATAGAAGAGTCCTGAAAGGGTTCTACGTCCGTCGCCACCAAAACCGGGAATCTCCAGCTGCCGCTTCGGACCCCTGTTAACAACGACCGGTTTCATGCCCTCAGGCTGGGCGCTCGGACCACTGTCGGGCCCGCTGCGGGTCGTCGACTGCGGAGCCTCCGGGGCCACCTCTTCCGGTGAGACGCCGGGGTCGGCTTCCTTCTCTCCTGGGCTCGTGCAGCCGGCCAGCAACAGGCCAACCAGTCCAACCACAAGCAAGCCACGCGTTCTAGTTCCCATCATTTGCTCCCTATTTGTTCTCCGCATCATGCTAAACTGACACTCGTCATAAACAGTACTGCGCAACCGACGGCTGTGACGCCGATCATGTCAACCCTGGTCAGGTCCCCGGAGTCCCGGACCAATGAGTCATCGGGTACAGGCCCGGCCCGAACCAAAAACTGCCCAACCAGACTGAGATCGGATTAAACCAAAAATAGCGGTCTGAATCACGCCCAAGCCGTCACATTATCGACTCTACAACCCGTCTGTTACCCGGCGACCAGGCGGGCTCACGAACGTCTCCCTCCGTCGCCGGGAGGTTGAACTTTACACCGCCGTCGATTGATACCGCGGCGAGGATGCCACGTTCATCCACCTGTGTCGCGTAGATCAGCATACTCCCGTTCGGCGCGATGCTTGGTGACTCGTCGAGGGACGTCTCTGTCAGTACCGTCATCCGCCCCCGCTTAAAGTCCATGAGGCCTATGTGAAAGATGCCCTTGCGTCGATGCACCATCACCATGGCGCTGCCGTCGGGCAATAATGATGCCTTCGCATTGTAGTCACCCTCAAACGTCAGCCGTTCGATTTCGAAATTGGCGAGACGGACCTGGTAGATCTGGGGGCGCCCGCCGCGGTCTGATGTAAACACCAATCGCTCGCCATCGGGCGTCCAACTCGGTTCTGTGTCAACGCCGTAATGGCGGGTGATTCGCTTCAGCCGCCGGGTGCCGAGATCCATCACGTAAATCTCGGGGTTGCCGTCGCGAGACAGCACCATCGCGAGTTGACGACCGTCAGGCGAGAATGCAGGGGCGCCATTGAGTCCCCGAAAGTTGGTGATCTGCTGTTTCTTTCCTGACGCAAGATCGTGAATGAAGATCGCCGGGCGGTCGTCCCGTTCAAATGACACATACGCGACACGCTCGCCATCCGGTGCCCACGTTGCGGACAGGATCGGATTCGCCGACTGCATGATCACCCTCGCCCGCTGACCGTCCGCATCGGCGATATTGAGGCTAAACATGCGATCTTTAAACCCACCAGTCGCCGTGATGTACATAATGCGCGACGAAAATGCACCCGCGATACCCGTCAGTTCTTTGAACACGGTGTCGCTCGCATAGTGCGCAAGGTCCCGCAGTTGGTCAACGGTGCCTTCTACCGCATCGGCAATCTCAACTTCCTGCTTAAAGACGTTGAACAACTCGTAATGAAGCTGGATCTTGCCGTCCTTGCGAGTGAGGTAGCCAATGACAAGATATTCGACCCGCAGCTTGCGCCAGTCCCGGACCAGTACGTCGTCGGCACGATTCGGAAAACTCAGCATCTGCTCAGATGGCAACGCTTCGAAACGCCCCGACAATCTAAGGTCAGCCGCAACCACCTCGCTGACATCAACCGGCAATCGCCCGCGGCCGCGCCAGTCGAACGGCACGACGGCGATCCGTACCGCAGAATCGACGCCTTTGGTCACCTCGATGCGCAGTTCAGCGTGGGCCGGCATCACAATCAGAGCCAGTCCGACGATCAAAAGGGGGGCAAGCAACTTATTGCGATACATCACAGACGTAGGTCCTCCGGACGGAAATTCACCGTGAACTCCCGAAAAATGCGTTCAAACTGACGGGACTCCGTAGGCACCCGAAATGGCGATGCCTTGCGGACGGCGAGCAAAGCGGACCGATCGAACGCATCGTTGCCACTTGATTCCTGTACCTCGACATTCACGACCTCACCGGTCGGCACCATGTAAACCCGCAGCAAAGCTTCCATGCCGTTTCTTGCCGACGGTGGCCGCGACCAGTTTCGCACGATGTCGCCCTTGATCTGACCAATATACGCAAGCGCCTTCTCATCGTCAGTCACCGCTCGACGTGCATCCTGCTCATCGATGATGGCAAGCGCGAGCGTCTGCTCCATGCGCTTGCGCTCGGCCTCACTCGCCTGCCGCTCTGCCTCCGCGCGTACCGCCGTGGCAGAACGATCGTCTTGCTCTTCGGGCTCTGGCTGAAGTGCAGCGAGCCGTTTGCGCTCCTCCTCACGACGCTTCTCCGCCAGTAGTCGCTTGGCACGGATCCGCGCCAGCTCGGTCTTTTTTGCGTCCGCTTCAAGCTTCAGCCGACGCGCTCGCTGACGCGCCGACAACGCACGCGCTTTGGCCTCCTTGCGGGCACGATGGGGATTCTCTGCCACCATCGAGGCCTCAATGTAGTATCGCTCCTCCGGCTGAGGAAGGGTGGATTCAGCACTCGACCAGGTAGCCAGAAGCGCCGCCGCGACCAGCCCGTGCAATGCCAGCGCCAGTAAACCGGCCGGCCAATAAAACAACGTCGATCTCACCGCGCTCACGGTCTCACTGTTTCGGTGGTTCGGTTATCAATCCAAGGTTTGTCGCACCCGCGCTCTGGAGCACGTCCATCAGCGCAACGACCTTGCCATAGGGCAACGCCTGGTCTCCCTCAACCAACACCTTGATGTCCGGGTTAGCCGCCAGCACGCGTCGGGTACGCTCGGCCACCAGCGCCGGCGCCACCGCTTCGTCTTCCTCGCCGACATTCATATAGTAGGTGCCGTCCGCTTTGACCGTCACCACAAGTACGTCCTCCTCGGACCCTACATCCAGCGACCCACTGTTAGCATCCGGCGGATCTACTTTGATGCCCTGAGTCATGAGTGGAGCTGTGACCATGAAGATGACCAGCAACACGAGCATCACGTCGATATAAGGCACGACATTGATCTCGGACATTGGTTTCCGACGGGCAGCCTTAGCCATGAGACATCTGCCGACGGTTCAGGACTTTGTCTTGGTTCAGGACTTTGTCTTGGTTCAGGACTGTCTTTGCGTTCAGGACTGTGCCCCGATTCAGATCCGGATCAGGCGCCACTGTGAATGCTTCTATAAAGAATGCTGCTGAACTCATCGGTAAATGCCTCGAAGCGATTGACCATCACCTCAACCTGAGCCGAAAAGCGGTTGTAGGCGATCACCGCAGGAATCGCGGCAAAAAGGCCAATCGCCGTTGCAACGAGCGCTTCTGAAATGCCGGGCGCGACGACCGACAAACTTGCCTGGTTAACGGTCGCGAGACCGCGAAAGGAGTTCATGATGCCCCATACGGTGCCGAACAATCCGATGTACGGACTGGTCGATCCAACCGTCGCCAGAAACGGTAAATGCTTGTCCAGGCGCTCTTCTTCTCGCAACATCGCGACCCGCATGGCGCGTTGCACATTCTGCATGACGGCATCCGGATCCGTATTCTCCTGGCCCCGCAGGCGGGAGAACTCACGAAACCCTGAGTGGAAGATGCCCTCCACGCCGATCGGATCGGCCTCGGCTTCCTCAATCTCCACAAAAATCGCGCCCAGGTCCTTGCCAGACCAGAACTCACTCTCGAAGTTGGTCGCCTCGCGACGAATCGCACCGAGCGAAAAGAAGCGCTGAAAGATCATTACCCACGAGGCCATCGACGCCATCAGCAAAAGTGCCATCACCGCCTGCACAATCGGGCTCGCATTGAGTACCAGATCGAGGATGGACAGGGTTTCATTCATTTATGATCACGCGACCTCTTGCCTGGCCATCGACTCCGTCTCCATTCGTCTTTTCTCTTTGATCCATCATGGCTCCACCTCGCTTGCCCCATCCCGCGTCTCTCATTGGCCGTGCTTCGGCCGTGCATTGGCCGTTCATCGGCCTGTCTTCGCCTGCCCAGTAGCGCGCTCAAATCCGCCTTATTTAGCAAGCCTTAGCACCAGCGACATCAATCGAACAAACCACCGCCTGTACGCGGCGGCAAACCGAAATGCTCATACGCGCGCCGGGTTGCAACGCGGCCACGCGGCGTGCGCATCATAAACCCCTGCTGGATCAGATACGGTTCATAGACATCTTCAATCGTGTCTCGTTCCTCGCCAATCGCTGCTGACAGACTGTCAACGCCAACCGGCCCGCCATCGAACTTCTCAATCATCGCCATCAATAGTCGCCGATCCATTTGGTCAAACCCAAACGCATCCACATTCAGCATGTCGAGCGCCCGGTCCGCAACGCCGGCGTCGATTGCGCCATCGGCGCGCACCTCGGCAAAGTCGCGTACTCGCCGAAGCAGACGGTTCGCTATCCTCGGGGTGCCCCGGGACCGCCGGGCAATCTCGAGCGCCCCCTCGTCATCGCTGGAAACACCGAGTAACCGTGCCGAGCGCGTCACGATACTCAACAGATCCTCGACGCTATAAAACTCCAGCCGCTGGACGATCCCGAACCGGTCTCGGAGCGGCGATGTCAGGAGTCCGGTGCGGGTCGTTGCGCCGACGAGCGTAAACGGCGGCAGATCCAGCTTGATCGATCGCGCTGCCGGGCCCTCACCGATCGTAATGTCGACCTGGTAGTCTTCCATCGCGGGGTAAAGGACCTCTTCGACCGCCGGTGACAAACGATGGATCTCGTCGATGAAAAGAACGTCGCCGCGCTCAAGGTTGGTCAGCGCGGCGACCAGGTCGCCTTTCTTCTCAATCACGGGCCCTGATGTCGACTTGATTTGTGCGCCCATTTCCGCAGCGATGATGTTGGCAAGCGTTGTCTTGCCGAGCCCGGGCGGACCGCCAATCAAGGTGTGATCCAGCGCCTCCCCACGCTTTCGCGCGGCATTGATGAAAATCGTCATCTGTTCGCTGACGGCGGGCTGACCCCGATATTCCGCCAGGGTCTTGGGCCGTATCGCCCAGTCCTGAGTGACCTCGCCGGTGGCCGGTTCGGGCGCGACCAATCGGTCCGGCTGAATCGGATCACGATCGTCAGTCATTCGTTGCGAGGTCCGTCAACGGCCACCTGACAACAACTTCAGCGCCTCGCGCAACAACGCCGATGCGTCGTCAGGTGGTGACTCTATGCGCGCCAACACGCGGCTCGCGTCCTGGGGTTTGTAGCCAAGTGCAACCAATGCGCTCTCAACATCGGCCAGATTGTCAGCCGGCACCGGCACCTCACCAGCGTCGCTCGCCGGGGCCTCCAGCCTGTCCCGGAGATCGAGCACGATCTGCTCGGCAGTGCGCTTACCGACGCCCGGAACGGATGTCAGCGTGCGTGTGTCGGCACTCGTGATGCTGAGCACGAGTTGATCACGACGGAGCACCGACAATATACCGACCGCAAGTTTCGGTCCGACGCCCTTAACCCTAATGAGTTGACGGAAGAGCGAGCGGTCGGACATCGACGCGAACCCGAACAGCAACTGGGCGTCCTCACGCACCACGAGGTGCGTGAACAGCGTCGCCGGCTCACCGATCCCCGGCAAGCCGGCGGCGGTCGATACTGGCAACTCAATCTCATAGCCGACGCCGCCCACATCCAGCAGCACATCCGACATCCCCTTGACGATGACGTTTCCTCGCAGGAACCCGATCATCCGCGCAGACGCCCACGCCTGAAGCGCCCGCTCGCGGCCGCAATGCCAGGCAATCCACCGCGTGTATGTATGTGACAGAGTGCGATACCGAGCGCGTCAGCCGCATCTTCCTGCGGCGTGCCAGGCAGCGCGAGCAACGTCTTGACCATATGCTGCATCTGCGCTTTGGTCGCAGCACCTGTACCGACAACTGCCTGCTTCACCTTCCGGGCCTCGTACTCAAAGATGGGCAGCCCGGCATTTACCCCTGCGACGATGGCGACACCCCGGGCTTCACCAAGCTTGAGCGCGGAGTCGGCATTTCGGGACATGAATATGCGTTCAATCGCAAATTCCACAGGCTGGTACTGTTCGATAATCCTGCCAAGGGCAGTGAAAATCTCGCCAAGGCGGTTGGGGAGTGGCGCGTCGCGGCTAAGGCGAATGCAGCCACTTGCCACATAGGTGTGGCGGGCACCCGCCCCCGCGCCGGTCTCGATGAGGCCATACCCAGTGATACGTGAACCCGGGTCAATTCCCAGAACTAGCGACATGGTTGGCCGGGCCGTGGGCAGGACGTTTGAACGATGTTACCGCGTCTCGAAGGCAATGACAGCAAGCGGCAAGCGTCGTGCGGACCCACACCGACCAACCGGAGTCAGGTTGTGACCTCGCACCGTCACCCGGGTCCGGCGTCGGGAAAGTCCGCATTGGTGTATACATTTTGGACGTCATCCAGATCCTCGAGATTCTCGAGTAGTCGCATGACCTTGTCTGCGGTCTCACTATCAAGCTCCGAATAGCTCTGTGGAATCATCTCCACCTCTGCCGAATCAGGCCCAAGTCCTCCCTCGACCAGGGCATCGCGCACCCGGTGCAGTTCATCCGGCTGGGTGATGACGCTGATTGCCCCACCGTCCTCCACGTCGATATCCTCGGCTCCAGCGTCTAGCGCCAGTTCCATCACCGCCTCCTCATCGGCACCGGCCGCAAGATTGATGTGTCCCTTCTTGTCAAAGAGGTAGGCAACAGAACCGTCGGTGCCGAGGTTGCCGCCACTGCGGACGAACGCATGCCGCACTTCCGCCACCGTCCGGTTGCGGTTGTCTGTCATCGTCTCGACAAGTACCGCTACACCTCCCGGGCCATAGCCCTCATAGGTGATGCGCGCGAGGTCCGCGCCGTCGAGTCCGCCGGCGCCGCGCGAAATCGCGCGTTCCATCGTGTCCTTGGGCATCTGCGCTGACTTCGCTTTCTCAACCACTGTGCGCAGGGACGCATTGTCTTCAATGACGCCTCCGCCCTCGCGTGCGGCGACACTGAGTTCGCGGATGATCTTGGTGAACACCTTGCCGCGTTTGGCATCCTGACCCGCCTTCCGGTGCTTGATGTTGTGCCACTTGCTATGACCAGCCATTCTTGCTCTTCCCCTCCCGCTGCTCTTCCTTTCTACGGTGCCATCGCCCAACCGCCATATCCCACAACCGCCTTACCGACACCTCTTTACCGACCCAACCTCTCTACCAACCCAACCGGGGGCAGGCGTAGAAAAGCACGAGCCAGGCCGTCCGCTATTCAGCCAGTTTGCGGGTAACCTCTATTCCGAGTTCATGCAATTGCTCAGGGTCTACTTCACCCGGTGCTGCGGTCAGCAGACACGCGGCGCTTTGGGTCTTGGGGAAGGCAATGACGTCCCGAATCGCCGAGGTGCCTGCGAGCAGCATGACGAGACGATCAAGCCCGATGGCGAGCCCCCCATGCGGCGGTGCACCGTATTTCAGGGCATCTAGCAAAAAGCCGAACTTCATCGCGGCTTCGTGGTCCGACAAGCGCAACACCCGGAACACGGCTTTTTGCATCTCGGACGTGTGGATACGAATCGAACCCCCACCCACCTCATGCCCGTTAATCACGACGTCATAGGCCCGGGACTTCATGCCCCCCGGGTCAGCCAGGACCGCGTCCTCGTCGCCAAGTGGCGCGGTGAACGGATGGTGGGTCGATGTCCAGCCGCCATTCCCATCGTCCTCGAACATCGGGAATTCAACGACCCACAGCGGTGCCCATTCGCGCTCGATACGCCCGAGATCCTCGCCAATCTTCACACGAAACGCGCCCAAAGCATCATTGACGATGCGGGCCTTATCAGCACCGAAGAAGATAACGTCGCCGTCTTCCGCGCCGAGTCGCGCCATCATCGCGTCGATCGCCGCATCGGGGATATGTTTCAGGATCGGCGACTGCAGGCCATCACGCCCCTTGCTCACGTCATTGACGCGAATATAGGCAAGCCCCCGCGCCCCATACACGCCCACGAACTTCTCGTAGTCCGCGATGTTCTTGCGGCTGAGTCCCTGGGCTCGTGGCACGCGCATCGCCGCAACCCGGCTCCCCGGGTCGTTGGCGGGGCCACTGAAGACCTTGAATTCCACATCGCTCAGAAGGTCCGCGACGTCCACGAGTTCGAGCGGGATACGCAAGTCGGGGCGATCACTACCGAAACGGCGTATCGCCTCCGCATAGTCCATCACCGGGAATTCACCCAGATCAACGCCACGCTCGGCTTGCCAGAGGTCCGCGAGCAACCGCTCGACCAGCGCCATGATTTCCTGTTCGTCGAGGAATGTTGTCTCGATATCGACCTGCGTAAACTCGGGCTGTCGGTCTGCACGCAGGTCTTCGTCCCGAAAACAGCGCGCGATCTGATAATAGCGATCGAACCCGGACATCATCAGCAACTGCTTGAAGAGCTGCGGTGACTGCGGCAATGCAAAGAAGTTGCCGGGCTGGGTGCGCGAGGGCACGAGATAGTCGCGCGCGCCTTCTGGTGTCGCCCGCGTCAACACGGGCGTTTCTATGTCAATGAAGCCATCGGACTCCAGGAACTCGCGGACGAAGTGTGATGTTCGCGAGCGGAGCCGCATATTCTCCTGCATTTCCGGCCGGCGCAGGTCCACGTAGCGGTACTTTAACCGCACGTCTTCGCCTGCGGCGGAATGCTCATCCAGCTGAAAGGGTGGCGTCTCGGCACGGTTCAGAATCGTGAGTTCCAGCCCCAATACTTCGACCGCACCCGTCTTCATCTTCGGATTGATCGCGGCTTCGTCTCGAGCTCGTACCCGTCCGTGCACCTGCACGACGAACTCGTTGCGCAAAAGGTCCGCGCGTTTGATAGCTTCCTCGGTGTCCTGATCGAACACCACCTGCACAATGCCTTCGCGATCGCGGAGGTCGAGGAAAATCACGCCCCCATGGTCACGCCGCCGCTGCACCCAGCCGCACAAGGACACGTCTTGTCCAATCGTCGATTCGTCAACTTCGCCACAACAGTGGCTGCGCATTCTCGATTTCATTCAAGGGCTCACTAATCGCCCTTTCCGCTCGGTGAGGCGATGGTTTGGATTGTTGTCTTGCCGACACCGGATGTGTCGCTTTCGCTTGCCGCCGCAGGAGATTAGTCCTGATTCGGACCCCATCTGGGTTGCCCGTTTACCCGTTCCCCAGCCTGCCTCGCGGCCTCGTCCGGTTACCGGGATCATCCACCCTTCGCGCATCCGCCTTCTGGATCCGCCCTTTCCAGACCGCGGATGGGACTAGCCTCTTCTTGCCCCTAAATTGTCATCCTGACAATTCTTGGGAGTCGGTTTGCAAGCAAACCTTGCGTGATCTTGCAGAAAAAAGGGCCTGCAGAGAGGGCGCCAGCAGAAAATAGCTGTGCATCCTGCACCGCACGCCAGTGTCCGGCCCGGAACAGAGTTCTGGGACCGGGACTTAGCTTGCGGCTGCTTTTGAACCGCCGCCGCTGGTACTTCCCGAGCCAGCCTTGCCGCCCGAGCTCTTGCTGTCGCCACCCTTACCTGAGCTAGAGCCTGAACCTGAGTCAGAACCAGAGCCTGAACTTGAGTCAGAACTCGAGCCTGAACTTGAGTCAGAATTCGAGCTGCCAGAACCTGACGAGCCCGAGTCCGGGGAACCACCGTCCGAACCCCCGGAGCTGTCAGTCGAACTGGTCCCGGAGACGTTTCGCTTTTTGCCCGTCTTGAAATCGGTCTCGTACCAACCCGTCCCCTTCAATCGAAAGGCGGCGGCCGACACCAGTTTTTTGAGAGATGCGGTCTCGCATGCCGGGCAGTCAGTCAGCGGGTCATCCGCCATCTTTTGAATTTTCTCGAGTCGATGCCCGCAGGCATCACACTGATACTCGTAAATTGGCACTAATTGATCTCCGACCGGGTGAACGGCCGCGCAGTATAGCGCAGTTTTCTAACTCCATCACCGG
>Ga0302135_10000690_pt1 | contig 20345 bp, 12 predicted proteins | sample CBN3_surface_MG_FD_203119 | JGI IMG/M metagenome (GOLD analysis project Ga0302135, IMG submission 203119) | Marine microbial communities from Western Arctic Ocean, Canada - CBN3_32.1 | ecosystem: Environmental > Aquatic > Marine > Oceanic | place: Canada: Western Arctic Ocean | collected...
CTCGAAGCGGACCCCAAGTTCGTGACGTTCAGCGACGGCGCGTTCACCGTCGAGGACATTGCAGACAAGACTCTCACCATTCAGGAAGTAGCGGGTCAGGCATACGCCGCCGCAAATCTACCTGATGGCATGGAGCCGGGAATTGAAGAGGTCAGCTTCTTCGACCCGCAAAACTTTGCCTGGCCGAACGGCACGCACATTTGTGTTGTCGAGATCGACCAGGACACCGGCAAGGTAAAGGTCCAGCGCTACGTGGCAGTGGACGACTTCGGAAACGTGTTGAACCCGATGATCGTGGACGGCATGACACACGGAGGCGTGGCGCAGGGCATTGGCCAGGCGCTTACCGAGCAGGCCGTCTACACCGACGATGGGCAGCTACTGTCCGGGTCGCTCATGGACTACGCACTGCCGTCCGCCGACATGTTCCCGATGATGGAGTTGGACCGCACAGTTTCACCGTCGCCATCGAACCCGATCGGGGTCAAGGGTGCCGGTGAGGCGGGAACTATTGCCGCCAGCCCGGCAGTGATGAACGCTGTTATTGATGCGCTTGCGCATCTGGGCGTGAAGCACATGGACATGCCCGCCACCTCTGAGAAGGTGTGGCGAGCTATCCAGGATGCTAAAGAAGCACAACGAGCAGCGCGTGCATCAGCCCGCGCCGCCAAGTAGTTCGGAGGGCTTAGATATGGTTACAAGTAACTTCGAATACTTCGCACCGACCTCTGTGGATGAGGCGACAAGTCTTCTGTCCAAGTACAGGGGCGAAGCGAAGGTCCTTGCGGGCGGTCACAGCCTCATCCCCATGATGAAGCTGCGTCTTGCCGAGCCCGTAATCCTTGTGGACATTGGCCAGATAGATGGCCTGTCCTACATCAAGGAGGAAGGCGGAGGGGTGTCGATCGGATCCATGACGACATATCGCGAACTGGCGACGTCGTCCGTGATTCAATCCAACTATCCCTTGCTTGCTGACGCCTCGGCCAAGGTCGCTGACTTACAGGTCCGAAACCGTGGAACCATTGGCGGAAGCCTGGCCCACTCGGACCCGGCGGGAGACATTCCTGCGGTGATTCTCGCTATCGGCGGAAGCGTCGTTGCACGGACTCGACGCTCCAGCCGTGAGATCAGCATCGACCGATTTCAGGTCGACCTGCTCACGACGGCGCTACGGGACAACGAGATCATCACGGAGATCAAGTTGCCGGGACTGACTTCCGGTACCGGAACCGCGTACTCCAAGTTCCACCAGCCGGCGTCGCACTACGCAATTACCGGAGTGGCGGCGGTGATTACGGTCTCCGGAGGAACCTGCACCGATGCACGCATCGCCGTGACCGGAGCCGGTGACAAAGCGACCCGGGCTCGCCGAACCGAGCGAATCTTGAAGGGCAAGGAACTTACGCCCGCGGTGATTCGCCGAGCGAGCAGTCGGGCGGCGGCCGAGTTGGAGGATTCGTTGAACGACGACATCCACGCCTCCGCCGAGTACCGGGCACACCTGACACAGGTGCACGCCGGTTACGCCATCGATCAGGCGGTTGAAGCCGCAGGCTAGTCGCCAGACTGAAACGTGAATATGAAGCAGGGGCGGTTCGAATATCTGAACCGCCCCTGCTCGCATTTTGGACACTTCTATGTCTCTCCACTTGTGCTTGCTTGGACGAATCAACTGGTTTCCATTCGAATACACTCACCATTCATTGCGTATTTGCACTTGGTGAGGTGGAGCGGATTATGACTCAACGACCAGAGGGTTTCCGTCATCAGCCACGGACCGATTGTCCTGTCCCCAACGCCCATGAGAGATATTCGGATGCTCACTTTTACCTACATCAAATGCTCCACCACTATCATCACCCAAACCTCTTCAGGTGGAGTTTCCACGCTTTTATCCAAGCCATCCGGGCGGGACCTGAAGTCTTGAAGAACGAAATTGATGTCTCGGACAATACGCGTCTGACTTGGCTGGATCCATTGATCGAGAAATATCTCTCTAACCCGGTTGTCGAAACCTACTCTCACATACGAGATGGCGTCGTAAAGAAACAAGCGTTGGAACTCGACAGCCCGGTATCTCTATGTGTAGTTGATTCCAACTAAAATCTGCTTCGCGTCCTAAAATCGGATTTAGATGAGTCACAGCCTTCAGAAATGTTACTGGGCGAATCAGATGCTAGGGCCGAGGGTGACGGCGCTTTCATCGGAACAAAACGGATATGGCGGCTAGAGGAAGTGGAACCGCGGTCAATCACGGATAGTGCTCATGAAGTTTGGGCGCGAACTAGTGACTTGCTCTCTGAGGTTCATTCACAATTTGAATTTCCTTCGATCCCTGTAGAAGAGTCATCAAGACATGGTCACGAGGGCGTCAGCATTCTTTCCCAAACCTCTCTGACTTCATTAGGTATCGAAGCCGCAACCGTAATCGACAAGACCGATACGTTCGGACACTCGCCAACAAGTATTGGTGCAGGCAATGAACACTGTCCGATACCAATGACCCATGATCGGCTAGACGAAGCACATTATTTCCTCGACCGGTTACGAGCATCCGTCCACGAACCGGAGCGACTTCGCGCATATCTGAACGCGTTTCTTCAGTAGCTGCGGTCTGTAACCTTTCTATTACAACGCGAGGGTTCACCAACTGACGGGTTCAAGGATTGGTATCTCGACGCCCAAACCCGTCTTGTCGCTAATCCGGTTTTGAACCGTTTCGCCGAGAGCAGGCGAATCATCGTCCATCACAATTCATTGACTCAAAAGAGCAAAGCCACCGTTGGTTTGTTCCGAAAATTTCGAATGAAACTAGCCTTCGTTAACGATCCGCAAACTTGAACTTTCATCCGAAATTATGCTGCAAAATGCGATCCCACATATTTACGGTCTGTTTCTCGACGAAGAGCATTCTGCTATCGGAGAGCAAGCAGGTATCCAACGGGATTGGTACATAAATGACCTTGGCGAAGCACAGGTTGGTGAGTTGTGTGTCAACGCATGGGAGAGTTTGGGCAGAGTGGTCGGTGAGGCTCACGAATTTGTGAGCAAGGAGTCCGCTGACTACGAGCTCCCCGAACACAACCCAGATCCATCACTACGGGTATTAACGGAATTGGATTTAGACCCAACTTTGGCAGAGAAATGGGGTTGGGTCGACTAATCTGGAGCGGTATTCGTCCAAGGACTGACCGCAGGGAACACCCCGCAGCCAGCTATGTTGTCGCAGGTAACTTGACCTTCAGACGTGGCAAGATACCCTCCTCACCACTTGGACGGTCCCGGAGCACACCCCCTTGCCCTCCCCCTTATCTCCCTCTGACCTCGTATACGGCCTGACCTCCGTTTCATCCCCGACGCTATCTCCAGACGGAGCTCGCCTGGCCTTCATCCACTCCACTACTTCGGCGGACGATCACAAGACCACTAGTCAGGTGATGGTGAAGGACACCGCCAGCGGCGATACGGTTCGATTTACAGCCGGGCCGGATGACTCGTTGCCCCGGTGGTCGCCGGACGGAGGGTCGATCGCGTTCCTCAGAAAGGATGACGACGAGTACTCGCAGGTCTGGGTTATCCCGGCAAATGGCGGCGAGGCACGACAGGTCACATCCCGTATACGCAGTGTGGTCGACTACGCGTGGTCGCCCGATTCCTCATCGTTTGTGCTATCGTCCGACGTCCCGGATCCGTCCGAATCAGGACCGGGATCACCTGACTTCAACAAAGACATTCCCCACTCTCGAAGCGTGCATCGAATCCGCTACCAGTACGACTCGGTCGGCTGGCGCGGCGAGATGTACCGCCACTTATTGATCGTGGATATCGCAAGCTGTGAAGAGCGTCAGTTAACCGGCGGTTCGTGGGACGACATGGCACCGGTATGGTCGCCGGACGGATCGCAGATTGCCTTTGTCTCGGGACGTCGACCCGACCACGACACCCGCTGGCGCGCCGAGGCTTACGTCGTGTTGGCAAGCGGCGGAGATGCCGAGTGTTGGTCCGGAGACCTGATGTCCGTGAGCGGACTCGGGTGGTCACCCGATTCATCGCGTCTCTGCGCCGTAGTCACCGATATGGACGGCGCATACGTTGGGGCGGAGTCGTACCAGGGCATCGTCGCCATCCTCGGACCGGGCAGCGAGCCGGAGTTCTTGACGAACGAGGACGCCGCGCCGGCCAGTCTGTCGCCGCCCACATTCCGGGCTATCTCCTTGAATTGGAATGACTCAGACCAGATAAAGTTCCTGGCCGCGTACCAAGGCGCAAGCGCCCTGTATCAAATCCCGGCGTCTGGCGGCGATGTAACGACGGTCGCCGGTGTGAATGGAACGTTATCCGATGTCAGTTTTAGCGCGTCCGGAGCCGTCGCCGCGGTGCAGGGCACGCCAGAGTCGCCATCTTTCATAGCCACTCTTGATGGCGATTCTTGGAACTCAGTGACCGACTACAACAGCGCGTTCTTTAACGACCACACTACTGCATCGATGGAGAAGTTCACGCTTGAACGGGCCGGTATGAAGATCGAATCACGGGTAATGCTGCCGCCAGACTTCGATCCGGCAAAGAAGTACCCGCTGATTCTTGAGATACACGGCGGACCAAATGGTGCGTTCCTGGACTCCTTCATGCCCGACCACCACATGATGGCTACCAACGGCTACGTCGTACTCGCAGTGAACCCACGCGGATCCTCCACCTACGGCATGGACTTCATGACGGCGGTATTCGACGACTGGGGCGGCGGGGACTACGAGGACATCATGGCAGCGGTCGACGAAATGGCGTCACGACCCTACATAGATACAGACCGAATGGGCCTCCACGGCTACTCGTACGGGGGCTTCATGACCACCTGGGCCATCGGCCACACAAATCGCTTCAAAGCTGCTCTGGCTGGCGCACCTGTGACCAACCTGAGCAGCATGTACGGAACTTCAGACATCGGCGTCTCGTTCGGCGAACGACAGTGGGTAGGCCGGCGCATGGACGAGATCGAGAAGTACCTGTTCAGGTCCCCGATCTCCTACGTCGAATCGGTAGAGACACCGGTGTTGATCATCCACGGCGAGTCCGACGTACGGGTGCCGATGGAGCAGAGTGAGCAGTACTTCACTAGTTTAAAAAGACTCGGTAAAACGGTTGAGTTCGTCCGATTTCCAAACTTCTCCCATCTCTCAAAACGCTCCGGCCACCCGACCCTAAGACAGGAGTACGGAGACCGGATGCTGGCCTGGTTTGACGGATATTTAAAGGCGTAGATCCACCCACCGTGATTGAGCAGCCTGACTGACTCACAACGCGCTGGCGAACTGCCCGCCAACCGTAGTCATTCGCCGCAGCAGCGGTTGATCAAATTCCCCTCTCCCGGTCGGGAGAGGGCGCAGGGTGAGTGGTGGTCCGATGTCAGCTGGGCATATCTAGCGCGCCCCTGCAATCTCTAACCGCCGCTCTCCCATAGCCATCACTATCGCCACACCCTCAACCCAGCCGCTACAGCTCCTGCAAAAACGGGTTGTTTGCCCGTTCCTTGCCGATGGTACTTGAGGGTCCGTGGCCCGGGTAGACGATCATCTGATCTGGCAGGGTGAGCAGATTGTCTCGGATGCTCTCAAGCTCCTGTTTCCCGTCTCCGCCCGGAAGGTCGTATCGACCTATGCTGTTTTCAAACAGCGTGTCTCCGGTGAATAGCGCCTGACCAACGATGTAGCACATGCTTCCCGGCGTGTGCCCCGGAGTGGCGATCACTATTACCCTGGACTTGCCCAGCGTAAGAATCTCGCCGCCCTCTACCGGCCTGTCGATACTCGGCGGATTGGCGAATCCAGGGATCATCGCAGCCAGAGACTGAGAAGGCTCATCGATCTGACCCCGGTCGCCCTCCCCCACCACGTACTCGCCGCCAGCTTTTTTGTGCAGGTCAAACGCCCCACCGGTGTGATCGGCGTGACCGTGTGTCGTCAGGATGTAGGTGAGCGTTGAGCCGGCCGCCGTTAAAGCATCCGATATGCGCAATCCGGCAGCACCGGGGTCCACTACGGCGGCCTGCCCGGTTTCCTCATCCAGCACGATATACGCGTTGGTTTGCAGTGGCCCTACGACCAGTGTTTCGACTTTCAAATTGCCCCAATCCGCAGACATATCGTCTGATAATCAATATCCACGTTATTCGTCATCACCCTGCCCGGCCAATCCCTGCAATCGATACAGTTCCGTGATCGCCTGTAAGGGCGTGAGATTCGCCACATCCAGTGCTGCCAGGGCATCATCTACCGGCGATAAACCCGACATAAGGGACAACTGAACCGCCGGACCTGTCGACGATCCACCGGGTTCCAATTTGCCCTTACTCTCTAACTCCGCAAGCAGGTCCCAGGCTCTTGCGATAACAGCCGGTGGCAGCCCCGCCAGTCGACCGACGTGCACGCCGTAGCTGCGATCTGCGCCACCCAGGACGATGCGATGCAGAAACACCACCTCGCCATCATCCTCGGACACCGCCACCTGGTAATTCACGGCCCTTGGAAGCATGTCCGCCAGTGCCGTCATCTCGTGATAGTGCGTGGCGAATAGCGTTTTAGAGCCCAGCCGAGGGCTGTTGTGAATATGTTCAGCAACGGCACGCGCAATCGACATGCCGTCATATGTACTGGTGCCGCGCCCGATCTCGTCCAGGACGATCAGCGAGCGCCGCGTGGCCTGATGAAGAATGGCCGCCGTCTCAACCATCTCAACCATAAATGTGGACTGCCCCCCCGCTATGTCGTCGGCCAGACCTGAACGGGTAAAGATTCGGTCTACAAGGCCGATTCGTGCGCTTTCAGCCGGGATAAAACTGCCGACCTGCGCCATCAGCACCAGCACCGCAACCTGCCTAATGTAGGTCGATTTACCGGCCATGTTCGGGCCGGTGATAATCGCTAACTGCTCGGCACTTGATGAGAGCCGTGTATCGTTAGGAACAAATCGTCCGGGGCCCAGCGCCGACTCTACAACCGGGTGACGTCCGGCCTTAATGTCCAGCGCGTCGCCATCGTCCAATACTGGACGCACCCATCCGTTGTCCGCCGCCGCCTGAGCCAGCGCACACAACACATCCATCTCGGCAATCGCCCTCGCGCCCGCCATGATGCGGTTGGCGTGCGCCGCCACTTCTCCGGTGATTCGTCGGAATACCGATCTCTCGACCTCCGATATCCGGTCACGTGCGGTAAGGACCTTTGCCTCGTACTCCTTGAGTTCGGGCGTTATGAATCGTTCCCCGCCGACAAGGGACTGGCGTCGATCCCATGCCTCAGGAACGTCATCCAGGTTCGATCGGGAAACCTCTATGTAGTAGCCAAAGACCCTGTTGTAGCCGACCTTGAGGCTCTTGATCCCCGTGTCTTCTCTGGCACTTGATTCGATGCCTGCGATGTAGGCCTGGGCTTCACCCGAAATGGTTCTGAGATCGTCCAGCTCGGCATCGAACCCGGTGCGGATGGCGTCTCCACCACCCGCAGACATTGGTGGATCGTCCGCTATAGCCGCCTCGATAAGGGCTCTTGCGTCGTCGATAAGCGTGATCCCGGAAGCTACGCCAGCCGACTCTGACGTCTCAATCAATCCGGGTAGTTGGGAGAGGCCACGAGCCAGCGCCGTCAGGTCCCTTGGGCTGGCCGAAAATGCGCGGACCCGGTTGGTAAGACGTTCCAGATCAGGAACTTTTCCGAGTAGGTCACGCGCCGACGCCCGTGGCCCCGCGGCGGCCAGCCAAGACGCCACGCCGTTCTGACGAACCGTAAGTTCGTCCAGCTCAAGAAGGGGTCGAGCCACGCGTTCACGTATAAGCCGCTTCCCAAGTGGCGACCGTGTGTGGTCCAGGGTACCCAGCAGGGTCGGGGCGCCTTCTCGATCGCCCAGCGATTCAAAGACCTCCAGATCACGGCGCGCCCTGCGGTCAAGCACCATGAACCCCGCCTCGGACATTGTGCGCAGAGTGGTGACCTGCGGGAGGCTTCCGAGTTGGGTTTCCCGCACAAACTCCAACACGGCGGCGGCGGCCATTGTCGCAAGCGGCTTCGACTCACATCCAAACGGTTCGAGAGTTGTCGTACCGAAGTGTCGGCGCAAGCGATCTCCCGCCAGTTCGGCATCCAATCGTCCGTCAACCATGTGCCGTCGCACGTAGTCGGTCGTGCCCGAATCACCCAGCTCTTGATCGGCCGACACGTCCAGGATCACCTCTGCGGGTCCGATAGCATCGAGCTCATCGCGTAAAAGATCCAGGGGCAGGTCCCGGGTCACAAACTCGCTGGTCGTGATGTCGATGTACGCGATTCCTGCTCGCTCGCCGTCAACCACGGCCGCGGCCAGATAATTGTTGCGTCCGTTATCCAGCAGACCCGGCTCAAGCACGGTGCCCGGTGTCACCAGACGAACCACCGCCCTGTCCACAATCCCCTTGGAGGTTGCAGGATCGCTGGTCTGCTCACATATGGCGACCTTTAATCCGGCCGAGATCAAACGTCCGAGGTAGGCCTCAAGCGAATGGTAAGGAATCCCCGCAAGAGGAGATTTCGCTCCGCCCCCTACATCCCTTGCCGTGAGGGTAATGTCGAGAACATCCGCCATGACCTGAGCGTCTTCATCAAACGTCTCGTAGAAGTCGCCCATTCTGACCAGCAGTAGAGCGTCCGGGTGCTCCGCCTTTATGTCCAGGTACTGGCGTCTACCGGGAGAGAGGCTTTTCTTCCCGGCGCGCGAAGACCCCCTGGATTGGGGAGATTCGTGGTCATTGCCGTTCACGGCAGCATCTGGCGAGCGGGAAGAGGTCTGGGCCATAGTTCGCTGATTCTATCCGCGCACGATACGCCGGGACACCCCGAACAGGATTACCCGGGACTATTCCCGTGATCAGGCTTTGGTTCTCCCAGATCAAAAGAGAAGTCCGGGATTATTAATCCCGGAAGCCGACCTGAATTGTGTCGGAAGCCTGCCAGTTCAATCGGTCCGCTTCGAAATCCGGTGGGACCTCGAACAAAAGCATTCCTGCGACAGACTCACTGCCCCGGATTACGATGCTGCGCCAGAGGCCTATGAAGTCTGGATACCTGTACTGACTTTCGATCGGCCCCGACATGCCAACGCTACGGTTGACCACGTTGATGGGCGGATATTTTTCCCCGTCCACGTCGATAAGGACGGCTGCTTGTTCATCGATCGCAACAGACACCTGCTGGGATGACTGGTTGAAAAGCGATACGTGGACGACAGCCAAGTTCCAGCCGTTGCCCGGACCAGCGATACGGAAATTGACGGAACCTCCGTCCAGCGTCCGGCCGCCGTACTGCACCTCTGACACGATGTCCGGCGGAGAGGCGCGCATCCATAAGGTCCGACCTGCCCTATAAAGGGGGTCGCCGGTCGGGTTGGATCGAGAAACGATCATCGGAATCAATATCAGTGCAGCGATCAGAGAGAGAGATGCCAGAGCGATTAGAACCCAGGGCTGGTTGTCTTTTGGGCGTGAGAGTAGTTCCCGGGTCAGGATTTCGCCCTCTGGACTAACAAGAACCCACTCTTCGCCGGCGCGACCGGAGAACCGGCTTGAAGGCTGGTATCCGATGCGTACACGTACGTCAGAACCAAGTCTCTGGGACTCCAGAACCTCAAACTTAAGATTACGCCGAGCCATCGGCCCGCCGTAAGGGGTTCGATCTGCGTCGACGTAGGCGAGTGCGGCGGCTTCTGCCACGCCAAACCCGGCTTCGTCCGAAGACGAAGATTCACCTGAGTCCATGTTTGCCGGGGCCTCCAGGCTCTCGTCTACCATATGTTCCTTCTTGTTTAACGGAGTTGTCAGATAAGCGTCCCGGGAATCAACCTCATTCTCATTTTCAGAAGATCAGGCCAACCAGCAAACTGGTTCATGGGCCGACCGAAGGCGTTCCCAGTGGAATTCAGGGGATTTCGGTAGTTTTCAGTGCTACAGCTTACGACGTGATGCCCATTCTGGTCTCATCACCAGCGCGTGGGAAGTAATTAAACGGCCGGGACCGGACTCTGAGATTTGCCAGTTTAGAGATCCCACGTTAAAGATCAAAGGGTCGATGCAAGTGAAGGCATTTCCCTCAACCGGGAGATGATCCCGGGAAGCACGTCCAGCGTCGTCTGAATTTCCTCTTCAGTGCTGTCGCACCCCAGGGTGAGCCTCAGGCTCCCCACGGCAAGATCTGCGTCCAGTCCCAGGGCGACCAGAACGTGTGACGGCTCGATCGATGCGGAGCTGCACGCACTTTGCGTTGAAGCACAGATCCCGGCGAAATCAAGTCCAAGCAACACCGCCTCGCCTTCAACTCCATCGAACGAAAAATTGGCGTTGTTCGGGAGCCTGCGGCTGCGATCTCCGTTGAGCCTAACACCAGGAACGCGTTCAAGCGTCCCTTCGATCAACAAGTCCCTTAGCGGGAGTACGGTGGCATACACCGCCTCACGCTCGCTCTCCGCAAGTTCCAGTGCGACCGATGCCCCGACGATGCCGGGAACATTCTCCGTGCCAGATCTGCGTTGACGCTCCTGGCCACCGCCGACTATCAGCGGGTTGTACGGCGTTCCTCTCCGAACGTACAGGACTCCGACGCCCTTCGGTCCGTGGAACTTGTGAGCAGACAGACTCATCATGTCCACGTCTAGCTCGTTCACATCCAGAGTCAGCCATCCTGCCGCCTGTACGGCGTCCGTGTGAACGACGATGTTGCGGCCCATTGCACGCGCCTTGCTATGCGTCCGGCGTGCGATCTCGGCGATGTCCTGGACCGTGCCGATCTCGTTGTTGGCGTACATCACGCTTACGAGAATCGTGTCTTCTCGAATCGCCTTTTCAACGGCTCCGGGATCCACTACGCCGTTGCTGCCAACCGGAAGGTAGGTCACCTCATATCCGGCCTCAACGAGTTCCTCACAAGAGTGGATTATGGCGTGATGCTCTATGGCGGTCGTGATGATGTGCTTACCGCTTGGCTTCAGAGCAGAAGCTACGCCTTTGATTGCGGTGTTATCCGACTCCGTGCCGCCACTCGTGAACACCACTTCCCGCGTCCGGCTCCCCAGCACTGCGGCTACCTTTTCCCGCGCTTCGTCGACCGCGTTCCTGGCCTCCTGCGCAAAGGCATAAGGACTGTTCGGGTTGCCGAACACGTCTGAGAAGAAGGGCATCATCGCCTCTAACGCCTCTTTTCTAAGAGGAGTCGTGGCGGCATGGTCCAGATATATCGGCTTTTCGTTAGTCACGAGCACCCGTCATTTCCCCCGCTTGTTTAACATCAGGAGGTGAAAAGGCACATTTGGTCGGTAAATCATTCTCGACGAGTTTCCCAATCACCGACCACGGTTTCCCGAAGTTACTCAGATTCTACATCCACCCTGAACGGCAAATACCTAATTTTGAGTACCGGTTCTTGCCTGCCCGTGACGCACCGCAGGGATCGAGACCCCGCGCTGATCAGATATTCACTCAGTACGGTCACGTTTCCTGTTGGCCCGCGGTCGTGGCGTGGGCTAAGATACTCCGGTTGCGCGGGCATCTCGACCTTGCTGCAATCCGACGGATAGGTACACGACGTAGTCATCATGTATGGTCGGGGTCACGGCCCCGTCACAACTACTTCAGGAAGAAGGCTCCAGAAAAAGATGATCCGGCTCGAACACATGTCGAAGTCTTACGGCGACTACCCCGCCGTTATCGACGTGTCCGCGCACATAAAACAAGGTGAAGTAGTCGGCTTCCTCGGACCTAACGGTGCCGGAAAGACGACTACCATGCGTGTCCTCACGGGTTTCACGCCTCCCACCGAGGGAACGGCCGCCATTGCGGGTTACGACGTTGTCTCCCACTCGCTGGACGCCCGTCGCCATATTGGCTACCTCCCGGAGTCGGTCCCGCTTTACCTGGACATGACCGTCACGGACTACCTTCAGTACATGGGCCAACTCCGGGGAATGAACCGCAAATGGATTGACGAGCGGCTCCCCGTCATCATCGACACCGTCCGACTTGGCGAGTACCGGAACGCGCTGGTCGGGAAACTTTCAAAGGGTTATCGCCAGCGTGTAGGCATCGCCCAGGCGATCATCCACGAGCCAGACGTGTTGATCATGGACGAGCCGACTATCGGCATCGACCCGATCCAGGTCGTCGAGACACGTTCTCTTATTAGCGAGCTTGGCGGCGACCACACCTTGATCTTGAGTTCCCACATCCTTCCAGAGGTCAGCGCTATCTGCCGCAGGGTGCTGGTTATCCATGAAGGTAGGATCGTCGCCGACGACGACCCTGAGAATCTGTCAGGACGGCTCCAGAACGCGGAGCGCATTGAAGTCAGCGTCCGCGGGACTGAAGCCAGCGAAGCCATCACGGCACTCCGAAAACTCCAGCACATAGTGGACGTACGCCGAGACACCCGACCGGTGCAAGAACGCATGTTGGGCGAGGGCATCGTTGCCCTCGTGGTCGACGCCCGTCCCGACGAAGGCGCAGCCGAGGATGTGGCGAGGACTATCGTCGATTCTGGTTGGGGCCTTGTGAACCTGCACCCGCTCCCGATGACCCTGGAAGAGATCTTCTTGGAACTGACTACAGACGAATCAACCCCGGACTGAATCTAACAAGCACCTGGTTTTCGGATCGTTTAACAGTCGATCAGAAACCCGAGAATACATTTGCGTAACATTCAGACAATCGCCTGGAAAGAAGTCAAAACCTACTTCGCGTCGCCAATGGCTTACGTTGTGGCGGCGTCTTTCTTGGCAATCACAGGCTTCTTCTTTGTCGCCTCCGTATCCGACCCGTTCTCCGAGGCGAGTATCAGGGGATACATAGCCGGCTCCATCTTCTTCATGGTTTTCCTGTCCCCCGCACTGACGATGCGGCTGCTTGCGGAAGAGCAGAAACTGGGAACACTTGAACTGCTTATGACCTCCCCGGTACGTGAGTGGGAGATCGTCATGGGCAAGTTCATCGCCGCATTCGTCATGCTGGCGCTGATGGTCGCCGGAACTCTGTATTTCGTGGTCGTACTGGCCTGGTACGGCGACCCCGATATCGGCCCGATTATTACCGGATACTTTGGCGTTCTTCTTTACGGTTCAGCGACTCTTGCTATCGGACTCATGGCGTCTGCGCTTTCCAGCAACCAGCTGGTTAGTCTGGTCGTGGGAGCCGGTCTGCTCACGGCCCTGACCGTCAGTAACTTCGTTGCCGACCGACTGACCGGTACGGCGGAAGAAATTGTCTCGAACTTCCAGTTGGGGAGTTCATTCTCAGTATTTGACACATCAAGTTTCGGAGTCGTTGAAGGCGGACACTTTGCCGACTTCGCCCGCGGGATTGTTTCGGTCACAGACATCGCCTACTACGTTTCGATTACGGCGGTTTTCCTTTTTGTGACTGTGGTTCTCCTCGAATCGAGAAGGTGGCGCTAGAGCACCATGGCTAACCTGGATCCAGACGCCGAACGCGCGCGGCGCATTTCATCCCGACCTGACGAGTCTCGTCCCCGTGGCTCTCTGGTCGACGCGTTCCGTAACAATCTGACCTCATTCAAATACATGCTGGTCGTGGCCGGTCTTGGCGCGTTCATCGTCGGAGCACTGGTCTTCGTCTTTATCCGTGACCTGAGTTCTAGCGGTCAGTGGACGATGCTCATAGGCCTCATCCTCCTCGGCATCTCGATCGCCACATCCTGGCGGCAGGTAGCAAGAGCTATCTTCGGTCGCCGAGGCCGTTACGGCGTCAATACAGTTATCGTCGTCGGTTCATTCATAGCGCTGCTAACACTTGGCAACTTCGTACTCTGGTGGTTGAGCGATCAAGACAACCCTCCGGGCTGGCTCCGGACTGACGTCACGACGAACAACCAATTTGGCCTGTCTGAACAGACCGTCAAGTTGCTGTCCACACTTGGCGAACCTATCCAGGCAACCGTTTTCCTGGAGATAGATACGGCCGAAGGCGCAGCCGCCTGGCGTGACACGCAAGACCTTCTATCCGAGTTCTCACGGCGGGCAGCGGAGGACTTCAACTTCGAACTCGTTGACCCGGTTCTTCAGCCGAATGTCGCTTCTGATTACGGCGTATCTCAAACGCCGGCCATCGCTATCGAAGCGACCGACTCAAGGCGTACCGACATCGTCGTCGGAGGAAATCCGCTGACAAGCCCTGACATCTTTGATGAGCAGGGAATCACCACAGCGATGCTCGTGGTAAACCAGGTCCGCCAGAAGCAGGTGTTCTTCGTCTCAGGTCACGGGGAGCGTGACATCACTGCTACGGACAACAACGGTGACGGTAAGGGGTACGTACAGGCCGCCCTCGCACTGATCAGGGACAACTACCGTGTTCGGTCGGCTACGCTAATCGACCTGATTCCGCAGATCATTTCAGACAACGAAGATGACTTTCCGGCGGCGCTGATTTTCGCCGATCCCAGGACCGAACTCATTCAGGCGAGCGGTGAGTTCCGTGATGAGACGGAGATTCTCAAGGCGTACATGGACAGGGGTGGAAGCGTGATATTCATGTTTGAACCCGACCCTGATTCTTCGTATAGAGACCTGCTTGGAGAATTCGGCGTTGCGATCGGTACCGGGCACCTGGTGGACGCCACCAGCTTCGTCGCTCCGGAACCCAACTTCCTACAGATCACCCGATCAAACCGACAGTTCGATCCGCCGCACCCGATTACCGAACCGCTAGACGTGGTCTACATGCCCGGTGCGACGTTCATCGGTCGTACCATCATGGACGACAATATCGACCGTACCCCCACAGGTGAACCACTTCTGAAGTTGACCGGACTGGCCACCACGACTTTGAACAGTTGGGAAGAGTTGGGTGAGACCGACTCGTACGATCTCGACGAAGACATGTCGGGGCCATTCCCGGTCGCCATCGCTGTGGAGGCTCTGGCTCGAATCGGCTTCGCACCCCAGACCGTGGACGGGAAGCAGATTCGCACAAACATCGTGGTAATTGGAGATTCCGATTTTGCGAGCGACCGCTACTTCTCCTCTGCCAAGAACGGTGACCTTTTGGCAAACGCCGTCAACTGGGCTGTGCGTGACTTTGAACTTATCTCTATCCGCTCGAAGACCAAGGTGTTCCGAGAGCTGGTATTAACCACGCCTGAACGTGACTTCGTGAGGTGGTCAGGCTGGCTCTTGATGCCGTCTCTGATCAGCGCAGTCGGCGTATGGTCCTGGTGGCGGAGGCGCTAGTCAGTGAACCTTCGTTTACTCCTAGTCCTAGTGATACTGGTATCGCTCTCGTCAATAGTCGTGACCTTTGTCGTCACCGACCAGACCGTCGAGCGCGTGTCTACACGTTTGCCGTTCTTCTACACAATTCCTGAAGGCGACATCCGACAGGTGGAGATCGTATCCCCTTCCGGCGTGATGGCATTTGAACTGGACGAGGAAGAGAACTATTGGATCTTCGCAGGCGATGACACTATGCCTGTCGACCACCAGCGATGGAGTGGTATCACTACTCTTCTCGGAGGACCGCGATCGCAGAGACAGCTGGAGTCGTCGTTCGGCGAACCGGCGCTCTATGGACTTGAAAATCCTGCCACGACCGTGACTATCGGGCTTTCAGACGGTTCATCCGTACGACTCCTTCTTGGTGACGAGACTCCAGACCGGTCTGGAAACTACGCCCAACTGGAAGGGTTCCCGCAGCTCGTTCTCGTCAGCTCCTCATGGGGCGAGGTTTTGAGTTCCTTGATCTCAGCCCCACCGACTCCACAGTGGCGTTACGAGTTGAACGTTGCGGATGTGACCGAAGCGTTGTTCTTCATCGAAAACAGTGTCGTTGGCGGATTTGGCCTCAATCTGGACACGAACACCTGGCGGGTCTGTGATCTACCGCTTAGCGGAGACGCCGTGTGCGATGGTGATTTGGACCTTGAAGAGAACACCGTGCTTGATCCCATACGCATATTTGCTGCTCCGGAATTCATCGGCGTAGAAGAGGTCGGTTTGGTTACCGACGAGGTACAGGCCCTTTACGGTCTGACTTCCGACTCTCCGTACGCTTCCGTGCGATACGAAATTGAACTGCAGCCCGGCCTACGACAGGCAAATTCAATCTCCATCACCCTGGGTGATCTGACACCGGACGGCACTGGGATGTACGCCATGGCCAACGAACAGGCCGATGTGGTTGTGGTCGACGCAGAGTGGGGAAAGCAGATTCGAGAGATATTTGATCTCCCGGCTAATCTAGCTGCTGCCGAGCCGGTTACCGCAGAACCGGCCGGTTAATAAGAGAAGAGCATCTGGCCGGAGGGGATCACGACGGGGTTGTGATCCCCTCCGGCCCTCTATTTGCTTGATCCGCGTGCGACCCAAAAGCGTTTCACCATGCATTTCCTTAAGCATTCCGGCCTGTCCTCGCGTATCTTATGTACGATCTCACATGATTCCGAGATCAACGCGTAGCGATACGCCCGGTCAGCACTGCGCTTAGCGCCAGTTCAAAGGACAAACAAATGAACGCGGAGATCCTAGCCGTGGGCCACGAATTGCTGATGGGCGAGATCGTGGACACGAACTCGTCATTTATTGCTCAGCAACTCTCAGGGACGGGCATCAGGGTTCAGTGGATGTCGCACGTCGGCGACAACATTGACCACCTGTCTGAGGCCTTCAAGCAGGGACTTCAGCGGTCCGACATCGTCATCTCAACCGGGGGTCTTGGCCCGACGTCCGACGACCTGACCCGCGAGGCCGTGTCCAATGCCGTCGGCGAAGAGATGACGGTTGATCCGGACATTCTTTCCTGGCTGGAAGGCGTTTTCGCCCGGAGAGGCATGGAGATGCCGCCGACCAACATCAAGCAAGCCACGTTAATCCCGTCCGCCACCAGCATCCCCAATCCCAACGGAACAGCACCCGGATGGTGGGTCGAAAAAGACGGTCGCCACATCGTGATAATGCCCGGGCCACCCCGGGAGCTTAAACAGGTCTGGGAAGAGACCGTAGGGCCCAAGTTTACCGAGATATCGGGCGCAGGCGTGACCGCAACACGCACCCTGAAGACGCAAGGCCTTTCAGAAGGCGGCATCGACGAAATCCTGTCCGATCTATTCGGCCAGGAGAATCCCTACCTTGGAATATACGCTCACACCGACGGCATCCATCTCCGGATGATTGGACGCGGTCCAGATCACGCTTCCGCAGCAAAAGTCATCGAGCCGGTCGAGGCCGAGATACGTCGGCTGATCGGGGAGACAATCTGGGGGACCGATGAAGAAACTCCAGCGGGCCGGGCGGCCTCGATCCTCATAGATCGTGGTCAGACACTGGCCGTAGTTGAGGGAGCCAGCTCCGGAGCGCTCGCATCCTTGCTCCACGCGCTGCCGAACCGCGAGTCGTTCTTCAGGGGAGCGCTGGTACCCGGATCAGGTCCCGTCCACTTTGGTCACGACACTGCCTCGATCGATGAGGACGGTGCGATAGTTCTGGCGAATCTTGCCCGTGAAAATCTTTCGGCCGATATCGGCATCTCGGTCACTCCGGTAAACATGGACGACGGAAATGTATTCATCGGCATGGTGTCCAACTCCGGGACTCACGTCGCAACCGGCCGCTTCCCCCGCCGTAATCCCGAGTGGTTGATGCAACGCTCTGCGACGACGGCCATCGTCCAGCTTCTGTCCGCCTTGACATCTGACCGCATTTAAAGCTCCGATAAGAGCTGGTTCCTGGACTTCACGCTTTTCGCGCGAGTTAGTCACCCGCATCTGCGAATTCGCAGGCTATGATGCCGCCATCTGGACGGCACCAATATGCGTTGCCGATCCGTTGGCGAATAACCGTAATGATGTTTCGCCAAAAGTTGTAGGTCGGGACCGAGAAGCAGCAGAAGATAGTGCTCTGGCGGCATTGCAGCGATTTTCCTCAATCGCTGCAATGCAGACGGGGTCTGCGCCCAGGTCGCCTCTGTTGCGACGATTAGGGTCGATAGATGCATACGGCAGGCTAGTAGAACAACACGAGTACAACTATCGACCAAGAGGTTGAACGTCATCCGAGAGTGGAACTAGATCACGCACATCTCCAGCGATTCTTGAACCGCATCCCTGCCATCGATGTGGAACTGAAAACACGAATCTAGGTTGCGATCCGTCTGGTCTATTTATCGAATCCGATGAGACCAACAACAGTCTTACTATCGTTGGTCCCTTCTAGATTTCGGGACACCCGCAGGGATGGGGAACGTCCTGCTCCCTCGACAAATCGAGACAGCGCCTGAACGTATATATTCCGGACGCGAAAAGGCCAGGGCTGTATTGCCCCGGCCTTTTCAATTAAGCCTGTGTGAGCTCTCTATACAGTTGCGGGAGCCGGGTCGGAAGCATCGCAATGTCCGACAACACCTCGTAACTCATGCCCTGCATCATCGTCTTCAGGTAGTCGTGTCCGTTCTTGTCCACAGTGAGACAGAACGGCGTCACGCCTGCCTTACGGGCCTCGTCGAAGGCGACGCGCGTGTCATGCACGGCGTACTCCTTCTCCACGCCCTCACGGCTGTAGCCCCGGTCCTGCGGCCTGCCGTCCGAGATCATAAACAGGATTCGCGACTTGGCGTCTACCTTCGTCAACTTGCTGGTGGCGTGTCGAATCGCCGGCCCCATGCGCGTTGCATGAAGCGGTGCGATACGGTCAATCCGTTTCGGGATCGACGGTCCCCAGCGCTCTTCCATCTCCTTCATGACGTAGAACTCAACGTTCTCCCGTCCGTATCCAGAGAAGCCGTATATGCCGTACATGTCGCCGGTCTGCTCAAGTGCGCTCGTCAGAAGGATAATTCCTTCTTTTTCGATGTCTATGATGCGCTTGTAAGACCGTCGAAGCCCTTCGGCACGGCGTGACCGCAGCCACACCATGTACTCAACCGGATCATCCGGCGCGCCCCAGTCATCTGTCGGCCGCTTGTTCTCGTCAATCGCCTCAGCTGTTGACGCACTCATGTCCAGCAGGAACGCCACTGCGACGTCGCGCTCGACCTTGTTCCGACGCCAGAACACCTTGTCGCTCGGCGTCGTCCCGGTACGCCTGTCGATCACTGACTCGATCACGGCGTCGAGGTCAAACTCTTCGCCGTCCTCCAGTCGCTTCACCTTGCGGTACATCTCCGGCATCACCAGTTCAAACTGCCGGTGAATCTCGCGAACCAGCGATGAGTGCTCGTTCAGAGTGTCCTGATAGAACTGCGGCTCGCCCTCTGCCATCTCTTTCTCATGAACGACGCACCACTTGGGCTTATAGTCGTTCGCCCTGAAATCCCACTCCGGGTAGACAAAAGTATTGGGCTCGGTCGCTTCCAGCGGCCCGCCCTCTTCAGGTACGTGGACCAGTGGTCCATCGCCGAACTGCTGGTTATCCGGATCGCGCTGCTGCATCTCCTTCATCAGGTTCTGCAGCATCTCGTCCATCTGCTGTTGCTGGCCTTCTTCACCCTCCTCCATCTCCCCCTGTTCAAGCTCCGTGGAGTTCTTGAGCAGCTCTTCAAGCTGTTCCTGGGTGATGGGTTCAGGTTCTCCATCAAAGTCCGTGCCGTCCATCGATATCTGGGACAGGAGCTGCGCCATTTCGGGTTTGAACTCGCCCCGATAGTCGACGTCCTCAGGAGAGTCGTACGACTCTTCGTCCATCTGCTCCTGCTCGTCTGTCTCCCCGGCTTCGCCCGGCTCCTCGCCAGCAGTCTCACCTTCGCCGCCGAACATCTGGAGGATCTCCTCCGTGTTCTCTTCCTCTTCCTCTTCCGGGATGTCATCGTCCAGGTCCACGTCCTCAAACTCTTCTTCGGGGATCGTATTATTCGGCACGCCTGCGACCATGGCGTAGATTCGCGTTGCTGCCTCGGCGGAGTCTTCAACCGTTGCGCCGATCTCGGCCAGCATGATCACGATTCGGCGAATCTGCTGAGCGATTTCTGTGTACGCCTTCGGAACCTTGATCGTTCCGGTCTGGCGCAGGCTGAGGCGAACGATGAACTCGACCATCGCCTCCCGCATCGGAAGCTCTTCTATACGAGGACGTTCTGCCAGCGAAAAAGCCTGTGTCTGCAGGTAACTCGCTGCGAGACCCTTGTATTCGTGGAGGATCCGCGCATCTAGCCGCGTATCTTCCACGACGGTGAAGATGTCCAGTCCCAGGGCCCTGTCGACGAACATGTCGAAGAAACGGCCCATGTCTGTCAGATAGGCGGTTTCGATACCGCCCTCGTCTTCCCCGGTCTTCGGACCAGTGATACCCGGAATAGCGGCCTCCGCCAGTTCCTTAACCACGGCGGTTAC
>Ga0302135_10000692_pt1 | contig 20326 bp, 17 predicted proteins | sample CBN3_surface_MG_FD_203119 | JGI IMG/M metagenome (GOLD analysis project Ga0302135, IMG submission 203119) | Marine microbial communities from Western Arctic Ocean, Canada - CBN3_32.1 | ecosystem: Environmental > Aquatic > Marine > Oceanic | place: Canada: Western Arctic Ocean | collected...
CATCGTGGTCGTGAAGTAGGCTTTGCCGCGGGCGATCTCCGAGACCTTCTGGACGAACTGTACGAGATGGGGGTCCCGGGCCAGCATGAAGGTGTTGATCAGGATCCCCGACTTCCGACATGCCGCTACCTCTCGGAACGTGCGATGTAGAATGAGGTCGTCCATCCCGCCCGAATTCTTGTAGATGCGCCCATCTGGCAGAGTCACGGCGCTTGGCTTGCCGTCCGTGATCATGATGATTTGCTGCATGTCCTTTTTCTGGGCGGCCAGGATGCGGCGAGCCATCTCGAACCCTTCGGCCGTGTTGGTGTGGAACGGGCCCACCTGTGCCTTCGACAGCTGGGAAAGTGGGATCTCTTCGGCGCGGTCCCCAAAGGTGACCACCTGGAGGCTGTCCCCTGGGAATTGGGTGCGGATCAGGTGCGAGAGGGCCAACGCGACCCGCTTGGCCGGGGTGAACCGGTCCTCTCCGTAAAGGACCATGGAATGCGAAATGTCGAGCATTAGTACCGTAGCGCACGTAGAGCGATACTCGGCCTGGTGCACCATCAGGTCTTGATAGTCGAGTGCGAGCGGCACCTGGAGGCCTTCCCGGGCCAGCGTGTTCTTGAGCGTTGCGGGGATGTCCAGGTTCATCGTGTCGCCGAACTCATAGCGACGGCTGGCTGATTCGGCCTCGACCCCGGGCGCGAGCTGGGGTGTGTCGTGCGAACCGAAGGTCGATTTGCTTAGCGCGGAGAGCAGGTCCTTGAGTGTGCTGTAGCCCAGAAAGTCCATTCCCTTCTGGGTCAGGTCGAACTGGATGCCCTGCGCGGCCTGTTTGGTCTCATCTATATCCCCCTGACCGGTGACGTCCTCAGTTGGGCCCGACAGAGTGGGAGCGCCTCCCTCCATCGTGATGTAGCCCTCCTTGATCAGCCGCTCGATAAGCCGGTCTAACAACTCGGCGATGTTCTTCTGCACGTCCTCATCGCCTCGACCTTCGCCCCTGAGCTCCTCGAGCATCTCGGGGGCGAGTTGGCCGCTTTCGAGGAGAGCCTTCAGGAGCGCATGCTTCAGGGAGTCCGTCGACGTGGTGTCGTCGGTCCCCGACCAACCCCAGTAGGGATGGTAGTGGGGTCCGCCCGCGAACCCACCGTTGAGCAGGAAGTCCGAAAGGTGGCCGAGGAGCCCCTCTAGGTTGAGCGCGTCGGCCCAAGCTCCCTTGTACTTGCTGTAGGTGGTGAAGCGCATGGCTCCTCCTACGGAAAATCGTGGGGGCGGTGCCCGCCCAGGTGACGCTCCAACAGACGCACGGTCAGTGCGCTTATTCCGTACTGCCAGGCCCGGATGGAGCGGTTCCCAGGCTTAGACAGTGCTTTGGACGGCGAACTCACCGCCGGCAAGCTGATGGTTAGGAGCCGAACGGATCGAACTGGAAGCCTGTCCCTGGCGGCCCCTCGTGCCGGGATCTCCCGTAACCTCCCCTGTCGCTCCGGCTGATCCGCTTTTCGGAGACGAGTGCCTCGAGGACGAGCTCGCAGGCAGCAGCGCGCAGGCCCGGTGATGCCTTACTCGGTGCCAACCCGACGGACTCAACCAGCTGAAGCAGCCCCGGGACGATGGCGAATCCCTGCACGCACGCGGTGGCAGCGGCATTCTCTCCCACCTGAAGGGCACCGCCCTGCTCGAAGTATTCCACGACCTCCTCAACGTCAGCTCCGCCGGCGCGGTCTTGGAACGTGCGTTCGGCCGAAGCCCCGATCAGCTCGCGCGCGATCTTGTCCGAGCCGTGCATCTCCCCCTCGTATTCCAGCTCCATCTTGCCGGTGATCGCTGGTAGCGCCGCGTACAGATCTTCGATGCGGGGCACTGCGCGATCCTCGCCGACCTGAAGTGCCCGACGTTCTGCGTTCGAGACGATACTCTCGGTGACCGAGATCGGCATGCGCTGGCTCACGCCTGAGCGCTGGTCGACGCGCTTGTCCTCCCTTGCCAGAAAGGCCAGCCGCTCCACGGTCTCAGCGATGAAGTCCGGGATCTCGACGCACACTCCGTCACGTGCTGTCCAAGCTTCCTGGCGGGTGATTTCCATCCCGATCTCGAGAGAGGGGGGATAGTGGGTGCGGATCTCCGCTCCGATGCGATCCTTGAGCGGGGTGATGATTTTGCCACGCGCCGTGTAATCCTCGGGGTTAGCTGTGAAGACCATCATGACGTCCAGCGCGAGCCGGACCGGGTAGCCCCTCACCTGCACGTCCCCCTCCTGAAGTATGTTGAAGAGGCCGACCTGTATCTTGCCGGACAAGTCCGGGAGCTCGTTGATGGCGAAGATGCCCCGGTTAGCGCGTGGCAGTAGGCCGAAGTGTATGGTGAGTTCATCGGCCAGAATGTGGCCGCCGCGGGCTGCCTTGATAGGGTCCACGTCACCTATGATGTCAGCGATGGTCACGTCAGGTGTGGCGAGTTTCTCGACGAACCGGTGGTCCCGGTCGACCCACGCGATGGGAGCTTCGTCCCCGTATTGTTGAACCAACTCGCGGCCAGGTTTCGAGATCGGCCGGATCGGATCATCGTTAATTTCGCTCCCCGCCAGTATCGGAATCTCGTCGTTGAGAAAGCTAGTCAGTTGCCGCAGGATCCTGCTCTTTGCCTGCCCACGGAGGCCCAGCAGGATGAAGTCGTGGCGTGCCAGCAGTGCGTTCACGATTTTGGGTACGACACTCTCGTCGTAGCCCTCGATGCCCGGAAAAAGCCGTTCGCCGTCACGGAGCTTCCGCACCAGATTGGCGCGCATCTCTTCCTTCACGGTGCGAGGTTCATAGCCAGAAGCCTTGAGCTCGCCCAGCGTGTGTGGCTGCCGTGGGGTCATGGGGACAGAGTGAAGTGGGACGGGAAGCGGATGATGCCAGCGGTACCCCATGGCTCGCGCGAGAGGTCCGGACAGTGGGGCACTTATCCCGCAAACAAACGACAATAAGGGACGGCCTGATCGAGGAGAGCCTGTGCGGTACCCATGGACGTGCTGTTCGTCTGGGGCGGTGGTCAACCCACGTGCGTTGCGTGAACTTTTCCCGGAACTGTCCGAGAGCGAGCTTCCCATGCGCGGGCCGGTGACGAAGGAGGCCGTCTACCTACTGACCCTGGTCACTCCTTCCACTATCCCCACGCCCCCGACCATGCTTAACCACGGCAATAGAGTCGCATCTCTCTGCGAGCTTGTGTGTTGGCTGGGTGAACAGACTGAGGCGCTTGGCGTGAACGTCTTGCCGGGCTTTCCTGTGGCGAGGCAGCCCCAATAATACCTGCGTGTGATGAAAGGCAGGCGGGTGGGTGGCGTAGCACGGCCCCCCAGGGGGAGCGCTTCCAGGATCCTGTGACCCCGCCACTTAGGCAGCAGGGCTGCTTCTAGGGCAGCCCATGACCGCCGTCACGGCGTGTTCCAGGGCTCGCGCGGATGGCAAGGAACCTGCATGATGGCGTCGGTGGACGCGCTTGTTTGGGTGTCTTTGTGCCTCCGGCCAGCTTACTGAGACATCTACGGCCGGTCCGAAATCAGCAAACGAGGGTCCCATGGGTGAGTGTGACACATTGCCGGCTGAGACATCTACGGCCGGCCCGAAATCAGCAAACGAGGGTCCCATGGCCGAGCGTTATACATTGCCGGTCCTTCCTCTTAGGGACACGGTGGTCTATCCCGGAGTCGCCGTGCCGATATCTGCCGGGCGCGTCGGAACTGTGGAGGCCGTGCAGGAAGCTTTGGACGGAGATCGCCGACTTTTCGCGGTCGCCCAGCGGAAGAACGTGGATGAGCCCGACCCTGAAGTTCTGTACGAGGTTGGCACTGTAGTCCGTATCATTCAGACTCATCGGGTGCGGGGGGGCGTGCAGCTGCTCGTCCAGGGAGAGGGACGCGCCCAGGTGGTGAGCTACGCGAAGGAGGGAGAGCACATGCTCCGCGCCGTCCTTCTCGAGCTGCCGCGTCAGGGTGTGCGTACTGCGGACGATCCGGCGTTCCAGGCGCTGGACCGAGAGCTCCGCGACAGGGCTGCTGAGCTCGGCACCCGAAGGGGCGTGCCGGCTGAAGCACTCAATCAGCTCATCCAAGGTGTCGATGATTCGGGCGCCTTCGCCGACCTGGTGGCCTTCTACCTGGAACTGTCCACTGAGGACAAGCAGGGCCTCCTCGAGACACTCGACGATGAGGAGCGGATGCGCAGTGCCTTGGTTGCGGTGGAGCGCGAGCTCGCCCGCATCGATGCGCGGGAGGACATCCAGGCCAAGGTCCAGACCGAGTTGGGTGAGCGGCAGCGTGAGATGTTGCTACGCGAGCAGCTCAAGCAAATCCAGAAGGAGCTCGGGGAGGGGGAGGACCGCGACGACCTGGAGGAGATCAAGAAGCGGATCGAAGGGATCGGATTCACTGACGAACAGCGCTCAGAGGTCGAGCGCGAGCTGCACCGTCTGGAGCGCACCAGCTCGCAGTCGGCAGAGTACCAGGTGATCCGGACTTTTCTGGAGTGGGTGACCGAGCTGCCGTGGAGCGAGCGGACCGAGGACAAGATCGACCTCCTGAGGGCCGAGGAAATTTTAGAAGAAGATCACCATGGGCTCGAAGACGTGAAGGATAGGGTGCTCGAGTTCCTCGCTGTCAGGAAGCTCCAGGTGGAGCGGGCCGAGACGGCCGTCGCGGAACCGGAGGTCGGCCAGGTCGAGGTGCCTGACCCCACTGACGAGCCTGGGCCTGGGATCCCCGATGGGGGGCCTGAGGCATGCGTTCCCGACGGATTGGTCCCGGCCGGCACTGCTGGAGAGGAAGACGGGCCCAAGAACGAGGATGTTGGGACTATAGGACGCGGACCGATTCTCCTTTTCGTCGGCCCTCCGGGAGTAGGGAAGACCTCTATCGCTCAGTCTATTGCGCGTTCGCTCGGAAGAAAATATGTGCGCATCTCGCTGGGTGGAGCGCGGGACGAAGCAGACATCCGTGGCCACCGCCGCACCTACGTGGGTGCCATGCCGGGGCGCATCCTACAGGGCATGCGCCAGGCCAAGGTGAAGAACCCAGTCTTCCTGCTGGACGAGGTGGATAAGATCGGCGTGAGCTTTCAGGGAGATCCGAGCTCAGCGTTGCTAGAGGTGCTGGATCCTGCGCAGAACTCCACCTTCGTGGACCATTATCTCGGGATTCCGTTCGATCTCTCCGAAGTGCTTTTTATAGCGACGGCCAACTATCTCGACCGGATACCAGCACCGCTGCTTGACCGCATGGAGCGAGTCGATTTTTCCGGGTACACCGAGAGAGAGAAGCTGGAGATCGCAAAACGCTACCTATTCCCCCGTCAGTTGAAGGAGAACGGGCTCCGCGACGAAGAAATCGAAGTGTCGGACGAAGCGATTCTGTCGGTGGTCCAGTCATACACCCGTGAGTCTGGTGTGCGGCAACTCGAGCGGGAACTGGGCAAGCTCGCCCGCAAGGTGGCACGACGCGTCGCGTCCGGTGAGGTCCAACGCGTCGTTGTGGAGGACAAGGTCGTGAGCGAATTGCTGGGCAGACCGCGTGTTCACCCGGAGCGCATGGCTCCAGCGGATACGGTCGGCGTCGCCACGGGCATGTTCTACACTCCCATGGGTGGCGACATAATGTTCGTCGAGGCTAGCGTCATGCCCGGCAAGAGTGGCCTGGTTCTCACGGGTCAGCTCGGCGACGTGATGAAGGAATCCGGCCGGGGCGCACTCACGTACGCGAAGAGCAACTGGGGTCAGCTGGGGATCAGCCAAGAGGCCATCACCGACAAGGAAGTGCACATCCACGTGCCGGCCGGTGCGGTGCCCAAAGACGGTCCTTCGGCGGGTATCACCATGGCCACCGCGCTCATCTCGGCGCTCTCCAACCAGAAGGTGCGGCGAGATGTGGCGATGACTGGTGAGCTCACGTTGACGGGTCGGGTGCTTCCGATCGGGGGGTTAAAAGAAAAGGTGTTGGGAGCCCTCCGGGCCGGGATCAAGGAAATCGTCATGCCAGCCGAGAATGCTGCCGACCTGGATGACATTCCTCCCGAGATCATGGACGAACTCAACTTTCACCTGGTCCACGACCTGGACGAAGTGATGGATATCGCTCTTATGGGAGAGGCGCCGCAGCCCTGTCGTCCGGGCCTAAGCTGCGCGCTCGAGGAGGAGTCTCACGAAGGGGCGACGGCTTCCTAGCAGGCTACAACACGCTGATGTATCCTGCGCGGCCCTCCGTCACCTTCCCGATCACCGCTGCGATGGTGCCCCGCCCCCGGAGATCAGCTCTCAACAGGTCGACCCGGTCGGGGGGCACCGCCAGCAGCAACCCTCCCGAAGTCTGTGGGTCGGCCAGCAGCGAGCGCACCGGATCGGTTATTTCGGTGGCCCACACAACGTCTTCGGCGAGGTCGGTGAGGTTTCTGGTGGTGCCCCCCGGTACATGGCCTTTCTGCACAAGCGCAATCGCACCGGAGAGGAGCGGCACCGCGCTCGCTGTGACCTCGGCGGAGTGCCCTGACGCGCGCACCAGGTTCCGCAAGTGGCCGAGTAGCCCGTAGCCTGTCACGTCTGTCCCGGCATGCACTCCGTGGGCCAGCATCGCTTCGGCGGCAGTGCGGTTCAGGGTCACCATGCTGTCGACCGCGCTGGCCAAGACCTTTTCGTCGACCGAGCTTGCTTTGAGTGCTGTCGAGATTACCCCCGTCCCTATAGCCTTTGTCAGGACTAGCAGGTCACCTGGGAGTGCGCCAAGGAGCCTGACGATCCGATCCGGGTTCACCTCGCCCACGGCCACCAGTCCGAACTTGGGTTCGGGGTCGTCGATCGAGTGGCCGCCGAGGACGGGGATGCCTGCTTCTCGACAGATCGTACCGCAGCCGCGAATGATCTCCTCGGCTAAGCCCTCGCCCAGCAACTTGCGCGGAAAGCCGAGTAGGTTCAGGGCGAAGAGCGGCTGACCTCCCATGGCGTAGACGTCCGACAGGGCGTTGGCCGCGGCGATGCGGCCGAAGTCGAACGCAGAATCTACGACCGGGGTGAAGAAGTCTGTGGTCACGACCAAGGCGCGGTCGGCGCTGAGCCGGTATACGGCGGCGTCTTCGCCGGTGGAGGCGTCCACCAGGGCCATGGGGTCATCCACGGGCAGCATGTGACGCAGCACCTGCGTCAGCTCGGCCATGCCGAGCTTGCAGGCTCAGCCCGCGCCGTGGGAGAGCTGGGTCAGCCGGATTTTGGGCCGCTGGTCCCGGGGCTTGTCAGCCATATGCTCGTCAGGTTGGAGTGGTTCCGTGGCGATTAGTCGGTGCACGGATGGTGGAATCTTCACGGTCAGGTTCGGTTCGTCTAGCTTGCAGCTTCGCGCACCACCGTTCGAAGGGAGACGATGGACACACTCGCTATCTCCGCGCGCCAACTTTTTGTCCAGGAGGCGCGGCGGCCGGAGCCTGATGACGGGGAGGAGGGATGAGTGGCTATCGGGCAGCTCTTGAGTCTGCGGCGGTTGCGCCGAGGCCGGACCGTGGCCGGGTGAGGGTCACCGGGAGGGACCCGGTAGCGATGTTGCTGGGCATCCTCACCAACCGTATACCTGAGCCTCCTGTTCCAGGCGGACCTGACGTGACCGGCGGTGCCGCTCTGTATGCCGCAGTGCTGACCCCCAAGGGCCGTATGGTCACCGATCTCCGGGTAGTTAGGGGGCCCCGCGGCGAAGAGGACGGCTTGCTGCTCGAGGCTCCTGCGTCTTCCCTTCCGGGACTCCTCGCGCACCTGGCCAAATACGTGCCGCCTCGTTTCGCGAAGTCGGTCGACGTGACCGAACTCACGGGCTCGTTCACGGTTGCAGGTCCGGGCGCGGCGGCATTGCTGAGTAGGGAGGGCCTGGGCTTGCGGCTGGAGACGGCGGAGATGGGCGCGCTTGCCGAGGGGGAGTGGCGGTGGTTCGACGGGGGAGGTGTCGGAGTGCTAGCGATCAAGAGCGGCGACCTGGCCACGCAGGCATTTGACGTGGTGGCGGATCGGACCACGAGTGACGCACTGGCAGCGCGATTGCTCGAGGCGGGAGCGGCGGAGCTCACCCTCTCGGAGCTGGACGTTCTCAGGGTGGAGGCGGGGCGCCCCGCCTGGGGTGTTGATATGGACCAAGAAACCCTCTTGCCGGAGACCGGCATCGACTCCCGGGCGATCGATCACACCAAGGGCTGCTATACCGGGCAGGAAGTGATTGTCCGCATCCGCGACCGTGGCCACGTCAACCGGAAGCTTCGCGGACTCCGGCTAGGTGGTGCCCCTCTACCCCAGGGAGGTGCCGAGTTGTGGGTGGGGGGTCGGGATCGTCCGGTTGGTGTGGTCACCAGCGTGGTCTCGTCGCCGCGGGCTGGTGGGGGACTCGCGCTCGGTTATGTGCGGAGTGAGGTGGAGGTGCCAGGCGAGGTATGGCTAGGTGGGCTGGACGGTCCTCGCGTCGAGGCTGTGGATCTGGTCGGGGAGTGGTGGCGTAGCTGAAGTCGAGTTTCTCTGCAGTCAGCTACCGACGGGCTGCCGTGCCGACTGGCCGAGGAGAGCACGGGCGATCAGTCCGCCATGCTCTTTGCCGTTTTCGATGAAAATCTTGTTGGCGTCGTTGCCCGCCGCGAGCACGCCGGCTACGAACACCCCTGGCACGTTCGACTCCATCGTCGCGGGATCGTGGGAGGGGATGCCGCTTTCCTCATGGATCAGCACTCCTATAGATTCGAGCAGGTTCGGGTCGGCGTGCCAACCGATCAGCGCGAGCACCCAGTCGTTTTTCAGCTCGGTCTCCTGCCCGCTGCCCTCCTCCCTCAGCACCACGCTTTGAGCGCGCACCTCGCTCACGCGGTGGCGCCAATAAACGGGAATCTCGCCATTCTCGAGGCGATTGGTGATGTCGGGCACTACCCACGACTTCACCCCTTTGTCAATCGTGCTCAGGAAGTGCACGAGGGTCACACGAGCGCCGTTCCTGAACAGCTCCAGTGCCGCTTCCGCCGCCGAGTTCCTGCCTCCGACAACCACCACGTCCTGGTTGTAGAAGGGATACGGCTCATGGTAGTAGTGCAGCACCTTAGGGAGGTCTTCGCCGGCGACTCCCAGGAGATTGGGCTCGTGGAAGCCACCAGTCGCGATGATCACCGCGTTGCACCGCGTCACCCTCGCGGCCCCATTCATGGGCTGTGTGCGGACCGCGAAATCGCCTACGACCCCCTCGACGGTGATCACTTCCTCGTACTGGCGCACGTCGAGCGCGTGGGCTCGGACGACTCGGCGGTAGTACGAGAGTGCTTCCCGTCGATTGGGCTTGCTGTCTGGGATCGTGAATGGGACGCCGGCGATCTCCAGCTTTTCGGCCGTGCTGAAGAACGTCATATAGTAGGGGTAAGCGAGGATGGATTGGGTCACGCACCCTCGATCGAAGAGCACGGTGGAAAAGCCGGCCTGCCGAGCCGCCGCACCGGCCGCGATTCCGCACGGTCCGGCGCCCACCACCACTACGTCGATATACTGGTCAGACATGTCTGGGAGATCTCCAGCGGCGCGGCTTCGTTCCGGCACCATGCTATCTCGGCAGAGCGATTTCAGGTTTCTCAGGAAACGGACGGTAGAGAGCCACCGTGCGTCCGATGGTCATCACGGCAGCGACCTCCGGAAGGCGCGCGACAATCGTGTCGGCCGAAGCGCGAGCGTTCTCGGGAGCGTTCTTCAACACCCTCACCTTGAGCAACTCGCGAGTATGGAACGCCTCCTCGATCGAGTGCAAGAACGCGTCTCCGACTCCATCATTGCCCACCTGGAGAATGGGTTTTAGGCCGTGAGCTAGAGCCCGCAAGTGGGTGCGCTGCTTCGAAGTCAGGTTGGGCATCTGATCTGAGGGGAGGAGTTCCGGGAAGGCGGCAGCTATGCTTGGAGGCAGGCGGGCCGCGGCGTACCTTGGGGCTGACCACGGCCCCTGTTAAGGTAACTTACCGTGGCTATGTGGGGACCCGCCGCCCCTTTTCCGTGACGGACCGTGCAGATGACTGACTCGGCAGAATCCCAAGCGCGCAAAGCGCTCAATCGCCTACGTCGCGCGACGGTGAAGGCGCTTCTGGAGCTGGACGAGCTCGAGGGCGCTCTCGCGAGTGCGGAGGGGGAGGATTTTCCGCGGAGTGTTTATGAGGGCCTGCGGATCCGGCTCACTGAGGTTTTGGAGTTCACGAAGGAGGAAGGCGCGCGCCTCCAGGAAAAGGTCCTGCAGGCTGGCGGCCTCGAGCCTGGGCGGGTGCGTCGGAGTACAGGATGATTCATGGTCCTGGCACCAGCCATGCCTCCTTTTCCTGAGGCGGCCCCCGCGGAACCCTCCTTCGACCGGCTGGTTGCTGACCTGGACAGCCTGTTCCAGCAGGGTGTCGGTGAGGAGCTCGACGAATCTGCGTTCAACGGCTGGGCGCTGCGCGTATTTCGATGGCAGTTTGAGCACAACACGGCGTTCCGGGGCTACTGCTTAGGCCGGGGCGCGACGCCGGCGACGGTCACGAGCTGGGAGGACGTGCCAGCGGTCCCGACTGGGGCGTTCAAGCGCCTCAGGCTTCTGTCGGCGGGAGAGGGACGCGAGCCTGATGCGGTGTTTCACACAAGTGGAACCTCGCGAACGGAACAGCGGGGTGAGCACTTCGTTGCGAGTCTCCGGCTCTACCGATCCGCGTTGCTGCCTGCTTTTCGTATCCACCTGCTCCCGGACGGCGCACTGCTTCCAGTGCTCGCGTTGGTGCCTTCTCCGCAGGATGCCCCGAGATCTTCCCTTAGCTACATGATAGGCACTGTGAGTGAGGCGTTCGGTGCCGAGGGAGGCGGTTGGTTTGCCGCCGCAGATGGTGCACTGAAGACAGAAGGCCTCCTGCGTGCTATAGAAGAGGCTGTCGATACCGGTGCCCCGGTTCTGATCGCTGCGACCGCCTTTGCGTTGGCCCACTGGTTGGACGGACTCACGCGTGACGGGCTTCGGTTCGCGCTCCCAGAGGGCTCCCGAGTGATGGAGACCGGCGGTTTCAAGGGTCGCGTGCGCGGCGTATCCCGCGACGACCTGTACCACGGTATCGTCACGAGGCTAGGGATCCCAATGAACCGGGTGGTAAACGAGTATGGCATGACTGAGATGTTGTCGCAGTTCTACGAGCCGGTTCTCCACCGCTTCCAGGATTCTGACACCGGCTTGGGCGATCGCCTACACGTCGGGCCGCCATGGGTCCGCACCAGGGTTCTCGATCCGGAATCCCTCGAGCGCGTGCCGGATGGGGAGCCCGGCATTCTCTGCCATCACGACCTGGCTAATCTAGGCTCGGTGGCGTGTCTTCTCACCGAGGACATGGGGGTGGCAGTTGCGGATGGCTTCCGTCTGCTCGGCCGTTTCCCGGGTGCGGAGCCGCGCGGTTGCTCGCTGGCGATCGAGGAGTTGCTCGACGCGGCGCAGGCTAGGGGAGCGAAGGCACGGTGAACGAACCCTTCGATGGCTGGGCGGTGCCGCTCGGGAGCCTGGCCGACCTCGCGCTCGTCGAAGACCGGGGAATTCGCTACCCCGTGCTCGACGCAGGGGCAGCGCGTGATCTATTGACGGCTCTGCGCGCGGCGCGTGAAGACGCGCTCCTCCAGGACACGGTGCACGAGCGGGCGCGTCTGCTCGGACGAGCGGGTGCTCGCTTCCTCGATCCCGCGGATCCTCTGAGGCAGGAGGCGGAGGAGCGGCTTCCCGCGACGGCCGACATATCGCCTGAGATGGCGCGGCTGGTGATCGATGGAATGGCTCGTGATTGGACCGGCGAGCGCCTCGAGGGGCTGCTTGCGGCCGAGCTTCCGCAACCCGAGGCCCTCGATCGGTTCGTCCTACAGCCTGGTGGCAGGAGGGCGCGCGCCTTCGCTCCGGCGCTATCCCTCCACGTCGGTGCAGGTACTGTCCCGGGCGTTTCTGCGACCTCGATGCTGCGGGGGCTTCTTATGGGATCGGCGACCCTCGTCAAGCCGGGTGTCGGCGACGTGGTGCTCCCTGTTCTACTGGCGAGGGCGCTGGCAGAGGAAGCGCCGCGATTGGCGAGGGCGGTCGCCGTACTCTACTGGAGTGGCGGCTCGGGCGAGCGTGCGGAGAGCGTGGCGCTCGAGACCTCCGACCTGGTGGTGGCTTACGGTGGGGACGCGACGGTCCGGTCTCTGCGCGAGCGGATGCCGGTGACCACACCCCTGGTCGCGTATCACCACCGGCTGAGCGTAGCACTCGTGGGACGCTCAGCCCTCTCGCAGGAGCGGCTGCCCGGCGTTGCTGTCGCACTCGCCCGCGCAGTGGCCTTGTTCGACCAGCGGGGATGCGTGTCACCCCATGCGGTTTTGGTCGAGCAGGGAGGAGCCGCTGGTGCGATCGAACTTGCCGAGGCATTGGCACGGGAGTTGGAAGGCCTGCACAGGGTGCTCCCACCGACCCGCCCAGCGCCTTCCCATGCGTCCACGGTCCACCAGCTTCGGCGCACCTGTGAGCTTCGCCGCGCGGCCGGCGAAGAGATCGAGCTACACGCGGGGCCTGGAGCCTCATGGACCGTGGTGCTCGAGCCGGCAGCGAAGATCGAGCCCTCCTGCTTGGGGCGCACCGTGCACGTGCACTCCGTGGCAGACGCGCTCGTCGCACCTGACCTACTCGAACCGGTCGGGCGACACTTGCAGACAGTCGGGGTGGCGGGGCTTGGCGAGCGCATCGAGGAGGTGGCCGCTGCGCTCGGGAAGGTGGGGGCTGTGCGTATCTGCCCGCTCGGCGAGGTGCCCTTTCCACCGCCTTCGTGGCATCACGACGGGCGGGGTCCCCTCAGCGTTCTTCTTCGCTGGGTTGATCTTGAAGGTTAGGCAAGGCTCTCCTGCACCTGAGCTCTCACTCCTCCGGAAGTTGTTCGGTTCGCCATAACACCATCTGTCGCGAACCTGTGTGAGTTTCCTCCACCCGGACTGTGAGGGTGGCGCCCTCAGCTATTCCCAGGTCCTCCCTCATTTCCTGAGGTACCGTGATTCGGCCCCCAACTCCCACCGCTACATCACCGTAGTAAAGTGTACGGTAGATGGCCATCCGACCCCCTCGAGGAAGTTTAAGTCCAAGGAATGTAAGGATTTCTGTAGTATGGGCAATGAATATTGTGCGGCTGTTGGAATCGTCGGACCGGAGGCGCGCTCCTGAACAATCGGATACTCGTCCGAGTACTGTGACCCGCCCGCATCTCGCCGAGCTCGTAAAACGGCACTGGAAGAGGAACGATGACAGATGGATACGCGGTCCGGCTGGAGGGCGTCACCAAGCGCTTTAGCGGGCACACCGCCGTCGACCATCTGGACCTCGAGATTCCACGTGGATCCATATATGGCCTGCTGGGGCCCAATGGTTCCGGGAAGACCACGTCGATCCGAATGATCATGGGCATTCTCCTCCCCGACGAGGGTCGCGTCACACTCTTGGGGGACGACCCTGCCCAGACGCGTCGCGCGAAGGTGGGTTATCTGCCCGAAGAACGGGGCCTCTACAAGAAGATGAGGGTGCTGGAGCTGCTCGTGTTCCTCGCCGAGATTAGAGGGGTCCCTAGGAAGGTCGGACGAGGTCGGGCGGGGGATTGGCTAGACCGCCTGGATCTGGGCGGCTGGGCCGATCGCAGGCTCGAGGATCTGTCTAAGGGGATGCAGCAAAAGGTGCAGTTCATAAGCACTGTCCTGCACGAGCCAGAGCTCCTAGTCCTGGACGAGCCCTTCACTGGACTGGACCCCATCAATCAAGACGTGCTCAAGGCGATCGTGCTGGAGTTTCAGGACAGCGGGATGACGATCCTGTTTTCGACCCACCTGATGGATCAGGCTGAGCGGTTGTGCGAGAGAGTATGCCTGATCTCTCGTGCCCGTCGCGTGCTCGACGGAGATCTCAAGGAGATCAAGCAGCGTGAGCGTACGGGGGTGGTGGCGGTTTCATTCGAGGGTCCTGCCGATTGGCTGGCCGGTCCCGAGGTTATGCGACAGGAGGCGGGTCCCGGGGCAATCCACTTGGTGCTCCGCGAAGGGGCTGACCCGACGGGAATCCTACGTCGGGGTGTGGCGAGCGGCGCGGCGATCCACCGGTTTGAGGTGGTGGAGCCCCGGCTCCACGAGATCTTTCTCCGTCACGCTAGCGCAGACATGCCACCTGTACCGGCGACAGTCTCACGGTGAGAAGTGTGTGGGCGGTTATCAGGCGGGAGTACCTGCAGCGGGTGCGGTCTCGGTGGTTCGTCTTCGCCACCGTAGGGGTGCCGCTTCTGCTCGTGGTTGCGACAGCCGTGCCGGTCGTGCTTGCGTCCCGGAATGAAGCGGCCGAGCGCACGATCGTGGTCCTCGATCGGAGCGGAGACATCGGCTCTTGGGTGGCGAGAGCGCTCGAGAAGGGCGGCTATGTGGTGGAACCGGCGACCCCGATCGACGAGGAGAGAGTACGCCGGCGGGTGGAAAGCGGAGAGGTGGGCGGATATCTAGTCGTGGACCGAGAGAGCCTCGTTGCCGGGCACGCTAAACTGGTGGTGAACGAGAGCCCATCTGCGTTCCGCCAGCTAGGCATACGCCAGGCCGTGATCCAGGCAGCCCTCGAGTTCCAGCTCGTCGGCACGGGAACCGACGTGGATCAGATACTGTCCGGGGGCTCGTTGGAGATAGAGAGGATCGCTGGCTCCGGTGGCGGCATGAATGACCCCGCCTTCGCGGCAGCTTACGCTGGCTCCTTCGTTCTCTACATGGTGATTCTCCTCTATGCTGTTGCGGTGATGCGGTCGGTGCTTGAGGAGAAGACGAACCGTATCGTCGAAGTGATCCTGTCGTCGCTCAGTCCCTGGCAGCTCATGTTGGGAAAGATCCTGGGAGTTGGAGCCGTCGGGTTGACACAACTCGCCGTGTGGGTCGTCGTGGGTGGGGCCCTGATGGTGCTTGGGTTGCCCGCGCTCCTGGCCGCGCGTCCCGAGCTGACGGCGATCACCAGTGGACTTCCTGGGCCCAGCTTCTTCGTCTATTTCTTGATTTTCTTCCTGGGGGGATATTTTATTTTCTCAGCCCTGTATGCTGCCGTCGGCGCCATGTGCAACTCGGACGAAGAAGCCCAGCAGGCTCAGTTTCCAGTAATGATCCTCATTTTTGTGCCGGTAGTTGCGCTCGTCGGGGTGATCGAGAGCCCCAACTCTACCCTCTCCGTTGTGTTGTCTCTGATTCCGTTCTTCAGTCCCTTCCTGATGTTCGCTCGGGCGGTGGGGGGAGCGGCTCCATTCTGGCAGGTGGCGCTGTCGATAGTCCTGATGGTGCTCACCCTGCTCGGAGTCGCATGGGTCGCCGGTCGCATCTATCGGGTGGGTATCCTAATGACTGGAAAGAGGCCGACAGTAACCGAGTTGCTGCGCTGGCTACGCCAGGCGTGACGGCGTGGCCCGCTCCGGCCTCAGTCCGGTAGCGTCGATCGCAGAAGCGCCACCAATTGGTGTTCTTCGAAGCTCTGCGCCTTTCGTATCGCAGCTTCATGGGTGGATTCCACGATGATGGTCGTGGTACGGGTCGGTCGCTCGCCGGCGTTCAAGTCGGAGGGAGAGAAGCAGATGAGCGCACGGTAGGTCTCGGCGCTGGCCGGGTCCTGCTCGAATTCCAGGAACACGTCCCAGAACCGACCGTCGTAGCTGATGGCTGCCAGATGCTCACCTCGGGACGGCACCGGCGGCTCGGGAGGCGGCCCGGAGCGTCTCAACGCCGACGGTCCATCATGCGGGCCGTAGGTGGGAACGAGCGTTGCCCAAGGCGTCGGTGAGCACCCGTTGCTCTACCTCGTCCAGAGGATCGGCGCCGAACTGGGCCCTGGGATAGAGATCGACTAGGCGCCGGGCCGATCTAGCGGCGGGATGTCGGCGGCGCTCTAACACCTCGACCAGCTCGAGTGGGCCGACGGCAGCGGGTCCAACGACGCCTGCGCGGCGACAGAGCTTTACCAGCCGCAGATACGCGCGCGTCTCCTGGTGGTGCTGGGTCCTGAACCGTCCGTGCCCCAAGAGAGAGCCGAGCGCGTGGGCCAACGTGGTCTTGCCCACGCCGGGGATGTCTTCGACAAGGAGGTGTCCCCGGGCAAGCGGGGACGCAACCGCGAGTTGCACGACCTCCTGCTTACCATGGAATACCTTCTCCGCCTCCGCGACGCGACGCTCCTGGAGTTCAAGCGGAGAGAGCGTCTCGCGAACCGGCAAAACGGTGTCGGGCATCGGGTCTCCGGGAGGACCGGGGCCGCCCGCACCTCTATGGCCCGGCTTCTATGCAACCGTCCAGAGGTTAGAAGCCCTCCGTAGGGACGGCCGAAGGAGGGTCAAAAAAATATAACACCAGCCGCTCTGAAAAGGGTCCACAAAACTCCGTTGACACGCCTGGCCGTGCTCTCTACCTTCGCTCGTCTTTTTCACCTGACCGTGGCGGATCGCTCATGTTACCCGCACCTTCCTCCGCAGCCTTCTGGGTACGGCATGACACGTAAGCCTTGGATGCTAGCGACATTGATAGCGACCATCTCGATAGGGTCTGTGGCGTTCGTCCAGTCGCAGGACCAGGATACTGCTGCGTCCACTGAGCAGGTTGCTGACACGACCATTCAGCCGATCGCTTTCCCGCACAACATTCACGCCGACACGTTTGGCATGGACTGCCAGTATTGCCACTTCTCGGCGGAGAGGTCGGTAGATGCGGGCATGCCTCCAGTCGCCACCTGTGCCGGGTGTCACCGGTTCATTCCAGGTGAACAACACCCCGAGGAGGTGGCGAAAGTGATCGACTACGCGACTCGAGGAGAAGCGATACCTTGGGTGCGCGTCTACAAGGTGGCCGATCATGTAACCTTCCCTCACATGCGTCACATCAATGCCGGTCTCTCGTGCCAGGAGTGTCATGGACCGGTGGAGACGATGGGTTCGATCGAGGAACACGATCCGGCTTGGCCGGGAGCGAATATGGGCATGTGCGTGCAGTGTCATGTCGAGCGAGGCGCGTCGCGGGATTGCGCCGTCTGCCACTACTGATCCCGCCGGAAGCGACTGATGACCAACGGAATCAAAAGACGTGACTTCCTAAGAGTTGTCGGGGTCTCCGGTGCGGGCGCGGGCCTTGCGGGCTGCGCTACCGGAGAGGCCGAGAAGCTCCTTCCATATGTGATCCCACCGGACGACATCACGCCGGGAGTGGCCACCTGGTACACGACGGTGTGTGGGGAATGTCCAGCGGGCTGCGGAGTGCATGCACGCACGCGCGAAGGACGTGCAGTCAAGCTCGAGGGGAACCCTGCTCACCCGATCTCGAAGGGAGCGCTTTGTCAGCGTGGACACGCATCCCTCCAGGGCCTCTACAACCCTGATCGTTATCCCGGCCCGATGCTCAAGGAGGGGGGTGGATTCCGAGCAGCTACCTGGGACGAGGCGGAGAGTCTGCTCGCCGAACGCATTCAGGGCGCCGCTGGTAATGTTCTGCTGATCAACGGTCATACCGGTCCGACGCTGTCTGCGCTCTTCGACAGCTTTGTGGCTGGGGTTGGGGGCTCTCGTGTCGAACACGAGGCGCTTTCCGAGGCCCCCCTGCGCGAGGCTGTCCGCATCGCCTTCGGTCAGGACGTTCTTCCCCACTATGCTTTTGCCGAAGCACGACTGATTGTCTCCTTCGGCGCAGATTTCTTGGAGACCTGGCTTTCGCCGGTGGAGTACGGAAAAGACTTCGCCCGCGCGGCCGTCGTGGACGCCGCTGGCTCCAAGGGCCGCTTCGTGGCGGTGATGCCGCGCCTATCGCTGACCGGGCTCAACGCTGACGAGTGGCTCCCCATTAAGCCGGGCGCTGAGGCGGCGGTCGCCTTGGCCATGGCCGGTCACATCGTAACGAGCGGTCTAGGGGACGCCGGTCCCTACGCGGGGTTGCTCCAGGACTTTACCCCCGCTGTGGCGGCCCGACTTTCTGGAATTTCTGCCGAGGCGATCGAGGAGTTGGCCGAACAGTTCGTGTCCGAGGGTCCGAGTGTTGCTGTCGGACCGGGCGTCGCGGGGCAGCATCGCAACGCCACCGCGGCTAACCTGGCGACTCTGATCCTCAACTCAGTGGCAGGCAACGTTGGTCGGACCGTGCACGTGCAAGGCGGTTGGACTGGCCAGAAAGCCCGTCCATACTCGGATATGCAGGAGGCGATTCAGAGGATGGCCTCGGGGAGAGTCGGCGTCGTGATGGTTCACGGCGCCAACCCGGCTTATACGTTGCCAACTGCGTCTGGTTTTGGAGATGCATTCGGGCGCGTGCCCTTCAAGGTGTCGTTTGCGTCGGCACCCGACGAGACCGCTGCGCTCGCGGATCTGATTCTTCCGGACCTGCACTATCTGGAATCCTGGGGCGACTCGAACCCCCGCTCCGGCATCCATGCGATCCAGCAGCCCGTGATGCGACCGGTGACGATGTTCGATGGCAAGCAGGCGGGCGACGTGATGCTGTCGCTGTCCGCTCGACTGGGCCGGGACCTGGGTTCGGCTACATTCCACGACCACCTGCGGACAGCGTGGGGCCAGTTGCGTTCCGGCGTCTCGGGAGCGTCCGACGCCGATGGGGCGGGCGATGCGTGGTGGCGTGACGTACTCCGGTCCGGCGTCCTCCCGGAGGCCAGTGCCCCCGCGGCCGCGCAGGATGATGCTTCCACGTCCCCTTCGCTGCGCTCTTCGGGCAGCGCGCTGACCTTCGGCTTACCTGAGATAGATGGGGATGGGATGGACTTCACCCTCCTCGTCTACCCTTCGTCACGTCTATACGACGGTCGCTTCGCTAACCGACCCTGGCTCATCGAGCTTCCTGATCCGGTGACCAAGCTCGCCTGGCACGGCTGGGTTGAGATGCATCCCGACGCGGGGGACCGGCTGGGAGTGCGGAACGGAGACGTGGTCACGGTCACGTCCCCACACGGTTCACTCGAAGCACCCGTCTATCTTTACAAGGGCATCCGGCCCGAGGCGGTGGCGATCTCTATGGGTGGCGGACACACCAATATGGGTCGTTTCGCAGACGGCCACGGTGTGAACCCGATGGTGCTGTTGCCAGCGGCCGTGGAGCAGCCATCGGGCGCTCTCGTTCAGGTCGCCACCCGAGTTACCGTGGAGCCCACCGGTGAATGGAAGCGAATGGCGACGATCGAGGGTTCCGACGATCAGTTGGGACGCCCCATCGCGCCTGCCGTCGAGCTTGCCGCCCTTTCGGCGGTGGCCGGATCCGCACACGCAGAGGAAGGCGGCGAGGCTGAGGTTCACCACGATGAGCTGAAGGAGCTCAACCTCGGAGGCGGCTTCGTGCCGGTCCCCACGGAGGGGCGCCCCGAGGACTTTCCACTGCCGGGGTCCCGCTACGGAGAATACGAAGAGGCCCTGAGCGGTCCGCGCTGGGCGATGGCGATAGATCTGGACAAGTGCACCGGGTGCAGTGCGTGCGTTACGGCGTGTCAGGCCGAAAACAACGTGCCCTGGGTGGGAGAGGAGATGGTGGCGATGGGGCGGAGCATGGCCTGGATCCGCCTCGAGCGTTACTACGAGACGATCGACGCCACACAGGCGGGACCGCTGGACGTGCGTATGTTACCGATGATGTGCCAACACTGCGGTAACGCGCCCTGCGAGCCTGTTTGCCCGGTGTTCGCGGCCTACCACACACCCGAGGGATTGAACGCGCAGGTCTACAATCGCTGCGTGGGTACGCGCTATTGCGCGAACAACTGCCCTTACAAGGTGCGCGTGTTCAACTGGTACACCTACACGGATGTGCCCGCGCCGATGAATTGGCAGTACAACCCCGACGTGACGGTTAGGGTAGATGGGATTATGGAGAAGTGCACTATGTGCGTGCAGCGCGTGCGTGACGTGCAGAACCAGGCAGCTCTCGGGGGTGACAGATCTATAGCGGACGGGGAAATCGTTACTGCCTGTCAGCAGACGTGCCCAGCAGAGGCCATCACCTTCGGGAACATACGTGACCCCGAGTCACGGGTGGCGCAGCTGGTGGCGAGCGAGCGCACCTACCGGGTGTTGGACGAGCTTATCAACACACAGCCGGGCGTCTCCTATCTGAAGAAGGTCACGTTCCATGCCGTCGGGAGCGAGGCGGAATAATGGCAACGGCGACCGAGGCCAAGGGGCGCGGCGCAGCCCCTCATCCCGACGTCGCAAGCTATAGCGACGTCAACCGGGACATTCTGGCAATTCTGCAACGGCCCGGCAAAGGCTGGTGGGTGTTGTTTGGGTTGGCCACAGCGGGTGTCGGGTTGTTGTTCTTTGCT
>Ga0302135_10000694_pt1 | contig 20311 bp, 16 predicted proteins | sample CBN3_surface_MG_FD_203119 | JGI IMG/M metagenome (GOLD analysis project Ga0302135, IMG submission 203119) | Marine microbial communities from Western Arctic Ocean, Canada - CBN3_32.1 | ecosystem: Environmental > Aquatic > Marine > Oceanic | place: Canada: Western Arctic Ocean | collected...
CCCGTTCCAGCACGCTGGCGGTGACGGTTGGGTCCAGCAGAGACTGGCCGGAACCAACACGGCGGATGGCGTCCACAATCTCCTGGGAGCGAATCTTTTTGAGAAGATAACCTGACGCTCCGGCCATTATGGAGCCCATCACTGCTTCTTCGTCGCTGTATGAGGTGAGCATCAGAACTTTGACGTCGGAGTTCTCGTCTCGGATTTCGCGGCAGGCTTCAATCCCGGAGCCGTCGGGCAGGCGAATGTCCATCACCACCACGTCTGGTACCGACTCGCGGGCCTTTTCCACGGCCTCGGCAACGGTGCCCGCTTCAGCCACAACTGAAAGGTCTTCTTGACGGGAGATCAGCATGGCCAGTCCCTTGCGAACGATGTCGTGGTCATCGACGATCAGTATCTTGAGTTTTTCATTGGCTGCCATCTAGTTCACCTCAGTGCGCCGTTAGCCTGTGACCTTGGTCCCCTGTTACTCGAATCCATAAAACGGACCGCGTGCTGACCAGTACCTGCGGGCGATTATAGGTTACACCAGTGGCGATCTGGTTGCGGGAACCGGAACCGGGACTTTTATGTCCAACTTGGTTCCGCCGCCGGGAGCGCTATCTATATGAAGGATGCCGCCCAGCCGTTTTGCCCAGTCTTTGATGTTGGGCAGGCGGTAGCCGCGGCCCAACTCGGCAGTTTCCAGTTCAAAGCCGTCGCCGTAATCGGTGATGGTCAAGGAGATATCGTCACCGGGCACTCCCAGGGCTACGGAGACATTGTTTGCGCAGCCCTGGGAGTACTTCTCGATATTGGAGAAAGATTCCTGAATTATGTGCCAGATATTGACGAAATACCGCCCTGGCAGCAATCATGGGTCAAGATTCAGATTCAGATCCACTATTACAGATACGGCGGCGCGGTCTTCCAAGTAACCCACCAGGGAAGCCAGAGCTTCTTACAGGCGTCTGCCCTGTAGCTCCGTGGGTCTCAGGTCCATGATGTAACGGCGTATGTCGCCAATGACCCGGTTCAGGTCATCAACCACTTCCTCTATTCGCGGTTTTACGCTGTTTGGTTCTTGGTCTGACCGGGCGGAAATGTCCTCCAGTGTTAGGCCCACTGAGTACATGGACCGAATCACGCCGTCGTGCAGATCACGGCCGATACGGTCTCTTTCATCAGCCACTGCCAGCCGCTGTGACTGGTCTTGCTGCTGAAAAAGAAGGTTGATGTTTTCCAGGGCCACCGACAACTGGTCAGCCAGGGTTTTAACGTCGCTCCCGTCAAAGATGTTTGGCTCCATGCCGTCCACATTGATTACTGCCGCGGTCTCGTCTTTGACCACCACCGGCACCGCCAATTCAGAAAGAATGTGATGCCGGCTCTCAGGGAAGAAGAAGCCAAAATGAAATCTGCCACAGCAGCAGTTTAGAAAAAACCTGTAAAAAGTATAAAAACCCAAGATTCAATAGACCGGCGGTAACCGCTGGCGGTCTATATTTCTTGTGACTTTATCAACTAACCACGCTCAATATTTAGTTATAATATAAAAAATAACTTAAATTAGTTTTAAATTCTATTGACATAAATGCATCCAGTAAGTAATGTCAAAGAATGTGATGTGGTGGAAAAGAATTAGTCCCAACAGCCGTCGATAACTCAGGCCAGGCTCAGGCTGAAATCTGATGTTGGAACGTTTTTTGAAATGGTAGCCGGAAAGCCGCAGCTCATATGATTTGGGCCGTGCTTGGCCCTTAACTTTAGCGTGAGGTTCGCCCCCCGCCCTGGAGGTTAGTCATGGTGATTGAAAAGGATCTATTGACGGCTGAAACGCTTGACGGTGCAGTTCTTGAAGTGGTCGAAGAAAAGGCCGAGCCAACTTGCCGGCACCACTGGGTCATAGAGTCGGCGCAGGGCCCTATAAGTTGGGGGGAATGCCAGATATGCCATGAAGGAAAAGAGTTTACGAACTCCATTATCAACGCCGCCAGAGATTACTAAATCGGCAGGCTTAGGTTCTGGGATGGTTCTTTAATTATAGCCAGGTAGACCTAGAGACCTGGCGTAACGCCCGGTGTAGCGCCCGATATAACGGATTTACGGGAGAAATATTCGGCTGGGGTATCCGGCCAAGATATTTTATGGGAGATGTGCGGCCTGGTCAGCAATTATTTATCTAGCTGAGTTATTCAGCTCTGGCTGGTGGTCGACACAGGAGGTAGGGAAAGATGAGAGTACTTTGGATCGGTTTTGGACAGGCAGGTGGCAAGATAACCAACGCCCTGATGGGAATGAACCGCCGTTTTTACAGCGGCATAGCCATCAACACTGAAGAGGCAGACCTTTCCGGCCTAGGGAATATCCGAGAAAAGGTCCTGATCGGGAAATACGCCTTGAGAGGACGCGGGGTTGGTTCTGATATTGACTTGGGAGCCAGCATCGCCGAGAAATCCTTGGCGCAGATGATGGACTCAATCGACACCATGGTGCGGAAACGCGACCCAGAGGTGATTTGGATCTCTGCGGGTCTGGGCGGTGGCTCGGGCGCCGGCGGCAGCTTTGTCCTGGCCAACGAGCTGAAAAAGGTCTACAAACACATCCCGGTTTACGGCATCGGCGTGTTGCCTTCCGTGAACGGAATGCCCAACGAAAAAGAGGCTCTAAACCTCTCCAACACCGTTAAAAGCTTCGAGCTATGGAGCCATTATTTCAACAACATCCTGTTGGTGGATAATGGCCAATACGAACAGCCCAACGTCACCCGAGAGTCGGTTGAAGGCATGTTCCAGCGGGTCAACGAAAACCTGGCCCAGACGCTGACCACAATCCTCACTGCCGGAGAGATGCGGCCGCCTCCCCAGGAGGTATTCAGCTCATCTGAGGTCAAGGCGACCATGGGCCTAATTGGCGATGTGTCGACCATCGGTCATTGCTCTGAAGAGATTAGGATCAAGTCGCAGTTCTGGCGCGGCGGTATGGAGCCTGGCACCCACGAGCTGGAGAGTATCATTGAGCGGAGCGTCGGAAAATCGGCCCTCACATTCCCAACGGACGTGTCGGGCGCGCGTTCGGCGTCGCTCATCGTCCACGGCAGACCGGAGCACCTGTACGCCCAGGCGATATCGGTGGGCCGGTCCAAACTGGAAGAGATGACAACAGTGGGTAAGGTCCGTTACGGCGACTACCCGGATCGCCGGACCAAGTATTTGTCGGCGATTACCATCATCTCTGGAATCAACGACTTTAGCCGTTTGGACCAGATGCGAAAGCGGGTTCAGGAGTTGAACGGATCAACGCCATCAAACCATCGCACCGTCACTGACAGCGTGGTTGAGCCTTCTATCATCTAAATCACTGGAATCTAGATCAACAGGCCAAATAGCACGGCGAATAAAAAGAAAAGGGCGGGGACAATCCCCGCCCTTTTCTTTTGGCTCTTCTGTTTGGTGCGATTTTAGTTGGTCTGACTAGAGAATGGCCACCGGGTTTACCGGCGATCCAGTGCCACCGACCACCCGCAATGGGTTGACGGTGAGCATGAACTCGTAGCGTCCTTCCTCGGCGCAGGCTTCGGCCAGTGGCTGCAACAGTGCGTTGTCCAACAGACCGATGCCGTAGGCAAAGATGGACCCGTGAACCGACCAGGCCAGATCGTACCCGTTGGGGGTGAAGTCCATCATGTCCCAGACCAGTAAACAGCAGTCTGACTCACGGATGAACTTGAGGCAGGAAGCGTGGAGCCCAGGGCGCTCGTTGGGGTCGCCGCCCCAGAGCGGGTTGCCGTCGTCGTTCCATTTTTCGCGACCGCTGTAGACGATTAGCGCATCGCCCGGTTCCATGGTGACACCCTGGGCCTTGGCGATGTCTTCCAGTTCCCAACCGTGGACTGGGGTGTCCATAGTCACGTAGGGAACACCCCTAAACTTGGGGACATCGAGCAGAACGCCCCGGGTGATGATGCCCTCTTTCCAGTGCTCAACCGATCCCCATACTGCGCCGTCCATGGTGACTGTGTCATCGTGGATGCGGCCGTTCCACATGCCATTCTCGTCCCAGACGTGGCAGAGGGCGTCCAGATGGGTGGTGGCGGTTCCGTGGTAGGAGATCCCGTAATAGTCTGCTGAGTACCCAGCGGATTCGTTACGGAACACTTTTTTCATGTAGTGGTGAGCAGGTGTTGGGTTATTTGGCGCGGGGGTCTTGGGAAATTCCCGACTGAGTGAAACTGCCCGGCCCGATTTGATTGTTGCAGCCGCGGCAAGGCGCTTTTCCGGGGTGACCATGTTTATGGCACCAACCTGGTCGTCATCGCCCCAGCGGCCCCAGTTTCGGTCTTCTTTTAGGTATGCCAGCACTTCGGCTTTGGTAGGTACGCGGCGTTCCATGCTCCCTCCGATTAGAGTTTTTAGTCTTTATTTGTTGTCTACCAGTGAGTCTGATTCTGCTTGGCAGTCAAGCTAGCAGTTCATTCACGGTGGTGTGGTTATGCGGTGTTGAAATTGACTATTTTAGGGTTTGTTGCAGGCAGCTGAAAAACTTTTCCATCATTGACCTGGCAAAGCTCTCCATCATGCGTTGACCCACCCTGGCCAACATACCGCCGGATGAGGAATCAGTTTCCACGTCCACCGTAGTTTTGCCGCCGTTATCGGTCAGTTTGACGTGGGACTCTCCGCGGACGAAACCAGACGAGCCTTTGCCCTCGATAATGAGGCTGTAGGACTCAAAGGGCTTCATATCAACCATCTTAACGCTGGCATCAAATTTGCTGCGAATTGGTCCCATGGAAATACTTACGGTAGTGGCATATTCGTCATTGCCCAGGGATTCCATTTTTTCGCAGCCTGGTATGCAGGCAATTAGAGAGTCTGGGTTGGTCAGCGTTTGCCACACCTTTTCCGGTGCGGCGTTGAATTCATAGGAGCCGGATAGCTTCATCTAATTTCCTCATTTAGTAAAGAGCAGGGGTAAAGTGCGGGCCGATGTCGTTTGCAGGCGAGTGGCTAGAAGCGGTCATCGGCCAACAGTAGTAATTCCAATAATACCTGGGCGCCGTTGGCGCAGTCTTGCGGTGTTGAATATTCTTCCGGCGAGTGGCTGATGCCATCAACACTGGGCACAAAAATCATGGCAACGGGAGCAATGTTGGCCACTGCCTGGGCGTCATGTCCGGCGCCACTGGCGAGTGGCTCCCAGGCCATGCCGCAGTTCTCAGCCGCCTCCGCAACCATGGCTTGCATATCTGCTGAAATTGGCACGGCGGACGTGAATCGGTGGCGCTGGACGTCGATGGCCACTTCTTCATTTATGATGGCTTCGTCGGTTATTCGGCGCAATTCATGCTCCGCGGCGGCCAGGGCAGTCATGTCGGTGTCCCGAAATTCCAGGCCAATGGTGGCACTGCCCGGTATAACATTTACCGCGTTGGGCACGGCCTTGATGGAGCCAACGGTTGATACCCGGCAGATCTCCTGTTCTGCAGCCATCTTCTGGATGGCCAAAACCAGTTTGGAGGCGCTGACCAAGGCGTCGCGTCGGGTTTCCATGGGTGTGGTGCCGGCGTGGTTGGCCTTGCCCTCAATCTCCACTTCAAACACGGCGCGACCGGTGATGCCGGTGACCACACCAATGGGGTTGCCAGACTTGTGCAGATACGGTCCTTGTTCAATATGAAGCTCAAGATAGGCGGCCAATTCCCCGGTGCTGCGTTTGGCTTCTTCGATGCGTGAGATGTCCCCGCCGATGTCGGCCAGGCAGGGGCCAAGGCCAAAGCCGTCGTCATCAACGGCGTCCAGGTCATCTTGTTCCAACAGCCCGCACATGGAACGGCTACCCACCAGCCAACGGTGGAAGCGGGTGCCCTCCTCGTTGGTGAAATTGATTACCTCTAAGGGATGCTTGGTTGTGTGGCCTTGATCTTTTAGGGTGCGAATCACCTCAATGGCAGCCATGACGCCCAGAGCGCCGTCATATTTGCCGCCCTTGGGGACGGTGTCGGTGTGAGAGCCTAGCGCAATGGCTGGCAGACTGTCTTCGGTTCCTGCTAAGCGGCCAATGATATTGCCGGCGGTGTCGATGCGTGTATCAAGGCCGGCTTCCTGCATCAGCTTGATCGCATAATCGCGCCCTAGGATGTCTTCCGGGGAGTAGGCCACGCGATCCATGCCAGTGGGGCTTTCACCCAGGCGGCCAAGTTCTTGAAGTGTTTGGTTGAAGCGTTGGTCGTTAATAGAATACCGGGGCATTTCTACAGCCTCATTCGATTCAGTTAAATTTTTGCTATTGTAGCGAGTTGTGCAGTATTTACTACGCTACCGGATTCGTTCTTTATATTTCGCTAGTTTTTCTTCCAGCAGCGCACGGTCCACACCCAGTCTAACCTTCAATTCAACGTCTCGGTTGGCTTTGGAGTTGTCTTTTAGCATAGTCCAGGCAAATGCCCGGTTGGCAAAGGCAACGGCAAACCCGGGGTCAAGTTTGATGGCCAGGTCCAGGTCTGGTATCGCCAGGTTCGGGTGTTTCATCTCCATGTGGATGTCGGTGCGGTTGTTATAGGCTACTGAAAAATTTCCGTCGATACGAATGGCCTGGTCAAAACCGCTTAGTGCCCGGTTTAGTTGACCGGCGGCCCGGTGGGCAAACCCTCTACTGCTGTGGGCATCGGCGAAGTTGGGGCTGAGACGGATGGCCTCATTTAAGTCCTTCACCGCCTCGCTGAACTTGGACAGATTGGTATAGGCCAGGCCCCGGTTACTGTACGCCTGAACCAAGGAGGAATCCAGGTTGATGGCTTCAGTGTAGCGTTCTACGGCTTCATCCAACTGGCCTTGACGCTGTATCTGGACTTCAGACTAATAGACCTTTTTAGCGTTGGTGCTGGCAACTGAACCAGGTACCGCGTGGCGAAATAGCTTGGCTAGCAACTGCAATATCACGAATATCCTCAGGGGTTAAATCGGTATATATATGGCTGTGTCCGGGTAAATCAGGGTGGGCGTTATTCCGTTTGGTCCCTGAGTTCCGCAATACGATTTTCGAGACTGGGAGTCATCATACTGACCGACAAAGGTGTGAACGATACTGCGATTGACTTAGGCTTCTATATAGTGGGGGTTGGTGTCGATGGCGGTGTTGAAGTCGATGGCTGCCGATTCTGATTGTCCCATTGCAATGAGCAGCAGACCCCGTTGGTAGTAGATGCGCGAACCTTTCCCCGGCAGAGCCAAATTAGTCTGGTCTAGCGCATCAAAACTGTACCGCGGATTATATGCCTAGGGGGAAGAGGCGATAGCACCGATATTTAATTCTGCGGCGGCACGGTCAATGCCAAGGGATACAGCGAAATTCAAGTCGGCCAGATATTTGGCTGCCATACCCAGTTCGGCGTGGGCTGACGCCCTGATGTAGATGGGGGCAACGCCAACGACCAGGTCCATGTCCGAGATGGCCGGCTCGTACTGCCCCAAGGTCGAGTAGACCAGCGCCCGGTTGATTAGGGCGTTGATATTGTTTGGGTCAAACAATAGTGCCTGACCGTAGTCAATAACCGCTTTCTCAAGCTCGCCCAAGTCCTCATGGAGAACGCCTCTGTTGTACCAGGCGGGCACCAATGTAGGGTCTAATGAGGTTGATTTGGTATAGTCTGCCAGTGCTTTTTTGCAACTGACCCTGGGCGTGGTATGAGGCAGCTCGGCTGGAGTGTAATACGGCAGAGTTGGGGGCCAAATGAAGGGCATTACTGAAATCAGAGATAGCCTTATCCAATAGGTTCAAGCTTTCATAGGCAGACCCGCGATTGATTTAAGCGTTCAAAGATGTGGGGTTAGCGTTGATCGCTTGGGTATAATCGTCCACCGCCAGGGTCAGCTCTCCCTCGGAGACGAGCACCACTCCACGGTTAACGTAGGCCGATGCGCTCGCCGGGTCCAATTCTATGGCCCGGTTCAGGCTGGTAAGCGCGATTTCGGGTTGGACCAAAGCCAAAAGCACCAGGCCCAGTTGAGTTTGCGTTGAAGGCGACCCGTCTTCCAACTCTACCGATTGATTCAAGTCCAGTAGGGCGTTCTGCAAGTCGCCAAGTTTAATTCGGACGCCGCCGCGGGCCGCGTAGGCAACGGCTATGCTGGGGTCTAGCTCTATCGCCTTTGTGTAGTCCTTCAATGCCGAGGCAAGCCTGCCGAGTTGTTCTTCAGACAGGGCACGGTTGTGGTATGTCGTGGCGTAGGAAACGTTGGTGAAAATAGACAAGTCAAACTCGGCGATGGCTTCCTGGTACATTCCTTCTTCAAGTAGCTTCACGCCGCTGTTGTACCGTCTATCGGAGTCGCTCAGACCCAGGCAGGCGGCAAGGCTAAGAATCAGAATAGCGGATAATATCAACAACACCTGGCTTATTCTCCGCCGTGGTTGGCTATTATGATTACGGAATAAACCGGATTTAGATAATGACATCGTTCTCTTCACTGAGCGGGAGAATACGGTCTGCATCCGCTCCGGGTAGAAACCTAGAAAGTCTCAACTGGGAGATGTCTACCGGAGGCTCTATAAAAGAAGAGTCGTGGTTTAGGATCAATGCCGCCATGGCTCTGCCAGCCGCAGGCGCAAGGGTTAGACCGTGACCGCTGAACCCGGTGCACAGGAACAGATTTTCTATCCCACTGGCTATCCCGTTGGAGCCATCCAGCCGGTCCATGATTGGATGCCGGTCTGGTGTGGCTGTATAGAGTCCGGCGAATCCGGTTTTGTATTTGGCGTTTTCCATCATTGGCATTCGGTTAATCAAACGGTGCCAGACTGATTCAATGAAGCTTGGTGTCTGACGGTGGCCGTACATGGCCGGGTCGCTGATAGGTTCTTGTGAATCTTGAGGCTCTGCGCTACCAACCAATACCTGGTTGTCTCCTTCCGGTCGAAAGCAGGTCTGGTTGATCAAGTCGCTGACCGCTGGGAGTCTATTGGACGTACCGGATGGCATTTCGCCAAACGGCCTCCCTGGTCTATCAAAAGAAGCCACCTCATGCCGTGACACCTGCAATGGCAGTTCGATTCCGTACGGCAAGAGAAATTTCCTGCTCCAGGCCCCAGCGGCAATAACCACTCGGTCAGCTCTGATGCGTCCCCGGTTGGTCAATACGGCACTAATTTTCCCTTGATTGGTCTCCAAGCCGGTGGCGGTGGTCATCAGCTCTGTCCTAATGCCCAATTGGCGCGCCCGCGAGGCGAAGGCCAGAGTGGTTCCAGAAGCGTCGGCGTAGCCTGAGAGCGGCTCGTACGCAATGGCTTCGCAGTCGTCGAATTGGAACCCTGGGGCAATCTTCGCCGCTTCAAGCTGGTTGATGATGTTGACTCTGGCTCCAATCTGCTGCTGGAGCGTAACGCTATGTTTGATTTGGGTGTTTCTGTCTCTACCAGCAAACACCAAATGCCCGGTCTCAGTAAAGCCGCACTGCCCTCGTGCGGCGCCCACACCGACGATATCGTCAAAGCTCCGAAATATCTGCAAGCCCTGCCAGGCCAGGTGCGCCAAGACTTCAGTTGAGTAGTGGGTGTGGACAGTGGCGGTGGAACGCCCGGTAGCGCCAGAGCCCAGCACGCCCTGCTCCAGCAGAACCACTCCGCTCATACCTTTGGCAGCCAGATTAAAAGCTATAGAACAGCCGATAACTCCGCCGCCGATGATTATCGTTTCTACTGATGGTGTCATTAAGGTCCGAAATTAGTAATATTTTGAATAAACTTGGGTAGTTTATAAGTATTGGTGACCATCTTAGCTATCGAACTTACTAATTAAAAAACGAATAGGTTCTTTTTCTAACTAAGAATAATCCCTGTTCCGATATTTTTACCCAGTAGATGGGCATGGTTCATAAACTTAATCGCTTGCTGGAGGTGTTGGGCCGGCTTGGCGAGACGGACAGTGTATCCCTCCGGAGACCAGACTGAAATGAACGTAATATAGAAGTCGATTCATTATGAGGGCGGAATCAGGTCAATGGCCCAGTGGACCTGCTGGAGCCAAGCCCGGCATTGATTTCCTTGGAGTCTTACCAGCCTTCGTCTGTGATCCTGGTTAACCTCGGGTTCAGTGGTGTCCAAAACCCTGCTGTTCGCATGCGGGCAGGATTGGGTTCAGCTTTCGCGATGCCAGTTAAAGCAGACGGGAACATCCGTTGAACAATCGCCCACTTAATCAGGTCTGGCATGAAAGAACATAAAAGCCCCGTCCCTCTATGTAGAAGGGCGGGGCTTTTGTTTTGCGATTGTAGGGATGCTTTTTAGGCGACGCTGATTGTGTCCCCAATCTTGATGGCTCCGCCGTTCAAGACCTTGGCAAGGGTTCCGCGTTTCCCGTCCAGAGAATCCTTCAGGCCCATTCGAATCGCGTCCATCTTGCCACAGGCTTCGCAGTCGCCCACAACCTCAAGAGTAACGGCGTCTCCGATTGAAAGAACTTGTCCGATTTTGGCGTCGGATAAGTCCAACCCGGAAATTGTGATGTTCTCTTTTATCTGGCCGGGATTAAGTCCCGCGTCGTCCAGAATCTTTTTGTCGACTAGCAGCACCTGACGTAGGTTACCGTCATAGGCGCTGCGGTCTCCCTCCAGCCCCAAGCCAGAGATTGCATTGGCTTCTTGGACCGGATCAGATGGAGTTCCCTTGACCCGAGCGATGTGCAAGTTTGTGATTGATCCTTGTGCCATGACGTTACCTCATTAATATATGAATCGATTAAATGACTAGAATTGCTTGTTTACTATCTGAACAGCGGTTGCTGCATTATTGTCTCGTACGGGCGCCTATGCTAATCTGAGGCCCGCCCGGTGCCTGTGATTAGGGGCTTATTTCACCCTGATACTACGAGAATTATAGCCGTCGTACGGCACCCGTGCCACCGGGCCGATAAACGCTACGGATTAGCTCCGTTGGGCGTAATCTAACAAACGTATTTGAATAAGCAGGTGATTGCTCATGGCCTACGAATTTATAAAGACAGAGAACCGGGAAGGCGTGCTAATCATGACAATGGACGACCCTCCCACCAGAAACGCCCTTGGCCCCAAAATGGCTGACGAGATTATGGAATGCCTAGATCTCTTTGAAGATGACCCCACAGCCAGAGTGTTGCTCCTCACTGGAACGGAGCCATCTTTCTGCTCCGGCGCAAACGTTCGCGGGTTTAGTCAGCGCATTCAAGACCGTGAAGCCGGTTCAGTAGATGAAGCAGTTGATCCACTGCCTTGGGGCAAGATGGAGAGCCAATACGCGTCGAGAGGTCAGAAAGTGGCCTTGGGCGGCCAGGCTAGCCGAATTCCTCTGCGGCTACACAAGCTGCAAAAGCCGTCCATCGCCGCAGTTAACGGCCACGCGTACGGCGTGGGAATGGGCGTAGCTCTGGCCTGTGATATTAGATTTACATCTGAAAAGGCAGTATTCTCTGAAGCCTTTGCCCGGATGGGCTTGATTCCAGGAGACGGAAGCTGTTGGCAGTTGCCCCGGTTGATCGGCATGAGCAACACACTGTTGCTTCAATACACTGGAGACCGCATAGATGGCCCTGAGGCCTACCGCTTGGGCATCGCCAGCAAGCTGTTCCCGGACGACGAACTGTTCGACGCTTCATTAGAATTGGCTAGTAGGCTAGCTAAGGGCGCAACCCAATCCCATGCACTGACCAAATACCTGGTGCACAAAAGCCTGTCCATGGACTTTGAAGAAGCGCTCGATTTGGCCCATGTGGCCCAGGAACAGGTTCGCAAGACATCAGACCATAAAGAAGCGGTGCTGGCCTTCTTAGAGAAGCGGCCGGCGAACTTAACCGGGCGATAGGAACCTGTTTCAGGTTCATGGATGAAATCAGATTTGGGTTCCTAATATCGACCTAACACCAATATTATGGAAACTAGCAGAGCAGAGCTAAATTACGAAATGCGTACAAAAGAAGGTATGTTTTGAGTAATTCGTACTTATACCTCCGCTTTATAACTGGTTGAAATGTTCTATAAACCAGAACGATAGGGTTAAGTCGGACGTAGAAACAGCGTAAATCAGAAGGAAAATAGGACTACTAGACTGAATATTGAGCGTGGAATGCTATTGACTCTGAGAATGGCCACGCATATACTTAATTTTCGCAAGGGGTACGGCATCTCGATTAACGATGATTCTTACCTGAAATAAGATTAATTCACGGGAACCTAAACGGCGGTTTGGGGTAACACCTACGTCCGCCGTTTCTCTTGTGCGGCACCTTAAAAAGAAAATAGAAACTGCAAATTAGTCCTGCGTAATAACGTAGTAAATACGTAGCGTAGCAATACGTGAAATATGGATACGTGAACAACGTGGTGAATATGTCGCGTTTACGAGCAACGTGATATGGAAGCTACGTTCGCAAAATGAAAGATACCCAGCAAGGTTCGAGATTCCTTGCGTGGGTCAAGTTATTAAGGGCTTACGGTGAATGCCTTGGGACCAAAGGCCGATGAAGGGCGCGGTAAGGCTGCGTTAAGCCTCGATGAGCCGTCTAACGGGCATAGTCGGGGATACCCGAATGGGGAAACCTTATCCGGTGTTGAGTCGGATAATCCTTTCTGTAAAGGAAGGAGGGCAAGTGGGGGAACTGAAACATCTAAGTACCCCGAGGAAAAGAAATCAACCGAGATTCCCTCAGTAGTGGCGAACGAACGGGGAACAGCCTAAACCAGTATGACTTAGTGGCGTAAGGGCCTATGTCATAGTGGTGTTGCAGGGATTGCCTTGAACCCCCTTATGAGGTTCAAAGGAGTTACAAAACTTATTTCTAGTCAAAGGATCCTGGGAAGGACCGCCATAGAGGGTGATAGCCCCGTAGGCGAAAGGGATAAGACTCCTGGCGTATTACCTAAGTACCACGGGGCACGGGAAACCTTGTGGGAATCTGGGGGGACCACCCTCCAAGGCTAAATACCTTTGGTCACCGATAGCGTACCAGTACCGTGAGGGAAAGGTGAAAAGAACCCCTAACGGGGAGTGAAATAGATCTGAAACCGTAAGCCTACAGAAGGTTGTAGTCCTGACTATGTCGGGATGGCAGCGTGCCTATTGAAGAATGATCCGGGGACTTAATGTATGGAGCAAGGTTAAGGAACTGTAGTTCCGGAGCCGTAGCGAAAGCGAGTCTGAATAGGGCGCCAAGTTCCATGTATTAGACTCGAAACCGGGTGAGCTACCCATGGCCAGGTTGAAGGTCCGGTAATACGGACTGGAGGACCGAACTCGTGGCTAGTACAAAAGCTTGGGATGAGCTGTGGGTAGAGGTGAAATGCCAATCGAACTCGGAAATAGCTAGTTCTCCTCGAAATGCATTTAGGTGCAGCCTCGATCTATAGGTGAACGGAGGTAGGGCACTGGATGGGCTAGGGGGCGTGAGCTTACCAAACCCAACCAAACCACCAATGCCGTTTAACCGTTAATCGGGAGTGAGACCGGCACAGATAAGTGCGTCGGTCGAAAGGGAAACAGCCCAGACCACCGGCTAAGGCCCCCAAGAATTGACTAAGTGGGAAAGGAAGTTAGGTTCCCCAAACAACCAGGAGGTTGGCTTAGAAGCAGCCATCCTTTAAAGAGTGCGTAATAGCTCACTGGTCGAGGGATCTGGCGCCGAAAATGTAACGGGGCTTAAGTCAATCGCCGAAGCCGTGGATGTACAGGTACAAGGAAGAAATCTTCACAACTTAAAGTGAATCCAATAGTGGAAGTTACCTTCGGGTTTCCGAAGCTTGCGGTGCAGCCAGCGGGAATGAAGCCAGACTCTTTGGTTTATGCCTGTGCGTGGTAGAGGAGCGTCCCTCGGGCAGTGAAGGTTAACCGTGAGGTTGGCTGGAGCGCGGGGGAGTGAGAATCCCGGAATGAGTAGCGTAAACTAGGGTTAAAATCCCTGGCGCCGAAAGCCCAAGGTTTCCTACGCAATGCTTGTCAGCGTAGGGTTAGTCGGTCCTAAGCCGTAGGCAAGAGCCGAAGGCGATGGACAGCAGGTTAATATTCCTGCACTGCCGTATTTTCGCTTAAATCTAAGGAGGGATGCAGGAGGGTAGGTAGGGCATGCCTATTGGACATGGTGTGTGCTTTTTCGTAGGCGAGTCAGAGCAGGCAAATCCACTCTGACGTTAAGCTGAGGATTGAGCGAATCGAAGCCTTCGGGCTTACGAAACTCTATTGAACCCATACTGACAAGAAAAGCTTCGTAGATATGGGAGTATGGCATCCGTACCGCAAACCGCCACTGGTGGGCTAGGATAAAAGTCCTAAGGCGTTCGAGCGAACCTCCGTTAAGGAACTAGACAAAAGAGCCCTGTAACTTCGGGAGAAAGGGCCCCCCGGTGGGTGTAGTCACTTGCTGATGAAGCACTCTGGGGGCGCAGAAAAGAAGGCCGGGCGACTGTTTAACAAAAACACAGGTCTGTGCTAAGGGGAAACCCAACGTATACAGGCTGACGCCTGCCCAGTGCCGGAAGGTTAAGGGGAAGAGTGAGAGCTTTGAACTGAAGCCCCGGTGAACGGCGGCCGTAACTCTAACGGTCTACCAAGAACCAACTATATGAAGTAAGAGGACTTGTTCTCTACGCTTACGTTGGCCGTCTTAAGGCCGTTGTAAAATTTGGCTATATGCTGGAATCTCCGAGTATCCGGCGCTACCGGCTGGTTTAATCTGAATCAGAAGGTGACAATGCGTCCGGTGCGGACAATCAGCAGGAAAGACTTTGAAGAAGAAGCATTGGGCCGTCCAAGGAACGATGTATTCCTTTAAAGAATCCTCAGAGACTATATGCCAAACTCCTGCCGGAACCAGGAGAAGATATAGTCCGATCTATGTGGCGACATATAGAGGTCGGCAGAAATGATCGACCCCGTCTAGCATCACTGTCGTGCGTCTGAACCGTGATACTTCGGTATCTTGGTCCTCTCGTATTTTGGGTGGAGTTAGATGAGTAACAATATGCCTAAGGTAGCGAAGTCCCTTGTCGGGTAAGTTCCGACCCGCATGAATGGTTGAACGACTTGGCCATTGTCTCGACGGAGGCCTCGGTGAAATTACGGTGCCCGTGAAGACGCGGGCGACCTGCGGCAGGACAAAAAGACCCCGTGGAGCTTTACTGTAGCCTGGTATTGGTCTGGGAACTGTCATGTGTAGGATAGGTGGGAGACTTTGAAGTTGCGACGCCAGTCGTGATGGAGTCGTCCTTGAAATACCACCCTTGGTTGTTTTTGGTTCTAACCTCTGCAAAACAGGGGGACAGTGCCTGGTGGGCAGTTTAACTGGGGCGGTTGCCTCCGAAAAGGTAACGGAGGCGTCCAAAGGTTCACTCAGGACGGATGGAAATCGTCCTTAGAACGCATTGGCATAAGTGAGCTTGACTGCAAGACCTACAAGTCGAGCAGGGACGAAAGTCGGGCAAAGTGATCCTACGGCACCGTGTGGAAGGGCCGTGGCTTATCGGATAAAAGCTACCCCGGGGATAACAGGCTTATCTCGCCCAAGAGTTCACATCGACGGCGAGGTTTGGCACCTCGATGTCGGCTCGTCCCATCCTGGGGCTGAAGGCGGTCCCAAGGGTCCGGCTGTTCGCCGGTTAAAGGGGTACGTGAGTTGGGTTCAGAACGTCGTGAGACAGTTCGGTCTCTATCCGCCGTGGGCGCAGGAGGCTTGAGGGAACCTCTTCCTAGTACGAGAGGACCGGAAGGGATAGACCTATGGTGTGCCAGTTGTTCCGCCAGGAGCAGCGCTGGGTAGCCATGTCTAGTATTGATAAGCGCTGAAGGCATCTAAGCGCGAAGCTGCCCCCAAGATGAGGCCTCCCTTTCCTATTAATTTAGGAAGTAAGACTGCAGAGAGACTATCTGCTTGATAGGCCGGATGTGTAAGGATAGTAATATCTTCAGCATACCGGTACTAACCGGTCGAGAGGCTTGACCCACGCAATGAATTACGAACCAAGGCTGTAATTAGCTACCAAACCCGATTCCTCGGGAATGTTGGCAACCAGCCGAAGGTATCTTTCCGCAAGACTAATAACAGTTTCTATTTTCTTTAGCTTTCAGTCGGGAGTAATCCCCCTTGCCTCCTTTGCCAAAGGGGACCCTGGAGCCGCTGTAAGCGCACAATCGACAAGGGCTTTACGCCCAAGCACCTACGACGCGGGGTGGAGCAGTGGCAGCTCGTCGGGCTCATAACCCGAAGGTCGTTGGTTCGAGTCCAACCCCCGCTACCAATCGCAACTAAAAAAGGCCTCTTGATTATTCAGGAGGCCTTTTCTTTTGCTCTGTTTTTAGTGTGGATTTCTACCCTTTATTTAAATGGATGACGTACTGCCCGATCGGCTGTTCTACCACGGATTAAAGTGGGGGCTTAAATGCAAACGAAAGCTTACCGCTTTGTGGTCGGAAGCTTCAAATACGGATATCATGTTTGTAATTCCGAAGTGGTTAGGGTTAGGGGAAGGACATATTGAATACACTTGCGGCAGGAGTTTTGCTAGTTTCGCTCGCACCGTTGGCTACGAGAATTAGGATATTTGAACTTCAAATTTTCAAAAATTGTGTACCGGATTGACGAAAAATTTGAAGAGACTAAAAAATTCAAACAGTTTTGAATAATCTGTAAGCCATGCAACTAGTGGTTAATTCGGGAACTCAGCTTCAGTAAAAGCAAGACTTCCACCTAATGATCAACGATTTAGTAAACAAAGGTAAAGTTACAGAGTTGGCACAGGCTCAGGCGAATGTAGTCGTCGAACAATCCTAAGAAGAGCCCCGAGTTGTTTTGAGTTCATCGTTTCAACGGCGGACTAGTTTGCGGAACAGCCTGACAGAGATCATTTTGGAAATTAAAACCGCCATGATGATTCGTTACACGTTCATGGATAGGGAAACCAATGGATTTTATCGATCTAAGTTAATAGATACACCTTAAAAATGATGGACGCCGGGTTTGTCCATGAAATCGTCTGTTGGGGCCACATCTTCAGAGATTCGTCGCTACGGGCTGCCGCGTTCGACTTTGGGATTATGGGAACAACCTACCGGGCTAGTAAGACTTAGACAACCAAGTTAGGCGGCCCGTCAAATAGCGGAGTAGAATAAATATGATTGACATGAGCGGCGAGATGAAGGAATTGGTGGATCGGAACCATGCTGATGGTTGGTCCTGCACCGTTGGGACGTCAGACAAAGACGGTCAGCCGCAACTCAGTCTCAAGGGCAGCGTAATGGTCTTCGATTCGGGGACACTGGCTTACTGGGAGCGGGCGAAACGCTCCGCCCTGGAAAACGTGGCGGAAAACCCCAAAGTGGTGGTCCTCTACAACAACATGGATGACAAGATTAGGTGGCGTTTCTACGGCACTGCTGAGGTCCATGAGTCCGGCCCCATCCGCGACGAAGTCATGGCGCGTACGGTCCAAGCCGAGCTGGACCGCGATCCGGATCGCCTGGGCGTGGCCGTGTTGGTCAAAGTGAACAAGATAGCCGAACTGGCTGGCACCGTACTACAAGAGCGCTAATCCACCGAGAAACCACCGGGAAAACATAACGAGACTAGCGCCCCAAGTTTAAGGAGATCAAAATTGGACGAGATAATAGCGTTACAAGACCGGCGCATCGAGGCGATGCTCAAGAGTGATGCCAAAACACTGGAAGATATTATGGCCGACGATCTGGTCTACACTCACACAACCGCCAGACTGGACACCAAAGCTTCTTTCATTGACGCCGTTAAGTCCGGAAAGGCTATCTACCATTCCCTGGAACTCAGCGCCCGAGAAGTTCAAAATCTAGGCGATACGGCGGTGGTAACCGGTCACGGCAAGTTCCACGTTGGCAATAACAAATTTGAACTGAGATTCATAGACGTCTATGCCAAGCGCAACAACGCCTGGCAGATGGTGGCCTGGCAATCAACGAGGTTGCCAGACTAGCAGTCAGCTCACAGCAATCAGCTTTCACCATTAAAAAGAGTTCTTCCGCGGAAGAACTCTTTTTAATGGTTTGCCTAATCACTGAACGCTGAGTGCTGAAAGCTATTAACTAACGAGCGGCAGCCCTTCGTCGCGGCGAACGTCGTTGATGATTTGTAGCACTCGTTGCTCGATGGGCGGGTATTCCAGCTCGAACTCGCCCAGTAGTCGGTTGTTGTCCACCAGGTAGTTGCCGGACTCGTTTTTGCCGTCTTCGCTGGCGAAGTTTATCTGGGCGTCGGGCAAATACTTCTTCACAATCTTGGCCAGGTCACCCAGGCTGATAGGGTAGCCGCCAGAGTTATATATGGGGTGCGCGCTCTTGTCGACCATGGTCACCCGGACAAAAGCCTCTGCAATGTCATCCACGTGTACCGGGCAGCGCATCAGCCCAGCCTTGGGGAAGTTCACAACCTCGCCAGAAGCCGGCAGGGTCACAACCTGCACATGGTCAGTGGAGCCACGGACCTTGTCTGGCCCGGTCACGTTAGCGGGGCGGATGCCCGTGATGGACATACCGTAGACCTGGTTGAACTGCTGCGCCTGGAACTCGTTGAACCGCTTGTGCATGGCGTACTGGCTGGTGCCGTGCATGGGGGCGTCTTCGTCGATGGCCTCGTCCCCGAAGTTGGACTGTTGGCCGCTTACGGCAATGGAGCTGGCGTAAGTCACCCTATTAACGCCGCAGATCCGGGCCGCTTCAAAACTGTTATCCATGCCGAGGATGTTTAGCTTCATGGTGAAATGCGGGGTGTCATCGCCGCTGCCCAGTAGGTAGGCCAGGTTCATGATCCGATCCGGCTTCGCGTGCATGATCGCCGTGACCACATCTTGGAACTGCATGATGTCGCCGCGCATCACCTCCACCTGGTCCCCAAACTCGCTGAAGTCCGCCGCTCCGGGGTTGATGTCCATCACGACCACTTTCTCGCCGCGCTGGATCAGCCGGGGAACAGCCCTCTTTCCAATAAATCCGGTGCCGCCCAAAACCAATGTCGTCATCGTTAGCTCCTAAATCCTATCGGCCACGCAGTGTGACTTCTGATACCTGCAACATTCCGCTCAGGTTCCAAGATGATTGGCTTTGGGAGATTATTTGTCAAGACGGCAGGCGTTACTGCTCCTGGATCGACCGAGTTACCCCGCTAGTAAAACACGAAGAAGCTGACGACCAACATCGTACCCGTGATGAACGGCCAATAAAGAATCTCAACCAATAGGTTGTCCCGATACTCCACGAATGGGACACTGATGCGACCAGATTCTAATTCTGAGGTCTTCCCGATTGAAAGGGTAATGGGCGTAGTCTAATTGCTGCCTAATCTGGGACCTGAAATACCAACCGATTACGAGTTCGTCGCCTTCTACTCTCCGGAAAACTTCAGCCACGTCGTCGTGGTAGCCAATATTCGCCTGAGGGAGGGTGAAACCAGGTACCTCATAATTAGGGCCCGGAATCATGGATTTTGGGATTTCACGGCTATATATTTGCCAAATATAACCGGTGAATGCGACGTTGTGAGCCGAAACAAAATCTACTGATTCAATTAATATCCCGGTTGGAAGTTCGATCAACTTATCTGAACCTTCCAGGTAATTGGAAACGATCTTACTAGTGATCGTCTGCTCTTGAAGTATCACATCTTTTTTCGGCGGTTATTGAGAACCAGTTAGGGTGAGAACCCAGATGTAGGCGATGCCAGATATAGCCAAAAAGGAGAATATTATCGAGGCCTTCCAATAGCCTCTGTTGGATCCCTTGTGCTCCTGAATAATCCAGACCAAGGCTAGGAAGAACAGGAAAGCCGCCATCACCATGGCGATTTCGACTTCTCTTCTGCGGTTCTCTTCCACCAGCGCCAATCGCTGGATTATGGAGTCTTTATCCAAGGCTATCCCCACCCACCAACCTGCGGGTTCCACAGGAGCCATAACCAACCAAGACTCCCTCACTGATTGATGGTCCACATGGTTAAACACTGAGAGCTTGGTTCCCTCTTCCGTCTGAGAGGCGTCATTGATTGTGGCGATGGTTAGCAGCGGGTCATAGTCTGTGATGTTCAGAGTATCGTTTACGAATTTTGACTCCGGGTGATAGATGAAATCACCGGTTTTAGAGACTATAAAACCGTAGCCTGTACCAACGTCGCCGAAACTCACTGCGCCGACCAGTGTTTGGAATTGTTCGAGCGTTAGGGATACGCCAATCGTGCCGGCAGAGGTGCGCCCAGAACCGTCCACCACCTCTCCGTCTGCTACAGGTTTGTAAAAAGTCGTTCCGTATCCGCCCCAGTAAACCCCGGTGGCAGACCCCAAATATGGTTCGCCCCACA
>Ga0302135_10000698_pt1 | contig 20266 bp, 24 predicted proteins | sample CBN3_surface_MG_FD_203119 | JGI IMG/M metagenome (GOLD analysis project Ga0302135, IMG submission 203119) | Marine microbial communities from Western Arctic Ocean, Canada - CBN3_32.1 | ecosystem: Environmental > Aquatic > Marine > Oceanic | place: Canada: Western Arctic Ocean | collected...
GTTTTTCCTTGGGCAAGGGGTAACGGCTAAAGGGAATGAGAACGACTCCATCCTGCATGGTTTCCGCACCAAGCTGCCGATTAAAGGCAGCGCTCTCAACAAAACCCCGTTGATACTGCGCGACCATGGAATTCTGACACAAATAGAGTTTATTTTGACCGACCAGAAAAGGCCGAAATGCACGCCCTTGGTTAGACCGACAATACGCATTCACCGCCGAACCAACGCCGGGATATTCGCGATCATAATAATCATCGACGACAATGACCGCGCCCTTTCCCAAGAGAGGCGCGAATGTCATGAGGTCGTGCATGCATTCGCTATACGTGTGCCCACCGTCAACATGAAGAAATCGGATCGGCGATGATATGGTCGCCTTGAGTTCTTCCGTGCCAAGTTTTTGGGTGTCGCCGGCGATCAGCTGCACCTGCTCCGTGCTGTATGCATATAGCTCGAGTGACTCGCGGGCGATCCGATCCTTTTCGTCACCGAAGTCATCAAAGCCATAAATGATCTCCTCCGATCGTCGAAAGTTGGCCATCAGCAATAGTGATTTGCCGTGATAGACGCCAATTTCGCAGAGATCACCACGAACATCATTCGCCTTTTGTAGAGAATCGATATACCAGAGGCAGAGCGTGTCGGCCTTAAAAAGCCAACCCTGAATCCGGCCCTCAATTTCGCTGATGAATTTGTCGACGAAGTGCCAACTATCGCCAATAGGAATGTCATGTACATGGGCGTCTACCTCGGCGCCACCGTCTTCATCTGAGGTCATGATAGGGACACTACCAGCCACCCGTCTCGAGCCAGCGCCCGACATCACTTATCCGGTCTGCACCCCAAAAAGGTTCGCCGTCGACAAAAATGAAAGGCGACCCAAATACACCGCGTTCCACGGCCGTATCGGTTTCCGTCTTGAGGCGACCTTTCACGACGGGATCCGTTATAGCCCGCAGCAGCGCTTCACGATCCACGCCGAGTGGCTCCGCGATATCAGCAATCGCCGCCGGTTGCGAAATATCGCGGCCTTCGCCAAAGAATGACCGAAAGGCGGCTTTAGCAAAATTGCTACTTCGCTCATGATCTTCGTCATCGATCCAATAGAATGCACGTGACGCTGCCAGCGCCATAATAGGAAATTGTTCGGGGATCACGAAAGGGATATCGAGCTGTCGCGCCGTGCGCGCCAGATCGTGGCGTGAATAGTCGCCTTTGAGGGGAATGTGGACGAGCGGCTGGCTGCCCGTTTGCTTCATCGCAATTCCAAGCATCATGGGTCGCCAAGAAACACCGCGCCCGTAGCGCAATGCGAGATCATCAATCTGACAGCTCGCGAGATAGCCATAAGGCGAAGAGAAATCGAAATAGAACTCGATATCCATACTCATACGTCAGTCTTCCCAACAGTTTTCACCAGGGAATTTCGCTTCCGTCATAATTGAGGAAGCGACCGTTATCGACTGGTGTGAGGTTGTTGATCACCTCTCGAACACCTTGAATGCTCGTCGGCATGTCAAGATCGGCTTCTGAACCACCCATATCGGTCTGTACCCAGCCGGGGTGCATGAGGACACAAGTGATGCCCCGTGGGACAAGTTCGACGGCAGCACTGCGTACCCCTGAATTGAGCGCTGCCTTCGAGGCCCGATAGCCCGGCGAACCGCTGGATGTGTTTCGCTCATTGCTGCCCGTTTGCGAGGAAATAAACACCATCAGTTTACGCTCCGAACGAGCAACTTGCTCGACCAGCCCTTCGGCGACCCTGAGCGGTGCAAGCGTATTGATCCGGTACTCTTCGAGCCAATCGTTGTATTTATGACTGCCAAATTTGACCCCCAGCGAAAGATTGATGCCGGCATTATTGAGCAACACATCAATCGCTGTGTCGCCAAGCGCAGCAGCAAGCGCCGTGACACTGGCGTCGTCAGATACGTCGAGCTGCTCGCACCGATAGCCTGCCTGACCATCGATATCCGCCGGATTGCGTGCCGTTGCAATCACATGCCATCCATCTGCCGAAAACTGACGGGCAAATTCCGCGCCCAGCCCCCGCGCAGCGCCAGTGATAAGAATTGTCGGCATCAGCTGCCACCCTTGGCAGACTTTCTTGCCGTCACTTCGATCTCAATCTTCATGCGTGCCTCCATTAGCGGCGATGCAACGGTTGTATTTGCCGGCCGTGCAGCACGACAGAACTCACCAATCAACGGTGTCGCGTTCTTGAAATCCTCATCGCAGCGCCGACAACAATCGCTGTACCGTGCTGATCATCATGAAATACGGGAATACTCATGCGTTTCCGAAGCTGCGCCCCGATTTCAAAACACGAAGGTGCGCTAATGTCTTCAAGGTTAATGCCACCAAATGGCGCCCCAAGAGCAACAATATTAACGAATCTTTCGACGCCAACGGCCCAATCGCCCCGAGACCAAGGACTGCCGTGCCATTAGTGACGACACCCACGAGATTGGCACGCGCCGTCATCGAAGCCGCTTCGCTGGCGCCCTTGACGATGAGCTCGCATGCCGCCGCGACGCCCGGCGAGTAGGCGAGGGCAAGGTCGCGTTGGTTGGCCAGCGGCTTGGTCGCAACGATCCCTGTTTGCCTGTCGGATAGGCCCGGTGATACGCAATCGCGTCTTCCCAAATGTCACTATCTGCCATATTCTGACATTCCTCTCAGAGTTCGCCTTGACGTTATTCTCAGGCTATCACAATAAAAAAGGCCCGCCGATCAAGCGGGCCTGAATGATGGTGCGGTCGAGAAGACTCGAACTTCCACGGGATTTCTCCCACAGCGACCTCAACGCTGCGCGTCTACCAATTCCGCCACGACCGCTTCCACCATATCCAAGCCCGATTTATGATATTCATAAGGTTGATTACACATAGATCAACCGCGCGTCCGGGGATAGCAAATACCCCACGTGCGATCAAGCGGAACGGGGTTAATGAACGAAATCTCCACACTCGGCGCCATTGAATGGCGCATCAGTGAAGCGCCTGTGGATTACCTGCCCGCCGTTCAGGAAATGGAGCAGCGTGTTGCTCAAATCAGCAGCGGCGAAGCGCGAGAACTCATTTGGTTGCTTGAGCACCCATCGATTTACACCGCTGGCTCAAGTGCATGTGACGAAGATCTGTTGGATCCTGATCGATTCCCCGTCCATCAAACCGGCCGCGGCGGACAATTTACCTATCATGGTCCAGGACAACGGATCGCGTATGTAATGCTCGACCTCAAACGGCGTGGGCGCGACGTACGCAGCTTTGTTCATGATCTTGAGAACTGGGTTATCGCGACGCTAGCTCAGTTCAACGTGAAAGGTGAGTGCCGTACCGACCGCATCGGCATTTGGGTCGCCGCAGATAGAAGAGAAGCCGACACGGCTCCTCACGAAGACAAAATAGCCGCCATTGGCGTCCGTATTCGGCGTTGGATCACTTATCACGGCTTGTCGCTCAATGTTAAACCAGACCTTGACCATTTCGCTGGGATTGTTCCCTGTGGCATTGAAGGGGAGCAATTTGGCGTAACGTCTCTCGTCAACCTCGGCTTACCAATAACTATGACGGACGTGGACGTCGCCTTGATGGAAACGTTCGAAGCCGTATTTCAACGGTCCACGAAAAAAGTCGACTAACACTCATCAAGCGGTCGGTAACACACTAAATCCATCCGCTATCGGCGGCTTGGCGGCAAAACGCTCGACGCTTGAAACATTTGCCGCGGACGGACCCTCATTGCATGCGTCCAGCATTGAGGCAACGGCCTCTGCTGAACCGAAAACAGCGCCTCAACCTTGCTGTCGCGCAGATTCCTAACCCAACCATCAAGGCCAAGTTTCGTAGCCCGTCGTTCGGTCCATCCACGGAACCAAACGTTCTGGACTCTTCTGGCGTTCACAACTCTCACCTTCTGAACTTCCAGATCGGATTGACCCACTACTCGAACTCGACGATTGGCTGGTCTACCTCCAGGAGGTCCCCCAGAGCCACGTGAACAACACTAATAGTACCTTCGCGTTCCGCTCGAATTTGATTTTCCATCTTCATCGCCTCGATGACAGCGATTTCTTCGCCAGCTTTAACTTCCGCGCCTTCACGAACGGCAAGACTAACAAGAAGACCTGGCATCGGCGCGAGAACAAGCCGCGAAAAATCAGGCAATGGTCGAGCAAGCATGAACTGGGCAAGGCAGGCCGCTCGTGGCGTCAATACGGCAAAGACAAGCGAGGAGCCTCCCTGCGTTAGGCGCCAACGATCGCCTTCACGGTCAACCTGGACACATAATTCAACACCATCGACGCACGCTTTGAAAAGTAAGAGACCCACTTGCCAATGGCCGGTAAACGCGTAAGTCCGCGTAGGCGTCATCACTGACCAGCCTGATTTTTCCGCCTCTAACGGACGCACTATCATGGGAACTCTATGACCCGCCGTGACCGCAACGCATGCAAACTCATCGGAGCGGCGCCACACGCGCGAATGAACCACACCAGCCAGCGCCGCCAGCAATGATATGTCTTCGTGAATGGAGTCCGCCGGATTGAAACCAGTTGGAAACTCTTCTTCAATGAATCCGGTTGTAAACTCTCCGCCAACAAATCTTGGATGCGTGATTGCCGCTGTGAGGAACGACAAGTTATGTGAAATGCCACGTATTAAATATGCGTCCAGCGCATTTCGCATTTTTTCCAGTGCGTCATCGCGCGTCACACCATGACAAATGAGCTTGGCAATGAGCGGATCGTAATTAATTCCAATCGTGTCACCCGCCTCGAAGCCGGAATCGACGCGAACTCCAGTGCTCTCATGAGGCAGCTGATAGCGGACAAGACGGCCCGTGGCAGGTAAAAATTCTCGAGATGGATCCTCTGCATAGACACGACTCTCGATCGCCCAACCGTGCGTCGCAATATCTTTCTGTGAGAGTCCCAAGGGCTCGTCCGCGGCAACGCGGATCATCTGTTCGACAAGATCAATTCCCGTTACGAACTCTGTGACCGGATGCTCAACCTGAAGACGCGCATTCATCTCCAGAAAGTAGAATTTCTTCTCAGAATCGACGATGAACTCGACTGTGCCGGCAGATCGGTAGTTAACAGCGCGTGCGAGGGTCACGGCTTGCTCGGCCATCGCGGCGCGAACGCCGTCGTCAAGAAATGGTGATGGCGATTCCTCTATAACCTTTTGATGCCGTCGCTGGATTGAGCACTCACGTTCACCCAAATGGACAACCGTCCCATGATTGTCAGCGAGGATTTGAATTTCGATATGGCGCGGCCCTTCGATTAACTTTTCAACGAAGACTCGATCGTCCCCGAAGCTTGAGTGCGCTTCGTTCACGGCAAATCGAAAGCCTTCGCGTGCCTCGTCGTCATCCCGCGCGATGCGCATACCTTTGCCGCCCCCGCCAGCCGCCGCCTTAATCATGACAGGGTAGCCGATTGCCCTGGCAGCCGCGACTGCATCTTCCGCATTGGCGAGCGCATCACCCTCACCTGGAATAGTGGAGACATCTAATTCCCGGGCTAGCTTTCTTGCTTCGATCTTGTCGCCCATCATCCTGATGACCGATGCAGAAGGTCCGATGAAGGTCACGCCAACTTCAGCGAGTGCATCCGGCAATTCTGAATTCTCCGACAGAAACCCGTAGCCTGGATGGAGCGCGTCGGCTTTTGTCTGCACGGCTGCGTTCACAATATTTGCAATACTGAGATAGCTGTCACGCGCTGCCGATGGTCCAATTGGTACTGCTTCATCCATCACACGCACATGAAGCGCTTCTGCGTCAGCTTCTGAATAAACCGCAACGGTTTTGATTCCCATACATCGAGCCGTGCGGGCAATGCGGCAGGCGATCTCCCCGCGGTTGGCAATGAGAATTTTTTCAAACATTAGGAGAACAAAGTATCAAAAAGAAATCCCGCCCCGCAACAAGCATGCGCCTCTACAGAGGGATATACGGAGTAGGCTATTTCGCAGCGGTGACGTTGAGACTGATAAAATTGCCGCCTATCTCGAGGCTACTGTCATCGTCAAACAAATCAAATGTGTCGATCTTCTGAGTGCTGTTAAATCCGGCAGTTCTAAGAAAATCATCAAGAAACTCGAATGTCAAATCGACTTTATGAAAATCATTCGCATAATATGGAAACGCTGTTCAGCCCCAAGTTCCGGGCGCAGGAACAGGCGGCATAGGATCTCCAGATTTGGGACACTTATGCGTAAACTTCCATCATCACTGAGGACGCGAAAGCATTCGCCGAGCACCTGCGGCAATTCGTCGAAGTAGCCGAAATGTTCAAAGACGTGGCTTGCGTAAATCTCCGCCACCGACCCGTCCGCAAACTTACTTAAGTTCCGGCAGTCACCCACATGGTCCACATGCGGGCCAGGCTCAAAATTGAACACCTTCCAGCCCTTACGCCGTTCACGGCCGCCGATATGGAGGCGTAATGGATTAGGCATTGCCGTCCCAGCCTCGCTTGGTTGGGAACAAGCCCATGACATAGGCGACATAGCCTGCGAGAACGCTGCCCCAACCAATCAGCGGAAAGGCGAACCAGAGCGTTTGCGGCGTAGTTAGCAGATTGAGTGGAACCAGCATTGCCATGACAAAAAATAACATGCCAAATGGTAACAGAACATGCGCAGTCGGCGGCATGGCCGAAAAATTGACTCGTTCTCTTCGTCAGAGTGCATCACTCAGTTCATAAATCGGAGTCGGCTTACAGAGGAATATTGCCGTGTTTCTTCCATGGATTCTCCAAACATTTGTCTCTTAACATGATCAATGAATTACAAATTCTTTTACGCGTTTCGCGAGGCGAAATAACGTCATCTATAAATCCAAGTGACCCGGCAACGATTGGATTAGCGAATTTTTCACGGTATTCTTCGGTTCGCTCCTTTGTTTTTTGCTCGTCATCCAAGTCGCTGCGAAAAATTATTTCGACAGCGCCCTTCGGACCCATTACCGCAATTTCAGCACTTGGCCACGCATAATTCACATCTCCACGGAGATGCTTGGAGCTCATGACGTCATACGCTCCGCCATATGCCTTCCGGGTAATCAGAGTAACTTTGGGCACCGTCGCCTCAGCAAAAGCATAGAGGAGCTTCGCACCGTGCTGAATGATGCCGCCGTGCTCCTGCGCCGTTCCCGGCAAGAAGCCAGGCACATCCACCAGCGTCACAACGGGAATGTTAAAACAGTCACAAAAGCGCACAAATCGTGCTGCCTTCCTGGACGAGTCGATGTCCAAACAACCAGCGAGCACCATCGGTTGATTGGCAACAATACCGACTGTTGCGCCGGCCATACGTGCAAAGCCAGTGATGATATTGCGAGCAAACTCCGGCTGCAGTTCGAAGAAGTCACTGTCGTCGACCGTCTTCAGGATCAATTCCTTCATATCGTATGGTTTGTTTGGGCTTGCCGGCACGAGTGTGTCGAGCGATGACTCCAAGCGATCCACCGGATCCTCCAAAGTTCGCGGTGACGGCCTATCGCGATTGGAGGATGGCAAAAAGCCCATAAAGCGGCGCAGGGCCAGAAGGGTTTCAATATCATTGCCAACTGCCAAATCGGCCACACCAGATGTCTGTGTATGGGTCGTCGCACCACCCAACTCTTCATGTGTAACTTCCTCATGGGTTGCCGTCTTTACAACCTCGGGTCCGGTGACAAACATATAAGCGCTATCTTCGACCATGAAGATGAAGTCTGTCATTGCCGGCGAATAGACCGCGCCGCCAGCGCAGGGTCCCATGATCACAGAAATCTGCGGAACGACACCGGAAGCCAACACGTTGCGTTGAAAGACGTCTGCATAACCGGCGAGCGAGGCGACGCCCTCCTGAATTCGTGCGCCACCAGAATCATTAAGACCGATGATTGGTGCACCGACCTTCATAGCTTGGTCCATTACCTTGCAAATCTTTCGCGCATGCGCGGCCGACAGTGAGCCCCCGAAGACCGTAAAGTCCTGACTGAAAACAAACACCCGACGCCCGTCGATCAATCCGTGACCAGTGACCACACCATCACCAGGCACCTTCTTTTCCTCCATACCAAAATCCGTGGAATCATGTTCGACAAACATGTCCCACTCCTCGAACGAGCCTTCATCGAGCAAAACATCCAAACGCTCGCGGGCTGTTAGCTTTCCCTTGGCGTGATGTGCGTCAATACGCTTTTGACCACCGCCCGCGCGCGCAGCCTCTCGCTTTGCTTCGAGTTGGCGAATTATATCCTTCATTAGCGCTTAGCCCCTTGTCCGATCGAATTAACTGCCGGCTGTTATCCCTTTATTAATGTAAGAAAGCGTGCAGCCACGAGAGCCTCTGTACGAACAGCGTCGCGGCGCTCCGCTGCCTCATCATCAATACCCCATTTGCTTTCTTGAAATTCTTCTTCGAGACGACAAACCGCCAGTGCTCGCTCTACGTCGATGTGATTTTCGACCACCGCTAACGCAAGAAATATAGAGCCAAGCGAAGTTGTGAGCTCATGTATAGATGCTAGCCAAAAGTGGTCGTAACCGGTAAGCCGTGCGCAAAGTCTTTCGATCACTTCAGTGTCTTGCTCGATCGGAACAATACCCTCCGTCACTATGATTGGCACTCCCAAATTGGCAGAAACCCAGTCAAGGAGTGGCTGCCATGTCACGCGCTGTTGCTCAGCCAATTCAACCGGTTGACTTGCGCGATAGCAGAGTAGATCTGTCGACGCGTAGCGAACGACTGCTTCGACAACCTCTGCAAAATTGGGCTCGACGCGATCGACGGCTGTTCCAGCGATTATCGTCAATGGCATGGTCTTGGGATTTATCTCAACTTCTTGCGCTCTCCATTCTGCCGCAATTTCCATCGCAAGTTCAGAAGTCGGCAAGGCGTAGGTCCCCTCGTTCGGGGTTCGTAAAATTTGATCATCGAGTGCAATTGAAAAACTGCCTTCTGCACACGTGACCGCAACGTCTTTGAACAATTTTTCCACGGCTTGCTCTATTGATTCAGTAATCCCTTTAGTCCTTTCATCACCCCCGCGCCAAGTCCCTCAGCTGCCTCTATCAGCCTTGCAGGTTTTTTTCTCTTCTGCTGCGCCAGTTAACGCTCTGGAGAAACCGAATGGTCAAACTATCATAGAGGCATGAGGGCTCATGCGGTTCCGCAACGTGTTCTACTAGCGCTATTGTCTTATCCCTCGAACGGCGAATATGCAGCAAATGGATCGTCTTCTGATGCCAGATCCAGTCCAACATGCCTAAATGTATTGGCCATGTGTTCCGGCAAATCGGCAGTTAAATCAAGCGTCCCTTTGCCCGATGGATGCGGAACGGCTATTCGTCTCGCGTGCAAATGCAACTGGCTTTCTATTTCGAGTTCATCAACAAATGATGCCCTCCCGCCGTACTTTCCATCGCCGAGGATCGGCGTTCCAATTGCCGCCATATGCACACGAAGTTGATGTGTTCGTCCGGTCGTTGGCATAAGCGCAACGAGCGCCAACTTTTCGCCTACCCTCTCGAGCACCCGATAGCGGGTAGCTGCTCGCTTTCCGTGAGGTGACGCAGCAACCACCCGCTCGCCGCCCCGTCCTTTTTCCTTGGAAAGAGACAGATCGATTTGACCGTCAATTGGTGATGGAACTCCGACGGTTACGCTCCAATACAGCTTCACAGCGACCCGGCTGCGAAACGAGGCCCCCAAATGAGTAGCCGACGCTGCGCTGTTCGCAAGCAAAAGCACACCACTCGTGTCTTTATCCAACCGATGGACGAGCCGCAGACGCTCGCCTCCGATACCCTGCAAAGCCCCCAACATCGAATCCACATGACGGGACGTACCGCTCCCACCCTGTACCGCTAGTCTTGGAGGCTTGTTGATTGCAACGACCCAGTCATCGCGATAGATCACAAGAGAACGAATGTATTCGGCGTCCTCCGCGTGCACGTCCTGAATCCTTTTAGGCCTCTTTACTCCAGAGTTAACGGAAGGCGGAATACGAATTTTTTGGCCCGCCACAAGGCGCTTGTTCGCCTGAACGCGCTTACTATCGACACGAATTTGGCCGGTGCGTAGCAATTTCTGCAGATGACTGTGGCCTATATTAGGGAAGTATCGCTTAAACCATCGATCGAGACGAATATAGACCTCATCGTCGGTTACGATCTTGAACTCAACGGCACTCACGCCAACACCAATCGAAAAAGTCGCAGTCCCACAAAAAATCCTGCAAGCGACAGCACAACCGAAGCGACAATGTAAAGAGCTGCAGCCACCCATTGGCCACGTTCATAAAGAAGGAAGGCATCCATTGAGAATGTCGAAAATGTTGTAAACGCACCCAATACACCAACGACAAGAAACCCGCGCACTGCCTCGCTCGGAGACCAAGAAATGGCCAACACCTCGATCAACCCACCAAGGAAGAAGGAACCAAGTAGGTTGACCGCAAATGTTCCCCACGGGAACCCGTGTCCGAATAACAGCGCAAACTGATGCGCCATCAGATGTCGTGCGACGGCACCCAACGCGCCTCCTGCTGCTACCGCAAAAATCAACTTCATAACTTACTGAAACCTGATAAGGACCAAGAAAATCAAGGTGTGCACGCTAACGGCCTTATGCACGTGAGACAATCTGTTTGCTTTTACAAACACGCGGACACCAATACGGGCGATGGTTCGCAAGCCAACTAAATAATATATCTGTTTTTGTAATTCGGATGCTGCAAAGTAGCCTGGATATGGATATCGACCCGCGCCTTGAAAGTTGCCAACCCGATTCTCTGCATCCTGTCAGCCGATATATATTGGAGATATGGCTTTCCGGCGAGATTCAAACACCGAAATTCAGGCGCCTCTTCCACATGCCTAATTCAAGATACTTGAGTGTCAGTGCTTGCCAGGTTGCAGAAAGAAAACACATAAACTCATCTGCGAACGGAAAAATTTAGCACAAGGGACAGCAAGGACGATTTGTTCGGTTGTATCCAGTATATTACTGAAGTTACTAGTCGCCTGAAGTTTACCGCTTGTTCCGTAACCGGTTCCAATATTCAAGGCGCTTGCCGATTTCACGCTCATAGCCGCGCTCAACTGGGCGATAAAATATCTCTCGGTTCATTTCTTCCGGGAAATAATCCTGGCCAGAAAACCCTTCTAGGTCGTCATGGTCATACGTGTAACCCTTGCTGTACCCAAGATCACTCATCAACTTTGTCGGCGCATTAAGCGCGTGTTTGGGTGGCATCAATGATCCTGTTTCCATCGCACTTTTTTGAGCTGCGCTCAACGCCCGATATGCTGCATTCGATTTTGGTGCTGTCGCCAAGTAAATTACCGCCTGCGCAAGCGCCAACTCGCCTTCCGGCGACCCCAACCGCTTGTACGTATCCCAAGCGGCCAAAGCTTGCACCGCTGCCTGAGGATCGGCGAGGCCAACGTCCTCATAGGCAAAACGGACAAGCCTTCTGACTACAAAAAGAGGGTCCTCACCGCCGCCCAACATACGTGCCAGCCAGTAAAGGCCGGCGTCGGCATCCGAACCACGTAGTGCTTTATGAAGTGCACTAATGAGATTGTAATGACCATCCCGACCCTTGTCGTAGAGTGGTACGCGGCGTTGAACAACATCAGCCAACGTCTGTGAGTCGAGAGGGTCATCTGTTTGAACATTGTATAGCTCCTCGCATAAATTGAGGAGGAAGCGTCCATCGCCGTCTGCCATTGTGCGCAGAACAACGCGCGCTTCGTCGTCGAGCGGTATCTGCCGCCCCATCTCCGTCTCAACACGGCAAAGCAGATTTTCTAGAGCGCCATCATCGAGCCTGTTAAGCACATACACCTGACAACGAGACAGCAGCGCACCGTTCAATTCAAAACTTGGGTTCTCGGTTGTCGCCCCAACCAAAACGATCGTGCCATCTTCTACATTTGGCAAAAATCCATCCTGCTGGACTCTATTAAATCGATGAATTTCATCAACGAAGAGAATCGTTCCGCCGCCCGCTGCGCGACGCTCACACGCTGATTGAAATACCTTTCTGAGATCGGCAACACCTGAAAATACGGCGGACAACAACTCGAACTCAAAGTCGGTCTCATCGGCAAGCAGGCGTGCGATCGTCGTTTTTCCACATCCGGGCGGTCCCCAGAGAATCATCGAGGCCAGCCGACCTGCATCAACCATTCGGCGAACCGCACCATTTTGGCCCAAGAGATGATCTTGCCCAACGACTTCAACAAGAGATTTTGGACGCATCCGGTCAGCTAGTGGTCGGGGCACTTGCGAATCAAACAAGCCGTCCTGCTGAGCCTTGTTCATGCGCAAATCTTCAGGACAAAAATTTGTATCATAGATCTCATCTCCACGACCCTGAGTGCGGGAAACACGGAGTTGGCTCTCTTAATGTCGTCCATTGTCTGAGCGATGTTTGCGAGGTTACCGACCCCGTCTCTGGAGAGGACCTTAACGCAAATACTTGGGATATTCTAAAACTTGGTATGACCCCGCGCCGCTTTTCCAAGTCGCTGGAACTATGATGTCCTAAGCCTCCAACCGCCACCGACAATCCGAGGCAGTAGAGTCAGGAACAGCGTGAGGTTAGGCCTCGGCTTCGTCTTCCGCTCCATCTTGCGGAGGGCCTGAATCCAGCCCTTTTGCGTCTGGATCTCGATCGACGAGTTCGATTACCGCCATCGGAGCAGAGTCGCCATACCGAAAACCACTTTTGAGAACACGGGTATACCCACCGCTTCGTTCAGAATATCGACCCGCCAACGTATCCATCAGTTTGGCGGTTGTTGCCTCGTCACGCAGCACCGCAAAAATTTGTCGCCGCGCATGTAGTGTGCCGCGCTTTGCCTTGGTGATTAACCGCTCGACCACAGGCCTAAGTTCCTTCGCCTTAGGCAGGGTCGTGGTGATCTGTTCATGTTTGACGAGGGCCGTAGCCATGTTGGAGAACATCGCACGCCGATGCGTGCTCGTTCGGTTCAACTTGCGTCCTTGCATCCGATGACGCATTAAAACTCTCCCTCATTCGGTCCACGAATTATGGCACCGGTTTCTCTCAGATACTCAGTCGCATTCCCGCATGCGACACTGTGATTTAATATGGCTCCTCAAGCCGTTTCGCAAGATCTTCAATGTTCTCAGGTGGCCAATCGGCAATCTCAATACCAAGATAGAGGCCCATTTGCGAAAGAACTTCTTTGATCTCGTTTAACGATTTACGCCCAAAGTTCGGCGTTCGCAGCATTTCCTGCTCAGTCTTTTGGACGAGGTCGCCAATATAAATAATGTTGTCGTTCTTAAGGCAGTTAGCTGAGCGGACAGAAAGCTCCAGTTCATCAACCTTCCGCAGAAGATGTTTGTTGAAGGGGAGCTCGGCATGCCTGTCTTCTTCGGACTTCAAGCTTGGTTCATCGAAGTTGATAAACAGCTGCAACTGATCTTGGAGAATCCGCGCGGCAAGCGCGACAGAGTCTTCCGGTGTTACTGCGCCATTCGTCTCAATATCCATCGACAACTTGTCATAATCGGTCGTTTGCCCAACGCGCGTATTCTCGATCCGATACGATACTTTTTTGACAGGGCTGAACAGCGCATCCACCGGAATCAAACCAATCGGTGAATCCTCTTCCCTACTTTGAGTTGCCGGCTTATAGCCCATTCCCGACTCCACAGTCAGTTCCATGCTAATTTTCGCGCCTTTATCCAAGGTACAAATCACCAAGCTTGGATTTAACACTTCTATTTCATGGCCGGTATCGATTGCGGCAGCGGTTATCTCACCCGGCCCCTCAGCCTGCAAGCGCATGCGACGCGGTCCGTCACCATGCATTTTAAGAGACAACAATTTGATATTAAGCACAATATCTGTGACATCTTCACGGACACCCAAGATGGATGAGAACTCGTGCAAAACGCCGTCTATTTGTATCGAGGAAACTGCAGCGCCCTGCAATGAAGATAGCAAAACGCGACGCAGAGCATTGCCCAGCGTCATACCGAATCCACGCTCCAAAGGCTCAGCGACAACGGTCGCAATTCGAGAGGAATCGCCACCGGGCTCAACATTGAGCTTGCCGGGCTTGATCAGTGACTGCCAGTTCTTTTGGATTACGCTTGCCCCATCTTCCATATTCATTCCACCTGTTTAATCAAACTAGGACGGACTAACCCGCTTTGACGTGACGAGAAAATTCTCTCGAACACAAATTTTCTAAGAAACCCGTGAACGCAAAATTGCGATGCGGATCAAACTCGACGGCGTTTGGGCGGACGGCAACCGTTATGCGGAACTGCTGTCACATCACGAATTGCCGTGATCGAAAAGCCAACATTCTGTAACGCACGGAGAGCCGACTCACGACCCGACCCCGGGCCCTTAACATTAACTTCCAAGGTTTTCACGCCGTGTTCCATCGCCTTACGTCCAGCATCTTCAGCTGCCATTTGAGCTGCATGTGGTGTCGACTTACGACTGCCCTTGAAACCATTGCTCCCCGAAGATGACCATGAAATTGCGTTTCCCTGGACATCGGTAATAGTGATCATCGTGTTGTTGAACGTCGCGTTTACATGCGCGATTCCTGATGTAATATTTTTGCGCTCACGGCGGCGCGGCCGAGCAGTTGTTGGTCTCGCCATTTATCCCTCTATTTTCCACTTTGCAAAATAACTAAGCCACCGGATTTGGCGTCTTAAGCTACTTGGCTACCTTTTTCCTGCCGGCAATTGCACGAGCCGGACCCTTGCGAGTACGGGCATTTGTATGGGTACGCTGGCCACGCGTCGGCAATCCTTTCCGATGGCGTAAACCACGGTAGCAACCAAGATCCATCAGTCGCTTGATATTTATCGCTACGGCGCGCCGCAAATCACCTTCGACCAAAAGGTCGCGGTCAATAGCCTCACGCACGCGCAACACTTCATCGTCCGTCATGTCATTGACACGACGTTCAAACGGAATACCGCATCTTTCACAAATCTTCCGCGCCGACGTACGACCGATACCGTAAATATAGGTTAGCGAAATTTCAACGCGCTTTTGCGTCGGTATGTTGATCCCAGCGATGCGTGCCACGTCCTCTACCCCTTAGTCTCTGCCATCGACATGTCTGGAAAGATCAGTCGTTTGTGCCAGATATGCCCAATCTCAGGCACAAAAAAATTCGGAGCCAATACGCCAATGCGGCGGACCAAACTCTCGATGGTGCATGCTCCGAAGTCGCGGATTATAGGGATTTGAAGCACACTGTCAATCACTTGAACTGCGCCAAAATACCATCAATCTCTTCTGCAACCCGATCGATTTCCTGCATGCCGTCGACTTCAAAAAGAACACCACGCTCTCGGTAGTAAGGCAGAATTGGCTCGGTTGCGAGATGATAGTGTTCAAGGCGGGATCGAACAGTTTCGGCTTTGTCGTCCTCCCGCCATCCAAAAGATTCCGAGCCACAAACATCGCAGATTCCTGCTATTTTTGGCTGTTTGAACTTCTCATGGTAACCGGCGCTGCATTTGCTACAGGCATATCTGCCGGTAATTCTCTCGGTAAGAACAGAGTCGTCGACGACAAGTTGGATTACCGCGTCGATTTTCAAATTCCGATCATTGAGCAAGTCGTCAAGCGCACCTGCCTGAACGGTCGTTCGTGGAAAGCCATCCAGCATAAACCGATCCAGACAATCCGGCTTACTTAACCGCTCGGCAACAACATGAATAACGATTTCGTCGGGGACAAAATCACCTGCGGCTAAGACCGGGCCTGCCTTAACACCAATCTCGTCCCCTACCTCAACAGCATCCCGTAATATCTCGCCGGTGGACAACTGAATAAGGCCCCACCGTTCCTGTATTCGTTTTGCTTGAGTCCCCTTACCTGCTCCCGGAGGTCCCAACAAAATGAGATTCATCCGCGCCGCCCACGCAGCTTCGTCTTTTTGACAAGCCCCTCATATTGGTGCGCAAGCATGTGCGCATGGACTTGACCAACAGTGTCCATTGTCACGGTGACAACAATCAAAAGACTGGTCCCCCCAAAATAGAAAGGTACGCCATACCGGGAGATAAGAATTTCCGGAAGAATACAAACAGCAACGAGGTAAAGGGCGCCAGCCACGGTTAGCCTCGTCAAAACGAAATCAAGATATTCTGCAGTGTTCTTCCCAGGCCGAATACCTGGAATGAAACCACCGTATTTTTTTAGGTTGTCAGCTGTATCCGCCGGATTGAAAACAATCGCCGTATAGAAAAAGGCAAAAAATGCGATTAATCCGACAAAAAGGATCAAATACAACGGTTGGCCGCGGCCGAGCATCGCAGATACAGTGCCGAGCCAGCCTGGTCCGGCACTACCGCTGAAACCAGAAATCGTGATCGGCAGCAACAGAATTGACGTTGCGAAGATTGGTGGTATGACACCCGAAGAGTTCAATTTGAGTGGCAAATGCGAGGACTCGCCACCAAACATCTTGCTGCCGACTTGGCGCTTCGGGTACTGAACGATGATGCGTCTTTGTGCCCGCTCCACGAAGACAATGAAAGCGATCACACCGACTGCCATCGCGATCAGGAAGAGAATAAATATTGTTGATAACGCGCCGGTACGGCCGAGCTCCAACGTGCTGGCAAGCGCTAAGGGAATGTTGGCAACGATGCCGGCGAATATGATCAACGAAATCCCGTTACCAACGCCCCGTTGAGTAATCTGCTCGCCGAGCCACATTAAAAATATCGTCCCACCGACCAAAGTAATCACCGTTGTTAGGCGAAAGAACAAGCCGGGATCGATCACGGCGCTTCCACCGCTTCCCTGCATTCCCTCAAGACCGACGGATAAGCCATACCCTTGCGCGGTCGCAAGCAACACGGTTCCGTAGCGCGTATACTGGTTAATTGTTTTGCGCCCCGCCTCGCCCTCCTTCTTAAGTTGCTCAAGAGAAGGCGAAATCGCGGTCATCAACTGCATGATAATTGCAGCCGATATGTAGGGCATGATATTGAGGGCGAAAATCGTCATACGCCCTAGAGCGCCACCCGCAAACATATCAAAAATGCCGAGGACCCCGCCCTGTTGTTGCTTAAAAATTTCGGCAAGAACGACAGGATCAATACCAGGCAACGGAATATAGGTGCCAAGCCGATAAACGACCAACGCACCAAGCGTAAACCAAATACGTCGTTTTAGTTCGGTTGCTTTTGAGAAAGCACCGAAATTGAAATTAGCAGCAAGTTGCTCAGCGGCAGACGCCATGACGAACTGCTCCTTACTTCTCGCGTTCCCCCGACAAAGGCGATAGGAGCATTCTTACCTATTCCTCGGCGGGTATAGAAGCAACCGGCAGGACAATTTTGCCGCCGGCCTTCTCGACAGCTGCAATCGCGGCACTTGATGCACCCACGACTTCAATTGTTATTTTTGCACTAAGTTCCCCTTTAGCAAGGAGACGGACGCCATCACGAGGACGTCTGACCAGACCGGCGGCCATCAATTCGGTGATGCCAATTGGTTTTTTCCCATCAAGCTTTTTTTCATCAATAGCGCGCTGCAGGCGGCCAATATTGACTTCCGCAAAATTCTTACTGAAATGGTTGTGAAAGCCGCGTTTCGGCAGCCTACGGTACAGGGGCATTTGTCCGCCCTCAAATCCATTGAGCGCAACGCCCGTTCTTGCACGTTGCCCCTTCATTCCGCTGCCACTTGTTTTACCTTTGCCCGAACCTGCGCCGCGACCAACGCGCATCGGTTTCTTGCGCGCACCCGGCCGATCAGACAACTCATTAAGTTTCATTACCTAAAACTCCTTTTGATCCGAGCACGAAGAAGCATCAAACAGATTCTTCAATACGAACTAGGTGCTTAACTTTTTTGATCATCCCTCTAACCGACGGCGTATCTTCGAGTTCGCGCGTTTTATGGAGTTTATTTAACCCCAATCCGATTAGGGTAGCACGTTGGTCTCCACGGCGTCGTATCGGACTACCAGTCTGAGTTACTTTGACTTTGGTTCCCGATTTATCAGGCACTAGCTTGCTCCTGCACCGCAGGTCCTTCTTCGCGTCGGACAACAATATCACTTACTTTTTTACCGCGTTTCGCAGCTACAAACCGCGGCGAAGTACAATTTGAAAGTGCATCGAGCGACGCCTTGATCATGTTATGCGGATTTGCGGCCCCGACTGACTTAGCCACAACATCGTGAACCCCAAGAGCTTCAAACACCGCCCGCATCGGACCGCCCGCGATAATCCCCGTACCCGCTGGTGCAGCACGAACAACAACACGCCCGGCACCGAAATGGCCTGTCGTGTCATGGTGGAGCGTCCGCCCCTCACGCAACGGTACGCGAACTAACGAACCGCGAGCTTTCTCCGTTGCCTTACGGATCGCCTCCGGTACCTCACGCGCTTTTCCCATTCCATAGCCAACCCGGCCCTTACCATCACCGACAACGACGATCGCGGAAAACCCGAACCGGCGGCCGCCTTTGACAACCTTAGCCACTCGATTGATCGATACGAGTTTCTCGATCAATTCACTTTCTTCGCGCGGGGCGCGAGAATTACGATCGTTTCGAGACTGCCTTGGATTTCGCGCCATTTGCTACACAATCCTTGTTAAGGGCTTAGGTGTTTTCGGCATTAGATTTTGAGGCCCCCTTCGCGAGCTGCATCGGCGAGCGCTTTGATTCGCCCGTGAAACCGATATCCCCCACGATCAAAAATTACCTCGGTTACGCCTGCTTCCTTAGCGCGCAATGCTATAACTTTGCCGACTTCCGTTGCTGCAGTGCATCCACCACCGGTCTTAATTTCTGCCTTTAGCGCATTTTCAAGCGTCGAGGCCGACGCCAGAGTCCGACCGACAGCATCGTCTATCACTTGGGCATAGATATTCTTGCCAGAGCGAAATACCGATAGCCGCGGTTTTCCTTTGCCGGCTCTTCGAATTGCATATCGTGCGCGCGTCTTGCGCCGTTCGAATAGTTCTTTTGAAGTCAGCATTGCGTTACTTCTTCTTACCTTCTTTGCGCATTATATATTCGTTTTCATACCTAATGCCTTTGCCCTTATATGGCTCCGGCTTCCGAAAGGCACGTATCTCGCTCGCCACTTGTCCGACGCGTTGCCTATTTGCACCGCTGACCGATATTTGTGTCGGACGCTCACATTCAATCGAGATACCCTCCGGAATTGGGTAAAGAATTTCGTGACTGTGGCCTACCTGAAGGTTGAGCGTTTTGCCGGAAACTGCGGCTCTATAGCCCACGCCGATAATGTCCATTTTCACGTTAAATCCGCTAGAGACGCCAACCACAACATTGTTGATGAGGCTGCGTACGGTGCCCCACATTGCCCGCGAATGGCTCGATTCATTAGCCGGTTTGACAGTAATCACGCCGTCCGCGAAATCGACCATGACGTCGGCACCCAATGGGACCGACTGCTCACCAAGCTTGCCTTTGGCAGTCAGCACATCATTAACAATCGTCACGTCGACGTCGTTCGGCACTTCAACAGGGCTTTTACCAACACGGGACATCTCAACAACTCCAGACTAGGTTAATACCTAGAAAATTCGACACAACACCTCACCGCCAATGTTGGCAGCCCTTGCTTCACCGTCAGACATGACACCTTGTGGCGTCGAAAGAATAGAAATTCCAAGGCCATTGTACACCGGGTTCAAGTCCTTAATCCCCGAATAAACCCGGCATCCAGGCTTTGACACGCGCTTAATTTCGTTAATAACCGGAACGCCCTCATAGTATTTCAACTCGATCGTCAACTCGCGTATGCCAGGGTCCATTTCGGCCAAACTAAAGCCGCGGATATAGCCTTCGCGCTGTAACACTTCCAGAACATTCGCACGCAATTTTGACGCGGGCGACACGACCGACGATTTCATCGCTCGCTGTCCGTTGCGAATACGTGTCAGCATATCGCCCAAGGGATCACTCATCGTCATATGCCCGATCCTCCCCTTACCAACTCGATTTAACCATGCCAGGAATCTGACCCGACGAAGCCAAATCCCGCATCGCAATTCGTGACATCTTAAATTTACGGTGGAAGCCGCGGGGACGCCCGGAGAGCTCACAGCGATTGCGATATCTGACTGGGGAACCGTCACGCGGCAACTGTGCAAGCATAATATGCGCCGCAAACCGTTCCTCAGGCGCCAAGCTATGATCCTTAGCTATCGCCTTTATACGAGCACGTTTTTCACGCTGCGGCTCAAT